>Ga0196964_10001257_pt1 | contig 13072 bp, 13 predicted proteins | sample S1_10metaG_FD_148615 | JGI IMG/M metagenome (GOLD analysis project Ga0196964, IMG submission 148615) | Soil microbial communities from Anza Borrego desert, Southern California, United States - S1_10 | ecosystem: Environmental > Terrestrial > Soil > Desert | place: USA: California | collected...
TGCAGCACATTACCGTTCAGGTCCATGATTTTCCAGCTCGTTTCACTTACACCGTTTACCGTAGCATTGTTTGTCTTCATCCGCACAATGAGATCAACAGACCATTTTGGTGCTGCCCTGAAGGGAACCTTCATGGCATTATTTGTCGCATCTTCATCTGCAACGTTGTTCACTTCGAGGATCGTTACGTCAAATTGTTTTTCGGCCGTATCGCCGGAAACTACCCTGAGCGACCAGGGCTCGGGTAACTCGATCATTGCCTCTTCCAGTGGCGCTATCGTCCCTGTCCAGATATGATCGATCGCGGGGTCGCCTGTAACACCATACCGGAATTTGATGCTCGAAATTGTCTGGCTGCCGTTGTTCTTTACTTTGATCACCGGGTTTCCGCAAAACGGATTCTGCCGGAAATGCGCCTCAAAATTGTTGGGCGAAATGATGTCCAGGAGGTCCGCATCCAGCGCATGGTTCATACCGGCATAGTAGAACATGGCAGCTTCAACCGTATACACCGGATTTCCCGACCCGGTCCGTGTATAATCTTCAAAGTCAACCCCAACGGTATAGCTGCTGCCGGCAGTGAGCCCGGGCAGCACATGTCCGTTTACACCTACCTGATCACCCGGACACCAGTTTGCCCGGTCCAGCAGCCATGTTCCCGACTGCGGGTACAGATGGTTCATGCCGCAGTCGTTTCTCCACATATCCTTCTGGGCGATGAGGTTCGTGCTGTTCAAAAACACCTTATAGTATTTGCTGCAGAACTCGGAGCAGTAATTGCCATCCGATCCATGTCCGGTGACGGTAAACTTCATTTCTGCTGTCTGTGAGCCCGTCGGGAAGGTTTTTGTCATGGCTGGCAGGTGGTTCTCGATCGGGTCTGCCGGGTCGCCGAAATTAAAGCTGCCACCCCAGAGCTTGTCTATTCCGGTCACATTACGGGTCGGTGTACCTTCAATGAACGCGAACTTAATATCTGCAGTAAAGCCTCCGCTGTAGCCGGAATAATGGATTCTCACCGCCTCATTTCCTTTAAGAAGAGGATAAAAATCCGTCACATCAAAGATGTAACGTTGCTTCCAGGTCTTTGGCGTTCTTGGCTGGTTTTCCCTGGCATAGGGTGTGATCAGTCTGCCAAGTTCCAGTGTATCGCCGGCAGCCGTCATCAGATAAGTCTGCACCGTATAGTCCCAGTCGCCGCACCAGCCGGTACCCGGAGGATCGCCGGGGTTATTAGGATTATAGCCGGGACACTCGTATTTACCCAGTGTAAATATCATATATATCTTCCTGTAGCTGGTGGTGCCGCTGGGGAAGCTCACAGTGGTGTCATAGTTGTTGAACCAGGTCAGCCAGGTATCATCATGTGCCTGCACCCAGGTCGTGTCGCCGGGTGCGGCATTGGCGCCAAAAGAAAACAGGAGGGGCAAAAGCCAGAGGAACATACGTTTCTTCATCAGGATTTGATTTGCTTCAGAGATAATTATCGAAAAGTAGCAAATCGCGGTAACAATCCTGCTTCAAAGCTCCGTACAAAAACACGACAACCGATTCTTGAGCCTGAAAATCAAAGGGTTACCATACCTTTCATCATAGGGTTGTATTGCCCGGACCATCATGGCGGTCATTTATTTGTCGGATAATTAACTGTTTAACCGGAAATAAACAGCTAATTTTGCAGGCTTTAAATTATTAAAATTAAAACATGCCTGGATTTACCGTTGCCATTGTTGGCCGACCGAACGTTGGAAAATCAACCCTTTTCAACCGGTTGCTGGAGCAGCGCAAGGCTATCGTCGAGGATACGCCGGGCGTTACCCGCGATCGCCAGTATGGTGTTGCAGAGTGGAATGGTAAAAGTTTCAATGTCATCGATACAGGCGGCTTTGTAGCGCAGTCAGAGGATATATTTGAGCGGGAGATCCGCAAACAGGTAGAGATCGCCGTTGATGAAGCCAACCTCATTGTTTTTGTTGTAGACGTCACCACCGGCATTACGGATCAGGATGCGGATATGGTTCACATCCTGCGTAAGTCGCCGAAGCCTGTACTGGTAGTCGTAAATAAGGTGGATAATGCCGAGCGGGCATTGGACGCCACCGAGTTCTATTCCATGGGCTTCGAACATACGTTCTTTATCTCATCCATTTCCGGCAGTGGCACCGGCGAGCTCCTGGATGAACTGACCGCCTATATCCCGGAAGAAGAAAGAACTTTCAATGAAGATGGCGAGCGGATAACAGAAGGCGATGGCTTGCCTAAATTTATCATTGTCGGCCAGCCTAATGCAGGCAAGTCTACCCTGCTTAACGCCTTGATCGGCGAAGAGCGGACCATCGTCTCAGATATTCCGGGCACTACCCGCGATACGATCCACACTCATTACAAGCAGTTCGGTAAGGAGTTCGTGCTGATAGATACCGCCGGACTGCGCAAGAAAAAGAATGTGCACGAAGACCTGGAGTTCTATTCCGTGATCCGTGCGGTAAGGGCGATGGATGAGGCCGACGTCTGCATGGTCGTTATCGACGCTGAAAAAGGAATTACCGCCCAGGACATCAATATCTTCAGCCTTGCTGCCCGCAAAGGAAAGGGTATCGTATTCCTCGTAAATAAATGGGACCTGGTAGAAAAAGAAACCAATACGGCCCGGGATTATGAAAAGGTGATCAAGCAGAAAACAGCCCCGTTCACCGACATCCCGGTTATTTTCATTTCCGCTAAAGATAAGAAGCGCATTTTCCAGGCCATGGAAAAAGCACTGGAGGTATACGACAACCGCCAGCGGAAGGTGCCAACCAACCAGCTCAACGAGATATTGCTTCCCGAAATAGAGCGCTACCCTCCCCCGATCAGCCGCGGACACAATATCAAGATCAAGTTCATCACGCAGCTTCCTGTGGTGGTGCCATCATTTGCGTTCTACGCCAATTATCCCGACGCAATCAAAGACTCGTACAAGCACTTCCTTGAAAACAAGCTCAGGGAACATTTCAATTATAATGGGGTCCCCGTTCGTGTTTTCTTCAGGAAAAAATAGACTGACCCGCTAAATAATCTGTTGTGAAGACTAAAAAGCTAAAGAGAGATAAGGTAAACATCATTACCCTTGGATGCTCCAAGAATATGGTGGACAGTGAGGTTCTGAGCGGACAGCTGAATGCAAACGGCATCAGGGTGCAGCATGAAAGCAGCAAGACAGATCACAATATCGTCGTGGTCAATACCTGCGGGTTTATTGACAAGGCCAAGGAAGAAAGCATCAATACCATTCTCGAACAGGTGTCGCTGAAGCAGGAAGGGCATCTGGACAAGGTTTACGTGACCGGCTGCCTCAGCGAGCGTTACCGGAAAGATCTGATGCTTGAGATTCCCGAGGTAGATGCCTGGTTCGGTACCATGGAGCTGCCGCTGATCCTGAAACAGTTCAATGCGGACTACAAGCAGGAGCTCGTGGGAGAACGGCTGCTGGCAACGCCGAAACACTATGCCTATCTCAAAATATCAGAAGGGTGTAACCGCACTTGTTCTTTCTGCGCCATCCCGCTGATGCGCGGCGGGCACGTCTCGAAAACCATTGAAGAAGTTGTAGCCGAGGCTAAAAAGCTTGTGTCTATGGGCGTGAAAGAAATCATGCTGATCGCACAGGAACTGACCTATTACGGACTGGATATTTACAAAAAACGGGCGCTGTCAGACCTGCTGAAGTACTTGTCCGACGTGCCCGGACTTGAATGGATCAGGCTTCACTACGCCTATCCTTCCAAGTTCCCGATGGACATACTCGATGTGATGCGCGAGCGGGATAATATCTGCAACTACCTGGATATGCCGCTGCAGCATATTTCCGACCGTATGCTCAGGGCGATGAAACGCCAGATCACGCGGGCAGAGATCTATGATTTGATCGGTGCTATCCGCGAAACAGTTCCCGGTATCTGCCTCCGCAGTACGCTCATAGCCGGGTTTCCGGGCGAATCCCGGGAGGATGTTGAGGATATGAAGTCCTTTCTGCAGGACATCCGCCTGGACCGCGTCGGGATCTTTACCTATTCGCATGAAGAAAATACCAGCGCTTTCGAGCTTACGGATGATGTGCCTGCCGAAGAGAAGGAAGCCCGCGCTCAGGAGATTATGGAAGTGCAGCAGGAAATCTCTTTCGAGAAGAACCAGCAGCTGACCGGCAGAACCTTCAAGGTGATTGTTGACAAACGGGAAGCGGGCAGGTATCTCGGCCGCACCGAGTATGACAGTGTGGAGGTAGACAATGAGGTGATCATCCAGACCGATCGCGACCTGGAACCGGGCACGTTTGTCAATGTCCGGATCACTAAAGCCTACGACTATGATCTCGAAGGCGATATTGTAGATTAGATCACCCCCTCAGCTTCAACATCTGCCCTTTTAGATATATATTTACCGCAAATAAATAGTGAATGAAAAAACTGGTTACCATCCTTTTGTCGGGTTCTTTCGTGCTGTCCGGCATTGCTGCCATCGCCCAGAACGAAACTACCGCATATCCCGACCTCAGCTATCCGAAAAACAACGTCAAACTAAACCTGTTGGCGCTACCACTGAACACGTATTCGGTTCAGTATGAGCGAGGGCTTACGGACAATATCTCGCTGTCGCTTGGCGTCAGATTCCAGCCTAAAACAGGGTTGCCGTTTAAGGGGTTAATCCGCAATATGATCTCTGAGTCTGACACCAACGGGATGCAGATCATCAACAACACCCGTATCAGCAACTGGGCTATCACCCCCGAATTCCGTTATTATTTCGGAAAAAAGCCGCTGAACGGTTTCTATGTGGCGCCGTTCGCCCGCATCGGCGGCTATACCCTCGCCTTTGATTATACTTATACGGGATCCGACGGGGAAGATTTCTTCCTGGGCTTTGACGGAAAGGGGACGGCGTTCACGGGCGGACTGATGCTGGGCTCGCAGTGGCATGTCGGTAAGCATTTCCTGCTTGACTGGTGGATTGCCGGCGCTTCGTTCGGCAAGCTCAATTTTGATCTGGATGCGCAAACCGATCTGTCGGATATGAGCGCCGAGGACCGCGCCGAGCTGGAGCGGGTGCTGGAAGATGTGTTCACCGATCTTGCCGTTACCGTCACCGATCAGGGTGCGAAGGCTAAAGGCAGCGCCCCGATAGTTGATCTCAAAATAGGCTTCTGTATCGGCTACACGTTTTAATAACTCGTAATTAGTCATCTTAAAGCCCGGCCGGTTACCCCGGCCGGGCTTTACTTTCTGGAGGAAATATCTTTTGTCCGCAGTTACATCCTGCTGCAATGCCGGCCGCGGGGTACACCTGGTAAAAAAGCGCGCCCGGATTGCCGGCAGCGCTCTTCGTGGCAGTATCAAAATGCGTCAGGCGAGTGCCACCTGAGATTGAAATGGTATCTTCCTCGTTCTCGTTTTGAGGAAGCCGATTACCTCTTCATCCGTGCTGAACCTGCCAGACAGGTCCACAAAATGCCTGGCGAGGAGATCATACCGCTTGTTCATCAGCCAGAAAAACACATGCAGGAAATGGATGCCGTCAAACACAATTGCTTCGTTCCTGATATACTTGTCAAGTGTTTTTTGAAAGTATACCGGGTGTTCAGTCCAGTGCATGCTTTGTTTTTCATGATGGCTGATATGGTAGCCATCGTTCCAGCATTTCACGTTATACTTCGTATTGATACACGTAATGCTGTTCTTATAGTCGTTACCGGGATCTGCAGGATCAATGAACGCGTGCTGTGCCCAGTTGCCCATCATGGCAATAAGCCGGTAAAGGAAAAAAGGTATAATAAATACCCAGATGGCCGCCGGGGCATTAATAAAGCAAAGTCCGATGCAGAAAAGTATGAACAGCAGCTCTCCCCTTACTGACCGATACAGGAGGCGCTTCCGCTTTTTCCTGGAGAAATACATGGCAAGGTGATAGATGCCCGTAAACAGGAAGGTGCCGAAATACACCCCGAAATCCTTCAGTGAGTCCCGCTGAAAAGGCATCGTGCTGCTTTCATCATCTTCCAGGTTGTTTTCTGCATGATGCATGCCGATATGGTGCGTATAATAGGTTTCGGGCGAGTGACCGAAGAACGGAGCGATCACCCAGGGCAGGTAATGATTCAGGAAATCATAATCCTTCTTGAAAAATGCGCGGTGACTGGTGCAATGGAGCATCAGTCCAAACGGTCCCTTGAAGACGAAATTGTTGAAATAAGCGTAGGCAATGGCTATCGCCCACCAGAGCCAGCCATCAATAAACGGCATAAAAAGCAGGATGCCCAGGGGAAGAATGGTAAATGTGATCTTCAGCGTCAGATGCACAAAAGGAAGATCCCGCTCGTCCCGGATAAACCGGAGGAAAAACTGATCGATGGCAGAATAAGACGCCGGCTTGCGGAATACCGGATCTGTAATGGTACCAAGTTGTTTCATAATTGATTGGAGACCGACAATGAACAGCCGACTTTAAAAAACCAAGCCAGGCAAAATCATCGTCTGTTGCTGCCTCCGAAAGTAATAAAGATCACGCTCTTTGCTGCCATTTTTTAGCGGGCAGAGAAAAAAAGCGGTCCTCGGCTCAGGACCGATGTCCGATGCATCTGATCTATGCCGGCAAAGCCCTTGATCAGATCTTTTTAAAATAATAGGTATATCCTTCCGAACCAATAAAGCTGTTGTTTGTACGCAGTGTGTCCGTTTCACTGTAGATCGGGTAAATTCCGGACTGGTTGGTCAGCGAAGGAAACAGACCCAGCTGCGGAAACTCCATATTGATCACTGTGTTTTGCGGTGTTGCCCAGGAGTTAAAGTTCGCAAAATAGGTAAAATGGATTTCGGAGGTATCTCCGGGCGTCTCAATGGAGTAGTAAGTGCCGGTAAAATCCCTGCGAAATACGAACTTGTGAAACTTCCTGTGTTCCATCAGGGAGGACCATACGCTGCTGCTCCAGTTAACGGCATCATACGCGATCCAGGTAGTTGATTGCTGGTCACCGTCCAGGCAGAGCAAGCGCGTCGGATTTCTTGTCGAAGATATAGTCATTACCGGGTCCAGCTCAGGATAGATATTGGCGACGGTGAAGCTGTTGTCACCGTTACGCGTCCAGTTGGTATACCGGTAATCTTCCGAATACCAATCCAGGTAATAAGTAGTGCCCGCCTCAAACTCCTGTGGTACCTCGAGGGCGCTGTTCGGCTCGATGGTCAGCGTTTTTACCGGATTCTGGTCTTTTTCATAGTCAGATATGGTGCTGAAAAATTTCAGGTGCACCCGCTGCCCGAGAGGATTGCTGATCTTGCCGTGATAGTCGGCTTCATCTTCCATTTTGGTGCAGGAGACCGCACCAAGGAGCAGACCGGCACTCAGCGCAATATTCAGGAGCTTCATAAAGGATATTTTGCATTAAGACCTTAAAATAAAAGAATTAGTTGGAATTTCTTTAGCAATATCCCACCGCCTGACTGCCCCGTCGCCCGGGGCATTCTCCGGCAGGCGCCTGCGATGCAGTGCCTGCCAAAGCGTCAGCGGCTTTGGAGAAGTTCAGGGGGAGTACCTCCGTAGTACCTTCGTAGTACCTTCGGGGTACCTTCGGGGAACATTCGGGGTTAATTCGGGTCTGATTCGGGGTGAATTCGAATGCCAGAATGTCAGATGCCCGTTTTCTTGGGTCGGAAACTGACCTTCAGGGAAGGATTGCGCCATGGCGGAAAAGGAACGTGGCCCGTATCTACCCCTGTGCCACCAAGACCTGATCCTGCCAACAGATCCTGCTATCATCAGAAAGGCGAGGCAGCCGTAGCTGCCAGGCCTTCACAGCTCACGGCTTACGGCTCCCTTTAAACCGCCCTCGCAAAAAGAAAAGGCTCCGTTTTTAGCGGAGCCTTTTCAATGTCTGTATCAGGAGCTTAAAGATGCTGTTGTATCTTCTTTTCGAATACGCTTTTTGGTGCGGCGCCTACCTGTTTGTCAACTACCTGGCCATTCTTGATAAACAGAACGGCAGGAATACTGGTAATGCCGTAGTTGATAGACAGCTGTGGGTTTTCATCGACGTTGACTTTACCGATGTTTACCTTTCCGTCATACTCCTGCGCCAGCGCTTCGATTGTCGGTCCGAGGGCAAGACAAGGTCCGCACCACGGCGCCCAGAAATCGATCACTGATAATTTATCTCCTTGTAATACTTCCGACTCAAAGTTTGAATCTGTGAAAACTGCAGCCATTTTGTACCTGTTTTACTTGTTGATTGTTTACTGAATGGTAAAGTTAAGCGCAATACTTGTGCCGTCGCAAATAGACTGTCGAAATAGCGCAATAACCTTTCCACATATGGTGAAAAACTAGGGCGATACAGTCCTCAGCAGTATTAATCTGTTAATTCGGAATGTATACTTCCCTGATCGTGTTGGTGTCAGTCAGATACCTGAGGTCCATCCTATCCTTGCTGATCGTAATGACCTCAAAAGTAATATTATTGCCGGGGTACACCAGGTTCAGGCGGTCGCCATACGGATTCAGCTGCCACGATCCGTTCAGGGTTGTCGCTTCACCGGCGCCACAGGTCTCAGGTCCGTTCGTCAGCGTAAAGCTGCCGTCATCATTGAATTTGTAAACGTCGTCCTGGCGGCAGGGATGGGTAATGTCGTTGCCGTTCATGTATTGCTGCTGCATTTTCCAGCTTCTGCCGGTTAGCACTTCGTGATCGTTCCTGTCTTTGTTGCACGATGAAAAGGCAACTACGGCGATCAGACCAGTTGTTAGTATGTGTTTCATATCTGATTCATTTGCGCGCAAGATAAAAACTTCCTGCATATTAGTGAAGAACAGTGAGGTTAATTCAGGCTGTTTGTCAATACTGGATTAACTTTGAACGCTTTAGGCAACTATGACAATTCAGGTAATTACTGCGCAAAGCAGATCCGGAGACAACGGACTTGTAAAAGAAGAACAGTACTTGTTTACACTTACCACTACGGTCGAAGGCTTTATCAGGATCTTTACATTTCCCGGCGGGATAGAACTGTACTACCATACCATACATGATTTTCTGCTTAGCTGGGATAATGTCACCTCACAGGGCTGGGCCAACGACGAACAAGGTGTTGTAAATATCATTACAACCGTACTTTCCGGCAAACCTCCCGGAGGTTTCGCAGACGACGTGTCCAACAATTGATCGTCTATACCCGGCCCTTCCGCTGCTGCTTCCCCGAATTAGCTCCTTTAATGCAGAGGTGCAGTTTTTTTAGGGGAAGGTATAACTCAATCCGGGTTTATGAAAAGTAAAGCGCAGTTCCGGTCCCATCCCATTCATCCGATACTGGTCAGTTTTCCCATTGCTTTCTTTATCGGCAGCTTCGTATTCGACCTGCTGGGGTTCTTTCTTGAACCGGTTCCGTTCCAGCAGATCGCAGATTACCTGATCCCCTCAGGCATCCTTACCGGTTTGCTGGCCGCTATTCCCGGCGTCGTAGACTATTCGGCAACCATTCCCCCTAAAAGCTCCGCAAAGCAAAGAGCTGTGAAGCATGCCCTGCTCAACGGCACAGTTATCATCCTGTTTACCATCAGTCATTTCAGGCGGGACAGCCCCATGGCGTTCCATTGGATATTGTTGCTGGAGCTGGCAGCAGTGGTTCTGCTCTTCATTTCCGGCTTTCTGGGGGGCACGCTGGTCTACCGTAACCAGATCGGGGTCGACATCCGGTATGCAAATGCGGGGAAATGGCGGGAAACCCATGCCTCCATCAGAGATGGAAGGATCGAGGCCGGCAGCACCGAAGAGTTGGGGGTAAACCAGATGAAGCTGATCTGGGTCAATGATTACAGGCTGGTGCTAGGGCGCACGGAAGAAGGATTCGTGGCATTCAGCGACCGTTGTCCTCATCGCGGTGGCTCGCTCGCCGGCGGCGCGATGATCTGCGGCAAGGTACAGTGCCCATGGCATGGCAGCCAGTTCGATCTGCGCACCGGGAAAGCGGATGCCGGCCCTGCGAAAGACGGCATTGCGGTCTATCCTACCCTAATCGAAAATGGTAAAGTGTTCATACTCATTAAGTGATTAGCTGGCATAAAGTTATTAACCCGGCAGTAACAAGGACTATCATCAGAATGAAGCTGGTTAAGACTACAGGAATATTCATCGTTGCATTGCTCGTAAATTATTCTTCCGGATGGACCTACGGAAAAGGCAAGGAATCCAGAGTGCCGGCAAAGGATTCTGTAATTGTCCCCGCAAGCTATCGGTATGCGAAGCTCAACCCCCTCAAATGGTTTTTTCTGGGCGACAATTACCGGAAGGAGTGGTCTACTCCCGTAGCTATGCCGGTATTCCATCTGGCAACCACCAGAGGGGGCTTCGTCATCGAAAAGCTGGGCGGGGGCCAGCAAACCAGAAAAGTCCATCTCGTCAACCTGAAAGACAGCTCCGAATGGGAACTGCGCTCGGTAGATAAATTCGTGACGGACGAAGCCCTGCCCCCGGGGTTGCGCAAAAGCTTCATGAAATCAACCGTCAAAAGCATCATCCAGGACCAGATCTCCGCAGCATACCCTTATGGCTTAATGACCATCAATGACCTTTCTACCGCGGTAGGCATTCCATCCGCGCCCGCCGATCTGTACTATGTTCCCGACGACCCGGATTTCGGGCAATACCGGCCGGCGTTCGCGCATACGGTTTGCTTCCTCATTCCGAAGACGATCGGCGGTCAGGACCTCGATACAGAAGATACCGATACGATCCGCGCCCTGCTGGAAAAGGACAGCCGTTATAGTGTCATGCAGCGAAAGCTGCTGAATGTGCGCCTGTTCGACATGCTCATAGCCGACTGGGACCGTCATAAAAAGCAATGGGAATGGGCGATGACCGATTCTGCGGGAAGGGTCTATGTCTATGCGATCGGTGAGGATCGGGATCAGGCCTACTTCAGAAGCCAGGGCGCGCTGCCTTTCTTTGTGCGCACGTTCGGTGTTCCGCACCTGATAGGTTTCCGGCACAGCAGCGACAAGCTGGTAAAACTGAACAACAAAGCACATGAGTTCGACAGCTATTTCCTCAATAGCCTTACCCGTGAAGACTGGGAAAGCGCCATAAAGGAGTTTCAGTCCCGCCTCACAGACGAGGTGATCCATAAGGCGGTGAAACGGATGCCGGCAGAGATATATGCGATCAGCGGCGCTGAGGTCGAGGAAAAGCTCAGAAGCCGCAGGGACGGACTGCTGCAGCATGGACTGGAATACTACCGGTTTCTTGCGGCGAACGTAACCGTTACAGGCTCCGAAGCACCTGAAAAGTATACGGTAAGAAGCAGGGGAAAAGATCTTGAGGTTTCGGTAAGCAGACAGGCAGATAACCTGCCGGTATTTTCGAGAGTGTTCAATCCGGATGAAACAAAGGAAGTAAGGCTTTTGAATCTGGACAAGAACGATAAAATTGACACAACAGGGGCGGCCGGCTCGGGGATAGGACTGAAGCTGGAAGAAAGGAAGCCTGCCATCAATCCATAGTACCTGCAGCTTCCAGGTTATACTCCAGCGCAAGTTTCATCGCTTTATACTCCTGTATGCTGCAGTCCTTTACCAGTCCGAATGACTTTAGCAGCATCAGCCCGTTAATGATCAGGTCGATATAGAGCTCGAACGAATACAGGTACCTGTACTTATTCCTGTAAAGCCTGTCTGCGATCTGGAGATTCATCATAACTAAGTGTTTCGGGGTGTTTTTGTCTTTGCTTTGATGATACAAATGTCTGCTTATTCTGGCTGGCTGCGGCATTTTCCGTATCGTTTAACGCCAGATTAGCAGCTTGTTAACCACCGGTTTGCAAATACGTTATAGATTAATTAATGAGCCCAGCCTTACGCCACCCTGACATTCGATCGCACAGTCGCACAAGAAAAAGGTGCGGATACCCGCACCCAATTATTATTTCTCCATACTTGCTACCTGCTATTTGATACTTCTGCTCAAGACAACCATGCGGTATACATCCATACCTGTTTTTCCTGTTGGCGTATATAGTCGGACATGAGCGCGCTGGTGCCCTCGTCGTTCGTATCCTGGGCTTCTTTCAGGATTTCACGCTGCATCATCAGCAGTTCTTTGAATGCGTTCAGGATCTGCTGGATACATTCTTTTCCGTTGCTTACATTCCTTGTTTCCTTAATAGAAGACAGCTCCAGGTAATCGCTGAAGGTATGCAGCGGTGTATCTCCCAGGGTCTTGATCCGTTCTGCGATCTCATCGATCTTCAGTACGATGTCGTTATACAATTCTTCAAACTTCGCATGCAACTCGAAGAACTTCTCCCCTTTGATGTTCCAGTGATATCCCCTTACGTTGATGTAAAAAACCGTATAGTTAGCCATCAGCTTGTTCAGGCTGCCGGCCAGGCTCTTCGATTGTTGTTCGTTTAGTCCGATCTGATTCATGATGCCGCTATTGTTTTGGTTCGTGTAAATTTAGTTTGTGGCAAAGTTCCGCCTACATATTTGTGCCAATGGAACGATAATTAATTTTGAATGATCATTCGGGTATACTATGGATCGGTTGGGAAAAGGAATCATTATTCTGGGAGCTGTGATCGTTGTCTGCGGCATTATCGTCTGGCTCTTAGGCGATAAGCTTCGCTTCCTGGGAAGATTGCCGGGAGACATCAATATCGAGCGTGAAAATTTCCGGGTCTTTATCCCCATCACAACCATGTTGCTGCTCAGTGCAGTCCTGAGCCTGATCTTCTGGATCATCCAGCGGTTCCGCTGACCCTAGCTTCTCACATCCAGCACATCCCTGAGCGCATTACCCAGTACGTTAAACGCATATACCAGCAGCATGATCGCGATCCCGGGAATGATCGCAAGCAGGGGGCGGTTGGTCAGCAGAAAGTTATAGTGATCCTTGATCATCAGTCCCCAGGAAGGCTGGGGCGGCTGGACCCCGATGCCCAGGAAGGAAAGACCGGCCTCGATCAGGATGGCGGCGGCAAAATTGCTGGCCGCGATCACCATCATCGGACCCGCGATGTTGGGAAGGATATGGCGGAACATGATTCTAAGGTTC
>Ga0196964_10001258_pt1 | contig 13063 bp, 11 predicted proteins | sample S1_10metaG_FD_148615 | JGI IMG/M metagenome (GOLD analysis project Ga0196964, IMG submission 148615) | Soil microbial communities from Anza Borrego desert, Southern California, United States - S1_10 | ecosystem: Environmental > Terrestrial > Soil > Desert | place: USA: California | collected...
TGGTACTGCAGGTAAGTCCACAACCGTACAGCTCCTTGCACATATTCTACGCGGATCTGGCAAAAAGACAGGCTTTACCACAACGATCAGCAGCCATGATGGGGACGTGGAAACTTTAAACCGAGAAAACCAGTCTATGCCTGGAGGCCCGGTATTGCATAAACAAATCAAGGCAATGCTCGCACATGGATGTGAGTTTGCAATAATAGAATGCACGTCTGAAGGGTTAGAACAGAACCGGCATTTAGGAATTCAGTTTGATGCTGCAATATTAACTAACCTTACTCCTGCGCACATAGACAATCATGGAAGCTTGGCAAGCTATATTGCAGCGAAAGCTAAACTGTTTACCGCCACTGTAAGCTCACCGCTCAAACAAAGCAAAAAACAAAAGCTGCTAGGCGTATGTTTAGATGGAGAAAATTTGGATTCGTTCTTAGGCTTTCACGGAAAAAATAATGTAAAGATGTTTGCAACCACATTAGAAGGAAAAACTTCTGCTCAGGTTGATACTATTTATGCAGCGAACAAAGTTGCAAGCCCACGTGCTGCGTTTATACTTGACGGTGAAACTTTTGGAACTAAAATCTTAGGGGACTACAATGCATACAATGCACTTCTAGCAACTGCGACTTGCCTGTCACTCAGCATTTCTACTGAAGACTGCAAAACAGCTTTAGCTAGTTTCGCAGGTGCTCCAGGACGAATGGAGCAAATTCCTAATTCAAGAGGAATAACAATTATTGTTGATTATGCTTGCACACCAATTGCGTTTAAAACAGCCTTGCCTTCAGTACGCGCTGGCGCTAGTGGAAAGCTCATACACGTATTTGGTATGACAGGCGGTCTACGCGACGCTTCTCAACGATTTATTCAAGGTAAGATTTCTGCTCAGTATTCCGATGCTATTATAATCACCAACGAAGACGCGTATGAGTCAGATTTAGCTGAAATTATGGAAAATATAGAAACTGGAACTACACAAGCTGAACATCCACGAGCAACTGTTGTAGAAAAGATTGGAGACAGAAAAGCTGCCATCGCCAGGGCCATAGAACTAGCCCAAGTCGGTGACACCGTATTCATAACGGGTAAAGGCTGTGAACAGTTCCATATTCTACCAGGAAATGTAAAAATACCCTGGGACGACCGTAACGTCGTAAGAGATATACTGAATAACTTTTCTCAAAATTCACGGCCGTGAGTTTTGAGAAATCAAAGAAATATATGATTTTGTTTATTAATACTACGGATTTAGAAAATATTTCACTCGCATTATTGAACGGAGAGCGTGTAACCGAGACTAAAACTCGGGTAACTTACAATGAAAACGATAAGACATTGACGCTGTTAAATATGTTTTTAATAAAGAATAAAGTTACTTTAGAAAATATTTCAGAGATTTGGGTTTGTACTGGCCCCGGGTCTTTTACCGGTGTCAGGGTTGGTGTAACTCTAGCCAAAGCATTTGGCCAGGCAAAAAACATCCCAATTTTTGGCATAAAAAAAGAAAACGTTCCGCAAGACTTACAAGCCCTGCGAAACGCTCCTCGAAATGAACGGGTGGTTGTAGAGTACAACCGTGACCCGTTTTAATAGGTCAAAAATTCAGCCCAATAGGTGTCGAACCAATACCCATGGGCTCGTTGTGCTTCCAGCAGCTTGCAAAATGCATATCGCCCCTGCTCATTGAGCAGATCTGCGTTTGCGCCTGAAAAGTCTGCTAAGAATTGCTCAACAAGTTGACGAGAATCATCAGCGGTCCTGCCTTTCAAAGGAATGAGATCGGCGATATGAATCCTAGTCTGAATTTGAAGGACGTGCTTGCGTCCATCCTTCAAAGTCACATACGTTTGGTATTTTTTGAAGGTGTTCTCACCAAGCCAAATCACTTGATCTTCTGACCAACGAGTTGGCTTGAGCCATCTCTCCTCCACAACAAGACGTTCATCACCTCCCCCACGCGTCAGTACAGCATAATTGCCAGTCTTAGGCATAAGAGGAAAACCGGAAAAGCTATGCCAGATCCCGAACGCTGCCAGGATGACCATCAAGCAAAAAGCAACTAGTTTCCTGGGTATAGCGGCGAGGAAGAATCGTAATCTATGTGACTGCTTCGCTAAGAAGCGACGGAAGCGTTTGGCGAATGTAGAAGTACGAAACTTTTCAAGATCACCTTCGCTGATTGTCTGCATGGTATACCCGGAGGTGATATTTCCAGTTTTAGCTGCTTTTTTTCCTTCTTCAGTAACACTTTGCAAAAAATCCATAATGTTTTTCTCCTTTTTTTTTGAAATGCGCTCTCACGCCAGTTTCGTGGACTCAAGCCCGCAAGCAAAATTTTGTCTTGCTTCTGGGTTTGAATTTGATGGGTCAGACTCCGCGTCCGACCCATCAAACACTTATAGAACGATGACATTTATCGGCATATCTGCGAAGAGCCTTGATATGAGCGCATAAATCTGGCTGCGACTCTCTTGGCCAAAAACCTGCCCAGTATAAGCTTCAAAGAATTGGTCAACCGCAGCCCAGGCTGGGGCGGGGAATTTGGCCTGAGCCAACTTCAAAAGGGCTTCAGCTTTTTCTGTTTGACCAAACATGTGTAGGTCCATTACTGCCCCTGCCAGCAGAAATGGATGATTTTCATCTTCATAGCTCAAAATGCTATCAAAGATGCACTGAGCAGGATTCTCCATTCGCTCGGGAAGTCCTGTTGTCGGGCCGTAAAAAATTCCTCTTTTTTCTTCAGTCATAATCCCTCCATTGATTGTTATTCTTTGACACCCGAAGGTGCCAGCCTTCAAACACAAAAGCAAAGTTTCAAATTGAAGCTTTGCTTTTGTTTTTGACTTTAAGATTTTTAAATATTTATAGCTTTCCTGAGTGCGGGTCTCCCGCCGGTGGAAAATCATTGAGCTGGGAAAGGGGAGTAATGAGGGGAAAGGAGAGCTTGGTTTCCCCTCATGGGATATTACCAGCCAAAAAGTTTTCCTACCTCTTCTGGTGACTCACGTTTTCTGGCGACTGTTACGGCTCCGTTGTGGAGAATTATTTTAGCCGGGGAAGACAGTAAGCAGTGGTGAGAGGCAAGCGAGTCCTGGTAGGCGCCAGTGTCGAAGACTGCTACATACTGGTCATAACCTTCTTCCAATTTTGGCATTAAGATGTGGCCACCGTTAGTATAAATGTCGTCACTGTCACAGGACGAACCTGAAAGCCAGACATGCTTGAGTTTCTTGTCGTTTAAATTGTTTGCCGGGGTGACATGCCATTTTTGCTTTATAGCCCAGGTGTCTTTAAGGTCGTTGATAAAGCTACCGTCTAACATATACCATGCTTTTGCCTGTGTACTGCCTTCAATTTCCTTCTGTGAAATAACCTTGAAAATGCTCACCTGAGCAGGGGCAACCGCAAACCTGCCCCACTCACAAATAATGTTTGGGTGCTTTATGCCAAGTTTGTCAGCTTCTGATTTAAAGGTCTTTACTACTTTGTTTATAAGTGACTTGGTAGTATACATTTTTCGCTTCTCGTAAGGCACACCAGCACCACCGCCAATATTTATAGTGTCAAGTTGTGGGTTTTTTTCTTTCAGTTTCTTGTAAATGTACATGGCGCGCTTAATCGGCGCGGTGATACCATCAAGACTCTCAATTTGAGAAGAAATATGATAGTGCAAAATAGCGAGATTACGGATTTTCCCAATTTTCAACAGCTCCTCTTCAGGAAAACCAAAATGGTTAAATCTCTTGTCCCAGTGAGACTTAACTTTTACACTTAAATCAACACGGATACCAACTTCACCTGGGTACTTTTTGAAAAACTCAAGCTCTCTTTCCTCTTCAATCACTGGAGAAATTATAACCCCCTTACGGTCCAGTTCGTCTATAAGAGACAGGTACTTTTGTGTCTTTGGGCCATTACATAACACGCGGATTTTGGAGTTAAATTTTTCCTGCTCCCAAAGGCGTTTGATTATCCAAAGCTCATTTGCTGAGGACGTTTCCAAGTTTGCTCCTTCAGAAATCAAAGGTAGAACATACTCTTTGTTTTGGTTTACCTTCATTGGATAATGGTAAAAAAACTTACCTTTGTAGTCCAAAAGTTTTATGTAGGCGTTAAAGTAATCTATGATGTTCTTGAGCCTGGATTCAATAATCGAAGGAACTACAATTTCAAGTGGTGAGCCGTATTTTTTTATAAGCTCTACTACATTGTACTGATAGTTACCTTCTTTGATCATGAGGTCTCCACCACGAGTAATGTCAAAATACTGGGTGTTGAGCTCTTCATTGCCTAATTTCCAAAAGTTTTTTAGTTCACTATTAACTGGTTTTGGGGGCACTGTCTGGTGTATAGCATTTTTGCTTTACGCTGATAGCTTTAAGGCAAAAAGCTAGTAAAAAATTACTACAAAATTATAAATATAATAAGCTTATTTGTCAAGATTATGGACAAATAAGCTTATATTCATAAGACTTTTATGGCACAGTGGTTGTAGCGGTTTCTATAAATTGCAACAATTCATTGGGCGGAACTGCTTCCTGAGGGGTAGCTGAATAGGTAAAAACCGACGAGGTATCTGAAGTATTTCCAACATCATCCACAGCGTGTACAGCAATAGTGTGATCACCAAGAGAAAGATTCTTTGAGACAGCAAATATATATGGCTCTGCAAACTTGCTCTGAATCAGCTCCCCATCAATAAACAAGTCCATGCGAGAGATCTTTGCCCCGGACGGCACCTGTACAGTTACAGTAAGTGAACTACCAGAAACTACCTCTCCATCTTGAGGAGTTAGGATCACAATTTCTGGTCCTTGTCCGTTTGGTTTCTTGTCGGAACTCGTTGCATATGTATACCGACCCGTAGGATACTCATACCCTGCATTCACTGCCCAACGCTGTACCGGCTCTTCCCATGCTGGGTTGTCAGGTCGTTCGCTGTGGAGTATAGTGTAGTTTTTTATAGAGATCATATCATCTGGAGTAGTTTCGTCTGCGGGCTCACCAGTCTCAACGTTTATCTTTACTGCACGATGCACGTCATCACGCTCAGTAGGAACTTGCCATTCTGCAAAGATTTCCGTCCTGACTTGGGTTGAAAAGGTAGTAGGCAATTTTCCAGACATAACATCAACCGCAACATGCTGAATACCGTCTGGCTCAATCCACTTTTCATCTGGCTTACCCTTTAGGGCTTCTTGCAGAAACTTCTTAACCATAGGGCCGGCAGTTAATGAACCGTCTGAACTCTTCTTCATCAGCGTGCCGTCGTTATTTCCTGTCCAGACCCCAACGGACAAGGAAGGTGTAAAGCACATGGCCCAGCCGTCGTGCCAGTTTTGTGTGGTACCGCTCTTGCAAGCAATATGCTTTGAGCCAAAGTTAAATGCGTTATTCACTCCAAAGATGTACGAGCGAGCTTGGTTGTCTGACATTATGTCCTGGATTAAGAAAGCTACTTGAGGGTCAATTATTTGTTCTGCCTTGTCTTCAAACTCATACAGGGTTTTTCCGTCCTTGTCTTCAATTTTAAGTAACGGGTTCTTCTCATGGCGAACACCGCCTGCGGCAAAAACACCGAGCGCTGAAGTATGGTCGATCAGCTTAACTTCACAAGCTCCGACACCTAATGCCAATCCGCAGCCTGTTAATGGCGAGGTAATGCCCATGCTCCGTGCAGTCGCTGCTACGTTCTCCGGCTTAACTAACGCAGTCATTTTTACTGCTGGAATGTTTAGGGAGCCTGCTAAAGCCGAACGCACAGAAACTGGTCCCCTATTTTTTAAGTCATAATTCTGAGGAGTATAGTCTTTGCCAGAAGCTGTAGTACCAAACACTGTAGTTACATCCATAAGCACAGTTGCCGGAGAGTAACCAAACTCCTTTTTAAAACCAGTAGCGTACACATACGGCTTTATACTGGAACCAGGCTGACGCTCAGAGAGTGCGGCATTTACGTTTCCTTCAAAAAGACAGTTCTTACCTGGAGTGCAGCCTTCAGGGAAGGGCTTGCCAAAATAGTCCTTCCCGCCTACCATTGCCAAAATCTGTCCGGTCTTTGGGTCTATAACCACCATGGCGGCATTATGAGCGTTATACTTCTTTGTATTGATTTCTGCGTATTCTCTTACCGTGTCTTCTGCTAACTTCTGAAGTACAGGGTCAATGGTCGTGGTGACTTTATACCCGCCTTCAGGCAGTGACTTCTCGCCAAACTGCTGAACCAGATAGTCTTGCACGTAAAATACAAAATGAGTTGCAGAACTTGCAATCTGGGGAGACTTAAACTCTACCTTCTCTTCCTTTGCCTGATTGTACTCTTCCTGTGTTATATACTTCTGATCCAACATCCTATTCAGTGTTGTGTTCTTACGGTCATCGAGCGCCTTTCGGTTAGGACCAAGTGGGTTAAAATAGCTTGGAGCATTTGTAATCGCTGCCATGTAAGCGCTCTCCGCCAGTGTGAGCTCGCTTGCATGCTTGCCAAAGTACCGCTGCGCTGCGGACTCTATTCCGTATGCGTTTCGTCCATATGGAATTTCATTTAAGTAAAATGCCAATATTTGGTCTTTAGTAAACCGTGCGTCTATCATAATAGACAAGATTATCTCCTTTAACTTACGAGAGTAAGCTTTGTCTCTCGTCAAAAGCGCGTTCTTTACGAACTGCTGGGTAATGGTACTACCACCTTCTCGCTTTTGGAAGTGCAGGATATCAACTAAGATAGCGCGAAAAATACCACGGAACGAAATACCGCTATGGACGTAGAAGTCTTTGTCTTCCAACGCAACCGTTGCGTTTTTCACATACGGAGAAACATCTTTTAAGTCAACCTTGGTTCTACGGTACTCACCTGCAATCTCATACAAGAGAGAACCATCGCGAGCTAAAATTTTTGTACTTTGTGCTACATTACGGTCTAGCAGACGGTTTGGGTCTGGGAGGGAAAAGCTGTAATACACACAAAGTGCGGCAAATGCAACTACACTTGCCGCAAATAACCGAAAGCACCAGGTAAAGAAGTTTATCCTTTGCAGAAATGCCCAAAACTTCTTTGCGAGGTTAGTAAATCTTTTAAAGTAGGTCATCTATAAAATTATAGAATAGTTTTTTAAAAAAAGAAACGGCCGCGTATACGTATTATACGTACGCGGCCGTCAAACGTAACTAGATGATTTCTGAATTTTCATTCGCCAACATGACAACGGTTTGAATGCGAGGACATTCTGCTGTAACTGCCGAGCCGATATGGCCCATATAGTGCCATGCGTTGGGACCACGCACCACTTTAGCAAGAAACGCACAGCGGCACCTCACTGTTAATTCCTCACCAACGTGGTATGCCAAATCCTGCCAAAACTTAAGCCATCTGGGTAAGTACATGTTTTCTCTCCTTTTTCATAAGTATGGGTGTCTATTGTGTAATCATTCCACAATTTATCTATAAATTCAACCCCTCGCATCCATCCCACGTCATCCCCGCGAAGGCGGGGAACTTATGACCTAAGTGCTACTGTCAATAGATTCCCGTCTACACGGGAATGACGGAGAGAGGGGAGTATGATAGAATCATTAATATGGATAATGAAAACTTACAAATTGAAGAAGTGCTCACCCGTGGGGTAAATGAAGTTATAGACAAAAAAGATTTAGAAGAAAAACTTCATTCTGGTGTTAAGCTTCGTGTTAAGCTAGGCATAGACCCTACCTCCCCCAACATACATATTGGGCGGGCAGTAGCACTTTGGAAACTACGGCAATTTCAAGACTTAGGCCACCAGGTAGTGTTTATAGTAGGTGACTTTACTGGGCAGGTCGGAGACACTTCAGACAAAAATACAGAGCGCCCTATGCTTACTGAAGAAAGCATAAAGAATAACCTCAAGACTTACCTGAAGCAAGCATACAAGATCCTTGATCGTAACAAGACTGAAATAGCCTATAACTCAAAGTGGCTGAGAAAGCTTGGTTTTATGGAAATCTGCAAAATGGCTGACCTATTTTCTTTAAACGAGTTCGCATCACGCGAGAACATTGCCAAACGCTACACAGAGGGCAAGCGCGTTTCGCTGCGAGAGCTTCTCTACCCTATTATGCAAGGTTATGACTCAGTGGCAGTAAAAGCAGATGTTGAGCTCGGCGGTACTGACCAACGATTTAACTTGCTTGCAGGTAGGACTATACAACCACTCTACGGGCAAACGAGCCAGAATATTTTAATGATGGACATTATAGAGGGTTTAGATGGGAGGAAAATGTCCTCTTCCTGGGGCAATACTATAAACATTCTGGACGAGCCAAAAGATATGTATGGCAAAGTTATGTCTCTGCGAGACGAACTGATTGCAAAATACTTTATGGTTACCACACGAATGCCGATTACAGAGATTACTGAGTTCCTCAAACAGCATGAGCACCCTCGAACACAGAAAATGCGCTTAGCTTTCGAGATTACTAAGCTTTACCATGGCGAAGAAAAGGCAATGAAAGCTGAAAAAGCGTTTGTGAAGCAATTTAGTGAAAAGAAGCTTCCTGACGAAATACCAGCACGAAAGCTCTTGCCTGGAAGCTATAAGCTTGTTGATGTGCTTTTGGAAACAGGCCTCGCTACTTCCAAGAATGAAGCTCGAAGGCTAGTTGAGCAAAACGGTGTAAAAATTGATCAAAAAACTCCCGAATCCGACACCTTAATTATTAAGGACGTGAATGGAATTGTAATACAAGTAGGTAAACGTAAATTTATAAAAATACTGTAAATACATACAGCCTTCACAAAAAGGCTGTATTTTAATAATATGCTAAAAATTAGGAGGATAACATGCCAATCATTGAACGCTTCAGCTGGAGTGTGAAGCAAGAACTTCCACACTTTGGCATCCCATTTGACTTACATTTCCAAAGCTTTAATAGCGAAAGTCCACCTTATGACCTTATCCCTCCGGGGTACAAGGTTTTGGTCTGGAAACGACTACACAACGCTTTGAAAATAGACTTCAAGATCATGATCAAAGAAGAAGCTATTGCCTTTGTTTCAAAACCAGCAAACTCAGCGTGGAGCATTGCAGTTCCACTTGAGATCTACCTAAGCTGGTTACGTGCCACATTCGCAAAAGAGTAACCTCCAAGGCACCTTAACTCACAAGTTAAAGTGCCTTGCTTTTTTTTCTAGTTTTAACTATAATTAATCTCATGAAACGCACATATCAACCGAGCGTCATAAAGAAAATGCGCAAGCATGGCTTCCGCAAACGCATGGCAGACCGTACTGGCCGAACCGTACTGTCAAAAAGACGCGCAAAGGGCCGTAAAAAGCTGACTGTAACAAAATACACCTAATGACCTCAAGACCGCACCGCTTACATAAAACGAAAGACATTGAAACAGTCTTCAAACGCGGCCGCGGTTTTTTTGGCTCATTTTTCCAAGCAAAAGTACTCAAAACAGCCGGACCAACCCGTTTTACAGTCGTTATTTCAACCAAAGTAGACAAGCGAGCTACAAGACGCAACCGTTTCAAACGGGTGATGCGAGAAATAATAGTGCGGCATTTGGAAGAACTTCGGCCAGGAGACTACATCTTCTCTGTCAAACCTTCAGCTAAAAACCTTTACCCAGACAAGATTCGTTATGAATTTCTAGCATTTCTTACCCAGGTAAAGTTTATTGCCAACAATGAAAAGAGTGCTTATACAACTCATACAGCTGTACCAAAAAACACTCTCTCCTGACCATGGACCTTTCAGACACCGGTATGCTGCTGGTTTCTGTAAATTCAGACCAACTTGTAGTGACTATGCTAAAATTGCACTAGAAAAGCACCCTACGCCTTATGCACTACGTCTAACATTAAACAGAGTCCTTCGCTGCCATCCCTGGCAGACTGGCGGGTTTGACCCTGTACCTTAATAAAAATAATCAATGACCAACCTCCAAGAAACAAGTAATTTCCAGTGACCAATTTTCAATTGGAAATTGTTAATTGAGATTTATTTTGAACTTGTTGGTTGTGTGTTGAAACTTTCTTCTTTCTTATGTACTATCTTTACGATATTATTATATACAAACCTTTGCTTAACCTTATGGTGTTTACCTATAACATCATTCCCGGGCATGACATTGGTATTGTGATCATCCTACTAACACTCGCCATCCGCTTCATATTGGCGCCGCAGATGCACAAGTCGTTGCACAGCCAAAAGAAGATGACTGCTTTGCAACCTAAGCTCAAGGAGTTAAAGGAAAAGCACAAAGGTGACAAAGTCGCAGAAGGTCAGGCGACCATGCAACTATACAAAGAACATGGTGTCAGTCCTTGGGGTTCCTGCTTGCCGTTGCTCATTCAACTCCCATTCTTAATTGCTATTTACCAAGTTTTCACGCATGCGCTAAATGGACAAAACATAGAAGGCCTATATTCCTTTGTGCACAACCCAGGAACCATAAAACCAATGTTCCTGAATATAATGGACCTGTCAAAATTCAGCTGGACCCTTACCATTCTTTCTACATTTGCACAGTACTGGCAAGCAAAGATGATGGTTTCAAAAGATCCGAATGCAGATCCAACAGCACAAGCTATGCAGAAGCAAACAATGTATATTTTACCACTCTTAACCCTCTTTATGGCATATAAACTGAACCTGCCTGCAGGGTTGCTGCTCTACTGGGTACTCACTTCTCTCTTTCAGATTGGACAACAATACTACGTTTTAAGGCAAAACGACGAGCCGGCAGCGAATAGTTAAGAGTAAAAAGCAGATAGCATAACACAAGTGTTCTGCTATTCACTATTTACTATTAACCAGTAACTCGTATATGCTAGACAATGAAAAAAACGAATTCATAATTAAGACAATTGAGAGTGTACTCTTTTACTGCGGTTTCGAAGCTTCTATAGAAGTTGAGGACTCTATAACCAAAGGCGTGGTGTTCAATCTCTCCTCATACCAGTCTCGTGACTTAATAGGCCGCGGTGGTTCAATGCTTAAAGCCATAGAACACATAGTTCAGTCCATCGCTGCGCAAAAGTTTAAAGGTGATGCTCCCTACTACTTTAGTATGGATGTAGACGACTACATGAGAAAACGAGAGTGGTACCTGAAAGAAACTGCCAAAGCTGCTGCGGAAAAAGTCAAAATGACCGGAAAGGCCCTGAGGCTAGAGCCTATGCCAAACTATGAACGTAAGCTTATTCATGCCTATATTCAAGAAAACTATCCAGCTCTCAACTCCTCAAGCCAAGGCAACGACCCACATCGCAGAATTGTCATAAAACCCGGAACCTGAAATAACATCCCTTGACCTTATGTCAAGGGATTTTTATACTAGTGCTAACAAGGAGGTATGTCATGAAAAAAATATTTATTTTCGGAACAACGATACTTGTCTGCGTAGTGTTAGGTTTTGCAAGTCAATTTCACTGGAAAAGCTGTGCCGAGCAGGTACTTATTGCAGACACCACAGCAGGTTTCAATACTGACGCGGCTGCTAAATCGCTTCGAGAAATCGAACGCTCCATAAGGGACGTAGAAAAGAGGAATGATAAGGAGTATATAACAGAATGCTGCAAAATATTCCGTAAGTCATATCCTTACCCAAAAGTGTTTGAGGACAGGTATAATGCTTACTCAGAACACTTGGCATCCAACGTAGCGGACTGTTCCAGTGGCGTGCTTACCCTGCTGCACATAAGCCAGTTGCAAGGCTTGCTCGGGCCGTACGTTATTCGGTTGCCAGGGCATGTAGTGTTTGGGCTCGCGTCAGAACCTAACATGTGGATGGAGTCGGAAACGTGTACCTGGCATTCTCGAACGGACATATGGACGCGGTACCCAACCAAACCTGAGAGTATCCTAAGCAAGGCGTTTGGGGAACTGTATGCCCGCGACAGGATTCTTGCCATATACTATGCCCGCCTAGGTAATAGGCTCCTTAAGCTGGGGAAGCATACGGAAGGGAAACGTTATCTCTGGAATTCAACGAGACCAGATGCTTGGGATATTTCCGGAATAAGTTCTCTCGCTGACGTACTCGTGAAGTCTAAACTGGAACAAGAAGTTAAAGAAGGTATAAGACTGCTTGCGTGGAGCATCAGCTTAAACACAACACCCGAGGAGAACGAAGCTCTAGCCAAACTCTACATATCGCAAAAAAAGTGGAGCGAAGCACGAGACCTCCTCACCAAGGCAGTTTCGTGTTTCCCGGCGAATGAGTCCCTAAAAGAGTTAAAGAAAATAGCCTGCAAGCAGGCTAAATGCTAGCTATAAAGGCTGTCCCCAAATTTTTTGGGAGACGGCCTTTTCTTATGAAAGCGAATTCCATGCCATGTCGTGCAAGGAACGAAATGTTTCTGCCAAGTCTTTACTTGTCGTAAGCACAGCAAAGACATACGGGTGAAAAGAAAAAAACACTACCTTATCTTGAAACACGGCCATATCTGAAAGCACCTTATAATTCGCAGGGACTAACTTTACTTTATATATCTCACCCAGAGACTCAGCGTAACGCTTGAATTCCACACCTGCAGGATTATCTGCAATTAGATCTTTAACCACGATTTTCTTCTCGGTAGTTGTGCGAGCAAACTCATAGAGGCTGTCTTTGTCTATTGTGGTTACTTCTCCAAGATTCCCAAACAAGCGGACATCACTCGACTCGTAAATTTTCTTGTACACTTCAACCACCCCGCTATTACCTTCAAATAATTGGACCTTAGGCTTTTCTTTCTTTTCGTTGTGTAGGGCCATCATTTCTGGCATAAAACGCTTGAGCAACTCCTCCTGCTTATGAATAGCACGAAGAAAGCTCTCAGGTGACTCTGCGCTAAAGAGTGCTTTCTTTTCTCTTGGAACCACTGACACCATTCCCCGCTTTTGTAGGTCATCTAATACTAAGTACGTAGTTGGCCTTTTGGTGCCTGCTTTTTTAGCTATTGAGTCCACAGAAGCCGTGCCAAGCTCTAAAAGTGCCATATATACATATGCTTCCTTGTCTGAAAGCCCAATTTTCTGCAGTACCTCAGATATTTCCATATATTTAGTATATATTTAAGATTAGA
>Ga0196964_10001259_pt1 | contig 13057 bp, 10 predicted proteins | sample S1_10metaG_FD_148615 | JGI IMG/M metagenome (GOLD analysis project Ga0196964, IMG submission 148615) | Soil microbial communities from Anza Borrego desert, Southern California, United States - S1_10 | ecosystem: Environmental > Terrestrial > Soil > Desert | place: USA: California | collected...
GGGCGACCGCGCGGGTGATCCGCTCGATCTGGGCCATGTGGTTCTGCGCCACCTCGAGGTATGCGCTGCGCAGCGCCCGCGGATCGACCCGCAGCATCGCCTCGCCCTCGAGCCCCTCGAAGGGCGCGGCGTCGGTGAAGGCGAAGTCCTCCTCGGCCTTGTCGAGCACCTGGAAGACGATCACGTCGTGCCCACGGAACTTGAGTCGGGCGAGCGCGTCGCGGAAGGCCTCGGGGTCGATGAAGAGGTCGCTGATGACCGCCATCAGGCAGCGGTTGTTGATGGTCCCCGCCACCTGCTCGACGACGCGGGCGAGGTCCGTCGGACGGTTGCGATTGGCCGGGTCGACGGCGTGCATCGACAGCGCGCCGATGATCTGGCGCCACGTGCCCTGGCTGCTGGAGCGCCGCACCATGGCGCGGACCTCGTCCGCGAAAACGACCACACCCGCGCGGTCGCCCTGCCGGAGCGTGATGTACGCCAGCGCCGCCGCGAGCGCGGTCGCGTGGTCGAACTTGCTCCAGTGCGCCCGCCCGTCGAGGCTCGTCTTGCGCCCCTCGCCGCTCGCCTCCGCGAAGCCGCGGCTCCCGTAGCTCATGCTGCCGGAGGAATCGACGAGGACGACGAGGTCGAGGCTCGTCTCCTGCTGGTGCTGCTTGAGGTGCAGACGATCGGTGCGGCCGTAGACCTTCCAGTCCAGGTGGCGGAGATCGTCGCCGGCGACATAGGGGCGGTGCTGAGCGAATTCGACGGAGAGGCCCTGGTAGGGCGAGCGGTGCTGCCCGCTGGAGAACCCCTCGACAATCATCTTGGCGCGCAGCTCGAAGCTGCCGAGTCGCGCGAGCGTCTGCGGGTGGAGGTAGAGCGACGCGTCCATCTCGGGCGGGCGCGCTTCACCCCCCGCGACCGGGCCGGTTCCACCGGCGGCTTTCCCTGCGTCGTCCATGCGGGGAGAGAATAGTCGAGGATCGAAACGGACGCGGCGGGAGACGGCGCAGAACGGACAACTGGAAGCTCGCACGCTGCCGTTCCGAAGGCGCGGGGCGCGGCGGGCGTCCCGGGCGTTCGGCCCGCAACATTCGAGCCGCGTGCGTTCCGCTTTTCGCTTTTTTCCGTGTACGCTCCCCCATGACCTTCGCCGACGCGCAGTCGTTCATGGCTACTCGGGGCATCGACGCCTGGCTCGTCTACGACTTCCGGGGGTCGAACCCCGTGCTCGAGCTCGCGCTGCCGGGCAGACGGCACACGACGCGGCGTGCCTTCCTGCTCGTGCCGGCGCGGGGCGAGCCCACGGTCCTGGTGCACGGGCTCGACGCGAACCAGTACCAGGACCTCGCGGGCGTTCGCCGGCAGCTCTACACGAGCTGGCGGGAGATGCACGACTGGCTGCGGGCGGCGGTGTCGCCCTTCGCGCGCGTGGCGATGGAGTACGCCCCCGGGTGCACGCTGCCGGTCGTCTCGGTCGTCGACGCGGGCACGGTGGAGCTGGTGCGCAGCGTCGGGGTCGAGGTGGTTTCCTCCGCCGACGTGATCCAGTTCCACGTGGCGCGGTGGAGCCCGGAGGCGGTCGAAGCGCACGAGCGGGCGTCGGCGCTCACGGCGGGGATCAAGGACGAGGCCTTCGACATGATCCGGCGGGCGCACCGCGCGGAGCGGGCGATCAACGAGCGTCAGGTGCAGGAGTTCATCCTCGGGCGCTTCGAGAAGGAAGGCCTCGAGACCGCGGAGGCGCCGATCGTCGCGGTGAACGGTCACGCCGGCGACCCGCACTTCGAGGTGAGCGCGATGAACCCCTCGCCGATCGTGCCCGGCGACTGGGTGCTCATCGATCTTTGGTCGCGCTTCCCGGGGAACCGGAATATCTTCAGCGACATCACGTGGGTCGGGTACTGCGGCGCCACTGTTCCGACGCGCCACCGCGAGGTCTTCGGGGTCGTGCGCGCCGCGCGCGACGCGAGCGTCGCCCTCGCGAAGACCGCGTGGAGCGGCAAGCAGCGCCTGCAGGGGTGGCAGCTCGACGACGCCGCCCGTGACGTGATCGTCCACGCGGGGTACGAGCGCGGCGTCAAGCACCGCACCGGCCACAGCCTCTCGCCGGGGCCGCGTGTGCACGGGCTGGGATTCAACCTCGACAACCTCGAGACGCACGACACGCGCGAGGTGCTGCCGGGGCTCGGCTTCACCGTGGAGCCGGGGATCTACCTGCCCGAGTTCGGCGTGCGGCTCGAGATCAACGTCTACATCGACCCGACGACGGGCCCGAGGGTGACGAGCTGCGTGCAGGACGAAATCGTGCTGATGTAGCGAAGGGACTTCGATTTCAGCACAGAGATACAGAGGAGATGAGCAAGAAGAGAAGAGGAAGACCGGGTTGAAGACGCAGATGCGGACGCCTCGGGCCTCCGCTTCTGCAACCCAATGACTCTCTTCTCATCGATCTCATCTTCTCTGTGTCTCTGTGCTGAAATCGGTTCCCCGCTGCTACTCGTACCGCCGGCCGTTGTGCTCGATCCACCCGCCCGGGTCGCGCCGCTTGAACTTCGGCGCGTGCGTGAAGTGGACCGTGCCGCCCTTGCCCGTCCATTCGTACTCGCCGCGGAAGTTGACCGAGTCCCCTTCCTTCAGCGGCACGCGCCCGCCGGTCTCGAAGTCGTGCGCGACCAGGACCTCGTGACCGCCGGCAAGGCGCACGATCCAGCGCTGGTGCAAACCGCCCGAGCTGTCGTCATCATCCGGCAGCACCTTCTTCACCGTCCCCGTCGCCTCGACCCAGGTGTCGGACGTCTTGGCGGCGAAGAGGCGCGGGATGCCGCCGTCGCCGAGGGACGCCGCGGTGGTCTTTGTCGGCGTTGTGACAACGTCACGGCCCGGCGTGCGCCTGTCGGCTCGGTCCTTCTGCGCCGGATCGCGCGCGGGCGGCTGGAATCGTGGCGGTCCTTCGCGAGGGCTCGAGGAATCGCTCGTGCGCTCGGCGGTCTGCGTGCTTGGTTGCTCCGCCCGCTCTCCGATGAGCCCTTTCCGCTGCAGCACGGCGATCAGAAGCGCGACGACGACCAGCAGGAGGATGTACCACGCCGGCTTGCCGCCCACCGGGCCGCGCTCGCCGGAAACGACGGAAGTCCTTGCCATGGCGGATCGTACGAAACAGCCCCGCACCCGACCGATTTTTCGGTAGAATGCCGGAATGACACAGGCTCCCAACATGAACGCCGCGGGCCCATCCGTCTCGGCTGAGGCGAAGGCTGAAGGACGCCCATGCTTCAAGTGCGGCTATCGACTGCGCGGCGTACCGCTCAATGGGCAGTGTCCCGAGTGCGGAAGCCCAGTGGCGGACTCGTTCCGGGGCACGCTCCTGCAGTTTGCCTCTCCGGAATACCTGGCCACCATCCATTCCGGCCTTTCACTGGTGCTGTACGCGATCCTCGCATCGATCGTCATCGGCGTGGTATCGATCGCCGCGTCGCTCGCCGCCAGCGCGGTCGGGCCCGGCGCGTCGAAGGCGGTCCAGGCCATCCTGCAGATCGTCTCGCTCGGCCTCGCGGTCGTGACCTTCCTCGGATACCTCCGCGTCACCGAACCGGACCCGATGTTCACGGGCGAGGAGAAGCCCGAGTCGGCGCGCAACATCGCGCGCATCGCAGCGGTCGCCTCCATCGCCGTCGCGGCAATTCAAATGGTCTTGACCTTCGTTGCCACCGCGGGCTCGGGCGGCCTGATGAACTGGCTGATCATGGGCGTGGGGCTTCTGGGCTTCGCGGCGTGGGCCGTGCAGTTCTTCGCGATGATGAACTACGCCCGGTGGCTGGGCGAGCGCATCCCCGACGCGCTCATCATCAAGAACGCCACACGGTATCGTTGGCTGCTGCCGGTGCTCGCGACAGTCGGCGTCGTGCTGATCGGGCTTGGGCCTTTGATCGCGCTGATTCTGTACTGGAACCTGCTCGACCGCTTACGCAAGCACGTGAAGAGCATTCGCCAGACGGGTGCACCGGCGAATCTCCCCAAGATGAAAGAGCCCGCTCCGGCGGCGTAACGATCACGCTTTCGCCGCGAGCTTCTTCGCGTAGAAGTGCACCGCCATGCCGCGGTAGAGGTGCGTCTCCGGCCCTGCCGCGTTGGGCAGCGCCAAGTCCGCGATCGGCCGGTGGCGCTTGAGCGGGGGCGCGGGCGCTCCGGCCGGCGGTGGTTGCTCCGCGCCCGATTCCTCGATGAGCTTCTCGACCTCGTCCGGCTCGAACCATTCCTCCTCTTCGTCTTCCGGTTCTTCGCCGACCGGCGTGTTGCCCGTGGGCTTGCGGCCCTTGCGGGGGCGCGGCTCGTCGTCGGCCGCCGCGTCCTCGGGCTCGGGTTGATCAAAGAGCGGCCACGGCGTGCGCAGCACGGCGAACCCTTCCGGATCGAGCAGGTCCACGAGCGCGGCCAGTTGCGCCATGATGCGCCGGCGTCCGAGCGGGTCGCGCGTCATGGGGTAGGGCGGGTCGAGGAACGCCAGGTGCAGCGGCCGCGGCGCACGCGCGAGCGCACCCGGCCCGAGGGCGTCCGCCGTCAGCACCTCGCACCGGTCGCCGGCGCCGAGGTTCTCGACGTTCTGCGTCAGCAAGCGCGCCATCGCCCTGTCCTGCTCCACCAGCAGGCACTTCGACGCCCCGCGGCTCACCGCCTCGAGCCCGATCGCGCCCGTCCCGGCGAAGCCGTCGAAGACCCTGGCCCCCTCGAAGTGGCCGCGCAGGATCGAGAAGACGGACTCTTTCACGCGGTCCGGGATCGGGCGCGTGGTCTTGTCGTCGGGCGGCGAGAGAAGGACCCGCCGCCGGAACTCGCCCGCGATGATTCGCATGCGCGAGGGTATCGCGTCAGTCGTCGCATTCGCCGCCGCCGAAGACCTCGATGAACCGCGTAAGGTCGTCCTGGTCGGGGTAGAGCCCGTCGTTGTTGAAGTCGGTATGGTCGCAGTCGCCGGTGCTGCACTCCCCGCCGCCGAAGACGACGATGAAGTCCACGACGTCCTGCGCGTCGGGGTAGAGCCCGTCGTTGTTGAAGTCCAGGTCGTTGCACGCACCGTGCTCGACCCCGCCGGAGATCACGAGGGCGAAACCCTGCCTGGCCGCGCTCGTCACCGCCGTGGCGTTCACCGTGACGCGCCAGCGCCCGGGCGCGGGGGTGGGGATCAGCACCTGCTCGATGTTGTTGATCGGGTCTGCGGACCCGCCTTGGACCGACACTTCGCCCGCGAAGACGTTGCCGAGGTACGCCTCACCCGTGGGGTAATGGACGACCTCGAGGTCGAGGTCGTTCACGACGGGGTACGCGGTGTTCGCGGCGCCGGGCTGGTCCGTGAAGACCAGCGTGACGCGCAGCGGCATGTCCGGGGAGGTCACGCGCAGGTCGACGTGCTCCTCGTCGCCCTGGTCGAGCGCGTCGTCGTCGCTGTTGCGGACGTCCTTGACGATGAGCCGGCGCGCGTCGCCCTCGAAGTAGAGGGCCGCGTCGCCGTTCACGCGCCCCCACCCCTCGCGGTTGCCGGGGTAACCGGCCTCGCCGGTGATGTTCTGTGCGCCGTTCATGAGCGCCGCCTTTACCAGCGCACCGGACGGAGCGAACGCGTCCGCGGCGTTGGGCAGGCCGGAGGGGTAATACCCGTCGAGGAAGTACTGGCGCGTCAGCGTCGCCATGCCTGCGACGACCGGGCACGCGTGCGACGTGCCGCTGCGCGCAAACGTCCCGCAGCCGGTCGCGCCGGACGGCGCCGTCAGGCTGCAGCCCGGGCCCATGATGTGGGGCACGCGCCGGCCGTCCACCGTCGGCCCCGCGCCGCCGAAGCACCAGGAGTTCGCGGCGAATGCGCTCACCGCGGCGACCGCAACGAGGTTCTTGGCGTTCTCGGGGTTGGTGCAGAGCGTGCCGTCGGAGACCGCGTTCACGAGCACCTGGTCTTCGTGATCGCGCACGAACGAGTCCATCGCGCGGCAGGTGCCGTTGTACGCGTTCGTGTTCTCGTCGCCCCAGCTGCTGTTGTGCACCACCGCGCCCTGCGAGCGGTGCAGGTCGAACTTGGCGTACACGTCGGGCTCGGAGATGATCGGGACGTGCGCGTACACGAGACGTGCGCCGTACGCGACCCCGCGGCGGTCGTCGTCGACGCCGTTGTCGCCGCAGAACGAGCCGGAGACGTGCAGGCCGTGGAGGCTGTACGGGTAATTCTGCCAGACGTTGAACGCGTGCACCTTGCGGTGCGACGGGCCGACAGGGTTGACCGCGTCGATGAACGAGCAGTGCTGGATGCTCATGCCCACGTCGGTCACGCCGACGATCTGCCCCACGCCCGTGAGGCCGCGGGAGCTGAGCGGGAAGGAGTTCTGGATGTTGCTCTCGGAGATCCACCGTGCGCGCACCACGCTGCGGCTGGTGATCTCCGGCTGGTGCTCGGCGATGAAGAGATCGGGGAGCAACGCGAGGCTCGCCACCGCGTCCGCCGGCATCGTCGCGTAGACGACCTTCCCGCCGGCGACAACGCCCGTCGTCGTGACGGCGATGCGCGGGTCGGCTTGCAGCGCGGCGAGCGTGCGGTCCGGAGCGCGGCCCGTGAAGAGCCAGAGCGCAACCGCCACGCGGTCCATCGCCGCGAGCGCCGACCGCTCCTCCGTCCGCCACTCGACTGCGTGCGCACCCAGCGCGAGAGCGGGATCGATCTTCCACGCGCCGTCAACGCGGTAGACGCCCGCGATCAGACCGGTGCCTCGAACCGCGGCGAAATCGCACCCCGCCATGTCGGCGACGTACGCGCCCGGGTGGAGGTAGTCGTGGAGGTGGACGCCGAGCGACGCGAGCCGATCGCGGTCGGCGGCCGTCGGCCTGCGCGTGGGAACGACGAGAAAGCCGCCGTCGTCGGGCAGCTGCTGCGCGCTGTGCAAAAGGTTGACGAGATGCGCCGGGCGCACGTTCGCGGTGCGCAGCGGGATGACGTCGAAGCCGGACGGCAGCAGACCGACCGTGTCGGCGAGCGCCGGCGCGGCGAGGCCGGCGGCCAGCACCAAGACGCGAATTCCCCGCCCGAACGTGGCCAATCCCGACTCCTCTCTTCTATTGCGAGCCCTCCGGACTCAGTATCGACCGGGCCGACGTCCAGAACGGCGTCTGCCCTGCACTCGGGAAGCACCGACCCGTGGATGGATACGCCGAGGTGGGTTGTCGTGTTGCAGACGTTGTGCTATGGGACCGCCAAAGTCACCACTCATGGCCGGTCGGTGCCCCGCGAACTCGGGCTTATCGGGTCGGCGTGGAGCGGTTCGCGGGGCGCGATCGCCCCTCTTCCGCGCAGGATGCGGGGGTCACGCGGCCTTGGTGCGCCCCTTGATGCGGTCGAGGAGACCGCCCGAGCCGGAGCGCTGCAGTTCCGCGAGGGCCGACTCGCGCGACACCCCGACGTCGAGCATTTTCGTCAACCCCGTCGAGCGGATGATGTCGTTGGCGTCGTCCGAGACCCCCACCAGCACCAGCCGGCCGCCCATGCGCTTGCATCGCACGGTGAGCCCGATCAGGGCGTTGATCCAGGTGCAGTCGAAGGGCTGGACGCCGGCGACGTCGAGAACCATGTTCCCGCCGACGCGCTGCCCGAGGTCGCCGACGTGGTCCAGCAGGGCTTTGACCTCCGTCGGCCCGAGCCAACCCGCGGCGAGCGTCACAAACCCGGCGTTGTCGCGGACGCCGAATGTCAGCACGGACTCGCCGCGAGATTGGGTTGCTGTCGACGGGGCGCTCGCCATAGATTTCTCGCTCACGGACGATCCACGCGGGTGACACAAGGTGCCATACCCGCGGGCGGGAGGCGCAGAAAACACGCGTCGGTGGAGCGTTGTCGCCGCTATCAGGGTGGGTGTGCACCGGCTGAACGGCGTGCGCGGACGGCGAATAATGGCGGTGCCGCCGGGCGAGTCTCGCCGCGGCGGGGCCTACAAGAGGGGGACGCATGGCGATCCTTGAGGTCAAGGACCTTGTCAAGCGGTTCGGCGGGGCGCGGGGCATTCTGGCGGTGGCGGGGGTGAGCTTCAGCGTCGAGCCGGGGGAGGTCGTCGGCTTCCTCGGGCCCAACGGCGCGGGCAAGAGCACGACCATGAAGATGGTGACGGGGTTCCTCGAGCCCACGTCCGGCCGGGTGCTGGTGCGCGGGGTAGACGTCCGCGAGAGGACGATCGAGGCGCAACGGCTCATGGGGTACCTTCCCGAGGGGGCTCCCGCCTACCCGGACATGACGCCCGAGGCGTTCCTCGACTTCGTCGCGGACGCGCGCGGGCTCAACGGCGCGGCCCGGGCGAGCGCGCTGGAGAAGGCCGTCGAGCGCACGCAGCTCAAGGGCGTGCTGCGGCAGCCCATCGACACGCTGAGCAAAGGCTTCAAGCGGCGCGTCGGCCTCGCGCAGGCGCTGCTGCACGAGCCGCCGCTCCTGATCATGGACGAGCCGACGGACGGGCTGGACCCCAATCAGAAGCACGAGGTGCGCCAGCTCATCCGCGCGATGGCGAAGGAAGGGGGCAAGGCGATCGTGCTGTCGACGCACATCCTGGAGGAGGTCGAGGCGGTCTGCTCGCGTGTGATCCTGATCGCGCGGGGCAAGGTCGTCGCGGACTGCACGCCCGCGGCGCTCGTCGCCAAGGGCAAGACGGGGCGCATGGAGGACGTTTTCCGCGACCTGACGCGCGACCCGGTCCCGGTCGGAGGTGCGGCATGACGGGCGCCGGCGCGGTCTTCAAGCGTGAGTTCTCGGGGTACTTCGCGACGCCCGTGGCGCTCGTGTTCATCGTCATCTTCCTGCTGACGGCGGGCGTCTTCACGTTCGAGCTGGGCGGGTTCTACGACCGGTATCAGCAGGCGGACCTCTCGCCCTTCTTCAGTTGGCACCCGTGGCTGTACTTGTTCCTGATCCCTGCGCTCGCGATGCGCCTGTGGGCGGAGGAGCGGCGGACCGGAACCGTCGAATTGCTGCTGACGCTGCCGATCTCGCCGACAGGCGCCGTCGTCGGGAAGTACCTCGCCGCGTGGCTTTTCGCGGGCCTGTCGCTGGCGCTCACGTTCCCGATGTGGTGGACGGTGAACTTCCTCGGGGACCCGGACAACGGCGCGATCCTGACGGCGTACCTCGGCAGCTTCCTGATGGCGGGCGCGTTCCTCGCGATCGGCGAATTACTGAGCGCATGCACGAAGAACCAGGTGATCGCGTTCATCCTTACGGTCGTGGTGTGCCTCGTTCTGCTCCTCGCGGGGCTTGAGCCGGTGATCGGCTTCTTCCGCGACTGGGCGCCGCCGGCAGTCACGGACGCGATCGCGGGCTTCTCGTTCCTCACGCGTTTCGAGGGCGTGTCGCGGGGCGTCGTCGAGGCGCGGGACCTTTTCTTCTTCGGCAGCATCATCGGCGCGTGCCTGCTGATGACGGTGTGGGTTGTGCAGGCGAGGAAGGCCGAATAAGGAGGCGCCACGATGAACCGACGGATCGGATTGGCCGGCGCGGTGGTGCTCGTGCTCGCGGCACTCTTCGCGGCGAACATCATCGCGGGGCGCGTGCTGCGGCCGGTGCGGCTGGACCTGACGGAGGGGAAGCAGTTCACGCTGACGAGCGGCTCGAAGTCGATCGCCCGCTCCCCGGCGGAGCCGATCGACCTGACGCTCTACTACTCGTCAAAGGCCGCGGCGGGCGATCCCTTCACGCAGGCCTTCGCGAAGCGCGTCCGCGAGATGCTCGAAGAGTTCGCGCGCGTCTCCGGCGGCAAAGTACGGGTGGCGTTCGTCGACCCCGAGCCTTTCTCAGAGGAAGAGGACAAGGCGATGGAGGCGGGCGTCCAGCCGATGCAGCTGCAGAACGGCGGGCGGCTCTACTTCGGCCTCGTGGGCACGAATTCGATCGACACGCGCGAGGTGATCCCGCAGCTCAACCCGGCGAAGGAACGGCTGCTCGAGTACGACATCGCGCGCATGCTGTCGAGCCTCACGAAGCCGGAAAAGCCCGTGATCGGCTGGATCGGCTCGCTGCAGCTCGAGGGGGGCTACCGCATCGACCACCTCTCGCGTCAGCCGGTACCGACTCGCATCTTCCAATCGATCCTCGACCTCAAGAGCGCGTACACCGTCAAGCGCGTCGCGGCGGACGCGGCCTCGATCCCGGACGACATCGACATCCTGCTCGTCGTGCACCCCAAGGGCGTGAGCGAGACGACGCAGTACGCGATCGACCAGTTCGTCCTCGGGGGCGGGCGGCTGCTCCTCTTCCTCGACCCGCTCTGCGAGGCGGACAACGAGGATCGGTTCGCCGAGCCCTCGCAGAAGGCCTCCAACCTGCCGCGGCTGCTGCACGCGTGGGGCGTGGACATGCCCGAGGGACAAATCGTGGGCGACCAGGACATGGCGATCCGCGTGATGTCGAACGCCGGCGGCCAGCAGGAGGCCGTGCCCTTCGTCGTGTGGCTGGAAGCGAACACCGAGCGCGGCCTCAACAGGCAGGACGCCGTCGCGGGCCAGGTGTCGCGGATCAACCTCGCGAGCGCGGGCTCGTTGCACCCGTACAAGCCGGCCGAGGGCGCGCCGGCGCGCGTCGCGGCGATCCAGCCCGTCATCACCACGACCGACCGCGCCGGGTTCGTGCCCGCGGACTCGCTGGGCATCCAGGCCGACCCCAAGAAGATCTACGCGGAGTTCGTGCCGGGCAAAGAGGTTCTGACGCTCGCGGCGCGGCTGACGGGCGAAGTTGATACTGCCTTCCCCGACGGCCCGCCGAAGAACGCCGATGGGTCCCCGGCCGCGGACGCCGCGACGCAGCTCAAGCAGAGCAAGGGGCCGATCAACGTCATGGTCTTCGCGGACGCGGACATGCTCACCGACCGCATGTGGATGCAGGACTTCGGCGGCCTGAAGATGAAGCTCGCGGACAACGGCGACCTCCTCTTCGCGTGCGCGGACAACTTCTCGGGGAGCGACGATCTGATCCAGGTGCGCGCGCGGCAGGAGACGGCGCGCCCGTTCACGAAGGTGCGCGAGATCCAGCGGCTCGCCGAGCAGAAGTACCAGGCAGAGAGCGTGCGGATCGACACGGAGATCAAGGAGACCGCGCAGCGGATCTCGGACCTCCAGCGCGACCGGGGCGGCGACGCCACCGGAAGCCTGCTCCTCTCGCCCGAGCAGCAGAAGGAGCTCGAGGGCCTGCGCACCAAGCTCGTCGAGGCCCGCAAGCGCAACCGCGAGGTCGCATTCAACCTGCGCAAGGACGTCGAGGACCTGGGCGTCACGCTCAAGCTCGTCAATATCGCGCTCGTTCCCGCGGCGGTCGTCGCCGTCGCGGTCGTCGTGTGGGGGCTGCGTGCCCGGGAGCGCCGGCGGCCGGCGTGAGGGACCGCTGACGGACGGATCGTGGTGCGCAACAGGACGCGGGGTGCTTTCGCGATGAACACCAAGACGCTCGCAACACTCGTGATCGTGACCGGAGTCCTCGCCGCGGGGGCGTACTTCGTGACGACCACCGGCGGCCCGACGCCGCCGCGCGGGGCCGACCCCGCCGGAGAGGGTCGGCCCCTCTTCCCGGACGCGCCGGCACGCGCCAAGGACGCGGCGAAGATCACGATCCAGCGCGGCGAGAAGAAGGTGGTGCTGGCCCGCGCCGAGGGCGGCGCGTGGGGTCTCGCGGATCGGGGCGACTACCCGGCCCTTGAGGACAAGGTGCGCGAGACGGCGCGGGGTGTGCTCGACGCGCGGGAGATCGAGAAAAAGACGGCGGACCCGGCGCTGCACGGACGCATCGGCCTCGAGGACCCGGCGCAAGCGGGCGCAACGTCCACGCTCGTCTCGATCGAGGACGGCGCCGGCAAGCCGATCGCCGCGCTCATCATCGGCAAGCGGCAGGACGCGGGGAACTACGACCCGGCGAAGGCCGCGACGTTCGTACGCCCCGCCGGGGAGAACCAGACATCGCTGGTGCGCGGCATGTTCAACATCGGCGTCGAGCCGGTTGACTGGATCCGACGCGACGTGCTGACGCTCGAGGCGGCGAGGTTCGCGCGGGTGGAGGTTGCGCGGCCGGGCGGCGAGGCGTACAGCGTCTCCCGCAAGAGCCGGCTGGAGGAGTCGTACGTGCTCGAGCCGATGCCCGCGGGACGTGAGCTCGTGGACACGCAGGCGCACGCCCGCGTGCTGCACGCCCCGACGAGCATCAACATCGATGACGCGAGGCCGAGGTCCGACATCTTTACCGAGGACGCGGGATCCTCGGCAAGCACCTACACGACGTTCGACGGGCTTGTATTCGCCGCGCGTTCGGTGCACAAGGACGGCGGGTGGTGGGTGAACGTCACGTGCGCGTTCGACCCCGCGAAGATCACGGACCAGCCGGCGCCCGACGAGGCGAAGCAAGAGGCGCTCAAGAAAGAAGCGTCCGAGATCGACGCTCGCCTCGCGCCGTGGGCCTTCAAGGTGAGCGAATACACGGGGAAGAACTTCGCGCCCGCGGTCGAGACCCTGCTAAAACCGGCCGCCCCGGTGCCGGAGCACCCCGCTCAGCCCTCGCCGACCGAGGGGCCGTTCGCGCCCCCGCCGTCGCCGTGACGAGGCTCCGATTCGGAAGTGAGGTCGGCCTGCGTCATGGCTGCGGGGAGGTCGTCGAGCTGTTTTGCGTCCTCGACGCGCAGCGCGCCCGCGCGCGTCCGCCGCAGTTCTCGCAGCATCCCGCCCGCGCCCAGCGACGCACCGACGTCGCGGGCGAGACTGCGGATGTAGACACCCTTGCCGCAGGTAACGCGAACGCGCAGGAGCGGCCAGGCGTACTCGAGCACGTCGATCGCCTTGACGAAGACGTCGCGCGGCGCGATCTGAACGGGCTTGCCCTCCCGGGCGATGGCGTAGGCACGCCTGCCGCCGACGTGGATCGCGGAGAAGTCCGGCGGGCGCTGCGAGATGACGCCGACGAAGCGGGCGCACACCTCTCGCACGCGGGGCTCGTCGATCGGTCCCACACCGACCGGCGTGATCTCTCCCTCGGCGTCGTCGGTCGTCGACCGGTGCGCGAGGTCGATAAGCGTCTCGT
>Ga0196964_10001260_pt1 | contig 13054 bp, 11 predicted proteins | sample S1_10metaG_FD_148615 | JGI IMG/M metagenome (GOLD analysis project Ga0196964, IMG submission 148615) | Soil microbial communities from Anza Borrego desert, Southern California, United States - S1_10 | ecosystem: Environmental > Terrestrial > Soil > Desert | place: USA: California | collected...
TCTGGAATCCGTCGGCGCCGCCAATGCGGCCGCCATCGTCGTCACCATCAACGACGCCGACGGCGCCGAGCGCATCGTGCGTGAAGCAAAGACCGCCTGGCCGCACATTCCCGTCTTCGCCCGCGCCCGCGACTCCGATCACGCGCGCCGCCTCCACGCGCTCGGGGCGACGCTCGCCAGCCCGGACTCCGTGGAAACCGCGCTGCAGCTTGGCGGAGCCGTGCTGGGGGGCGTCGGCGTGCCTGACGAAATCGCCCGCCGCGTGATCGCCGCCCGCAGAGAGGCGGAGTCAGCGAAGGCGCTTTAGACGCGCGGCTGCGTGCGCGGGCGCGATGAGCCCGCGCACGCACCTGCTCAGTATTTGTATTCCAGCATCAGGCGCGTCCGCGTGCGCGCCGCCGGCGAGCCTGGATCGCCTGGCTCATAATCGCCGTGGTCGATCGAGAAACTCACGTGCTCGGTGATGTCGGCGCTGACAGCCAAATCCAGTTCGTTGCCAAAGTCTGCGCCGGTGCGTTCTGCTTCGAACTCGTACCAGCGGGCGAGGAATTCCAGGTCGCCCAGGAAGCTCGGCGCCCATTCCGGCGTATATGTGAGGGTCACGTTGAAATCATTGACGCCGTCCGCCGGCTTGGTCGTGAACGCGCCGGCCCAGCCCTGGAAGTTGTTCGATGAGCCGACCGGCACGAAGAAGCCGCGCGCGCCGTTGCCTTCCAGAGACTCGTACCAGAGGCGGCCATACCACTCGCCGTGGCGCGCGCTGACCATGGCGTGCCAGTAATCGAGATCGTAATTAAGCGTCGAATTGCCATAGTCGGTCTGGTTGGCGACGCTCGCCGCATAGTCGAATTGCGAGTCCATCGCCTCGATCCGACCGCTGGCGCGCACGCCGGTGAAGATGGTGGATTGATTGATCGCAGCCGGCGTATCGAAGTCGAGCGCGTAGACGAAACCCGTCAGCTTGAGGCGCGGCGAGAACGCCTGCGACACGTTGAACAAATGGGTTTCGCCTTCCCAGTCGTTCAGTTCGGCCGTCGTGTTGTTGACCTGATCCACATAGGCGTAGCTCGCGCGCAGGTCGCCGAGCGTGACGTCGCCGCGCAGCGCATCGAACGTACGCGCATCCTGGCGCGAATTGGAGCCGTCGATGAAGCGCTTGTCGTCGAACTCGATAGTCTGACGCCCGAGCGTGCCCGTGAAGTGCTCGTTGGCGCGCCAGGCCAATTGCAGCCGGTTCACCTCCGCACCCTGCGGATCGGGAATGCTGGCGAATGGCTCGGCGGGCGGCTTGCCGTCATTGAAGTCGCCGCCCAGGTGGCGCACGTCCTCGATCTCGACGAGGCCCGTCAACCCGTTCCAGCTTTGCGTCTTCCAGCCCAAGCGCGAGCGCAACGTGTACGCATCGGCTTCGGCGAGACCCGCCTGATCGTAGTACTCAGCGCGCGCACGCGCCTCCAAGATGAGGTCGCCGCCCGTTATGGCTTCGCCGAGAGTCGCCGCCTCTTCCGCGTGCGCTGCGCCGGCAAGGACTGCAATTCCCGCAGCGGCGCCTGCCGTACGTACTATGACTTTCCGCATATATATCACTCCCCGCATCGTGCTTTTGCGCAAACAAGCGCGGGCGATGGCTGCGCGTTGCCGGTTAATGGGTCGTTGCTCGCACTGCCAAGAGCAGCAACAAGCGCACGCAGTGAGACTCGCTTAATTGGTTGTCGCGCATTGCTTCTCGCGAAGAGGGACAACGCGCCAATGATCTCGATCGACAACCTGAAGATTTCTCGCAAGCTGATGCTGGGCTTCGCCGCCGTGATCGGCATCATTACCGCCACGGGCGTCGCCGCCATCGTCAACATCAACACGATGAACCACGCACGCGCGGAAACGAGCCGCGGCAACGCAACACTCGAAGCCACCGCTGACGCCCAATTCCGTCTTGCGCGTCAGGAAAACTCGGTGCGCGGCTGGATCATCAGTCTCGATCCCTATTACCTCGAACGCGTCGAGAGCCACCGTGATAAGTTCAAGGAGGCGCTCAACAACATTCGGTCGCTGGCCGCCGATGAGCCGGAGCAGCTGCAGCGCATCGATGAGATCGAAGCCGCCGCCGACCGCTGGTTCGAGGGCGTCGTCCCTGTCGCCACAACGCTCGCGCGCGACCCTGCCACCCGTGCTCAGGCGGGTGCTCTAGTGGGCAATGACGGCGTGGCCGACCAGCTGATCGCCCCTGCCGAAGACGGCATCGACCAGCTCATCGCCGCCGAGGGCGCCCAACTCGAAGAGCTCGAGGCGCGTTCGGAAGGCGCCGCCGCAATGGTGACCGCCGTGATCCTGGGCGGTCTCCTGATCTCGGCGCTGCTTTCTCTCGCGATCGGCGTTGCGCTCACGCGCGCCATCTCCGGGCCGGTGACGATCATGACGAGCGCCATGGGCCGCCTCGCCGACGGCGACAAATCGGTCGACATCCCCGCCATCGGCCGCAAGGACGAAATCGGCGCAATGGCCGACGCGGTGCAGGTCTTCAAGGACGCCGCCATCGCCCTCGACCGCGCCGCGGCCGAGCGCGAGCGCCTGCACAAGCTCGCCGACGAAGAGCGCGCGCGCAACGACGTCGCCCGGGCCGAGGCCGAGCGCGAACAAGCCGCGGTGGTCGAAGCGCTCGCTGACGCGCTTGAAGCGGTCGCCAAGGGCGATCTTACGGTCCTAGTGGCGCAGCCCTTCGCGGGCCGCTACGAAAAGCTGCGCGAAGACTTCAACGGCGCGGTGCGCCAGCTGCACGAGGCCATGGCCCTCGTCGCTCAGTCGACCCACTCGATCACCAACGGCTCGAAGGAGATCAGCCGAGCCGCCGACAATCTCTCACGGCGTATCGAGACGCAGGCGGCCTCGCTCGAAGAGACCGCCGCGGCGCTGGACGAGATCACTTCCGCCGTCGGCAAATCGGCCACTGGCGCCTCGCATTCGGACCGCACCGTCGCGCGTGCGCGCGGCGAAGCCCAGCGCGGCGGCGAAACGGTGGGCGAAGCCGTCCGCGCCATGAACGAGATCGCCCAGTCCTCGCATCAGATCTCGCAGATCATTGGCGTGATCGACGAGATCGCCTTCCAGACCAATCTGCTCGCGCTCAATGCGGGCGTCGAGGCCGCGCGCGCCGGCGAGGCGGGCCGCGGCTTTGCCGTCGTCGCCTCCGAAGTGCGCGCGCTCGCGCAGCGCTCGGCGGAAGCGGCCAAAGAGATCAAGGCGCTCATCTCCACCAGCGGCTCGCAGGTGGAGACTGGCGTCGAGTTGATCAACGAGGCAGGCGCGGCCATCTCCGGCATCGTCAAGACGATGGTCGAGATCAATGAGCTCGTCGCCGAGATCGCCGCGTCGGCAAAGGAGCAGTCGCTCGGCCTCAGCGAGATCAACACCGCCGTCAATCAGATGGATCAGGTGACGCAACAGAACGCCGCCATGGTCGAGGAAGCGACAGCCGCGAGCCGCGTGCTCGCCGACGAGGCCGCTGACCTCGCCCGCCTGATCAGCCAGTTCAAACTGGCGGGCGCCGACGCGGGCGTACCGGTCAAGACGCGTCACGCCGCATAGTCTGCAAGTGAGGTCGCCCTGCTGCTCAACGCAGGCGCGCTGCCCGTACCGTTCGTCATCGTGGAAGAAGGCCTGCTTCCCCGCGGAAGATCAGCTCATCCACTTCAACGTCACCGGCTCGATCGGGTTGACGAAGTCGCGCTTTTCCTCGCGGCTCTTTACCCATTCGCGCTTCAGCTTCAGGTACCATTTGGCCTGCACGTCGATGTCGTCGATCCAGAGCATCGACGGGCTGTATTTCAGCCCTTCGTTCTGCAGATCGACCATGCGCCCGTCCTGATCCAGGAATTCGCGTCCGGCTGGAATGAGGATCGGCTTGATCAAGTCGAGCCAGATCGCATCGCGCCAGTAAGTCACTTGTGTGATGCGCGTCGAGTTTTCGTTCTCCGGCGTCAGGCATGTCAGCGTGAAGAGGCGCGACTTCGGCGTATCGACAACTTCCCAGCGGAAGCCGGGCAGCATGAACGAGATTTCCGTCGTCACCTCTCCGCCGAACAGCCATTTATAGGCGAGCGAGTTGGAGGCGGGCTTGTGCCGCTCGATCGCCCAACCGCGCTCACGCGGCACGAAACGTTTCTCTTTGAGCTTCTTGCCCGTGCTCGGCGGGCGCCACCACCATTGGCTATGCACGTACGGCACATGCGCCGGGTCCATGAGGCCGACGACAGCGTTGTCCATGTTGGCTGCGAAGATGCGGTCGATGACGAATTTCGGCTCCGTCAGCTCCGCCAGGCCGAATTCCGGCGCCGCCGGCGGCTCGCCGGCAAAACGCGGATCGGCGGAGACGAACACAAGCACGATGCCGTTCGCCTCATGCGTCGGAAAATGGCGCACGCGAATCCGGTTCGCTTCGTAAGGCTGCCCCTCAACCAGCGAAGGGATGAGCCTGCACACGCCGTCGCTCGTGCCATAGCGCCAGCCGTGATACGGGCATTCCACCGTCTCTACGCCGTCCGTCGTTTCGATGCGGCCCGCCGAGAGCGGCACGGCGCGGTGCGGGCAGATATCGCGCAGCGCGAACGCGCGCCCCTCCCCGTCGCGCCCCAGCACGATCGGCTCGCCCAGGATCTCGCGCCGGAACATCTCGCCTTGCCGCAGCTCGCGCGAGGTCGCCGCGAAATACCAGAGGTCCCGTAGAAGTTCGCTCATGCCTGCGCGAAATACATGATCAAGCCGATCCCGATAAAGCCCAGCGCCGCCGATGCGACGATGGCGCACACGCAGAGCGCCGCATAGACGCCGCGCCGTATGCGAAATTCCCGCGGACGCGCCTGATTAAGCGCCCCGCCGAGGTAGAACACCATCCCCATCGCGCCGAGCACGATGCCGGCGAGCGCGAGTAGGTAGACGGCGAGTTGCGCAAGGAGGATCATGTCTCTCGGAGCGCCGGCGCCCTCGCCGGCATTGTTGGTCCGCGTCGCCTTCGACAAGCTCAGGACGACGCTACTGCTAGATCGGCGTGACCCTGAGCCCGTCGAAGGGCGATGTCACCGACGTTGGAAGAATGCCGGCGAGGCGCCGGCGCGCCGTCACCGCGCCACGATGTTCACGCGAAACGTGTTCGACGCCGGCTCGGTGCTTTCCCACGGTCGGCGCTGTTCGAGCACGAGTTCGCCCGCGCCCGGCGCGGTTGCGGAGAACATCAGCACTTCCCAATGATTGCCGCCGGCGTAGCCGGGCTGGCTCTGCTCAGCCACGGTGTTGCCGCCCGCTTCGCCCGCGCGCGTGATGAAGGCCGGCACTTGCGCCGGTTGCCAGACGTAACCTGCGGTCGGCACGCCCACGAGTTCGACCGCGAAGCGCTGATTCACGGCGACCTCGACCGTCTGCCCGTTCTGCTCGGCGGTGATGCGCACAGCGACGTCATCGGGCGTCGGCGCGGGCAAGGTTTGATCCGCCTCGTCGGCATCAGCGGGCGCCTCTCCCGTCGGTGCGCAAGCTGCCAACGCCAGTACAAGCACAAGGGCGCGCATCATTGCATTGCTCCTGCTTCCATCAGCCCAATGTAGAATCGGATCATGCGGTCGTAATTGACGATCGAGATATGCTCGTTGACGCCGTGCAGGCCTTCGATGTCCTCGTTCGAAAGCAGGATCGGCTGGAAGCGATACACATTCTCGGCGACATCCGAATAGTGCCGCGAATCCGTGCCCGCCAGCACCAGTCCCGGCGCCACCGACGCGTCCGGCAAAATGTCGCGCGAGAGCGCGGCCAAGAGCGCGTAACTGGACGAGGTCGTGCTTGAAATCGCCGTCGCATCGCGCGGCGTTTCAGCCCAATCGACCGTGACGCCCTCCATATCGGCCACTTGCTGACGCGCGCGGCGGAGCAAGTCTTCAGCGCTGTCGCGCGGATGGATGCGGAAATTGATCATCGCCGTCGCTTCAGCCGGCAACACGTTTGGCCGGACGCCGCCGTCGATCATGGTCGGCGCGACCGTCGTGCCGAGCAGCGCCTGCGCGGTAGCGTCGCCTTCGAGACGCTGACGCAAAAGCGGCCCAAACAGCCACTCGTTCGAGACCGCCATGCGATTGGTGAGCGAAAGCTCCGGCGCCAGAGCGCGCATCATGGCGAGCGCCGGCCCGCCTTCCAAGCGCCGCTCGATCGGCATGCCATGAATGCGATCGACCGCTTCGGAGACGAGCGACACCGCCGTCTCCGCCGGCGGCATCGACGAATGCCCCGGCTGGCCTACGGCGCGCACGCGCATCGTCCCAGAGCCACGCTCGGAAATGCCGATCATGGAGGCGGGACCTCCAGTCAACGGGTGACGTTCGACCGCGGCCATGCCTTCATCGAGCACGAACCAGGCGCGTACGCCGCGCTCTTTCAAGAGCGCCGCCATGCGCACGGCGCCATTGTCGCCGCCGATCTCCTCGTCATGGCCGAAGGCGAAGATGATGGTGCGCGCCGGCTGCCGCCCTTGCGCGGCGAGAAACTCCGCCGCTTCCAGGATCGCCACCAGCGAGCCCTTGTCGTCGATCGCCCCCCGACCCCAGACCGCATCGTCGCGGATGACTCCGCCAAACGGATCCACATTCCAAGCGCGGCGCGTATCATCAGGGACCGGCACGACGTCCTGGTGCGCGAGGATGAGAAGCGGGGGCTGTCCTTCATCACTGCCGCGCCATGCATAGAGCAATGACAACTCACCGACGACCTCGCGCTGCGCAGCGGCGTGAAACGCCGGGTAGCGCTGCTGCATCCATGCGTGGAATTGTTCGAACTGCGCGCGATCGTCCGTTTCTTGCACGAGCGAGACGGTGCGAAAGCGTATCGCTTCGCCGAGCCGCACCGCCGCCGCGCTTGCATTGATCTGATACCCGCTCGTGTCCGGTATGGCCGCATCGGCCGGCGGCGGCGGCGCCGTGAACGACAGGGTGCGATAGCCGACGAACCCGGCCCCCGCCAGGATCAGCACCGCCACCGCGGCGACGATAAGACGAACCATTTCCCTAGGCGCTCCCCCGCTTCGGCGCACATTCCCCGCAATCTGTCCGAGATTGGAGGCGCTTGGCGCGCCTGCGTCAATAACGGTTCAAGGCTGCGGAACGCCGGAACGCACCAACGGTTGTTCCCCTCAAGGGAGTCCATCCATGGCCCGCGACCCACACCTCGAGGAAATGCTGTCCCAATCGCTGCCGGACGACGAACTTGGCGTCAAAGAGTATTTGGACGGCTTTGCCGTGGCGCTAACCGCCGGCGACGGCGCGGCCATCGCCGAAATGTGGGAAACGCCCGCCTTCGTGCTCGGCCAGGACATGGCGCGTGTCGTCAATGATCCGGGCGAAGTCGCCGAATTCTTCGGCGGCGCGCGCGACCAGTATCGCGAACTCGGCATCACCGACACGCGCGCCGAGATCGTGCGGCTCGACGAGATCACCGATCACATGGTGATGGTTCGGGTGCGCTGGCCCTATCTCGACACCGAAGGCCGCGAGATGGGCGCGGAGACTTCCACCTACACGCTTGTGCGTCACGGCTCGGGCGACTGGAAACTGCGCATCGCGGTGATGCACGGAAAGGAGGCGGTGAACTGAAGGAACCGTAATGCGCGCTAGTGCAGGTTCCCACGTTACGATTGCATAGCTCATCCAGGAACGCCCCTCACGGCATGGGGTTTAACGGCATTCACGGAGAGGAGCCCGTATCCATGCGTATGTTGATTGCACTCGCGGCCGTGGCCGCTGTCGCCGCGTGCTCGCAGGAAGCCAAAGTCGAAGATGCGCCGGAATCACCGGAAATGACGACCCCGGCAGCCCCGCCGCCGACCACCATCACCATCACCGAAGCCGATGCGCGCAGCCAGATCGAGGCGCAGGGCTACACCAACGTCACCGGCCTCGTGCAGAACCCGGATGGCTCCTGGTCCGCCACTGGCACGCGCGATGGGACGGCCACCTCCCTCACGGTTGGGCCCAGCGGCGTCAGCGTCGTCACCACCCCGGCGCCAACCACGCCGTAATTTCGCAAGCCATCGCGATGCAAGCGCTCCGTCTCGAAAGGGATGGAGCGCTTCTCGTTACCGAACCCGCCCGGACCGCCGCCGCCTCGCCGGCATGGTTGTGCAAATGCTCCAATCGCAGGCGCGTTGCGCCGGCACTGATGCCGGCGGGGGCGCCGGCGGTCCGGGGCTAACCCAGCCACGCTCCGCCGCGCCATGTCGGCAGAGCCCGCGCGCCGAGCGCCACGTCCACCGCCGCATGCGCCAGCAGGCGCGTGGAATCCAGTGTCGGCAACGGCGAATTCTCCGGCGTCACGATCAGCGGAATCTCCGTGCACGAGAGCGCGACCGCGTCACAGCCCTCGCGCTTCAGGACCGCGATCACGCGTAAGAATTCAGCTCGCGCGCGCTCCGTGATCTCGCCGATGCACAATTCGTCAAAGATGAGCCTATTCAACAGCTCCTGATCCGCGGCGCCGGGCACGCGCATGTCGAGCCCATGGCGCGCGAACGCCGCCGGATAAGCGGGCCCCTGCATGGTGTACCGCGTGCCTAGAAGCGCGATGCGCCTGCGCCCATCCGCTTTCGCACGCGCCGCCACCACGTCGCAGATGTGCAGTCCCGGCAACGGAAGCGGCTCGCGCGCGGCGTCGAGCGCGATGTGCGCGGTGTTGTCGGGGCACACGAAGAAGTCGCACCCAGCATCCGCAAGCCGCTGCGCTGTTGCGCGCAGATGCGTGTTGAGCTTCGGCAGGTCGAGCGCGTCCCACCAGGGCAATGTCGGCCCCATCGGTAAGAGCGACATGGTGATCTCGGGATGCTCGTGGCTCCGGAGCCTGCGCGCCCCTTCGCGCACCATCTCCAAATAACAAAGCGCCGAGCCGTCCGCGCTATGGCCCAGAATGCCGATGTGCCGCATGCCGCCATGCTAACGGCGGCGCGGGCTGAGGCAACCGCTAGCTCGGCATGGCCAAAGCCTTGCGTGTTCGCCTTATCCGTTTCCCAACGACCCGATCCTCGCTGATCAATACGATCTGTGGCGCGAGATCGAGCTGGTTTTCGTGATGCCTAGCTCCGCGTCCCGCTGAGTTCCAGCACATCCTCGTACGTCCTGAGCCCGCTGCGCTGTGCATTCACCAGCACGGCCATATTTCCCGGCGCGTGCTTGTTGTCGAGCATCTTCTCATGCGCGTCCGGGATCTTGTCCCAGGGCAGCACTTCCGACATTGCCGGATCGATGCGGCGGTCCATCACCAACTGGTTTGCTTGGCTCGCATGATACAAGTGCGCGAAGTGCGAACCCTGCACGCGCTTCTGGCGCATCCACAAGAAGCGGGCATCCATGGTGAGGTTGTAGCCCGTCGTGCCGGCGCAGATCACAACCATGCCGCCGCGCTTGCACACCAGCACCGAGACCGGGAACGTCGCCTCGCCCGGGTGCTCGAACACGATATCGACATCCTTGCCGCCCGTGTGCTCCCAGATGGCTTTGCCGAACTTGCGGCTTTCTTTCATGTAGTCGCCGAACTCCGGCCCGTTCACCTTCGGCAGCTGGCCCCAGCATTTGAAGTCATTGCGATTGAGCACGGCCTTCGCGCCCATCGACATCACGTAGTCCTTCTTGTCCTCGGACGAGACGACGCCGATCGCATGCGCGCCCGAAACGGCGCAGAGCTGCACCGCGAACACGCCCAACCCGCCCGACGCGCCCCACACCAGCACGTTCTGCCCCGGACGCAGCACGTTCGGCCGCCAGCCGAACAGCATCCGATACGCGGTCGCCAGCGTCAGCGTGTAGCAAGCCGCCTCTTCCCAGGTGAGGTGCTTAGGACGCGGCATCAGCTGGCGCGCCTGCACTTTGCAGAACTGCGCGAACGAGCCGTCGGACGTCTCGTAGCCCCAGATGCGCTGCGACGTGGAGAACATCGGATCGCCGCCATTGCACTCTTCGTCGTCGCCGTCGTCCTGATTGCAATGGATGACGACTTCGTCGCCCGGCTTCCAGCGCTTCACCTTCGAGCCCACCGCCCACACGATGCCCGACGCATCCGAGCCCGCGACGTGATACGGCTGCTTGTGCACATCGAGCGGCGAGATCGGTTCGCCAAGCCCGGCCCAGATGCCGTTGTAATTCACGCCCGCCGCCATCACGAGCACGAGAGCCTCGTCTTCGCCGACCTGCGGGGTCGGCACTTGTTCGAGCTGCATCGCTTTCAGCGGACGTCCATGCCGCTCCTTGCGGATGGCCCACGCCCACATCTTCTGCGGCACGTGAAACTGAGGCGGGATTTCGCCGATGGCATAAATCTCTTTGATGGCGGTCGCTGCGTCGGCCATCCGGCCCTCCATTCCCGTGCGGCGCGAACTTGCGCGTATTTGCTGCACTGCGCAACGGGACGCGCCTCGCGCAACAATTTCCCCGGCGAAAAGCTCGCGCTTGAGGCTATTGCAGCGCATCAATCGCGGGATATCTGCTACGGTTCCACCTGAGTCATGGCCTTCCAACATTCCCCCGATCCGCCCTGGATTTTCCGGACCTACGCCGGGCATTCCACCCCCGCTGAGTCCAACAAACTCTACCGGGCAAACCTGGCGCGCGGTCAGACGGGGCTTTCGGTGGCGTTCGATCTGCCAACGCAGACCGGATACGACTCCGATCACGAACTGGCCCGCGGCGAAGTCGGCAAAGTGGGCGTCCCCATCGGCCATGTCGGCGACATGCGCGCGCTGTTCGACGGCATCCCGCTCGAACAGATGAATACGTCCATGACGATCAACGCGCCGGCCGCCTGGCTGCTCGCGCTTTACGTCGCGCTCGCCGAGGAACAAGGCGCGGATCCGCGCAAGCTCACCGGCACTACGCAGAACGATATCCTGAAAGAATATCTATCCCGCGGCACCTACATTTTCCCGCCCGCGCCGTCGCTGAAGCTCACCGCGGACACCATCGCCTGGAGCCTCGACGCGATTCCGAAATGGAATCCGATGAACGTGTGCAGCTATCACCTGCAAGAAGCGGGCGCGACGCCAGAGCAGGAGCTGGCGTTCGCGTTGGCTGCCGCGATCGCTGTCCTGGATGAAGTGAAGCTCCGCCTTTCTTCCCCCGTTTACGGGGGAAGTGGATCGCGCGAAGCGCGAGACGGAGGGGGCAGCGCCGCCCCCTCAGTCAGCTTCGCTGACAGCTCCCCCGCAGGCGAGGGAGCAAACATTGCTCCAATCTTCTCCCGCATCTCCTTCTTCGTAAACGCGGGCCTTCGCTTCATCACCGAGACCTGCAAGATGCGCGCGTTCGTCACGCTCTGGGACGAAATCGGCCGCGAGCGCTATGGCGTCACCGACGAGAAGGCGCGCCGCTTCCGTTACGGCGTACAAGTCAACTCACTTGGGCTGACGGAGCAGCAAGCGGAGAACAACGTCTACCGCATCCTCCTGGAAACCCTCGCCGTCACGCTCTCGAAAGACGCGCGCGCCCGCGCTGTGCAGCTGCCGGCCTGGAACGAGGCCCTCGGACTTCCTCGGCCATGGGATCAGCAATGGTCGCTGCGCATGCAGCAAATCCTCGCCTACGAAACCGATCTCCTGGAATACGAGGATATCTTCGATGGGTCGAGGGTCATCCAAGCCAAGGTCGATGAACTCGTCGCGGGCGCCCGCGCCGAACTCGCCGTGATCGAAAAAGCAGGCGGCGCCGCGGCGGCGCTCGAGCACATGAAGGCGGCGCTGGTCGAGAGCAACCGCCGCCGCACAGAAGCCATCGAGCGCGGCGAAGTGAAGGTCGTCGGAGTCAATTGCTTCACCGAAGCGGAACCCTCCCCGCTCGAAGCCGGTGATAAGATCATCCAGACCGTCGATCACACGGTTGAAACCGAACAAGTCGCACGCCTCAGAGCCTGGCGTTCGGCGCGCGACGCAAGCTCGGTCGAAAAAGCCCTCAGCCAACTCGAAGCCGACGCCCGCGCCGACGCCAACATCATGCCCGCCAGCCTCGCCGCCGCCAAAGCCGGCGTCACCACCGGCGAGTGGGCTGCCACGCTCCGCAAAGTTTACGGCGAATACCGCGGCCCTACCGGCGTCGCGCTCGTCATCGACACGGGCGGCGAAGACATCGACGCCGTCAAACGCGACGTCGCAGCGCTCAGCGAAAAACTCGGCCGCCAACTCACCATGCTCATCGGCAAGCCCGGCCTCGACGGCCATTCCAACGGCGCCGAACAGATCGCCTCGCGCGCCCGCGCCGTCGGCATCGACGCCATCTACGAAGGCATCCGCCTCACGCCCGCCGAAATCGTCACCGCCGCGCAGGAAAAGCGCGCGCACGCCATCGGCCTCTCCATCCTTTCCGGTTCGCACCTCGACCTCGTGCGCGAAGTCGTGCGCCTCATGCGCGCCGCTGGCATGAACAACGTCCCCCTCGTCGTCGGCGGCATCATCCCGCCCGCCGACGCACTCGCGCTCAAACAAATGGGCGTCGCCGGCGTTTATACGCCGAAGGACTACAAGATCACTGGCATCATGGCCGATGTCGTTAAGCTCGTCGCCGCGCGCACATGAACCTCGCCACGCTCGAACGCGCGTGTCTTGAAGCGTGGCCGGCGCGGACGCGCATGACGCGGCACGGATGGGAACACTGCGCCAGCGCCGGCAAATCCGGCCGCGTCAATTGCGTTTGGCCAATTGACTGGACCGACGACGTCTCCATGCCGCGCGCCATCGCCGAAGCGGAAGGCTGGTGCGAAGCGCACCACATCGCGCCGATGTTCAAGCTCACCGACGGCCTCACCGCGCCGTTCGATTTGCCGCTCGCGCTCACGGAGGCGGGCTACGCGCCGCACACCGAAACATTGATCATGACCGCGCCGATCGCGCTCGGTCCGCCGCCGCGTGCGCCGGTCGAGATTTACGATGCGCCCAACACGCGAGTCTGGTCGCCCATCAGCCAAAGTGCGACTCCAGACGACTACGCCGAACGCGCGGACGTCGTGCGCCGCATCGCCGCCCCTCATATCTTTGCCGTTAACAGCAGCGAAG
>Ga0196964_10001261_pt1 | contig 13045 bp, 14 predicted proteins | sample S1_10metaG_FD_148615 | JGI IMG/M metagenome (GOLD analysis project Ga0196964, IMG submission 148615) | Soil microbial communities from Anza Borrego desert, Southern California, United States - S1_10 | ecosystem: Environmental > Terrestrial > Soil > Desert | place: USA: California | collected...
GTGTCCACGTGGTGGGCAACCCGGTGCGCCCCGACATCCGCGCGCTGTACGAGCGCGCGTACGCGCCGCCGACCGACCGCATCCGCCTGCTGGTCACCGGCGGCAGCCAGGGCTCGCGCATCCTGTCCGAGACCGTGCCCCTGGCGATCGCCCAGCTGGCCGAGCCGATCAGGAACCGGCTGAAGGTCGAACAGCAGACCCGCCAGGAGTCGCTGGACGCCGCCCGCGCGATCTACGCCGACGCGGCGGTGGACGCCCAGGTCGCCCCCTTCTTCCGCGAGATGGCCCAGCGGCTGGAGGCCGCGCACCTGGTGATCGGCCGCGCCGGCGCCTCGACCTGCTGCGAACTGGCGGTGGCCGGCCTGCCGTCCCTGCTGGTGCCGCTGAAGATCGCCGCCGACGACCACCAGACCTTCAACGCCCGCCTGCTGACCGACGCCGGCGCGGCCGAGACGCTGGACGAGGACTCGCTCGACGTCGACACCCTGTCCGCCGTCCTGCAGCGCCTGCTGTCCGACCCCGAGGGATTGGCCCGGCGGGCGGCCGCCGCGCGCTCCGTCGCGGTCCCGGACGCCGCGGAGCGGCTGGCGGACCTCGTGGAGACGGTGGCGGACTAGGGAGAGGGTTGATCTGCCTGCTCCAGACGTCGGTTTGTGAAGTGATCTCTGATGCTGGGAGAGGCGTAGAGTTGAACTGGGTGGAACGCACCTTGATGTCGTTAGCTGCCGGGGTTGTTCTCGGCGGAATATCGTTGTGGATGTTTGCCATGGCGCAGGCGGACGGCGCCTTGATGCCGGCACGTAAGATCAGCGTTGGCCTGTTCTCCGCATTTTTAGCGGCGCTCTTTTTTTGGGCGGCTTGGACCAACGTCTCGAGACCTAAAGACGACTAGGCCGGCATATAGCTACAGACCGGGACGAACTTGACGTTACGGCGATCGATGGCTCGTCGCTGAAGAACGCAATTCGATCATTCGACCAGCACCACGCCCTCGCGCCGGGGGTCGGCGCCGCCTTCCAAGCGCTCGCCGCGCACCACGAAGCCGTGCAGGCCTGAGTTCTCTCCCGAGCCGCCCTTCACCTCCACGCCGAGCGCGCGCAGCGCGGCCAGGGTGTCGGGCGGGAACCTCTGCGCCTCGCCGTTGAAGGCCGAGCCGCGCGCGACCAGGTTCGGCAGGTCGATCGCCTGCTGCATGGTCAGCCGCCAGTCGAACAGGCCGACCAGGGTCTTCAGGTTGTAGGCGACGATGGCCGAGCCGCCGGGCGAGCCCAGGGCGGCGACCACCTCGCCGTCGCGGTCCAGCACGATCACCGGGCTCATCGACGAGCGCGGCCGCTTGCCGGGCGCGACCGCGTTGGCGGCGGGCGCGCCGTCCTTCTCCACCGGCGAGAAGGAGAAGTCGGTCATCTGGTTGTTCAGGAAGAAGCCCGCCGCCATCCGGCCCGAGCCGAACAGGCTCTCCACCGTGGTGGTCATGCTGATCACGTTGCCGTAGGCGTCGGCGACCACGAAGTGCGAGGTGCCGGCGGGTTCGCGGGTGCGGTCGGCGGCGCGCTCGCCCGCGCCCGCCGGGGCCCCGGGGGCGGGGGGCGGCCCGGCCCGCTCGCCGATCAGGGCGGCGCGGGCGCGCACGTAGGCGGGGTCCAGCAGGCCCTCCACCGGCACGGCCGTGAACGCCGGGTCGCCGACGTAGCGGTCGCGGTCGGCGTACATCAGCCGCGAGGCCTCCGCGAAGCTCAGCCACGCCCGCGCGTCGTCGGGCCCGCGCCGGTCGATGTCGGTGTGCTCCAGCAGGGCCAGCGCCTGCAGCAGGGCCACGCCGCTGGAGGGCGGGGGCATGGTGCAGACGATCCGCACCGTCCGCCACGGCCGGCACAGCGCCTCGCGTTCGACCGGGCGATAGCGCTTCAGGTCCTCCAGCGTCAGGGCGCCCGGCCGCGGCGCCTCGCCCGCCCTGGCTACGATCTCGCGCGCAACCGGCCCCTCGTAGAAGCCCTTCGGCCCCTCCGCCGCGATCCGGCGCAGGGTCTGGGCGTAGGCGGGGTTTCTCAGCAGGTCGCCCTCGTCGGCCAGGGTGCCGTCGGCCTCGGCGAAATAGGCGCGCACGTCGGGGCGGGCGCTCTGGGGGAAGTTGCCGGCGATGAAGCCGGCCAGGCGCGGGCTGATGCGAAAGCCGTTGTCGGCGTGGGCGACCGCGTCGCCGAACAGCTCGCGCCAGGGCAGGCGGCCGTGCCGCTTCTGCGCCTCGGCCAGCACGGCGATCGCGCCCGGGACCCCGGTTGCGCGGCCGCTGACCACCGCCTCGGCGAAGGGCAGGGGCTTGCCGGCCTCGTCCAGGAACATGTCGGGCCGGGCGCCGAGCGGCGCGGTCTCGCGCCCGTCCCAGGCGGCGACCCGCTCGGTCTTGGCGTCATAGACCAGCAGGAAGGCGCCGCCGCCGATGCCCGAGCTCTGCGGCTCGACCAGCCCCAGCACCGCCTGGATGGCCACCGCCGCGTCCACCGCCGTCCCGCCCCGGCGCAGCACCGCCATCCCGGCCTCCGCCGCCAGCGGATTGGCCGCCGCCACCAGCGACCGCCCGGGAGCCGGCGCGGCCGGAGCCGGGGCGGGAGCCCAGGGGGGGCCCTGCATCAGCGGCGCGCAGCCGGAAACCAGCAGGACGAGGACGGCGGCGAGGGAGCGCAGGATCATGGGCTGCACATAGGCGGGCCGGGCGCTCCGCGACAAGGGAAACGGAGCGGCCGGCGGCGGGTTTCGCGGTGCGCGAAAATCGCGCCTCACGGGCCTTGAAACCGCCCGCGTCCACGTCTAGGTTCCGCGCCCTCGCCGCAAGGCGTGCGCGCCCGTAGCTCAGCTGGATAGAGCATCAGACTACGAATCTGAGGGTCGGACGTTCGAATCGTTCCGGGCGCGCCATTCTCCCCCTTCCCTTCAGCGGCAAGGGTTGAGGAGATCGTTCGGTCGGGTTTGCAACGAGATTTACAACGGCGGGATCAACGCCTCGCGTTGGTCGCGCGCACGTGATCGACGAAATCGCCGACTCGGCGCATGCCGGGTCCATGGCACTCGACGACCGATTTAAGCAGCGTTTTCTCGCTGCCATTCGACATCACATCGACGGATTGCGGCGCAAGGTCGAGAACGACTTCAGCGATGAAGCGGTCGAGAGAGAATTAGCTTCTCTGACCGGTGATCCGGTTTACGCGCGATTCGGACTAGCATCTTACGAGTACGTGCTCGTTCGCCTGATTGGTCGAATGAGCATCAGCGTCGGACGGCGGCTCGGCGAAATTTACGACAAGGTTCCGCGCTTTGTGGCTGCCGCGAGGTTCAATCTCCGCCCAGACCAGGTGGCGGAGGTTTTCGATGGCCTAGAATTAGACATTGGCTTGCGCCTGTCGCAACTCTCGGGTGCAGACGCCGAACACGTCAAGGCCATCGTAGAGCAGTGTGGCCCTCTCGATGGCAAAGGTATCGGGATCGAGATACGCTACAATTTCAACCCGAATGACAGTGCAAGACTCAGAAAAGACTGCGATATGGCAGAGAAGCTTCGTCAAGCTGGTCTCTGCCCAGTTTACCTCGTTTTCAGTTCGATAAGCCCACGTGAGGATGCAATAGCGCGACTAGGACGGGCAGGCTGGATTTTCTTCCAAGGCCAAGAGGCGCTCGACTTCACTGAGAAGTTGCTCGGCGTCAACATGATGGCAGTGCTAGAGCAGGAGGATGTGGCTCAGAGCATTCAGTCCGAGATAAAATCGATCCTGTCCGCCATGTATGCTAGCGATGTCGTAAGGAAAGTCTACGAACGAACCTTGGTCCCGTAGACTACCGTCTCATAAAGATCAATGCCGCTGTGTCGTTTGCGGAAGCGATGCAATTGACTGACAGATAAATCAGGCACCAACGCCTCCATCAGCCTTGCTAGAATGAGATCGGTCTCGACGTACTGACCCTTGATCGAAGAATTTCCGACTACGTACGCCAAACGCGCGCGCCCCGACAACTTTGGCGCGATGACCTTGAGGTGGTCGCTTAAGCGATTGAAGTAGTGGACGACGTAGTTCGCCATCAGGGTGTCTTGCGCGCGGATCGCCAGGTCACAACCGCGCAAAGCTTCCTTTACTTCCGGCTGAGGCTCCCAGACACCTTTCATCAATTCACTAGTAGCTGTTCCCCAAGTACCGCCAATCGTCGCCCTGTCGATCTGCGCAGCCTCAGACCCAGTGCTGATAAAGTCCAGCATATAGAGGTGTGGCCTGGTATTCCAGACGTAACTGTACCGATTAGGGTAAGGCGGAGAGGTAATCACTACATCAATTTCGTCAATACCGTCGAACGTTACAGCTTGGGTAGAGTCACCATTAATAACGTAAGCTGGAGCAGAATTGGTGACCCGCATCAATTCGGCGACGTCTGCAATCACCGACGCCATTTGCGCCGAAAAGGATGCCCAGACATTCATTTCTACCTGGGACTTGTCTACGAAGTGCAGTTGCAATCTCCCAAGCGTTACATTTGTTAGATCAGGGACGAGGACGGCAGCCTGGGCGAGCCTAAACAGATTTCGAGCACGCGCGTCTTCAGTCTCACGAATTGCAAATTTTAACCTCAAGAGGTCTAGAAGGACATCACTCCTCCACCAACGGGTCACGTTGTGTATCGGAGGAACTTCCACGCCCAGGCGACTAAGGTCTTCAAGACTGAGCGATGAACTCTTCTGCCATCGCCGCCCAAGCGCCTCCCACTCAGCATGCAATACACTTGGGTCGAAGCGCCAGTCGAGGCAAACCGAGTTCACGAAATGAAGGAATGGGTTTATTTCCACCCCGCTCGACCGAAAGCCGAGCAAGCTACATTCAATAACGGTAGTTCCAGCCCCTGAGAATGGGTCGTGAACATGCGATCCTGCTGGAACGCCCGTCTGCTGGAGCATCTGCTGAACTAGATCAGGTCCAAAGCTCGGCGTGAGCCGGAACCACCTATGAAGTCGCTGTGATAGACCGGAGAGGAATGTTGAGCGCCGAACATGGATGGGGTCATAGTTCAACCACGACGCCTCATCGCTCGCCGGAGCGTCCCCGACTCTCAACTTCGCAGCAGCGCTCACTGTGTTCACCTACCGATTCGTCTCGATCATCGCACGCGGCCTTCAGTGGCTGAAGCCACTCGCCTGAGGCGTATTGGCGTAAGCTAAGGCTGTCCGCACGGAAGGATGGCGCGAAACCGGTTCCAACGGTCTCGCGCCATGCCTCGGGTGACCACGGTCGAGGCGAACAGCTTCCGGTCTGTCAACGACCCGGCCAGGTTGACGTGCTTGCAAACGTAGGCCGCCCAGTAGATCGGGTCTTCCACGACTTCGACCGTTGAGCCTGCCTGGCGGTCCATCGCCCGCGCGTCGTAGCGCGCTGTCCACGAGGTCTCGTGCTCCGGGTATGGAGGGGGTGACCACCGCGCCATGAACGTGGAAGCGCGAGGGCGAGTCCGTTTCGCCGACAATAGAACTCCGGGACGGTCTCGAACGTCGAAGCGAACGCCTTCCTGATCCGGTCCTGCGTGAAGGACAGTCCACGAGACGACGCCCTGGCTCTCTCCGAGACCTCGGGATCGAGCCTGAGGTTGATGGTCTGAGCGCCTCCTTCCGCTGCGACCATGCTCATCGCCATGATCTTCAACGGCATCGTCGTGTGGTCCCAATGGGGAGCTGGTGGAGACCCTGGAGTACGCGACAAACCGCTTCTTCATCACCGTGCATCTGTAGCAACGAGCGTTGCACCAAACGTAACGCGCCCTCCCAAAGAGCCAAGGGCGGGCGTGCGCAACGAAAAAGGGGGCGCGGGTGACCGCGCCCCCAGGTCTATGGATTGCCCCCGCCTACGCAGCGCGGATGAGCGACTTGGCCTCGCTGTCCGTCAGCCCAAGCCCCAGCTTGTGCTTGATGAACGCCTTCGTGGCGGCACGGGCTTGGCGGTTCGACACCACGGAGTTGGAGACGATGCAGACGTTCTCCCACTCCTGGTTCTTCTTCGACCAGTCGATCTGCGCCAGCCCGCTGAGGTGCTCCTTCCAGTCGGGCCGTGCCCCGAGCTCCGCGCCGAGGCCGCCGAGCGCACGCAGCACCGTGGAGTGCGATGCGATCTTCTCCTGGCGCAGTTCGAGAGCCAGCTTCTGCCCATTAAGGACCTTGAACCAGTCCGGCATGTGCGCGGCGACTTCGTTCCAGAAGTCGACCAGAAGCTCCGCGTTGGCGATGATGTCCTCCTTAGCGTGCCCCTTCAGGAGCTCGACGTTGGCGTCGTAAAGCGCCGCCAGCGTGAAGAGCTTCGTCGATTTGACGCCCAGGGAGACGTTCTCCTTGTCGGTGAGCTCCTTGAAGACCGGCACCTTCTCGATCATGGCGAGCGTGGCCGCAGCCACCTCGTCACGCTTGTCGAAGAGGATGTCGTGTCTTCCGCGACGAGCTGCTTGGCGGCGAGATCGAGCGTCCATCCGGGTGCGGCATACCGGAGCAGGTGCGCGCGAACACGCACCTCCTCTTCATCAGCGCGCTTCCTCACAGAGACGTTGTGACCCACGCGGCACTCAGGCGGCGACCCGCGCCTCCTGACCCGGCTGGATGATCGGGCTGACCTGATCCGTGAGCCGAGTGCGGAGCTTCTCCAGGTCACGGAAGTCTCGGATGCCGACCGTGAACAGGAACTCGCCGGCTCCGAAGCGGATCGCACGCCGCCATTCCGGCGAAGTCATCGCGTCGGGACCGACCGACGCACCGACGCCAAGGGCCACCACCGTCCGACGACCTCCACGCGACTTCGCTAGCGCCCAGACCCCCGGCGTGCGGATCATGCGCGCGTGTTCGACGCCGACTGCCAGGAAGGCCACGCCTGCGACGAAGGTGGAGCTAGAACGCTGAAAAACACGGGCGCCTCATATCCTGAGGCGAGAACAGAACAGGAACATTGCTCCGGAGTCGAGAGGGGTGCGTATCGTAGGTGTGGATGATCGAGCGCCCCAGCCCCCCCTTCAAAAGAGGGGTCAGGGCTCCTGTAGGATTTCGCGAATGGTAGCCGCTTCTTCGCCCGGCTCGGGGAAAATGAACGGCTCTGAGCAGGACGCCTGAAGAATCAAAGGCCAATCGACAGGACGTGGGTATAGCGCCTCACGAGGATCAGACAGGGTCCGTTGAGCGGGAACCTGGGTTTAGAAGGGCGATCATGTACCTACCCGGCTCCAGTACATCCGGGAGCCCGCCAGGGTAATCATCTAAGTATATGGTCAGACTCTGCGGCACTTCCCCCTTTAGGTTCTCCTTAACCTGAAGGTCGAATTGTGCAAATCTGCCACCACCGACAATGCGTGTACCGGGAGTGACGATCAGATAGTTGCGTATCTCTGCTGCAACGACAGCATCGGCATGCTTCACGTCATCTAAAACGGGTGGTTCTACGGCGCACGCCTTCGCTCGCCCACCAGAGACTAACATGCACGCCAGCGAAAACGTAACCAGCAGCGCACGCATCTGCGTTCTCCGTAGAAACCTCAACCTGCTTGTACCCGCTAACCGGACGATGGTCTGCTCCGGTCTCCACTCGCGGCGTGATCCGTTCTACCTTCACCGTGTGTAGGAGGAGACCGGAGATGGGCTGGCTTCAGAAGGTGTTCGGCGCCTTCACGACCACCGAACCGCACGGCGCGACCAGGCGCACGGCCTCGATCCGGTGGCGCGACGGGTCGTTTCCGATGGGTGCGGTCGGCGGGAGCAACTACCAGGAAGCGCTTGAACGCATCACCGGAGGCCACAACCGCGAGGGCCACGAGTTCTGGAGCGTAGAACCGTTCGCTCCTGGGTCGCCAGGTCGCTCTTGAAGAGGGCAAGTTCTTCGTCGTGGGGGCGCACAAGGTAGTCCTTGAGGGACGGCGCTTCGCGTAGCCTGCGAACTTCCCTCACCTTCGCGTCCAATGTCACCCGTAGGACGTCCGCACGTTGGTTCGCGATCCGTAATCGGAGGTGCCAAGAGACCTGATCAGGACGCGTCTAGGCCGGTCCTGAGCGTCGCGGAACGCGTGTCGTACGTCCTCAGGGATCGGGTACCGGATCTCCAGAGCCCCTCCTGATCGACGTTGCACATACGTCCCGAGGCGTTCGTTTCCGGCCTGTCGATGTCGCCCCACACACCCGCTCCCAACAACGGAATTTACAACGCCGATCTCAACATGGGAGGTAGGTAAGTGCCTGACTACAATAAAAAACATAGGATATCAGGAGCTTACTGCATAGCCAAGCCACCGTGGCGATAGTATCGTTCCGGGCGCGCCATTTTCCACTCGCCCAGGTGATCTTAACCGCAGCCCTCCAGGGCTGTGGTGTTCTCCCGGCGCGCCGGGCGCATCAGGTTGACGTAATCCCCGGAGCCGCGGAGATTCGCGGAGTTATGCTGCAGGCCTAGGCATGAGTCACGCCGCCTTCACCCGCTCCAGGGCGTCTTCGATGCGGGCGAGGCTGAACGGCTTGTCGACCACCGGCTGGGAGGTCTTCAGGTCGGCGGGCAGCATCTCCGGATTGCCGGTGACGAACACCACCCGCACGCCGCGGTCCAGCAGGGCGCGGCCGATGTCGGGGCCGGTCGGGCCGTCGCGCAGCTTGACGTCGACCAGGGCCGCCTCGGGATGCTCGGAGTCGGCCAGCGACAGGGCCTCGGCGGTGTCCTCGGCCACGCCCACCACCTCGTGGCCGACGTCGGTCAGCAGCATCTGGAGGTCCAGGGCGACGAACGGTTCGTCTTCGACGAGCAGCAGGCGCAAGGGCGTTTCCATGTCGGGGTCGGGGGAAGACTCGCCGGAGACAGGCTGCGATCCCTCTGGCTCGCAGAAAGTTTGAGTCGCGTCAAAGCCGTGCGCGCGGGACGGGATTTCCTCCCTTGGCGAAGCGGCGCCCCCGGTCGTATGCAGCGCCCACGCAGACCGGAGTTCGCCGAATGAAGACCCGAGCCGCCGTCGCCTTCGAAGCGAAGCGACCGCTGGAGATCGTCGAGGTGGACCTGGAGGGGCCCAAGGCCTTCGAGGTGCTGGTCGAGATCAAGGCCACCGGCGTGTGCCACACCGACGCCTACACCCTGGACGGTCTGGACTCGGAGGGGATCTTCCCGTCGATCCTGGGCCACGAGGGCGCGGGCGTGGTGGTCGAGGTCGGCCCCGGCGTCACCAGCGTGGCGGTCGGCGACCACGTGATCCCGCTGTACACGCCCGAATGCCGGCAGTGCAAAAGCTGCCTGTCCCGAAAGACCAACCTGTGCACCGCCATCCGCGCCACGCAAGGCAAGGGGGTGATGCCCGACGGCACGTCCCGGTTCAGCTACAAGGGCGCAGCGATCGCCCACTACATGGGCTGCTCGACCTTCTCGAACCACACGGTGCTGCCCGAGATCGCGGTGGCCAGGATCCGGCCCGACGCGCCGTTCGACAAGGCTTGCTACGTCGGCTGCGGGGTGACCACGGGCGTCGGCGCGGTGGTCAACACCGCGGGCGTTGAGCCGGGCGCGAACTGCATCGTGTTCGGCCTGGGCGGGATCGGGCTGAACGTGATCCAGGGCCTGAAGATGGTCGGGGCCGACCGGATCGTCGGCGTCGACGTGAACCCGGCCAAGGAGGAATGGGGCCGACGCTTCGGCATGACCCACTTCGTCAATCCAAAGGAGGTGTCGGGCGACCTGGTCCAGCACCTGGTGGCCCTGACCGACGGCGGGGCGGACTACACCTTCGACTGCACCGGAAACGTGGAGGTCATGCGCACGGCGCTCGAGGCCTGCCACCGCGGCTGGGGCGAGAGCGTGATCATCGGCGTGGCCGAGGCCGGCAAGGAGATCGCCACCCGGCCGTTCCAGCTGGTCACCGGGCGGGTGTGGAAGGGCTCGGCCTTCGGCGGCGCGCGCGGGCGTACCGACGTGCCGCGGATCGTCGATTGGTACATGGACGGCAAGATCGAGATCGATCCGATGATCACCCATGTCCTGCCGCTGGAGCGTATCAACGAGGCCTTCGACCTGATGCACGCGGGCGAGAGCATCCGCAGCGCGGTGGTGTACTAGACCAAGAAACAATTTTTTAGACGCACTACCCTGATAGGGGCGGAGTGCGAATGGGGGTTAGGTTGGCGAAGTTAAATAGAGAGCAGATAAAATCGAAGGCCCGGAAGGTGATGGAACTTCACCCCAACGGAATTCGGTGGTCAGACTTGCTTCGTGCCGTTGAAGATGGAGAGCCCGAGACGCCTCATAATTCTATTCATGGTGGGGTTCATAACCTCCTGACAACGGCGTCTGATATCGTGAAAGTCACGAGGGGAACCTAAGTTCTTGCGGCCAATCAAGCAGAGGTTGAGCCTGAGGTCTCTGCTAACGAGTTGTCGAGCGGGGCAGGATCGATCCCTGCTCATATCGAGCAGCAGTACTATGGTGCGTTTGCGGAGTGGCTCAAAGAGGAGCTTGAAGAGGCGACTCACGCTGAAGCTATCGGCGGGAATTTGTTGAAGGGAAAGTGGGGAACACCCGATGTGATCGGGGTTCTTAAGGCGCAGCCTTCAGATCTGGTGAGGTTCGAACCTCGAATTGTTTCGGCAGAAATTAAGACGGACCCTAATTCTCCGGTGGTGGCGTTTGGCCAAGCAATTGCTTATCGTTTGTTCTCTCACAAGTCTTACATGGTGATGCCGGATACGGTTTCTAAGCCCGACTTAGATCGCATGGATGCGCTGGCGGCAATTTATGGGATTGGCTTGGTAACATTCTCGCTGGACCCCAAAAATCCTAAATTCCTGTTGCGGGTGCGTGCGGTGATATCGCAGCCAGATATCTACTACGTCAACGAGATGGCTCGAAAGCTGTTCAGCCATAGCACAAAGCTGTTTAATTCGCTCTTCTAAAAGGGAATGCCGACCATGTTCACCCACGTCACCCTCGGCGCCAACGACATGGAAGCGTCGCGCCGGTTCTACGACGCGGTGCTGGGGGCGCTGGGCGTGCCGCCCGGCGTGCAGGACGACAAGGGGCGGTGGTGGTGGCGCACCAGCCGCGGCGCCTTCGCCATCACCCGGCCGCTCGACGGCGGGGAGGCCTGTCACGCCAACGGCGGCACCCTGGGCTTCGCCGCAACCGATCCGGACGCGGTGCAGGCTTTCCACCGCGCCGGCGTCGAGAACGGCGGCGCGTCATGCGAGGACCCGCCGGGCCTGCGCCAGGGCGGTCCGTTCGGCGACCTGCACCTGGCCTATCTGCGCGACCCCGCGGGCAACAAGATCTGCGCCCTGCACCGGGTGAAGGCGGCGGTCCCGGCGTGAACTCGGCCGCCGCCCTGGCCGGCTATGCGGCGGACGCTCAAGCGCTGATCCCGCGCTACCAAGCGATCGACTCCGAGGCGCTCTACGCGCCGGTGCTGGACCTGCTGTCCGAAGCGCCCGGCGCCGCGCTCGACGTGGGGGCCGGGACGGGGCGCGACGCCGATTGGCTGGCGCGGCGCGGGTGGCGGGTCACAGCCGTCGAGCCGGTCGCGGCTTTCCGGGGCGTGTGCGGCGGAACGGTGGTGGAGTGGATCGACGGCCGCCTGCCCGATCTCCCGACCGCGCTGGCGGAACGGCGGTTCGAGCTGGTGATCGTCAACGCCGTCTGGCAGCACCTGGAAGACGCGGAGCGGGCCCGCAGCGTCGGCCCGCTGGTTCGGGCGCTCGCGTCGGGCGGCCTGCTCGTGCTCTCGATCCGCCACGGCCCCGGCGCGCCGTCCCGCCCCGTCCACCCGGCCTCGGCGGACGGCGCGGTCGCCCTGTTCGAGGCCGAGGGCCTGACCTGCGTGCGGCGAGTCGAGACCGACTCGATCCAGCCCGAAAACCGCGCGGCGGGCGTGCGCTGGACCTGGCTGGCCTGTCGATGTTGATATCACGCTAGCGTGCCGCTATCATTCAGCATGGCTCAGGTGATAATCCGCAACCTCGATGAACGCGTGGTCACCCACTGGAAGCGGGAAGCCGCGCGCGAAAAGAAGTCCTTGGAACAGAAGCTGCGGCAGGCTCTCAGCGACCCTGTCGATCGCGACGACGAGGAGTTTCTGCGCCTGTCCGAGCGAACACGCTCCGCCACGCGCGCCGCCGGTCTGGATGTCGACGAGATCATTCGGGAAGGGCGTGAGCGCTGTCCGCCCCTGCCGTAGTCGACGCCAGCGTCGTGGTGCGGTGGTACGTCTTCGACGACGTGTTCGGAGAGACCGCGCTCCAGGTGCGCGACGACCACACGCCGCATGCGCCCGAGTTTCTCCTCGTTGAGACCGCTAACGCTTTGAACCAATACGTCCGCAGGAAGCTGGTCTCCGTGGACGAGTCGTGCCGCGCCGTCGCGCTTACGGATAGAGGGTTCGTGCTGACGCCGGACCGGGATCTGCTCGAAGACGCCCAGCGCCTGGCCGCCGAGATCGAGCACGGCGTTTACGACTGCCTGTACGCCGTGCTGGCGCGACGCCTCGAAATTCCGCTGATCACCGCCGACTTCAAGTTCGCGGACAAGCTGTCGGTGCGATCCGACATCATGATCAGGCCCCTGCAAGGCGCTTAGTGATGGACCTCCTCTCCGACCACCGCTGCTTCGGCGGGCGGCAGCAGTTCTGGCGGCACGAGAGCCGCGAGACCCGCGGGCCGATGCGGTTCGCCGTCTACCTGCCGCCGGCGGCGGAGGCGGGCTCGGTTCCGGTGCTGTGGTGGCTGTCGGGGCTGACCTCGACGGAGGAGAACTTCACCGTCAAGGCGGGGGCGCAGAGGATCGCGGCCGAACTGGGCCTGATGCTGGTCATGCCCGACACCAGCCCGCGCGGCGAGCTGCCCGAGCCGCCCGAGGGCGTGTGGTGGATCGGCGCCAGCGCCGGCTGGTACCTGGACGCGACCGAGGCGCCCTGGGCGGAGCGGTTCCGCATGCGGTCCTATGTCGAGCGCGAGTTGCCGGACGTGATCGGCGCGAACTTCCCTGCCGACATGGCGCGCCAGGGGATCGGCGGGCACAGCATGGGCGGG
>Ga0196964_10001262_pt1 | contig 13036 bp, 18 predicted proteins | sample S1_10metaG_FD_148615 | JGI IMG/M metagenome (GOLD analysis project Ga0196964, IMG submission 148615) | Soil microbial communities from Anza Borrego desert, Southern California, United States - S1_10 | ecosystem: Environmental > Terrestrial > Soil > Desert | place: USA: California | collected...
TGTGAGCGACAAGTACGTCGATGTCAACGTCGTCGTCAGGCAGCGGCGTGAAGGTGAACTCCTCCTTCTTGGCGCGCTTCATGTAGCCGGCCGCCGCTGAGTCGGTCGTGTCTACGGGAACCCCGAGGCGGTCTCCGGCTTGGTCGATGCGCCGGCGAACGGTCTTTTCGTCGAGCCCCATCTTTCGTGCGGCCTCGGAGTAAATCTTCCCGCACTCGACCCATACCTCGTGGGTGTGTCGGAGAACTGCTTCCGGGACGGCGGGCGTTGGCATTGTTATCTCGCGGCCAGGTATCGAAGGAAGGACGGGTTGTCCTTGATGACCGCTATCAACCCGGTGGTCAGCTTCTCGACCTCCTCCTCCTTGAGATCCAGCCCCATCGCGTGCTCTATGGCGTGGATGACTTCGTGGAGCACCGTGTCCTGCTCGCCCTCAAGGGGTTGCCCCTCGAGTACCGAAATCAACTGCCCGTCCGTGTCGCACTCGCCGCGCTCATCCTCTTGCAGGGCGCCACCTGTCCGCACGAACTCGACTCGATACCGCCGCCCGATCACCTTTATGGCGGCTGGCTTTTTCACCACGGCAAACCCTGGTCGCAGTCCCATGGGTACTGCTCTGCGTCATCCCATGGTTCGTAGTCGTAGTCGGGGTCGTTCACTTTCTCTGCGCCGCTTCTAGAATGTCCACGGCCATGCTTTGCTTCCCCTCGAGCATGGCTTGCTTAACCTTGACTTCCTGGATCGCTCCGCGGAGGTCGTGATGGGTCTGGTCATCGTCCTTTTCGTGCTGCTCCCGCAAACGGCGCTCTTCGTCCAAGCTGCGAATGGTGTTGGTCAGGTCTGCCTTGATCGCACCGTACACAGCACCGGCTGAACCAACAGCCAGAAGAAGTTGGAGAAAAAACGTAGGCGTGAACCCGTCCATCACCATGTTTTCCTGAAGATCAGATGCGCGCCGCCGAGACCAACTTGGCCTGCGCTACGGTTGAAGAACGGTTGCAGCGAGAGATCCAGAGAGTGCGCGCTACCGTCTGGGCGCTGCCCGCCTCCAAGGTTGAACAGCTTTCCTTGGTGAATCTCTGGGATCTCTGGCAATGGCAGCACACCAGGCTGCGTCGGGCGCTCCGCGGTGGTCATTGCCTTGGCGATGGCCTCGACGGCGGCGCGGTGTTTTTCAGCTTCCACTCGTCGCCCGGTGTATGATTTTGCGCATGTGGCTGTAGCTCACGGCAGAGCGCCAGAGCACCACTCTGGAGGTAAGCGGGTTCGATTCCCGCTCGGCCACTCCCATCAGTTCCTCCGCGCCCACCGAAAGCCGAGCGTTACCACCCTGTACTGATCCACGGTCGCAAGGTCGGCACGGGCGGCGATGGTCCCGGTGGCGCTTGTGCGAACTTCCATCTCCGAAAACGTCGATCCGTCTCCAGCAGTCGCGCTAGCCTGAAACATCGTGCTCAACGGAGCGGCCACCGTTGACGGGGCTTGATCGGTCTCATCCGGGCAGCAGATAAGCGCCCTGAATGCAGAGGAGGTATCGAACAAGCCGAACCGAATGAGCGCGATCACAGAGAAATTGAGCGGAACCTTGATTGCGTCGGTCCTGCGCGATGTGGTCAGCGTGTTCGCCAGATCGACATCCAGCGTTGGAGAGTCCCACTTGTGTTCGATCCCGCCGCCATCGGTTTCGTAGGCGTGGAAAGCTACGATGGTGCCGCCGACGCGCTTGAACCATCCGATCAGCCGCTTGTAGTCGTAGTTCGTCGGCATCGTCGGGGCTGTGGCCGAAGTCGAGAACAGCGCGTCTACCACCCCAGTGTCAGATCGCTTGATGAGCCAGATGTAGTAATCGCTGTTGCCAATCGAGCCGGTATCTAGCCCTCCTTGATTCGTTCCGACCGCCCACGCCGCATCAAGCCTCTTGGTGAGCGTTGCGGAGAGCACCATGTCCAGCGCCCCGGTAGCATCAACACACGCGCCCGCGGCGATGTCGATGTCGTTCGTCGCATCTGAACCGTTGTTGGAGTAGGTGAGGCCCTGGATGTACTTTGGAGGCATGCGAGCAATGCCTCCGACAATGTTGAATTGAGTGCCGTCGTATTTGACCCTGATTGGGACGTTTTTGATGATCTCGCCGCCAACGCACGCTGCCCCGTTGAAAAAAATGTTCTTGGCACCTAACGATGAGACGTTAAGCGTCGTCGCTCCTGTGTTCGTGTTGGCTGGGGTGAACTCGAAGGCTTGTCCGGCGGCGTAGGCGGCCGGAGTCGGGGTAGCAGATCCAGTTATGACATTGGTGCCTGACACCGAGGAGAGCGTGAAAAGACCAGCGTTCTGCACCTGACTAGCGATAACCGCGTGCCCCACTCCTGTAGCGGCACCCATGTTCTGGATCCGGAATCCGCCCATGTCGAAGGGCGCCGTAGCTGCGGCTTGTCCGTCCCGGCAGAACGCCGTGTCGAACGCCGTGGCCATGTCGTTGGCCAGGTTGTTGTGCGTCGTGGACGAGATCGTCGTCCCGGTCACAACCGGCTGGCCTGCCGGGAGGTCGTAACCCCCGCTACCGTCGTATGCCATCTACTTCTCCTTACCCGTCGCCTCGCGGCGATGGTTCAAATTCACTGTGCTACGCTTACGCCATGACGTGGCTCGCTGTCCTCATCAAGCCATTCGTGGCGCTCTTCTTCCTCACGTCCCTCGCCTTCGTCCGCTGGTCCGTCATCCGTTGGTTTCCTGATTGCAAGCTCAAGCGGCTCCTGCTAAGGCGCGTTTAGGTACGTCGTAGCCCCGCCGATTGCCGCCGGCGGAAGCGTGGTCATCAAAGCCCTCGCAATGCGAGCAGCACTGTCGCTCGGCACCGCGGACTGCATCATCCTCGCGGCTTCGGAAGGCTCCAGGAGTGCGTTGGCGAGCCGACTTGCGATCTCGCGATTCGCCCTGCCATAGACCGCATCAGCACCTCGAGCAGCAAATCCGCCTACAGCTTGTGCTGCCCCCATGTTGCGCAGCCACGTCGGGATGCCAGCGTTGTCGATGATGTTGGAGTAGGCGAGCTTCTGCACCGTGTCCGACCCAACGCCGCGGCCTGCGGTCTGAGCGAAGTTCGCTCTCTGGAGATCACCGCGCAGCGCCTCGAGGATGGAGAGTTGCCCTGGAGACATGGTGTTCTCGAGCGTGGCACCGCTGAACCCCGTAGCGCTGGCTGGCAGGTTCGGATCGGTGAGCGCTCTTGCGTAGGCACCTGGCAGAAGTTGATCGTCCAGCGGACGGATGGAGCGCTGCGCGATCTCGCTCGCGATGTCCATCTGGTTGATCGGGCCGCTCATCTGCGCGAAGGTCTGACGCGCCGTGCCGTAGGCCGGACTAAGCTCGTCCATCACCGTGAGCAGATCGTCTTTGAACTGCATCAGACCGCGTCTGGTCTGCGTGCCCATGCCAGTCTGCGGAGCGCTGGAGAGAAGGTCGTCCACCGCGATCTTCACCCAGTGAAGGCCGTTCAATGACCCTGATGCGTCCATCACTTCGCCGTTGATGCGGGCGAGCTCGCGGGCGCGTTCCATGACGCCGGCCGGCATTCTCTCGGTGATGTTCCTGATCTGCGGCTGGAGAACCCGCGCCATCTCCGGGTCAATGCCAGCCTGCCGCGCAGCGCCGTAAAGCTGATTTGCCGTAGTGTCGCGCGCTTGTTCTGCGGTTTCGCGTACGCCTCCAGTGCCGGCCATGTTCCTCAAGGCATCCACACGCGCGGTGTTCTGCTGCGCCAGGCGCTGCGCATAGGCGTTGGTGACCGTGGGGTCTATGGCCGACGCCGTGCGCTCCAGCGCGGCCACGCCAGCGTTTCCTGCGGCCTGCCCTGCGGTCGGAAGAGAACCAGGCACCAGCGGCTGCGCCTGCGACAGCGCTTGGACGACAGCATCGGCATCCTGTCCAGCAGCATTCCGAATAGCTCGACCGACGATGCGCTCCTGGCCACCCTGATACATCGGCTCGACGGCTGCACGTCCTGCACGTAGAGCCATGCCCGCTACCGGCACAGCAGCGCCAGCGGCACCTCCTATCGCGGCATTCGTGGATCGGCTCTCGCCGGTAGCCACAGGCTGAAGCGCCGCCTGCGTCGCACCCATCGTGCCCTGTGTCACCGCCCCGCCCATGGTGGCCGGCGAGGAGAGCGCATAGCGGCCAGCCGCCTGCACTGCCGGAGCTCGCAGAGCATTGCCCGCGCGGATGGCAGCGCCCCCCGGCAGAAGCGCCATGCCTACCTGAGTCCCTACGTTGCCGACCACGCCGCCGGCGGTGTTCATCAGCGCCTTGTCGCGCTGCGCAGCCTCATCCACTTCGGCCTGCGAGGCGTTGCCGGTGATCTGCCGCACCCCGAGGCCGACGTCGGAAATGGCCTTCCCGGCACCGGCTGCGAGGTTGCTGAAGAACCCGCTGCCCTCGTTGAAGTTCTTGGCGCCCTGCGTGATGGGGTCGTTCTCCACCATCGCCGCGGCCTTCGCCCTGCGTTCCTTGACCATCGGCATGATGTCGCGCTCGATGGCTGCCTGCACCTGCTGCGGTGTCATCGTGTCGGGGAACTCCACCACCCCGAAGCCTTGAACCGTCACCCTCAAGTGCGGCCCCCGGTATAGACGTAGGAGCCGTCAGGCTGCAGTTTCAGCCGATCGCTTTCCCGGCGCCCATATGCTGGCGTGGAGCCCTCCACGGACTCGCGGAAGATCTGGTCGAAGGGGAGGCCCCTTGCTTGCGCCGCACGCTCGTAGACCGCCTTGGCGTCCTGGTAGCCCTTCTCGAGTTGGCCGACGCGCCCTCCCAGCATCTCGGTAAGCTCCTTGCGGTTCTGCTCCGAAAGGCGCCCCTTCCCAGCCATGATGTATTGCACTTGGCCCTTGAAGCGCTCCATCGGGGATCCGGATTTGATGACGAGCGCCATCTCCCCCTCTCGCACCACCGAGGTCGGGTCCAGCACCTTACCCACGGCGTAGATGAGGTCGAGGTCGCCGGCCGGGGTGTTTGGAGCCTTGCGGGCCGACTCGATGATCGGCAGCACGGCCCGGTAGTTCTTCACTTCCGGCACGTCGTCGAACTCCTTGCGCAGCGCAGTTATGGCTTCGGTCGTCTTGGTGCCGGCGAGCGCCGCGTTCCTTTCTCGTTCCCGCGCATCTGTGAGTGTCTGGCCCTCGCGCGTCACCTGCGCGCTGAGTTGTGCGCTCCCGCTAGGAGCGGCGTGTAACTGCCGTTGCGTGGTCGCACTGAGTTGGGCGCTGCCGCTTGGCGTTGCGTGAAGCTCGCGCTGCGTAGTCGCCGAAAGCTGGGCCGAACCGCTGGGAGTCGCATGCCTGCGGTCCTCGCCAGCCTGCCGCACAGTGGCATCCGGGGTCGCCCCCTTGGGGATGTAGCCCACGATCACGCCGTTCTTGATGAGAGCGATGCGGTCGCCGAGGTCTTGCCTGCTAGGCTCGGCCTGGTCGCGCTGCATCTGCGCCATCATCTGAGCGAGCGCCACCTGCTGTACCTGCGGGTCTTGGATCATCGGCAGTGCCCCACGGAGGGACTGCGCAGGTGTTTGCGCGGCGATCGGGTCCGCCTGTGTGACGTTGCCCGATGCGTCCTCGGTGAGCCCTCCTGGCTGCGCAGGACGGCCGCCAAGTGCATTGACGAGCAGTCCCATGTCCGCACCGCGGCGCTCCTGCTGACGCCTTGCAAGGGCCAGTCCTTCCTGGTCGGCCGTATCGCCAGCAACCATCGCGTTGCGATAGTTGAGCGCCTGCGCGAGGTGGGAGAAAGGCGAGGTCGGGACGTAGAACTTCCCCACCATCTGGCCAGCGGGGACGGGCTGTGAATATTTACCCGCAAGGGCCTCGGCGAGTCGGCGGCGCCTTGCAATGCCCTCGCCTTCTGCTTGATACTCCGTCGCTCCGTACAGGTTCTGGGAGGCCATGTGCGTTACCTCATCGCTCTTTTGCTCATCTCAGGCTGCGCCCACCACATTGAGGGCGACATCGCCGCGGTAGGCCGTGCCTGCGAGCAACTTGGCTACACGCCGAAGACCGCGCCGCACGTTGACTGCGTGGCAAAGCTCTACAACCGCCATTAACGAATCCCCCCGATACCCGGCACGCCAAACGGCTTGAAGGCACCTCCCATTGCCAGTGCGCCGCCCAGCCCGAACAAGCCCTGCGTGAGCGCGGCCTGCTGCGCCGCCTGCGCGTTGTAGGCATTGGCCGCGTAATCCCCCGCCGCCTGAGTCGCACCGAACATCGGCGCCGCTTGCACCTGCTGGTTGTACTGCTGGAACTGCGGCGTCTGCACTTGGTTCCCCGTCCGTAGGGCGTTCACCTCGTTCAGCGGGAGGCTTCGCAGGTAAGCTGCCTCTTGGATCGCCTGCTGACGCGCCTGGTTCTGGAAGCCGCCGGCGCCCATCTGCTGCGCATAGGCTTGCTGCTGCGCCTGGTTCGCAAAGCCGCCCTGCTGCGCCGTTTCTCCGACCGCCTGTTGCCTCGCCCCAAGCCCCATGTTGAACAGGCGCTGCTGCTCTTGTCCCCCGGCTAGAATCGCCTGCATGCGTGCGTCGTTCTCCTGCTCCGAGAGGCGCCTGTACTCGCGATTCGCAGCCTCGCCGCCAGGGTCGATGCCTTGCACAGCCAGTTGCGTTCTGGTCGCATCGCGCTGCTGCGCGAAGCGCGGCTCGAGCCTGGAATACAGAGCTTCTTCTACGCGGGAGCGCTCTGCCGAGAAATCGTCCGCGCCTGGTAGCTTCGGCGCCCCAGAGAAGTCGAGCGACTTCTGGGGAGTTCCTGCATTGATGGACTGCACCGCGGAAGGCCCGGAGAAACTGAAGGGCGCCGCGGTCGAGCTCGCAACGCGCCCAAGACCGCTTTCCGCCATCCCTCCAAGCTGGTTGATGATGCGGTTCTCTTGATCGAGCCTGGACTGCCCGAGTGGCGTGAGGCTCACCTGGCCCTGAAGTACCGGGATGTCTACGGCAGGGTTTCCCTCCGCGCCGGGAATAGTGCGCGAGCCGATCTGCTGCCAAGTCTCCGACCCGTATGGCGTGATCTGGTTGGGGCGCGACAGAAGGGCCGACGCAATAGCCGACTGGACGTTGGCCGCCCCCTGCGCGGCAGCGGCCCCGCGGTAGTCTGGCGGCGGCGGCGGATCAGATTTCCCAAGACTCAAGCTGCTCTCCTTACCGGCTCGGCCGGCAGAAACTGACACTCTTCTCTCAACATCCCGTAGCAGTGCATGTCATCGCGCCCGAAATACCGGCGTAGGCTTCCCTCGTACTTGAATCCGAGCTTGCGGACGAACTGCGCCGCCCTCTTGTTTTTCTTCGCCACGAGCGCCGTAATGCGTTCCTTCCCAAGCTGGTTGAACGGGTAGTCGAAAATCGCGCGAATGAACGCCCCCGTAAGGCGCGCGCCAGGCCAGATGGCAATGTGCCCGCATACGTTCGCATGCGCGAAGTTGTTGTAGACGACACCAGCACGGAAGCATCCGTCATCACCGACAAGAGCAAGGGCCGTGTAGTTGCCCCACGGCTCCTGCTGGCCCTGAACCTGCGCCACCATCTGGCCGATCCACTCTCTAGGCTGGGCGATGATCTGCACTAGATCACCCCTCCCATTTCCATCACGTAGTCCGTCGCCTGGTGACGAACTTCGATCTGCGCAGATTGACCCTTGAGACGAAGAGCCGCGCAGTGCCCGATGGCCGGCGCCTTCTGCCAGTTCTTGAGCACTGACAACCCGCCGCCCCAGATTCCTGTGTCCCAGAGCGACGAGTCCCACACCGCATAGGCCGTCGGACTGAAGGAAAGCGTGCCTGATGGTTCCGCGTCCTCGTAATCCACGTTGAGGCCGGAGAGAACGGAAGGCGTGCCGTCAGAGGAGAAGATGGGGCGAATCAGCTTGAAGTGCTTCTTCTGCCCGCGGCGGCCGAAGTAGTTGAACGCCTGCTTCAACTGCCATTTGATGTTGGACCCGTTGTCGTCGAAGTCCTCGAAGACCTCGTAGACCGTGCCATTGCCTCCGGCGTAAGCCTTGTCATTCAGCACGGCCCAGCAGTTGAAAGCCATGTCCTTGAAGCGCCCCCAGCCCCCGGTGCTCAGATTCATGGCGTACTGCTGCTGCTGGCCTTGAGCTACTGGGACGTTGAGGAGCAGCATTTGATGCCGCGGGATCTGAATCACTTGCCAGCCGAACGTCGAGCCGTAGAGGCGCGCGGCATCGGTCATGGCCTCGCGGATGTTGTCGGTGAGAGCCGCGCGCGGGTTGATGCGGTCTGAGATGAGCGCCTTGGATAGCGGCAGCGCACCGTCAGTGCAAAGCAGGACAAGGTCGCCAGCCACCTTCTCTAGGCAGCGCTGGCCAAGGGGTTGCCCAAGCTGCCAGATGCCTACCAGCGCCCACTTGGTCGCATCCGAAGGGTCAGTGCCCTTGTAGACCGCCACCTCGCCTTTGTCCGTGACGACGACGAAGTGGTCATCGACGCCTTCACCTGCGTCCAGCGTCCACGTCCCGAGAGCTCGCAGCGCACCGCCGCGTCGGAAGATCGATTCGAAGGAATACTCCGTCGCCGCTCCACCGACTGCATCGGCCGCCAGATACCAAGCCGAGAGCGTGTTCACCTGGATAAACCACAGCCGCTCCTTGAAGATGGCCGGGTTCGTGAGTGTGGTAGTCGTTACGCCGGTAATCGCCGGTGTGGACGCAGCATCAACTGCCACCCAGTTCGTGCCGTCGTAATAACGCGGCTTGTCCGCCCCGTTGGCCGTAATGAGCCAAACAGATCCGGACGTGTCCGTCATGTTCGTCCACTGCCAGCGCGCATTGGTCAGGCTGCTTTGCACCGCCGCGCCTACGGCGCCTGCGCTCGTCACGTCGTAGAACGCCGTCCCTGCCGCTCCGAACATCTTCGAAGATGTGAAGCCGTTCCACACCATCAGCGACTCGACCTGGCCGGTAATGCCGGTCACATGCTCGTCGTTCCCTTTCCGCACCATGATGTCCGCGGTCAGTGGGAAGAAGTTGTCCATCAGGATGGCGAACTCGGGGTCCATGTTCGCGATCGGGTCGCGGGCGTTCCAGCCCTTCACCGCTGAAGGAACAGAAGCGGTCTTCGCAATCTGCCGATTCGCAATTTGCGAAGTGCGAATCACGAGAGATCCCAACTGCCTTCCGGCACCGAGCCCTCATTGATGAGGAATCCGCCCCTGTGCGATGAGAGCGAAAGCGTGGGGTTGTCGTCGTCCCCCGCCTTGGCCTTGGAAAGGAGGTCAAGGAACACCGCCTCCTCGGTGGCGAAGTCGAGTTTGTTGGCGCGAAGCCAGTAGAACTTGAGGCCCCATGCCATCAATGAATCGTTGAAGATGCAGGTGTCGGTGTCAGCCGTGGTGCGCGACTTGGTCGGGTTCGCCCCCCCTGAAGCAATCACCCAATACTGGCTGACGTACTCGTAGGCGAAGTTGAGGACATCCGCCGGAGCAGGGAATAGCCGCAGCTTGTTCCCCACGATGCGGTAGCGATAGCGAGGAGCAGTTGAAATCGCGCCGCCATTGAGCCACTCCCATTCCTGCGCAGACTTCGCGCCAAGGTTCTTCCAGTGCTGCGACCTGTTCCAGTTGGTCTGCGGCACCATCCGATCGAAGTCCGTTGGAAGACTGAAGTCCTGCGTGGAGAATGTGAGCGTCACGTCGTTCCCGGTCGCAGTAGCAACCATGTCGAGCGTGATCTGGGAGGCGGAATCGACCGACTCGATGAGCGCGAAGGCGGGAATCCCCGTCCCAGACACCTGCATCCCAGCAACCAGGCTGGTGGTGTTGTTCATGCCGGAGATCACCGCCGAGTCGATGGTCGGGTCGCCGGTCTTGGTGATGCTGTCGGAGGTGGCGAACGTCTCGATGAACGTCGCCCGTCGCCACTCGTACTCCTGGATGAGGTCCGCCCCCAGGCGGTTGTAGAGGGCGAGCAACTGCAGGACGTTGGTGTCCGCCGACCCCGTCACCGCGTTGGGCGCGGTGATGCCGATTTCTTGGCTTACGTCACTGACTAGCTGAAGGAGCGTTCTCGCCACTTACGGCCGTCCCAACGTCTCTGCGTTTGGGCCGACCGCCCCGGCGTCGCGCCGGCTGGGCCTGCACTGAAGAGGTCAGTTCCCTGACCTGGTCCTGAAGCTGCGCAATCATAGCACGCAACTCCGCGTTTTCCTTGTCCTTTGCCTCGATCGCAGAGGCGTCCTTCGCCAGTTGCAGGAAGGTCTCGGCCTTCTTCTTCAACTGCTGGAAGCCCTGGATCTTCTGAGCGAACTGGTCGGGGAGCCCAATCAATTGCTCCACCGTGAAGATCTTCATGGCCTTGAACTCCCACACCTGCGTGGTGGAAAGCTGCGGCCACATCTCGACCGGCGTCCCGTCCACCACCTGCGAGCGCTTGGCCTGGAACGCCGCCCATTGCTCCGGATACTTGTGCTCGTCCCCGGGCTTCATCGGCTTGTCCACCTCAAGAGAGGTGTCTCCAGGGGTGAAGTGCTTCACGAAGATCCGGGTGCGCGCTACTGGCTTGCCCTGCTTGGCGGATTCGGCCTTGTCCTCGTCCACCACCTCGTGGAAGAACACGGTTTTCTTACCCTGCTTCACCGCTTGGCCGTCGAGGTTGGTGTAGTGCGCCGGGCCGACTTCGATGCTCATCAATTTCTCCTCATTCTCTTTTTGTGAAAGTTGACGCCGTGCTCGGAGCAGCCGATGCGCGTCTTGCCGTCAACCTGTATTTCGGTGAGCGCCAGGGCGCAATACGGACACCGCGGGGTGATGCCCCTCTCTGCCCATGCCTTGAGTTTCGCGCGCTGCTCGCGCTCTTTCAGCAGGTGCCACTTCATGCGGCTTTCCTCAGTTGCTTGGCGGTCTTGAGAAGCTCCTGCAGCAGACCATCACCGTACATCGCCACCTGGATGTCGGCCTTGAGCTTGAGCACGATCTCGACGAACTCGCGCGCCGACTCGTAAAGCTGCGGGCTGGTCTTGAATGCTCGGCCGTTCACGGTAACGTCGATGACTCGCTCCGTCTCGTTGGGATGCGCGCCGGCATGACGTTCAACGTCATAGGAGCAGTCCATGCCGTGGATGGCGAACTTGCGGTAGCCGAGCTTCGCCGCCACCTCGAGCGCCCGAAGTCCTGCGGTGGAGCCGCCGCCAACGAGCGCAGCGCCCTCCCCTCGGGCCTTCACCCAGTCATTGGCCTCGTCGAAGCCGTACAGGTGCCAGAGCGTGACGTTGCGGCCCTTGAGGTGCTCCCACATTCTGGGGTGGCAGCAGGAGGCGATCAGGTACTCAACTCCCTGTATGGAGTTCTCTACGAAGCGCGCCTTGTGCTCCCGCGGGTCGCATTCGACGTGGTAGTCGGGGTGGATTCCCCCGCCGATCAGGAAGTCGTGCGCACCAGATACTGTCATCAGCGGATGACGTACCGCGGTCCATGTGCGCTTGAGGCTTGGCCCGTAGCAGGCCAGAGTCAGAACAGCATCGTTGAAGTGCTTCGCCGGCTTGAGCAGTGGAAAGCATTTCTCCGCGGCCACGCCCATGTTGCGCAGGTATTCCTCCGGCCCTGCGGCCGGGAGCGTGGGAACCAGGCGCCTCACTTCACGCCCTCCACGCGCATGTCACGAGCGGAGATATGGAACACCGGCTCGAGCACCTTCACATCGTTGAATCCGGTCTCGCGCAGGATGTCGGCAAGTTCACCCTGCGTGTAGCCCCACTTGTGCATCATGTCTGGCTTGGAGTCGCGCGGATCGCCGTAGAGGCCGAGAATCGTCAGGCGGATATTCTTCTCGCCGTTCACGATCAACTGCGCGATCTTGTCCACGCACGGCACCTCGATCGCGATACGGCCGCCTGGCTTCAGCACCCTGAACCACTCCGCGAGCGTCTGCCCGGCTTCTGCTCGGTGCAGGTGCTCGAGGCAGTGGATGGCGTGTAGTTCGTCGGCGTAGTTGTCGGGGAACGGCAGTTTCCTGATGTCCGCGGCCTCGTCCTGATCGCCGTAGGTGTCAACGTTGATGGCGTTGGGCCAGTATTTGTCGCCGGCGCCCACGTTCAAGCGGATCACAGCGCCCCCAGAAGTTCGGCCCACTGCTTGCCTATGGCAGCGGGTGAATATCGGTCGCGGATGTAGTCCTGCCCCGCCTTCACCATGTCGTTGAGCTCGTCCCGGTAGACCTTGTGCCAGCGCATGCCGGTCGGAAAGTTGGACGTCCACGCGAAGCGCCTGAACTCCTTGTAGGCCGGATGCTGGTCCGCCACCACGAAGCAGCCCATGCGGATGGCGTTGATGAGGCGATTCGCCGACTTGTAGTGCGCGTGCTTCCTCGTCGGCAAGACCACGATGTTGCAGAGGGCAAGCTGCTCTTCCATGGTCTCGATCGACCAATGCAGCGTGTTCTCGAAATACTGGTTCGGCACGCTCACCACCGTGAAGTCCAGCCGGTCTAGCACCGACTTCCACGGAATGATGTCCTTCAGGTTCCCCTTGTGCCCGAACCACAGGTATTTCTCGCCGTTCGCATGGGGCTGGAGCTCGTCGAACTCGTAGGGCTCGGCGATCACTTCTGCGGACACCCCGAGGCGCTGCTTGATCTTGTCCGCCATGACAGGTGTCGCGGTGAGCACCTTGTCCGCGAATCGCGCCACGTCCGCATAGATGCGCGAGACCGTTGGGTTGTCGAAGTGGTCATCCGCGAGGTCCACCACAATCTTGCAGCCTGCCTCCTTGGCCTGCTTCGCCATCTCTATGTCGTAGGGGATTGGCTTGGAGAAGACGAGAATGTCGGCCTCACCTGCATTCACCGACGTCTTGAAGCCGTTGATCTTCCCCACCTCTGCGGCCGGCATCACCGCCCGGTAGCGATAGGTGGCGCCCTTCCCCGGCTGGTGGATCCATGCGATGCGGGTGTTCAAGTTCTTTTTCCCGTCCGCCTGCGCTCTTCGATGATGGCGGCGATCAGCCCATCGCCCTTCGCTTCGAAGGTCGCGCCCGGGTACATCT
>Ga0196964_10001263_pt1 | contig 13035 bp, 17 predicted proteins | sample S1_10metaG_FD_148615 | JGI IMG/M metagenome (GOLD analysis project Ga0196964, IMG submission 148615) | Soil microbial communities from Anza Borrego desert, Southern California, United States - S1_10 | ecosystem: Environmental > Terrestrial > Soil > Desert | place: USA: California | collected...
ACTGAAGAGCAGAAGGTGGGGGCGCGCTTTAGTGCTCTGATTGTTCCTAAAGATCCTAACACTGAGATGGTGTTTATATTCAGTGAGGCAACCATAGACAAATCCACTATGAATGCTACAGAGAATATGTCGGCAGATGAGCGCAAGCAGTATGTTCGAGAGCTTTTGCGTCCATCATTCGATGAGCTATGCAGGGTGACGATGAAAAAGTTGCGGGAATTAGGAGAAAGTGTATGAGCTTTATGGCGCGCCCTTATAGATTTGCTATGACAATTACCGGCCTGCTAGGCGGCATGGCGCTAGGCATCTCTGTCGGTAATTCATTATTTGTTTTCTGCGGCTCATTCTTCATTGGATTTATTATCGCCATACTAGAGAAATACGACGACTTGCAGATCCTTGTCGAGATGCGCGAGATTCTAGAAGAGGAGAAGGGTAAGGAATGAAGGTATTAGGCGAAGGTCCAATTCCCGCGCGCATCATGCTTATCGGGGAAGCGCCGGGGGCTAACGAAGATCGCGAAGGCCGGCCATTTGTCGGCAAGGCCGGACAAGAGCTAGATCGTATGTTGGAGTTCGCCGGACTGGATCGTAGCCAAATCTACATAACCAACTTAGTCAAATATCGCCCACCGGACAACCGCGATCCACTTCCGGAGGAGATTGAGAAAGCGGAAGCGGAATTACTGCGGGAGATATTTGAAGTAAATCCGGAAGTGATTGGGTGTGTGGGGAGAATTAGCTCGGGGTGGGCGTTAGGCGATAAGGAGTTCGACATCCACGTAAATCATGGGATGCTTATACCATCGCCTCTAGGCATCCCAATAATGCCTATCGTCCACCCGAGCGCCGGTCTCCACTCACCATCAGAGCAGCAGTATACGTTGTGGGATTTGTGCCGGCTCGCCGTCCGGCCAAAATTGCGGGAAGATCAGCAGGAAGGCAATTACTATGAGGTAGTAACTCGTGCTGAGGTGGAGCAATACTTAGATCGCGATTGCGGCAATCCTAAGTACGTGGCGATTGATACTGAAGGGTATGCGGGAGAAGCGCCATGGGGGTTCTCCATATCCGGCATGGCGGGTTCGGGGATTGTCATAAAGGCTGGCAGTGAGGAAGCTATTGATGTTATCCGCGAGCGCGCCAGCAGATACGTGTGGATTATGCACAACTCCCCACACGACATCAACGACCTCCTGCATTATGGTATCGTAATAACAAACTTCATCGACACGATGGAACTTGCCTACCTCTTACGAATTGAGCCGCAAGGACTCAAGGAGCTGGCGGAGAGGCACTTGGGGATGAAGATCCCGCACTTTATGGAAGTTGTGCGGGAGGCGCAGAATAAGATAGCCATAAGTTATTTGAAGCGCATAGCCACCAAATTCGGCTGCGATGTATGCGACGGCACGGGGGTAGTGCTTAAGAGCAAGTTGGTTAAGAAGACTCAAAAGGAAGTCTTGAGTAAGAAGAAGTGCGGGGCGTGTGAGGGTAGGGGGACTGCGCTACCTAAGCCCGAGCCGCGCCAGATATGGGAAGGCGGGAAGTGGAGGATGTATGCGCCGCAAGCCGTAACCTCCCGCCTTAACACGCTTCTTGCTTCCGACAACCCATACCGCGATTGGCATAACATCCCGGATGACGTGCGCGCGCCTGTGGAAGCTAAGTTGGGTAAGATGCGGCGGGCGACCCTAGACGACATCCCATATTTGGAGGGGATTCGTTATTCCGGCAGAGATTCGGACGTTACCTTAAGGGTGTTTGAGGTGTTGCAGCCGCAAGTCAAACGTACAAAGCTGCAAACCGTATCAGAATTGGATCACGCCGCCATCGCGCCTATCGTCAACATGATGCGCGTCGGGATGAAGATCGATCGCGATCACTTCGCCCGCCTTAGCATGAAGCTGGAGAATGAGAGGTTGGCGGTAACTAAGCGCATTCAGAGGACTATAGGGCAGGATATCAATCCGGGGTCGGACGAGCAGATATGCGAATTGCTATTCGTCAAGCTCGGGTTGAAGGCAAAGAAGCTTACCAAGTCCCGCACTAGGGCGAGCGTGGATGCTAAGGTATTGGAAGAGCTGAAATTGCGCTATTCCCATGAACCGATAGTAGGCCGGCTTCTGGATGACATAATCGAATATAGGAGCATTGAGAAGCTCAAAGGCACATACGTAGACGCCATCCCGCTTCTCGCCGACCCCGATGATCGAATTCATACCGACATTACATACACTCGCACAGAAAGCGGCCGGTATTCTTCTAAAGATCCTAACCTACAGAACTTACCTAAACGGCCGAAACCCGGACAGAACCTAGTCAATGAACTAACTAAAGGCATCCGGTTGGGTTTTATCCCGGAAGCGGGAAGGGTATTGGGGAGCTGGGATCTAAATCAGATTGAAATGCGTGTATTGGCCGCGCTTTCTGGTGATAAAAATCTCATAGCCATCTTCCGCGACAAGGTAGACATCCATACTAGAACGGCGGCACTAGTATTTCGTGTGCCAGAAAGCGAGGTAACCGCCGACCAGAGATTGAGCGCGAAGAATATCGGATTCGGCGTTGTATATGGGGTAACGGCTGCGGGCTTGCGCGATCAGATGTCACTTCGCGGCCAGAACTGGACACTAGAGGAATGCCAGCAGCTAATCGACCTATATCTCAATGAAGCCTACCCCGAAGTTGGATTGTTTATGAAGGATGCCGCACTGGAGGCGCGCAAGTTTGGTTACGTCCGAGATTACTTCGGCAGAATCCGATACCTGCCTTCCGTTGGGTGTGTTGATCCTAGGATTAAGGCGGAAGGCGAGCGGCAGGCTGCCAACCACAAGATTCAGGCAACGGCCGCCGGAATTCTGAAGCTCGCCATGACGCACATCCATAATGAAGTTCTTCCGCAGTTACGCAAGCGTGGATGGGTGGAGATGTTGATGACCGTTCATGACGAGTTGTTGTTCGAGTTCGACCCGCACCTACTTCCGCAATTGCATACAGCCGTCCTTGACTCCTTCGCCAACCACACCGTTAAGGGATGGCCGGTGGAGATTGCATCGGAAGGCGCGTGCGGTAAGTCGTGGGGGGTGTTGGGGGATAAAGAGAGTAAGATAAAGGAGATGATCGCTGCATGAGAAAGGTGTTTGTTCGAGGGGATGTAGTATTGGCGGCTGAAGTCTCACCCTATCGCATTACCGTCAAAGATTGCTCACAGCACATGTGGGTGTGTACGGTTTGCGGAGACGAGTTGGATCGTGGTGGGATTGTCGAGCATGTGACAGTAACTTGTGAGGGGATTGATGGCTGATTATCGTGATTTCGAACTACTTAACAATCAGGAATTTAGGCGCCTCGCCAAACTGGCAGGCAAGTACGCAGATTTGGCGGAGAAGTACGAGGAGAAGAAGAAGCAGATAGCCGCACAACTGGAGCCGCTACTGAAGGCCGCCGGTGCGAAAGCTGTAGATGTGGATGATAAAGTGAGAATTGAGCGCTGCCACTCTGAGGGCAGGAAGCAGTTCATTAAAGCCAAAGCCCTACAATTCATGTCGGTGGCGGAACTTGAGGCGTGCTATAAGAGAGGAGAGCCTACAGATTATGCCCGTGTGGTCAGGTTGGATAAGTCCAAAGGAGCTGAAGATGAGTCAGAATAGTGATCTAAATAACGACCTACCAGTACATCTCAGAGTCCGCCCGGCTCCGTTAAAGGAATATCTGACGGATAAGGTAGCCCACCCATCTCACTACACGTTCGGCAAGTATGAAGTCATCGATGTCATCGAGGATTGGAAACTCGACTACCACCTAGGGAGTGCTGTGGCGTACATTGCCCGCTCTGATAAGAAGCACGGCACGGTAGATGGGGAGATTGAGGATCTGAAGAAGGCTATTTGGTATTTGCAGCGGAAGGTTGAGAAGCTAGAAGGGAAGAGATAGTGTGAATGTAGACATTATCGTAACTGAGCTGGAGAATTCATACCTGATAGTTGTTCGAGTTAACGGTCACGAGCTTGGCACAGCTTGCGAACTTCTAAAGAGCAGTGAGGTGTGGATAGAGAATTTACTAGCTGATCTTGCACTAGCACTCGGCGCCACAGTCGTGATGATTACTTATAAGAAGAACGGCAAGGAAGTCACAGAAGTGACATTTGGAGGAAAGAATGAACAACAGAAGTCTGTTTAAGATCGTCTTTATTAGCCGCACACCATCCAACCCGCGCCGGATCGGGGCGCGCGAACCGGTCGCCGTCCAAGTAGTGGCGTGGGCGTATGATGTTGAAGATGCTGTTAGAATAGTACATGCAAACTCATCCGATAAGGTGCCGGTGGATAGTATTCAGGAAGTAGTCAATATGCAAATCCCCGAATACCTGCTCATCGGCGACCCCGGAAGTCCGACAACCCTAGACAACATGGTGCAGGCGCCTGATGATGAAGAAGAAGCGCCGGCCTTCACACCAACCTTGATCCACCCATAGGAGCCATTATGGAATTACGGAAACCGGCAGCCATCATAGTATTGCTGCTATTCCTCACCTCATGTTCTTCTGTCTTCCCTAACGCCAATTCTGTAGGGCAGTTAGAACTAACATACATCACCCTATCAGACGCCTACTCCACGTCAATGAACATCATCCGCGCCCAACGTGCGCAAGGGAAGGTAACGGATGAGCAGTGGAGTCGGGTAGAAGAAGCACAGAAGATGATCCAGAAGTTCGGGCCGCAATTGCGCGATCTCATTGACCTATATCGACTTACGTCCCAAAAGCCGCGCAATATCGACGACATTGCACAGCAGTTGGAACTAGTTGTCGACAACATCATTGAGATTGCCGTCGAGGTGAGCAAATGAGCATGTCTGACGAAGAACGCCGTGTAGCCATCCAACTGAGCATTGCAATTATGCGCGAGCTATGGGGGATGTATGAGAGGTACAAAGAGCGCGCAATGCAGCTCGGGGCTACCAAGGAACAATTAGATGAAGCAGAGAAGGCGTTTGCCATGAATTACGAAGACCCGCTAAAAGAAGTCTCAATCTGGAAGCTCTGACGTGGTTTACTTCATTATTATGTCCGCCATCGTCTTCATGAGCATAGGGCTCGGCGCCTGCATGGTGTGGTTGTTTTGCGTTGCGTGGGACATCATCTCCTACCATCTGCGGAGAAGAAATGATGACTGATATTATTTTGGAGCAGTTGCGCAATCTACTATCAGACTTCCGCTTCTCAGACGTGCTCGCAACCTACACTGAGAAGGTGGATCGAAGGCATAGCTTCGCCATCATCTGCGGCGATTGCGGCCGGACAGTATCGTATTTGGATAGAATTACGGGGAAGACGGTGTGCTCAGTTTGTGGGGGGCTTTCGTGGGTTCCTGCGGGAAGTGTTGCGGCGTCTAGGCTTTCCAAGCTTCCGTGGGTGCTCGAATCCGATCCTAGGTAGCTTCTTCTTGCTTACTTCATCCGGCTTGTTATGCTCGTATAGAGGTGTGGCTTGCCCGACCGTGAGAACGATAAAGTCAGTATCATTATCGGGATGGTCGGGCATTTCCTTGCCCTAAAAACAAGAGAGGGCCGCCGTAACGACCCCCTTACTCTGTCCACACATGGCGGATGAGATAGTGCAATTATGCACGAAAACTCCCGGAGATGTCAATCTTCCTGACATATCCCTTGACGGCCTTAATTACTTCCTCCAACACCTTGACGTCGGCAATACAATGCTCGACGATCAGATCCATGCACTCCTTATCGCCGTCGCCGATCGCCCTAGCCCACACCGTTGGGTTTAGCGGCGTCTTCTGATGTTGGCTATTTATCAACCCCGATATCATATCGAGTGAGTTGTACGGCCAGCGGAAGTGCTGACGCGCCATCAACACCGGATCTATGATCTTCTGGAAGTTAACCGGTGGGAGACCGTGGATTACCGCGCGGGTACGTAAGAATGGCATGTCGAACTTCAATCCGTTGTGGGCTATGACGATATCAGCTTCTGCCAGCACTGATAGGATGTCTGCTACTAACTCTTTATCATCCGACCGCCTACCATCCTTCCATGCCGCGTACTGATCGGCGCGCAAGATAACTAGGTCATTTGGATCATAAAGTTGGATGACGGCGCACAACACGCGCCCGAAGCCGGCATTCAGACTAGAGGTTTCGATGTCGAAGATTGCCTGCCGAATCGGGCCGTAGGTAGACTCACCTGCCTGCCGGGCTTTATTATTCTTCGGATCATTGCGCGGGTCATCCAACGACCTACCTACCATCTTAGGCGCAAACAACCCCCGAATATCCGCCACCTTATCTGCTGCTTGCTTCGACTTCCACGCCGACACACACTCCAGATGCAATTTCTGACTCGCCCGCTTCTGCTCCATCGGCAGGTTGCAGAACACACACTCCACTATCCTATAATTCTTCCTTGGCATTAATCTCCTCCTCTGAGCTTAGTCGCCAGAACTGTATTGATGCGGTTATCCATCGCCATAATCAGCTTCTGATGGCGCTCCAGCAATCTCAGTGATACAGTCTCCGGCTCGACGCCTTCAAGCTCATCCTCCGATATCTCCTGATAGTGGTCTACCAACCACCTCTTATACCAGACGACAATATCTCTCCACTCTGGTGATGTGAACGGCATATCATTTTCCCTCACTCGGGATTCTAACGCATCTCGACGTCTGGATGCGCGCTTAACTGGCATTATTCGGCCGGCGGTGCGGGCTTGTTGGCGAGCAGAGGGGAGGTAACGAAGAGATTAGCCACCCCGACTAGGGCGCCGGTAATGAACATGCCGCCGAACGCCATCCAGAAGGCAGGGGTGAAGACGTGCGCGGGATCGGCCGTGGCGAGAATGCCGCTAGTGACGACGGACGCGAACCCGCCGCTAAGGGCGGCCGACACTACCGTCTTCCACATAGGGCTCAGATTAGATACAGTTACCATTGCGAACTTAAGAGGGGCCATAGTTACTCCGAATCAGGTAGTCTAACTGCGCGAACAATCCAGCCTTCTAGAAACACAATTTGCTTGGGATCGCGCTGCACTATATTAACATAATAGCGGGCTAGCTGCACACTGAGGGCGTTAAGTAGTTTAAATTCAGGCACTTTGTTAGCCGCGAACTCGGTCTTGGTGCCGAAAATGCCATCAACTTTGATATTCTCCCCGCACGCCTTGAGCGCGCGCTGCAGCACATAAGCCATCCCTACCTTGCCGACGTTGACTGCGATGTCGAATAGCTTAATCGCGACCTTCTCGTTTTTGATATCGGAGAACTTCCAGTAATCGTTGAAGTAGATGTGGCGGGCGAGATCACGGGTAATGTCGGAGATTTTTAGCCCGAATTGATGCTGCGGGCAATGGTGGGCGTTGGCTGCTATTTCGGTTATGCCATATGCCGTCTTCCCGCCGCGATCCAAAGGGTGGTCGGAATATACGCCTTCGTTCTCTAGTACGTATTCGAATGCCTTGTCGAACACCGCCATAGCGCTTCTCCTATAGTATCTTCAACCAGAATCCAACTACAGCCACTGTAGTACCTATTATGATATCAACGGCCACTCGCCGCCACGATATCTTGGTTTTAGCTTTGTACGACTCGACTGCCGTCATACCTGAAATTACACCAGAGAGGGTGTCTACTTTTTCTGTGAGGGAGGTGATGCAGGCTGACATACTTACGATGTCGGCTGATAGTGTTCGGACTTCTGTTGTAAGGCTGGATATGGAACTCGCAACCTCCGTATTGGCGGACTCCAAGCGCGACATCCGGATGTTGTGGTCGGATATCTGCGAGGCGAGGATGGAGATTGCGGGTTCCATAGTTAGAAATCATCCTCCGGAATGTTTATGTCGTCCCAAGAAGACGCATCTGGTGTGTTGACGAAATCATCGTCGTAAATACTATCTTCGAGCTTGCGAATGTCATCGCTCAAAAGCTTGGGCGGATGCTGCCTTCTCGGCGATGGCTGTGGAATACCAGAAACTATGCTATTTGTTATCTGATTAGCTCTAGCTCTGATAGCTTCGTCCCAGATATTCTGAGCTTCTGCTCCATACCTAGCTCCTATCTCGTCTTCCATCTCCCACAAATACTTCCCGCGCTGTTCCGCCACATAACTAGTCCATCCTTTATACAGTTTCGGCTCGTCCGTCGTGTACGTAGCCTTTGCTGCTTCTATTCGATCCCGCACCGCTTTATCTTTGCTATGAGAATAGTTCTCCAGAAAGCTAATTATTCTATTGTTTATTGCTTTATCGAAAGCTTCCTCAAATTCAGGAGGGATGGGGATTGGCGCTACTTTCTCCTCGCCAGTTATCTCATCTATATACACGAAATCCAACTCGCCAACATCTCTCGGCTGACTACTCCCCTTAACGTAAGCCTTCCTGTATCTCGGGATTGGCAATGGTAGTTCGCCTTCCGGCGTACTCTCCACCGCTTTAGCAAACCTAGTGAACTTATATCTAGGATCTTCCGACAGATCAGTTAGAGGTTCGTCGTCATCTACCTTCTTAACTGGCGCTGGTGGTTCGCTACCTACTTTTTTTTTATTCCCTTTCAACCCTGCCAAATTATAATACCCACCCCTATCGTTCGGGATAAGAGCTTCCTTCTGAGCCGCCGTTAACGCCGACGCCCCCGGATGGGATTGCAATTCCAATCTCCCTTGGTTAACTGCAGCCAATACTGCCCTATCGAAATCCAGCTTATTTGGATACACGTCCTTAAGCTCTTCGCGCAACCTATCAAGTGCCACCACAGCCCCACTTTCTGCTTGCGGGTTGAGCTTCGTAACAGCAACACTTATAGGATCAGCGCTGGCGGGTGGAGGGGTGGGCTTAGCCCCTGATTTCGACTTAGCTAAATTATAATACCCACCCTTACCGTCACTTATGAGGGCATCCCGTTCGGCGGCCGTCAGCACTTTAGGCGCGGGATGCTTCTGCAATTCAAGCTTCCCAGCATTTGCCATATCAATTACGGCCTTGTCGAAGTCCGCCTTATTCGGATACTTATCACTTAGTGCTACCCGCAGATGGTGGACGGATACCGGATTGCCGCTTGGATTGAGCTGCGAGATCATATCGTCTACCGGGTCGACCGCCGCGACTGGTGCAGGCGGGTTATCTATTTTTTTTTTAGCCGGAGCCGCTGGCTTTTTAGCAGTTGGCTTATCTGCTGGCTTCTTAGCCGCGGTCTTCTTAGCTTCTGGTTTCTTCGGCGCTGGCTTCTTTGGTGGAGGTGTGGGCGATGGCGGCATGTTGAATGGCGCTGCCGGCCCAAACTCATCCGGGACGGGAGGAAGTGCGGGGCGGTTAGATAGAGAGCTACTAGGTGCCGGTATGGGTCCGGGCTGTCGCTCCATTAGCGAACTAGGCGGCATCTCAATCATTCCCGGAGGAAGTGCCATCCCCGGCGGCAGTGGTGGCGGGAGAGCTACTTCGGCGCGGTTGAAGTATTGCTGCTCCATATCATTAATAATCTCGGGAGCATCAAAATACCTGCTCTCAAAGTCATCAACTATAGCCTCTACGTCCATACCCGCGCGGCGACCAAACGATGACGGCCAGTTAGGAGGAGCGCCGGTTGGCCCGCCGGCATGCATGGAAGAATGCCGACTACCTCCCGGCGCGGGCGGAGGTGCGACAGGTGGTGCTGGAGATTGAGTGCCGCCAGCCTGACCGGAATACCACGTAGATCCAGACGGAAGTTGTCCTACCGGTAGCGATGGTGTAGGAGATTGCCCTGAAGGTGCATTAGGCGGATTAAACCCTCCTCTAGGCGTAGGTGGTTCTGTAGGCGGCTGCCCGGGCATAACCGGATTGCCCACACTCTGGACGATTCTCCCGCCTTCATCCAACGCAGATCCAATTCCGTAGCGAGCTTTATTCTTCATCAAAGCCCATGGCAGACTATGCGCCCCAGCCATACCGGCAGCTAGCGCACCTGATGCCATTCCGGCAAGCGTCAGCCCCTGAGCGCCGCCCACAATTCCACCTAAGACGAGAGGACCGGATGCCGAAGCCAAAAGAGCGGGGATAACTGATTGCCTAAAAGCTAGATTCTGAGCCTGCTGTGCGGTCCTAGACTGGCGGGCGGCCTGCGATAAGCCTTCCATCCCGGCCCAATCGCCCGCTTCCCTTATCTTAGCTCCCGCATCCGGATCAAATTCGTCAATTTCGGCTAGCAGCGCGTTAACAGCATCCACCTTACCTTGGTTGATGTGAACCGACTGGTCAGCAGCTACAGTCCTGCCGCTCTTAGCTAGATCAACTGATTTCTTACCAGCTTCGGCCTTAACCGCCTGCATTTGGCCTAATACTTCCCGAATCAACGCAGACCTATCAATGAATGGGCTGCCGCCACCTAGCTTATCTACCGCCGCCTGTATCTCATTAACTCCCTTCACATACCACTGATTCTGCTTGCCCGGAACTTGGCCGTAGGAGTTCGGCCCCCACTCCGTTTTGGGGTCAACAAGCTCAAACAGCCTAGCCCCTAATTTTGGTAGCGGGATGTGCTGATTTTTGAGCATCGACTGCACTACAGTATTACCACTAGCTTGTGCGTGTTGGGCGGCAAGGGCGTCGGCTTGTGCTCCCGCGGCCTGCATCTTACCTCTAGCGAGTGGGCTTGCCTTGGAGCGGGTAGTCATTACAGGTACTTCTTTAATCGCGCGCTCACCTACCGCCTGCATCGTCTGCATTGGCGGGCCCGCGCTTTCGGCGTCAATATCGCCGATATCGGCCGCCATACTAGTAGCAGCTTTGGACTTCATCTGCTGGCCTTTGGTCTGCATCTTCTGGCCAGCCTTTACTGTAGTCTTCCCGTATTGTTGTCTTACTCCCTTTACTCCGGGGGCGAGCATACCAACAAGCCTACCACCGGCCGCCGCATCGCCTCCCATCGCATCAACAATATCCGAACCGACTAGCGGCACATACTTGCCGGCTTCCGCTACAGTTTTAGCCGTCCCGGAGAGCTTCGATGCCTTCTGCCTCCCGCGCTCGACTTGCGGGCCATAACCGCTAATAGCGTCGAAAAGTGAGAATGCCTGACTAATACCGGGAATGGCAGTTTCCGCCATACTCAATCCCAACTTACCAGCCTTCCCTTGCACACCGGTGAGCTGTTGGGTGGTGTTGGTAGGGTTCATCACTGCGTCTATAGCCGGACTATGCCAGCCGCGATCAGCATCGCGATTGGCAATGAAGGCAGTAGGAAGTGCGTGCCATGCAGTCGTTGCAACCCCCTTTGTAGCGTCCCAAGCTGCTTGCATAGGTGAGTATTCTTCTGCTGCAAGCTTCGGCTGCTGATTAGGCGGAATACTCGACACTGGCGCCTTTGCCGGTGGAATACTCGGCACTGGTGCTTGTATCTTAATATCGGGACGAGAGCGCGAGAGATCATCCAGAATCTGCGCATCCGGCACATCTTTCATATGCGGGTAGCGCGACCGGACTTTCTGTAAGATTTCGTCTGGTGTGTATGTCGGCATTATTATCGCCTAGGCGGTGCTGGAGGTGGTGTTAACGCCATATCTTCATCTAAGAATGACCAGTCTATTCCTAAAGATGATTGTGCGTTTGGAGATGCGTTTGGCGCTGGGGGTGGTGCGGTACGCGCGAACCCGCCGCGCTGCCCGCCCGGATTGGTGGCTTGCGGCTGCCCATACACGCCTTCCGCCCCGAAGTGCTTAGCGGCCGCCTGAAGGGTCTGGAATTCCGGGCGCAGGTACATCTCCCGAGCCTTATCATACGGCATCCCTGATATCTGCTCGACGTACTCCGATAGTGGCTTGAATTTGTTAGGATGCTCTCGATACACTTCCGCGTCGATTATCATCTTGTTGATGTACCTCGAATGCGCGGCCAGAGCCCTAGCCTGCCAAATATGAAATGGCACGTTGGTATCGTTAGCCCATCCGCGCGACATCTGCTGCTCGCCGCCGGTGAAGGATGCGCCGTAGATTTCGTGGAACTTGCGGGCCATCGACTCTTTAATCGTGGATACCCAATTGGCCTGCTTAGCGGAATACTTAAAGCTATCCGGAATCAGCGGATTATGGCTGCTGCGCAGATTCGACATCCAATTCGAGCCCCTAAAGAATCCGAACACATCTTCAGCTTCCTTGCGATTCTCCGGCATGCTCATCTCCCGCAGAACATTCCCGAGAGCGATAATCTGAGGGGATTCCTCGTTTATGCTCCGCTGCATGCTCGCCGGTAAGTCCTTAAGCATATATCTAAGCTCAGCTAAAACTCGCTGTGTTTCGGCCTTCCGATCATGTAATTCCATGCCGTACTTCATATCCTGAACCTGCTTATCTATGCCGGCTTGGATAGAGCGCTGCTGAGAATCAAATCTGTTTTGCCAGTTAAGCTCTGCCAACTCCCGCTCGTGCTGCCGCCTAAGCTCATTTTGATCGACAGTAGTTTTAAGTCTTTCCTGCGACGTGAGATACGGCACTACCTTCTCATGCACCATCTGGCCGTCTGGCATTACAACCATACGATCCGGCTGCTGCATCTGCTTAGCTTCGGCTATCTCTTCAGGCGTCAAGAATCCAGATAGGCGTGCAGGCGGCGGCGCCCCCACAGGCTGAGTGGCGTCTATTCGGCGGTCGATTTCCTGCCTACCCATCATAGCGTTGCGCATCTGCCCCATAGCCAACTCCATAGGAGCTTTGAATCCAGATGGCGGCGCCTGCCCGACAGCACTGATGCCCATAGGCTCAGCACTATCCACAACACCTTGTAGCATCTCAGGGGTGCGAGCTTTTATCTGCTCTACGTCCTGTAGTTGCTGGTTATATTGGTCGAACTGCGGGTTAGGCCGGTCGGTGGCGCTGAAGACATTTGTTAGTGCTTCGTTCTTCTGCTTATCATTCCACCTCTTGTGGGAAGATGAGTAGGCAATAAACGCCTGAAGGGCGGCATTCCTGCCACCAACCGGCATTCCGGGGTGATCTATAAGCCTCGTGAGCAGGCCGGAAAACTGCTTCTCCTTCTCAGCTTCCTGCTGGC
>Ga0196964_10001264_pt1 | contig 13027 bp, 13 predicted proteins | sample S1_10metaG_FD_148615 | JGI IMG/M metagenome (GOLD analysis project Ga0196964, IMG submission 148615) | Soil microbial communities from Anza Borrego desert, Southern California, United States - S1_10 | ecosystem: Environmental > Terrestrial > Soil > Desert | place: USA: California | collected...
CGAGCGCATCCGCTTCGACTTCAGCCACGGCCAGGCGGTCACCGACGAGCAGATCGCCGCCATCGAGGCGGAGGTGAACGCGGTGATCCGCCAGAACATGCCCGCCCGGATCGAGACCATGGCGCCCCAGGCGGCGATCGAGGCCGGGGCCATGGCCCTGTTCGGCGAGAAGTACGGCGACACCGTGCGGGTGCTGACGCTGGGCCAGGCCCTGACCGGGGGCGACAAGCCTTATTCGGTCGAGCTCTGCGGCGGCACCCACGTGGCGCGCACCGGCGACATCGTCCTGTTCAAGATCGTCTCCGAAGGCGGCATCGCCGCGGGCGTGCGCCGGATCGAGGCGGTGACCGGCGAGGCGGCGCGCCGATACCTGCTGGAACAGGCGGGCGTGGCCCAGATGCTGGCCCGCCAGTTCAAGGTGCAACCGACCGAGGTTCCGGCGCGGGTCGAAGCCCTGATCTCCGAGCGCAAGGCGCTGGAGAAGCAGCTGGCCGACGCCAAGCGGCAGCTGGCGCTGGGCGGCGGCTCGGGCGGCGCCGCGGCGGGGCCGGAAGAGGTCGGCGGGATCAAGTTCATCGGTCGCGTGCTGGACGGCGTCGACGGCAAGGGCCTGCGTCCCGTGACCGAGGACTTCAGGAAGCAGGTGGGCTCGGGCGTAGTCGCCCTGGTCGGCGTCAGCGACGGCAAGGCGGCGGTGACCGTGGCGGTGACGCCGGACCTGACCGGCCGCTTCAGCGCCGCGGACCTGGCGCGCGCGGCGGTGATCGCCATGGGCGGCCAGGGCGCCGGAGGCAAACCCGACTTCGCCCAGGGCGGCGCGCCCGACGGCTCGAAGGCGGCGGACGGCGTGGCGGCGGTGAAGGCGGTGCTGGCGGGCTGATCGCGGCGCTTCACCCCCGGCCCGCGTCGTGACAGAACGCGGGTCGACAAGAGGAGCGCGCCATGGCCGACGAACTGGTCTTCTACACCAACCCCATGTCGCGGGGCCGCATCGCCCGCTGGATGCTGGAGGAGACCGGCGCTCCCTACCGCACCGAGGTGCTGGGCTACGGCGAGGGGATGAAGTCGCCGGAGTACCTGGCGGTCAACCCGATGGGCAAGGTGCCCGCGATCCGGCACGGCGACACGGTGGTGACCGAGGGGGCCGCCATCTGCGCCTACCTGGCCGACGTGTTTCCCGATGCCGGCCTGGCGCCGCCGCACGGCGACCGGGCGCGCGGACCCTACTACCGCTGGATGTTCTTCGCCGCCGGGCCGGTGGAGGCTGCGGTCACCAACAAGTCGCTGGGCGTGCAGGTGCCGCCGGAGCGCAAGGGCATGGTCGGCTACGGCAGCTTCGAGGACGTGATGAACGCGCTGGAGCACGCGGTCACGCAGACCGAATACGTCGCCGGCGACCGCTTCACCGCGGCCGACGTCTACTTCGGCTCCCAGATCGGCTGGGGCCTGCAGTTCGGCTCGATCGAGAAGCGCCCGGCGTTCGAGGCGTACTGGAACCGGTTGAAGGACCGGCCGGCGGCGCTGCGGGCGCGAGAGATGGACGACGCGCTGACGCCGAAGCCGGGCTGAGCCCCGCGTCTTCTCCCTTGTGGGAGAAGGTGGCCTGCGAAGCAGGTCGGATGAGGGGCGCCGGCGCCTCGGGGATGGATTTGTCGAACAGGCGGCTCGTGCAGCGGCTGTTGACGGGCAAGCCGAAAAGCTTGCGCCGCTCGCGCGACCACCTTCTCCCACAAGGGGAGAAGGGAAGAGTCTACAAATCCCCCACCGCCGCGTCGACGAGCAGCCAGGTGCGGCCGGCTTCGGTGGAGAGCAGGGCGATGACCGTGGCGCCGCTGTCGTCGCGGCCCGCCGAGGCGTCCACCAGGTCCTCGTAGCGCTTGACGAAGCGGTCGGCCTGGGCGCGCAGGGCCTTGTCGGTGAGCACCCGGCGGGAGATGCGCCGGATCGCGGCGGGCGCCACGCGACGCACGATCTGGCGCGCGGACTCGCCGTCGCCGGCGTTCAGGGCGGCGGCGGCCTCTTCGACGCGCAGGCGCGGCAGCAGGGCGTTGGCGTCGACGCCGAGCGCCTGGATCTCCTCGATCATCCGCTCGGCCACGCGCTCGTCGCCGTCCACGCCGGGATCGGCGTCGGCGTCGACCCCGCCCAGCAGGTCGCGCCAAGTCCAGTTCTCGCCGTCGCGGCGGGCGGCGGGGCGGGGCGCGGCGGCGCGTTCGCCGAACACGGTCTTGACCTCCTCGTCGGCGGCGGCGGGCTTGAGCTTCAGCCGCCCGCGCAGGCCGGCGGCGGCGGCGGTTTCGGCCGCCTCCGGCTCCGGCCGCCGGGCCGCCGGGCGAGCGCTCGGGCGAGGGGCGGGGGTGTCGAGTTCCAGCGGGTCCTCGTTCGCCGGCTCGGGCCTGCGCGGCTCCTCGCGGCGCGGCCGCTCGGCGCGGGCCGGGGTTTCGGCGGGACGGCGGCCGAAGGCGGCGGCCTGGTCGCCGGAGACCACGCCCATCAGCCGCACGGCCTCCGACAGCATGTCGTAGTTGCGCTTGACCCGCTCCTGGAAGGCGGCGTCCACCGCCTGGGTCTCCTCGGCCGCCTTGCGGGCGGCGTCGGCGAGGGCCTGCAGGCCCTGCTCGACCGACGCGCGGATCTCCTCGACCCGGGCGCGGGCCTCCTCGGGCAGGCGCGAGGCGCGGCCGTCGACCTCCGACAGGGCCTGGTCCACTTCGCCCAGCGCCGAGCGGACGCCTTGCAGGTTCTGCTGCAGCCGGGCGGCGGAGCGGTCGCCGGCCTCGTCCACCAGGGTCGCGGACTCCTCGATCAGGCGCCGCGCGGCCTCGACGCGGGCCTCGAACACCTCGTCGGCGCGCTTGCCGGCGTCGAAGGCGGACTCGCTCAGGCGATCGACGCGGCTGCGCGCGGCCTCGGCCGAGGCGTCGGCGGCCTGGCGGGCCTCTTCCGCGGCGGCGGCCAGCGACGCCAGCGCCTGGCCGGTTTCGGCCGCCAGCTGGTCGCGGGCCTCGGCGGCGACGGCGGCGAAGCGGTCCAGCGCCGAGCGGGTGCGGTCCTCGAACTCGGCGCGCTCGGCCTCGGTGACCTGGGTGAAGGCGCGGAACTCGCGCGCGGCGGCCTCGACCAGCTCGCGCAGATTTTCCGCGCTGCGGGCCGACGCGTCGCCCAGTTCGGCGGCGGCGAGGCGGGTGGTCGACAGCGCCTCGGCCATCTGGGCGCGCTGGCTCTCGACCTGGGCGGAGAAGTCCTCCTGGTCGGCGCGCAGCGCGTAGGCGGCGGCGACCAGGGCGGCGCGCTGCTGCGACAGGCCTTCCTCGACCGAGCGGATCTGCTCGGCCACGCCGGTCCCGGCGGTCTCCAGCCGGATGGTCTGGCGGGCGAGGTCGTCGGAGGCCAGGCGCGCGGCGTCCTGGGCCTCGCCGGCGGCGGCGGCCAGGTCGGCGGCCCGGGCGGCCAACGCCGCCTCGGCCTCGCGCAGCTGAGCTTGGGCCAGGTCGGAGGTCTCGGCCACCAGGCGGGTCTGGCGCTCGACCGCCTGGGTGACCTCGGCCGCCTGCCGCTCCAGCCCTGCGCTGGCCTCGGCCATCGCGGCGCGCTCCTGGCCCAGCGCCTCGCCGAGCGAGCGGGCGGTGCGGGCGGCGGTCTCGGCCGCCTCGTTCAGGGTGCGGGTCTCGCGGGCCAGGGCTTCGCGCAGCGCGACCAGCTCGGCGCGGGCGCGCTCGGCGCCGGCGGTGGCCTGCTCGATCTCGCCGCGGATGTCCTGGACGATGCGGGCGGTCTGGGCCGAGGCCAGGGCGGCGGGCGCCACCATGGCTTCGGACAGGGCGTGGGCGCGGGCGGTCTCGGCCGCCAGGCGCGCGCCCTGCCGGGCCGTGCGCGCCATCACGAACAGCAAGCCGACCGGCGCCAGCGCCAGGACCGCGAACAGGCCGACGTTCAGCGGCGTGACGGTGAACTCGCCCAGGCCGTACTGATAGGCCACGTAGGAGACGATCCCGCCGACCCACAGCAGCGACGCCAGTGTCGCCCAGAGCCAGGCCGAGCCCTTGTCGTCCGCGCGCCCCGGCGACGGCGCCTTCGGCTTGCGGCCGGCCCGCTGCGCGGCTGCGACCGGCGCGACCACGGGAGCGGCCTCCGCGACGGCTTCGGGCGCGGGTTCGGCGACCGTCTCGACGGCCTCGGGTTCGGGTTCGCTCGGGGCGGGAGCCGCGGCCTCGGTCATCGGCGCTTCCGTGTTCGCCGGAACAGGCGTTTCAGCCGTCATCGGTTCCGCCGGAGCGGGCGGGTCGTCGGTCCTCGGCGCCGAGATGATCCGGCCCGGCGACCTTATGGTCACGGGCTCGGGCACGGCCGAGAAGTTCAGCGGCGGTCTGGATCGGACTCTCATGCGCGGCTCGTCTTAAGAATCGCGCGCGGGGTCACGCCTTCTGCGTTGAAATTCGCGCGTCAGACGAACCCTAACGGAGTGTGAACGAAACCGCTAGGGCGGCGCTTGCGCTACGACGCCTTGCCGGCGGGCGCGGGAGGATAGGCCGAACCGAGGGCGGCGCGGACCTGGGCCGGATCGAACGCCCGCCACGCCGCGGCCTCGTAGCCGGCGGGCGGCTGCGCGGGATCGAAGAACAGGATGTCGATCTCGGTGGAGAAGCCGTCGGGCGAGCTGTTCATCACCGCGCCGTAGTGCGTCACGGAATAGACGTGGCGGTAGTCGCGCCGGTCGACGATCAGGAACCGCTTGCCGGCCTGCTCAGCCAGTTCGGCCGCGCGCAGCAGGGCCATCTCCTCCGGCACCGAGGACGAGCCCTTGCCGGTGCGGACCCGCACCGTGGTCACCCCGGTCTTCGGGTCGGTTTCGGAACGGTACCCCACCACCGCCAGGTCGTTGTACGAGTTCTTCATCGAGAACCGCGGGTGGGGCGCGTCCTTGTAGGCCGGAATCTGGGCCGTCAGCTCGGCCTCGGGCAGGGTCTGCAGCAGGGCCGACGAGACCAGCTGCTCGCGCGTCAGGCCCGACAGCGCCGACCAGATCGACGGCGCGGGCGGCTCCGGGACCAGCTTCGCCCGCTCGACCTCCGGCAGGGCGGCCCGGTAGGCCCGCACGAAGTCGGCGGAGACCGACGCGGGCACGCCCTTGCTCTGGGGGCCGGCCAGGGCTTCGGCGCCTTCGCGCCGCCCGGCGGCGAGCGCCGACCGGGCCTCGACCACCGGCGCCCAGCGATCGAACGTTTCCGCTCCGGTCTTGGCCAGCGCCTTGCGGTAAATCTCGGTGTACTGGTCGGCGACGTCGGGCTTTTTGGGCTTGCCCTGGCTGTTCAGGCGCGGCGGGACGGGGCCGGTCGCGGCCTTCAACCGCTCGCGGGCGGTCTCCAGCGTCCTGCGGGCCTCCTCGGGGCGGCCGAGCGCGGCGTGGGCGTAGGCGAGGGGACCGGCCTTGCCGGCCCAGAACGCCTCGCCGATGGCCTCGTTCTTGGCGGCGAGGATGCGCACCTCGAAATCGTATCGCTCGGCGCCGCCCTTCTCTAGAACCGGCTTGAGCTGCGGGTGCAGGTCGATCGCTTCCTGGAAGCGGCCCTGCTCGATCAGGAAGTCGAACAGGCGGCCCAGGGTCTCCGGGTCGAGTCGCGCCTGGGCGCGCAGCAGCCGCTCGCGCTCGGCGACTGGGCTTTCATAGACGTCGGCCATGAGGGCGGCGCTGCGCAGCGCCTGACGGTTGTAGGGGCGGAGATCGGCGGCTGTGGCCGTCGCCGCGCGGCCTTCCTCGACCCGGCCGGCCTGGATCAGCGCCATGCCGCGCACCAGTTCGGCGCCGAAGCCCACGCTGCGCTCGGCGTAGCGGTCCCCGGCCGGCAAGGCCTTCAGCGCCGCATCCAGGTCGGCGAGGGCGGCGTCCGGCGCGCCCGAGGCCAGCCGGTGCAGGGCGCGCGCCCGCAGCAGGGTCGCCCGACGCACCGCGTAGCGCGGCAGCAGCATCGGATCGGCCAGGGCCGCGTCGCAGGCCTTCACGCCTTCGGGACCGGCCAGCACCGAGGTCTTGGTGGTGTCGCCCCGCCCGTTCAGCGGGACGAAGATGCCCATTGTGAAGGCCTGCTCGGTCATGCCGTCGCCGGACTTCGACGGCTTGCCGTAGCCGTCGCAGTCGGAGAAGGCGGTCTTGGGGAAGGCGCCGGCGGCGATCTGGGCCCCTGCGGGCGCGGGCGAAGCCAGCGCGGCCAGACCAGCCACGAACACCGACAAACGCTTGAACGACATGACGCTTCCCCCGGACGAGGGTCACGCTAGCACAGGCCGTTTCGAACGGCCAAGGCGGCCTGAGGGCTAAGGAGTCCGAAGATAGGGAGCGACGTTCCCGGCGATTTGGCGGAGCTCCGCGTCGGTGAACGGCAGCTTGTCCCGCGCGGCGTCGATCGCCTCGCGGACGGGAGCGTCCGATCCGAACAGCATCCGATCAAGGCCGATCCGGCGAGCGGTGTCCGCGATCGACGTAAGATCCTCCTGCGCGCCGTATTGCGTGACGCCCGAGAGGTCGAAGTAGAGGTTGCGAGTCCCCTTCTTCCTGGCCGCGACCGCGTCGGCGTAGACCTTCAGCGCTTCGGACGAATAGCTCTCGCCGCCCCACAGATGCGCGATCTGGACCGGCACGTCCGGGGCGGCGGGGAGAACGCGACCGACGAAGGTCTCCGCTTCCGCGGCCCCGTACTCGGCGCCGGGACGGACATGCACGATGATCGCCAGCCGCTTGCCGTTCGCGGCGGCGAAGACCCGGCGCAGCTTCTCGACCGATGCGGGATCGCTGAACTTCGCCTGCGCGGCGTTGAGATGGAGCTTCACGCCCCTGAACCGGCCCGACGAGGCGCAGCGTTGCAGTTCGGCCAAGGCGTAGTCCTTGAGCGGATTGAAGCTGCAGAACCCGACCAGGCGGTCAGGGTGCTTGGCCACCTCCGCGCCGGTCCAGTCGTTCTCGGCCTGAACCTTGGCGTAGGCGTCGCTCACCGGCTCCGGCCGCACGGAGTCGAAGTAGTAGGCGTTGGAGAGCACCACGCCGCCCCGGACGTCGGCCTCGTCCAGCCTGGCGACCAGTTCGTCCGCCCCGACGGGGCGCTCGAAGTGCGGCGCGCCTTGCCAGACGTAGCTTTCCGAAGCGATCCGCCACGCGCCGTCCGGCGCGCGCGCCAGGCCCATCAGGAACAGCCCGAAATGGCGGTCGGAACCGTCGTCCTCGACGAAGTAGCCGGAGACGTTGGCGGAAACTTCGGTCTGGAGGCGACCGGCTTGATGACGTACGGCGTATCCGACACGGTCCAGCGGATGTAGCCCGCGACCGCCTCGCGGCCCTGCACCCAGCCCGCCGAGCCTCCTTTGGAGTAGATCGCGTCCTGGGTGTACAGATCCGCCAATCCGGCCTGATCGCGCCAGCGCCGGTTTCGTTCCTTGAGGAGGGCGTCGAGCTGGGTCGGCAGCCGGACTTCCGGCAGCAGCGGCGGCGTGAGCAGCGAGGCCGCCGCCGGGCTCAGCAGATGCACGTGATGATCGGCCACGGGCGCGAAGGTGCGCGAACTCGGCGCCTGCGCCGTCGCCGTCGCCTCGGACCGCGCTTCGGAAACGAGGCTTCCGACCCCGACCAAAAACGCCACAAAACCAACAACAAGCCGCATGCCGCCCTCCCCAGGAGGCGATCCTTCAAGCGAAGCCTCAGGAAAGTCACGTGAACTTCCCGACAGGTCGGAACGGGGTTCGCTGCAACCCACGGGACGCGCGGCGGTTCACCGAACGGGCAAATCGGCGACCGCCGACCGCCCGTTTGTCGCCCTCGGAGCGGATGATGCCTCTCACGACCACCCTGCTGGTCCTCGCGGCCGGAATCGCTATCAGCGTCGCGGTTTACTTCCTGTCCGGCGGCAAGTTCGTGTTCTTCTTCCTGCCGTTGATCTTCGGTCTGTCGCTGCTCTGGCGACGCAGGCAGTAGGAGGTTGAAGCCGGAGTGGACCTAGTCGCCTCAATGCTGCCGGAGCTTCAGCATTCATGTGCGGAACGCCGGGCGAGATCCCCAGGCGTGGTTGCCGTCGTGCGGCGTCGATGAGAGTGGTCCGGCATGAAAGCGGTCCTGCGGCAGGCGTGCGAGGCGGACGTGCCGATCCTGCACCAGATACGGTGTTCGGTCCGCGAAAACCGGCTGTCGGCCGCGAGCGGCGTTACAGAGGCCTCGTACCTGCCCCACGTGCGCTCAGGCGGGACGTGGGTGGCTGAAGCGGACGGGCGGATCGTCGGATTCGGGACCGTCGACCTGTCCCATCGGACGGTGTGGGCCCTGTTCGTAGCGCCGCAGGCGGAAGGGAGCGGCGTAGGTCGGGCCTTGCATGACCGCATGCTGGCGTGGGCGAGGGAAACGGGCGTGTCCGAACTGTCGCTCAGCACCTCCCATGGAACTCGCGCCGAGCGCTTCTACCTGGCCGCAGGCTGGCGACCTTGCGGGAGCGGTCCCGGGGAGCAGGTCATCCTCTCGATGCGGCTGAACAAGGAGTCGGCGGATGCATGATCCCTGTCGCCGCCGGTCGGGCGTACGGCCCCTGTGGATCACCGCCGCCGTGCTGCTCCTCGCCGGTTGCGTGCCCACGGTGGAGCTGGATCACGACGGCGGCCACACCGAGTTCGCGCGCGACGCGGTCGGGCGCTTCTGCGCGGCGGTCCGGAGCGGAGAGGCCGCGCGGACGGGCGCCGTGCTGGTTCCGTCCCTCGCCGCCCGGTACGAGCGCGCGGTGCGGGCGGTCGGCTACGCGGGCGTGCCGCTGACCTCGCGGCCGGCGTCGGAGTGCGGGAGCGGGCGTGTGTGGGCGCTGGGCTGGTCGCGCCTGTTTCCGGAGGTGCGCCTGAGCGGGGGAAGCGACCGACTGGACGTGTGGCTGGCGGACGACCGGCGCGTGACGAACGTGCTGTACGGGCGGCCGGTGACGGTGAGCGGGCGCAAGGTGAAAAGCCTGGAGGAGGCGCTGGGCGTGCTGACGGGCGAAAAGCCCGGCGGCGGCGAGTAACCCGGGGCGTCAGGCCCTCAGCGGGGGCTCGTCCAGGCAGTCGTCTTCCGCGGCGGGCTTGAAGGCCGTGTTTTCCCGCTCGGCGGGGGCGGTGCGGCGAACTTCCGAGGTCTCGGCCTGGTCGGCGCCGGACAGATCGACGCCTAGGTGCGCGAACAGCGAGACCGCCAGGGCGGCCACGACGGCGCAGATGATGTCGACAAGGGCTTGCATCGCAGCGGCCCCTCCCCAGAGGCTATGGCCGTTATCCGACGAACCTCCGGATACGGCAACGCCTGCGGACATGAACTTTCGTCCATGTCCGCAGGCGCCCGTACGGGATCAGCGCTTGCGGCAGAGCACGTCGCGCAGGGCAGGCGCCTCGCGGGTCATGCGGCCGTTCGCGTCCATAGCCCGGCGCGCGCGGTCGGTGCCGTCGAAGAACACCGCAGCGCCCAGGCCCTGGCGGCGGCAGAACTGGTCGGCGGCGGCGCGGCTGGCGACCAGGTCGTAGCCGTTCAGCTGGGGCCGGCGGAAGAAGACGTGGAAGCGGCCGTCGGCGCGTTCGTCGCCGCCCTGATCCCAGTCGGGACGATCAGGACGGTCGTTTCCGGGGCGGCCCGGGCGATCGTCGTCGGGACGTCCGCCGCCCCAGCCGTCGTCCAGGTTGCGGGCCGAGGAGACCATCCGGGTCATGCCGATGCGGTTCAGGTCGCGCACGTCGTCGCTGAGCGTCTGGCAGCGGCCTTGCATGTTCACGTGCTCGCAGACCAGCCAGGTCCCGTCGACGCGCACGCTCTGGGCGCGGTCGTTGAAGCCCAGACGGGTGAAGTCGCTCTCGTTGCGATCCACGGTGATCGAGCGGCCTTCGAAGTTCGGCAGTTCGTAGAAGGTGACGGTGTCGCGGCGTCCCCGCTCGTCGTATCTGCCTCCGTTCTGTGCGACGGCGACGGTCGCGGTGAGCGCGGCGAGGGCGGCGAGCCCGACGGCCAGGGACTTCTTCATCGATCTTCTCCTCGGGCCGGCGCGGCCCCATGGCGACGGTTGTGCGCCTCTGGGCCTGAACGTCATCCACGGCGGCGCTTCATCCGCCGTTCAGCTTTGAGGCGCGCGACATCAAGGCGTCATCGAACGAACCTAGCCGTCGCCCGTTACAGCGCTCGGGAAGTTCGGAGAGGGATGGTGCTGCTTCAGCCCGGTGAAACCTGCTGGCGCGTGGAGCGGGCCGATCGCGTCGCCCTGCTGATGGAGAACGCCGCCTACTTCCGGGCGCTGGAGGCGGCGCTGCCGCTGGCGCGCAAGTCGATCACCCTGCTGGGCTGGCAGTTCGATCCGCGCACCCGCCTGAACCCGGAAGGCTCGTCCGCCGACCGCAGCTCCGAGATCGGGCTGATGCTGCGCAAGCTGGTGCGCGAACGGCCGGAGCTGCAGGTGCGCCTGCTGATCTGGCGCTCGCCCCTGCCGATCGCCTGGTCGCAGGACTTCTTCCCGCAGCGGTCCAAGGCCTGGTTCAAGAACAAGTCGATCGACTTCCGCCTGGACCGCGCGCGGCCGCTGGGCGCCTGCCACCACCAGAAGGTGCTGGTGATCGACGACGTGCTGGCGTTCTGCGGGGGAGGGGACATCGCCACCGACCGGTGGGACACCGACGAGCACCTGGATCGCGACCCGCGCCGATGCACCCCCGCGGGCCTGATCTGCTCGCCGCGGCACGAGGTGATGACCCTGATCGCGGGGCCGGCGGCGTCGGCCCTGGGCGATCTGGCGCGCGAGCGCTGGCGGCTGGCCACCGGCGAGGTGCTGGACCCGTGTCCGCCGCAGGAGCCGATCTGGCCCGAGGGCGTCGCGCCTGACCTGACCGAGGTGGACCTGGGCATCGCCCGCACCGAGCCCGAGTGGCGCGGCCACCCGGAGGTGCGCGAGAACGAGGCCCTGCATCTGGAGGGCGTCGCCCGGGCCGAGCGGCTGATCTATCTGGAAAACCAGTACGTCACCTCGCCGGTGATCGCCGCCGCCATCGCCGAGCGGCTGCAGCAGCCGGACGGGCCGGAGGTGGTGATCGTCTCCACCGGCAAGAGCCCCAGCTGGTTTGACCAGGGGACCATGGACAGCGCCCGCTTGGCGCTGCTGGCGCGGCTGCGCGCGGCCGACCGCTACGGCCGGTTCAGCGCCTGGATGCCGCTGACCGAGGCGGGCAAGCCGATCATCGTCCACTCCAAGGTCACCACCATCGACGATCGGATGCTGAGGGTGGGCTCGACCAACCTGAACAACCGCTCCTCCGGCTTCGACACCGAGTGCGACGTGGCGGTGCAGGTGAGGCCCGGCGACGAGGCCTCGGCGCGGTTCGTCCGGAGCTTCCGTACCCGGTTGATCTCGCACTTCCTGGACTGCGAGGCCGAGGCGCTGGACCGGGCGTACGCCCAGACTGGGCGGCTCGGCGCGGCGATCGAGGCGCTGAACCTGCGCGGGCGGCTGGCGCCCATCGACCGGGCGCCCTCGCGGGTGTCGCTGCTGATGGCCGAGTGGCAGGTGGGCGACCCCGGCACCACGCGCGACTCGTGGCGGCCGTGGCAGCGTGGCCGGTTCTCGCACCGGCTGATCGACGCGGTGCGCCTGGGTCAGGCGGAGGCGGCGGCGGGCGTGACCGGCGGCTCAATCTCGAAGTCCACGATCAGCGGCAGGTGATCGGAGGCCATGCGCGCCAATGGGAAGCTCGGCGCCTGCACCTTCGTCACCCGTATCGACGGGCTGACGAACACGTGGTCGATCCTGAGCATCGGAAAGCCCGACGGGAAGGTCGGGACCAGCTTGCCCAGGCCCGGCCGCTTCTGCGCGTCGTCCAGCTTGGTGGCGAAGCGGGCGTAGGGGCGGGTGGCGGCGGTGGCGTTCATGTCGCCGACCAGGATCACCGGATCGCGGCAGTCGGGATGGCCCAGCCACTCGCGCCCGACCAGGGCGGCGGCCTGAAGCCGCTGCTCCTGCGGCACCAGCCCCAGGTGGGTGTTGACGATCTGCACCTCGACCCCGTCGAAATCGACCGCCACCCATAGCGCGCCGCGCGGCTCCAGCCCCGGCACGCCGGCCAGGGTCGGCAGGCCGCCGGTCTTGATCAGCCGTTCCGGCCGGTGGGTCAGGATGGCGTCGCCGTACTGCTCCTCCTCCACCGTCATGGCCGGATTGAAATGGGAGGACATCTCCAGAAGGATCGCCAGGGCGTGCGCCTGATCGACGTGGCGGGTGCGCCTGCGCCCGACGTCCAGCTCCTGCAGCGCCACCACGTCCGGCTCGTATTCGGCGATCACCGCCGCCACCCGGTCGATGTCCAGCTTGCGGTCCACCCCGACGCAGCGGTGGACGTTGTAGGTCATGATCCGGGGCATGCGGAGAGGGTTCTAGCCCGGCGTTACGACAGATTCGACCTCGGCGGTCCGCTCAGTCCAGCATCACCAGCTTGTCGGGCAGTTCGTTGGGGTTGGTCGAGGTCGGGGGGAAGTGTTCCGCCAGGACGCGCCCGCACAAGCCGACCGCCTCCACGAAGCCGTCGGCGGGACGGCCTTCCTTGACCGCCTTGGTCAGGGCCGCGACGGCGTCGCCCCAGACCTCGGGCTTCACCTTCTCGTAGATGCCCTTGTCGGCGATCACCTCGACGTGGCGGTCGGCCAGCGAGGCGAAGATCAGCACGCCGGTGCGGGCCTCGGTGACGTGGATGCCCTGGGCCAGGAACTGCTCCATGGCCGCCCGGTGCACCCGCTGCGCTTTCAGGCTCTTGGGCGTCAGCGCCCGGCGCACGCCGGGGATCATGCCCAGAAGGGTGACCAGGGCGAAGATCACCGCCTGGAGGATGGCGTAGGCCGCGAGCGTCGCGGCCGTGGACTCGTCGAGCGCGCCGCTGTGGGCGGCGGTCCAGCCTCCGGCGAAGCCCGGCAGCCAATGAGGCCCGAAGCCCAGCGGGATCAGCAGCAGCGGCAGGATCAGCGCCGCCGCCGCGGCCCAGGCCAGCGGCGCCTCGCGGTAGGCTACGG
>Ga0196964_10001265_pt1 | contig 13019 bp, 11 predicted proteins | sample S1_10metaG_FD_148615 | JGI IMG/M metagenome (GOLD analysis project Ga0196964, IMG submission 148615) | Soil microbial communities from Anza Borrego desert, Southern California, United States - S1_10 | ecosystem: Environmental > Terrestrial > Soil > Desert | place: USA: California | collected...
GCTGTTGTTAGAGCGGACGATTGATTGTCGGTACGTCCGGAGTAGGCGTTGTCGGCGGCAACGGAGTTACTTCCGTTGTCGTAGCCGAAGCCGACGCGGATGCTGAGCGCGGCACGGGCTTGTCGGTGACGTCATAGTCGGCCGAGGCTTCGCCTGTCGACGAGACATCTTCGCCGCCACTGTTCTCCAGGATGTTCTTGGCCTTCTTCGTCCAATCTGAATCGTCACAGTGGACTGAAAGCAGAATTCCGCCGTTGTTGACGCGGCCTTCGTAGCGCTTGGCTTCGTACTCCGGGATGCCCAAACCGATCAGGGCTCCGGCGATGCCACCGAGCGCGCCGCCCGCACCCGCACCAGCCAGTGCGGCAACGATCGGGCCTGCGGCAATCAGGGGACCGACGCCGGGAATAGCAAGCGCGCCAATGCCCGCGAGCCAGCCCAGTGTTCCACCAATTGCCATGCCTGAGCCCGCGCCCAGACTCGCGCCCTCAGGGGCCTTCGTCTGATGCTCATGCGCGAACTCTTTATTGCCCTCATTTTGCGGGAACAACACAGAGATGTCCGTATTCCGGTAACCGGCCTGCTTCAACTGCTCGACAGCCGTTTCAACTTTCTGGCGATCGGAGAAGATAGCGAAGGCCGCTGTATTTTTGCCAGCCATATATGCCTCCTTTCAACTACACGAAGAAAGAAAGAAGCACGCGGCTGGCCAACCTGGAATTAACGCTTCGGAGGATCAGGCAATCCAAATAGACGGTCGTTTTTAGCTTCCACGTGGCAACCCATGCACGAAGCAACCCGGCCTGCGGATGTGACCGTCTTGCCATCGAAGTTCACCGTTCCATAGACCCAGCCTTTATCCGTTTCCGGCGTTTTCGAATCGAGTTTAAACATGATAAAAAGCCCGGCTTTGTTCTCGGCATGGTAAAGTTTTTCGCCTTTCTTGGCGAACCGCGACCAGGTGTCGAAATGCGGAATTTGCTCGTCAGGAATGTCTTTGGGCAGCTCTTTTGGCAGGACCGCTTTTTCCTCAATAAAGTCCTGCTTTGTGTTCGCCGGCACTTCCTTAGGCGTCCAGCTTTCTTTTACGACCACCTGACCGGGCTCAGACTTCAGCGCAAGGTAGGCTTTGCGGTCCTTCGCGAAAATGAAATACAGCTTCTGAGCGTGCGGCGCGCCTTCGTCGGCCGCGCTCATCCGTGGAACACTCCAGGCCATCTTGCAAAGATAAGGCGCCCAGCGGTGCTGATCGTCCACGCGGCCATAACCGAGGTACTCGCCGGCAATCTCCAGCAGCCGCGCATGGAACGCCGGATCGTTGACTGCTGTTTCGCCTTTCGCGGCTGAAGCCTCGCCCGCCCAAAGCGGCACACTCAGCAGAAAACAAACAAGAACAATTCGGAATGACTGCATAGGAGCCTCCAAAAAGGTTTTCCCATTAGACCACTGAGGCTGCCGTGCATCTGTAACACGCGTGTAAAAGAAAAACAGAGGAGCGGACTCCTCTGCTTTCAACGCAACGATGTTTTAAGCCGCGCTTTTACTTTTTCTCTAAGAGCCAGATGTTTCTGTAGCGCACAGGATTGCCGTGATCCTGCAGGTGCAGCGGCCCGGGCTCGGGGCTTTCTTTCAGCGGCGCCGCAGTGGTGATCTTGGGAAGTGCCACGTCCTTCTGAACGACGACCCCATTGAGCTTCACCGTCATCATTGCGTCTTTCACTTTCTTATCGCCTTCCCACTGCGCGGCAGTGAAATCGATGTCGTACGTCTGCCAGCTCAGCGGCGGAAAACACATGTTCAAATCGGGCGCCTTGATTGAGTAGATGCCGCCGGTCTCATTGTCTTTGCCCGCCAGGCCAAAAGAATCAAGCACCTGCGTCTCGTAGCGGCTCTGCAGGTACACGCCGCTGTTGCCGCGGCCTTGTCCGCGCGCGAGCGGCTTATAAGGCGTGCGGAATTCGACATGCAACTGGCAGCTGCCGAATTTCTTCACGCTGTTGGCACCCTGCTGCAGCAGGCCATCTTCCGTCATCTTCGCGCCCTTCTGCCACTCGTCGACGTTCTTGCCATCGAAGAGAATGACGGCGCCTGCGGGTGGCTTGGCGCCCAGCGTCGGGCTCTCGCGGATAATACGCTTGAGCTGGCCGAGCTCGGCTCCGCCGGTCGCGGCGACGGTCATGACGCCATCTTTGACTTTCGCAACCCAGTTCGCGTGCGTGAAGCTGGTCACGCCGTCGGCTGTTGCGCCGTCGCATTCTTCCTTCTTCGGCTGCTCCCAGCCATCGCCGGGAAGTCCGCCGGGAAGAAGCACGGCATGGAATTTTCCGCCGCCGAGGGCGATCACCTGCACGCCGGTCTTTGCCTTATTGCCGTCACGGGTGAGCTCGCCTGTGTATTCGCCTTGAACCAGAAAGTCTGCATCGGCCTTTGCCGGATCGGTAATCGCTTCACCCTCCCCCGCCGCAAAAATAAGCGGAGAAAATGAGAGTGCCGCCACAAGAAGAAGTCGCATTGCATTCATTCGCAGGTCTCCTTTATCGGAAGCGTTTACACCGATCGCCCGCCGGCGTCAGCGTAAATCTGTTCCGCGACCGCGTCGCAGGGGCGCCTTAACGAATTTCTGAAAATGTTTCAACGCGCGACAAGCTTGCAGCGTAGCGGTGTATGGAGCTTTGCATGAAAAACGCCCTCTGTCTCTCCGTGCTCATTATCGTTCCGCTGCTCGCTGCTGCCGATAAGACACCTGTCAGTTTCTCACGCGACATCGCACCCATTCTGCGCGCCAACTGCCAGGGCTGCCACAAGCCCGAGAAGAAAAAAGGCGGGCTCGATCTCTCCACCTATGCAGCGCTGCTGAAAGGCGGCAAACACGGGATTACAGTCAAAGCACGCGACACAAAGAGTCTGCTGCTCGAGCAGGTACGTGGAAAAGAACCGGAGATGCCGCCGGAAGGCGATCCGCTGAAGCCTGCGGAAGTAGCGCTCCTGGAACGCTGGGTAATGGAAGGCGCAACGGACGACACGGGCATCACTGCGAATGTGGCAAATGCTCCCGTTGCTGCGGCCGCCGAGTATCACGCCGCTCCGGCTGTCACTGCGCTGGCCTGGTCGCCAGACGGCTCAGCGCTAGCGGTCGCCGGATACCGGGAGGTCCTGCTGCACAAGCCCGACGGCTCGGGCGTGATCGCGCGACTTCCCTGCGAGGCCACGCGCATCGAGTCACTCACGTATTCACGCGACGGCAAGATCCTCGCGGCGTGCGGCGGCTACCCGGGACTCTTCGGCCAGGTCCTGCTCTGGGACGCAGCGACGCAGAAGCCTCTTGCAGCCCACAAGCTGACCAGCGATTCGCTTTTTGGCCTCTCGCTTTCGCCGGACGGAACACGCGTGGCCGTCGGCTGCGCCGACCGCACGGCCAGAATCATCGCGGCGTCTGACGGCAAAGAGCTGATGAAATTCGATCAGCACACCGATTGGGTCTTTGCGACCGTGTTCAATAACGATGGAAAGCGCGTTATTACCGGCAGCCGCGACCGCGCGATCAAGATGATCAATGCCGAAACGGGCGAGCTGATCGATGATCTCAACAAGAGCACCGAATGCGTGCTAGCGCTTACGCGCCATCCGACGGAGGAGATTGTTGTCTTCGGCGGCGATAAGGGATTGATCCGCTCGTACAAGATGGCCGACGCAAAGCGCGATGAAAAGAATGACGATCCCTACCGCCTTAAGGAATACGAGCGTTTGCCTGGCGCTGTCCAGACCCTGGTCTTCAGTCCGGACGGTAAATTCATCGCAGCCGGCGGGCAAAGCAAAGAAGTTCGCATCAGCAAGTTTGAAGGCGGCCGCGCTGCGACGCTGACCGGCTTCACCGCACCTGTGTTCGCACTGGCCTTCAGCCCCGACAGCAAGCAGATCGCGGTCAGCGGCATGGACGGAATAGTGCGCCTGTTTGACACGTCTACGGGCAAACCTGTAAAGGAGTTTGTTTCCATCCCTGGCGTCAAAACCGCGGCGGCTCAGCCTGCTGCAGGAAATTCTGAAAAAGCAGCAAAATAAATGTGACTTTTTGAGTGCCTCGCCTCAAACGAAAGCATCTTTCAGAAAAACTTCCGCGTTCCGCGAATTCTTTTCAGAATCTTTTAACTTTCGGCACTTCAGGAGGTAAACAGGCTTAGCAGAGCCCGATCAGAGTCCTCGCTTTTCAGTTGTCAGGCCAAAACGAAACAAGCTTTTGCAGACGAGGGGTTGCCAAAAGCGCATGCATCGCACTGCTTCATTCTCTCCGCGATTCTTCAACCACTGCGTCCCTGCGCTGCTGGCGCTACTGGTCGTTTCACAGCTCGCCTATTGCGCGGAGAAAGAAAAATTCGTCCGGCTCGTGATTCAGCCCGAAGCAATCACGCTCAGCGGAAGCGGTGACGAACAGGGCGTACTCGTTTCGGCCGTCACTGAATCCGGCCGCAGCGTTGACGTGACGACGTTGAGCAAATTCAATGTCCGCAAATCCAAAACGATCACCTTTTCGCCCGCGGGAATCTGCACGGCTTCAGAAGATGGCGAGGCCGAGGTCTCGATTGAATACAAAGGCTTGAAAGCGCGCCTCAAAGTCACAGCCACGCAAACAGCGGTAAAAACGCAGCCCTCCTTCCGGCAGGACGTTCTTCCGGTGCTGACGAAAGCCGGCTGCAACTCAGGAGCATGCCACGGAAAACTTGCTGGCCAGAACGGTTTCCGGCTCTCGCTGCGCGGCTACGCGCCCGAATGGGATCACGAGTGGCTCACGACTGAAGTCGCCGGCCGCCGCGTCAACCTGTCTCATCCGGCCGACAGTCTCCTGCTGCTCAAGCCGCTAGGTGCCGTGCCACACGAAGGTGGAAAAAAGCTAAGCGAAAACTCCCGCGAGCACCGCCTGCTCGTAGACTGGATTGCCGCTCGCGCGCCCGGCCCGGTAAGCGGCGAGGCTGATCCCGCGCGCCTGGAGGTCTTCCCCGGCGACCGCACGATGAAAGTGGGCGAGAAACAACGACTGCTTGTGCGCGCGCACTACGCAGACGGACGCGTTCGTGATGTCACCTGGCTCAGCCAATTTTTCTCAAATGATGAAACAGTGGTCTCCGTCTCGCAACAGGGACTGGTGACGGCTCTGCGCCCGGGCGCGGCCGGAGTGCGCGTGCATTTTCAGAATCATGTTGAAGTGCTGATTTTCACCACGCCGCACGAGTACAAAGTCGCGCCTGATCAGTACACGGCAAAGAACAATTTTATCGACGAGCATGTTTTCGGGATGCTGCAGAAGCTGCGCATTCCGCCCTCCGAAAACTGCAGTGATGCCGCGTTCATCCGCCGCGCATTCCTTGACGCGACGGGCACGCTCCCGACGCCGGAAGAAGTCCGCACGTTTGCAAACGACACCAGCAGCAACAAACGGGCGCAGTTGATCGACCGCCTGCTGGAGCGGCCTGAATTTGTCGATTACTGGACGCTGCAGCTCGCCGATCTTCTGCAGAACCGCAGAGAGCGCGATCATGACGTACGTGGAACCAAGGGCGTGCGCGCGTTTCAGGCGTGGCTGCGCGCACAGGTCGCCGCGAACCGTCCGTGGAACGAGCTCGCCCGCGATGTTCTGACCGCGAAAGGCGATTCGGTGAGCCATCCGGCGATCGGCTATTTCATTACCACGATTGGCGAAAAGAGTGCAGTCGAAGACTCGGAGATTGCCGACTCGGTCGCGCAGTCGTTCCTCGGCACGCGCATCGGCTGCGCCAAGTGCCACAATCATCCGCTCGAGAAATACACGCAGGACGATTATTACCACTTCGCCGCATTCTTCTCGCGTGTGTCGCTCATGCGCCAGGATCCGGCCAAGAATCCGACTGTGCTTTTCGCGTACTCGCGTGAAGAAGCCGAGCACCGCAAGCAGATCCGCGAAACGGAGAAGAAGCTCAGCGACGCTGAAGCGGAAGCCAAAGCAAAAAGCGGCGACGAAGCGACCAAAGCCGCAGCGAAGATCGCCGAGCACAAGAAACGCCTCGAGGATTTAAACAAGCAGCTTCCCAATATTCAGAAACGACCCTCAGGCGTCACGCAGCCGCGCACGCGAAAATTCCTGCCGCCGCAGCCGCTGGACCGCAATGCGGCCGCCGTCGCGCCCGAGCAGGATCCGCGCGAGGCGCTGGCCAGCTGGATCACTGATCCGAAAAACGAGATGTTCAGCGGCAGCATGGTCAACCGCATCTGGAAGCACTACATGGGTGTGGGTCTCGTCGAGCTGGTTGACGATTTGCGCTCGAGCAACCCGCCCTCTAACCCGGAACTCTGGAAGGCGCTCAATCACGAATTTGTTTCGCACAACTTCGACCGCAAGCACATCATGCGGCTGATCCTGAACTCGCGCGCCTATCAGCTCAGCTCCGAAACGGTTGCCGGCAACGAAATTGACCGCCAGTTCTACTCGCACTATTACGCGCGGCGGCTGCCGGCCGAAGTGCTGCTGGATGCCATCAGCCAGGCCACGAATGTGCCCGATCAGTTCGCCGGCTATCCCGTCGGCACGCGTGCGACGCAGCTGCCGGAGCCCGGTGTGAATTCATATTTCATGAGTCTTTTCGGCCGTTCCGAGCGCGTGACGGCGTGCGCATGCGAACGCAGCGGCGAGGTGTCGCTGCCGCAGCTGCTGCATCTGCAGAACAGCGAAGAGCTCGTGAAGAAAATCCGTGCAAAGGAAGGCCGGCTGGACGACCTGCTCAAAAAGTCTGTCGGAGACGAGCAGTTCATCGAGGAAATCTTCCTGTCGACGGTTTCACGCCGGCCGGACGCGAAAGAGCTTGCCGCCGTCAAAGCCGCGCTTGCTGCCGGCGACAACCGGGATGAGGTTCTGCGCGATCTGTTCTGGGCTCTGCTGAATTCGAAGGAATTCGCGTTCAATCACTGACGCTGACGAGGACCACGCATGCTGGATGTTTCGTTAAGCCCGAGTCGAAGCCGCTTGTGCAACGGCGTATCACGCCGGAATTTCATCCGCATCGGCGCGCTCGCACCTGTTGGACTCTCATTGCCGGGCCTGCTCGCCGCTGAAAAAAATGCTGTTGAAAAAGCAGCGGTGGATGGCGCAAAAAAATCGCGCGCGAAAGCAGTGATCCTCGTCTTCCTCGGCGGCGGGCTCTCGCATCATGACAGCTTCGACATGAAGCCGGAAGCGGTCGAAGAAATCCGCGGAAAGTACAAGCAGATCTCGTCCAACGTCGCCGGCGCCCCCGTGTGTGAACTCTTGCCGAAAATGGCGCAGACGATGGACAAAGTCTGCCTCATCCGTTCAGGCACGCACGAAAACGATCACCACGAGACGGCGACGAACTGGGTTCTATCTGGCCGCTTCGGTTCACCGTTCGGCGACTACCCGGCGATGGGCGCGGTCGTCGCGCACGAAACGGGCTTTGCCGGACTGCTTCCGCCGTATGTAGCTGTGCCGAAGAACCCCGCCTTCACGTGGGAACTGGGCAAGAGCGCCTGGCTCGGCGGGCGGTACGAATCGTTCAAAGCCGGCGATCCCAATCAGAAAGAGTACCGCGTGCGCGATTTGTCTCTGCCCGAGCCGCTCACGACGCGCGCAATCGAACGGCGGAAATCGCTTCTCGAAACGGTAGATAAACTCTCAAGCCGCATCAAAGGCAACGATCAGATAGCAACGTACGATGAATTTCAGCAGCGTGCGGCCGAGATGGTGCTTTCCCCGAAAGCCCAGGCCGCTTTTGATATCAACAAGGAACCGGAAAAGCTCCGCGACGAGTACGGACGGCATGAATTTGGGCAGAGCTGCCTGCTCGCACGGCGTTTGGTCGAAAGCGGCGTGCGTTTTGTCACGGTCAGCTCCGGCGGATGGGACCACCACAAGGATATCTGGAAAGGTCTCGACCGCATGCTCCCCATCTTCGACCAGGGCTACTCGGCGCTGATCAACGACCTGCACCGGACGGGGCTGATCAACGAGACGCTGGTCGTGTGCATGGGCGAGTTCGGGCGCACACCGAAGGTGAACAAGGACGTGGGCCGCGACCATTGGGGGCGCGCCGGATCGCTGCTTTTTGCCGGCGCAGGCGTGCGCGGCGGAAAAGTCATCGGCAAAACCGACAAGCAGGGCGCATACGTACTCGATCGCCCAGTGCGTCCGGCGGATGTCTGCTACACCATTTACGACGCGCTGGGGATCCATCCGCGCAAGGAATTGAAGACGCCCGAAGGCCGGCCAATCGAGATCCTTGCGGAAGGCAGCACAGTCGAAGAGCTCTACTCGTGATGACCGCGCGAACGATTCTGATCCTGCTGCTTCTCTCCTCTACCGGCATTCGTGCCGAAGAAAAGAAGGACGAGAAGAAAAAAGAGCCGCAGGTGGTGCTGGCTGTTCCGCCCGCGGTGATCGCCGGTACGAAAACAGCAGTCACGATTCGTGGACTTAATCTCGACAAGATCACAGAAATCAAATTCACTGAATCAACAGTGAAAGCGGAAATTAAGGCAAAAGGCAAGGCCGACATTCCAAAACCTTTGGACGCACCGCAGGCGGGCGATACAAAAGTTGACATCGATCTGGAAGTCCCTGCCGGCGCACCGCCCGGTCCACTCACGTTCACTCTCGCTGCTGCCGAAGGAACGACAAAGGCGCACAGCTTGATCGTCTTTGCGCCAGGCACGCTGGTTGCCGAAAGCGAACCCAACAATGCATATCGGACGGCGCCCGAATTCCCGCTCGGCAAAACAGTGCTGGGTACGATCCAGGACAGCAACGACGTTGACGTCTACCGCATCGAAGCCAAAGCCGGCCAGCTGATCGTCGCGCGCGTTGCCGCGCAAGCGGTAAAATCCAACGTTGATGCCACGCTGACGCTGATCGATGCGCGCGGAACGCCCTTATCGGTCAGCGACGACACTGAATCCGGCCGCGATCCGGCGCTTCGGCAGGCGCTTCCGGCGGACGGAATCTATTATCTCGTACTTCAGGACGCTCATGCCCGCGGTGGTCCGACGCACAATTATCTGCTCACTGCGCAGCTCGAAGCCGCTACTTCTTCGGTAAAGCCGTAGTCCATTCGGCGCCAGATTTGGTCAACAGCGGCTCCACCAACCTGTATATTCATGTGCTGACACCCAGGTGGAGAACTCATGCGCTGTTGCTCTATCACTTTTTTGTTCATCGCCTCAACTGCCTTCAGCGGAGAAGTTCTTTTTGATTTCGAGAACAATTTCGCGTTCGGCAAAGTGATCACCTGGGACACAAAAGTCAGCGAAGCAAGATCTGCGTCCGGCGCAGCGCTTCGTGTCGCCAGCGGGCACAAGGAAGAGTGGCCGGGCATCACCCTTCCGGCACCCGGCGGCAGGTGGAACCTCGCGGCGTATCAGGCGATCACGGCGGAGATCCGCAATGTCGGCCCAAATGCAGTGAAAGTTAATCTGCGCGTCGACAATCCTGGCGCTGATGGAATGAAATTCTGCAATTACGATTCGGTCACGCTGCAGCCGGGCGAGCAGAAATCGCTGCGCGTTGAGTTCAAGCGCGACCCGCCAATGCCCGATGGCATTAAACTTTTCGGCATGCGCGGCTACCCGCCGGTGATCAAAGCCGAGAGCGGCACGATCGATCCGGCGAAGATAAACCAGCTGATCTTCTACCTCGAAAAGCCAAAGGAAGACCACGCGTTTGAAATCGACAACGTTGTCGCCACCGGCAGCTACACTCCCCTGCCCTTGATTTTTAAAAGCGCTGCAGAGTTCTTTCCGTTCATCGACAGCTTTGGGCAGTACATCCACGCCGACTGGCCGGGGAAAGTCAACAGCGTTGCAGACCTGAAAGCGCGCGCGGTTCAGGAGTCGGCTGAATTGCAGCAGAAACCCGGGCCTGAAGACTGGAATGCATTTGGCGGATGGAAGAACGGGCCGCAGCTCGAGGCCACCGGTTTTTTCCGGACGGCCAAACACAACGATAAATGGTGGCTCATCGATCCTGAAGGCAGGCTCTTCTTTTCGCACGGAATAGACTGCGTCCGCGCGGACGCGGCCACGCCCATCGACGAGCGCAGTGCGTGGTTCCGCGATTTTCCCGGCAGCGAGCCGGAGATGAAAGCGTTCCGGGCGCCTGCATGGATGGTTCAGCACGGCTATTACAAAGGCCGCAAGCCTGAATGCTTCGACTTTCAGCGCGCAAACCTGCTGCGGAAATACGGCGCCGATTGGGAGTCTGTTTTCGCGGCGCGCGCGCACCAGCGCCTGCGCAGCTGGGGCATGAACACGATCGGAAACTGGTCCGAGCAGAAAGTATATCTTCTGCGCAAGACGCCGTATGTGGTCTCGATCCACTGCTGGAGCCGGCCGCTGGAAGGCAGCGAAGGTTACTGGGGCCAGTTCAAAGACGTTTTCGATCCTGAGTTCAAGGCGAACCTGCAGAACTATTTCGCCCAGTTCGAAAAAGGCAAGTCCGCAGGCGATAAGTGGTGCATCGGCTACTTCATTGATAACGAGCTCGCGTGGGGCGACGATGTGTCGCTGGCGCTCGCAACTCTCGCCTCTCCTGCGCACCAGCCCGCCAAAAAAGTTTTCGTCGAAGACTTGAAGACCCGCTACGCGCAGATCGGAACGCTCAACGATGCATGGGGCACGCGTCACGCTTCGTGGGATGCTCTGCTCGCGTCCCGTGCGGCACCCGACAAGCAGCGCGCGCGTGCGGATCTGCTCGCATTTTATGCCAAGACCGCGGAGCAGTATTTCAAGACGTGCCGCGAAGTGGTTAAAGAATTTGCGCCCAGCCAGCTTTATCTCGGCTGCCGCTTCGCCTGGGTAAACGATGTTGCCGCGCAGGCGGCAGGCCGGCATTGCGATGTGGTCAGTTACAACCTGTACCGTCGCGGTATCGAAGATTTCACCTCCCCCGCCGGAGACGTGCCGCTGATCGTCGGCGAGTTTCACTTCGGAGCGCTCGACCGCGGACTTTTCAGTCCCGGTCTGATCAGCGTGAAGGATCAGGCCGAGCGCGCTGCTCTATATAAGGAGTACGTGCAGGGGGCGCTGCGCCATCCGCAGTTCGTCGGCACGCACTGGTTTGAATATTACGATCAGCCCACGACGGGGCGGTCGCTGGACGAAGAGAACTACCAGATCGGCTTCATCGATTGTGCCGACACGCCTTACGCGGAGACAATCGAGGCCAGCCGGATGATCGGACAAACGATGTACTCGTACCGGATGAACGGAAAATGAAGCGCGTGCTGCTCGGTCTGATGTTGATACTTGCTCTCGTCGGCAGCGCTTGCGCCGAGGAGACGACAGCAACCCGAAGTTTGAAGCAGGTGCTGGACTATTTTTCAGCCGCCTCGCGGTTGAATGTTCGCGCGGCAAACGAAGCGCTGGAAAAACAGAACGTTACGCTGCAGCCTGAATTGATCCGCGCCGCCGACTGGCGCCCGGCACTTCAGCATTTCTGTGCCGCCAACGATCTGCGCATCGATGAACGCAAGCTTGCCGAGCGCGTCCTGATCGTCTGGCAGCCTGTGAAAGTTTCACTTGATGTGCAGAACGCGGATGTGCGGAGTGTCATCTGGAGCATCGCCGAACAAGCGCGGATCAACGTGGTGCTCGACCCAGACGTGAAAGGCGAAGTGACATTGAAGCTAAAGTCAGTTGCCTGGGACACGGCCCTCAATGCTGTGGTGCGGTCCGTCGGATTGACAGCGGTGCAGGAAGAAGGCGTAACGCGCATTAAGCCGTAAGGAACGGTGCAGCCGAGCGAAGTTTTTTTTATTTCTACCGCGACCGTTACCCGGCTGCGGTTTAGAGACTGATATACACTTCCAACTAGTGAGGGACCTTCGATGACGCCCGAAGAACAGCTCCAGGTTGTCGACGCAGTCGCGGAGACGCTGAAAGATTCGTCGCCGGAAGTGCGCAAGGAAGCGTTTCACTGCCTGGTCGGGCTCGGGCTTGACGGCCTGGGCCGCATCATCGATGTGATCGATGACTCAAGCACGTCCCTTGAATGCAAGCGCGAAGCGGTGCAGGCCATCGGCGGGGCATTTTCCGAAGGCAAAGTCGACAAGACCAAGATGGTCAAGGTCGCCATCAAGGCGCTGGAAGACTGCCTGGAGAAGGAAAACGATTCACTGACCGAAGCCGCTATCGAAGCACTCGGCGACATCGGCACGCAGGCGATCTCGTCCAAGCCAAAGCTGCTCGCGCTGCTTAACGCCAAGAAAGACAACAACCGCATTTGCGTGAAGATTGGTTCGGCGCTGCTGAATATCTCGCCGATTCATTGAGCCGGCGCGCGACTCAGAATTTTGCCTGCACGGGAGTGCTCAACCAGAGCACCGATTCCTGCTTGAAGCGGGCTTTATACTCGTCAACCAGCTTCTGAATCTGCGCATCGATGTCGTGGCTGGACGCGTGCACCGCGATGACAATCTTCGAGCGCTCCCTGATCAGAGCCCCGCTTCGCGACGCGCTCTGTCCATAGCCGTCGAGCACCGTTAATCCTTGCGGAAATACCGCCGTGATCTTCTGATCAAGAAATTCCTGCCACTCGCTTTCACTGATCATCTTTCCTTTAGGCTTTGCCAAGCCAAAGAACAGCTCCGTTTTCACGCAGGTGGTGCTTAACGCCGGAGCGCTCGCCACGGCCGGCGTACGATGGCACCCAGCGCTGATGAGAAGAATCGCGGAAAGCAGCAACGAAACAGAGGTGCGCGGAACATTCATTATGCCGGCATTGTACAGAAACGGCTGGGCCTGCTTGGGAGAATTTCCTGATCAGCGTTCGCCATTCAACAGATCGTCATCATCGCCGGCAACTCCATTCGGGCCGGCGGAGCTGATCTCATAAGATGTGCGCTTGTCTCGCATCTGCGTGCGATCGGCAGTGTAGCTGAGGGCATTGCCCCACGGATCGACCACGCGCAGGCTCTTGCCGTAAACCGGGTCCGTGTATTCCACCAGCTGATCGGTGGTGAAATTCGGTACGGCGCGAAGAGATTTTC
>Ga0196964_10001266_pt1 | contig 13001 bp, 24 predicted proteins | sample S1_10metaG_FD_148615 | JGI IMG/M metagenome (GOLD analysis project Ga0196964, IMG submission 148615) | Soil microbial communities from Anza Borrego desert, Southern California, United States - S1_10 | ecosystem: Environmental > Terrestrial > Soil > Desert | place: USA: California | collected...
AAACTCAATCGGCTCACCCACATCTAGCCACTGTTTATTAGACATATCTAGTTATAGCCATTGCTCTAAATAACAGCCCAACACCCTGAAAAGCAGGAAGTGTTGGTGTCCTAGAGATCCTGTAGTCTGCTGTTGTCCCTGTCTCATCAAATCCATTTAGATGGCTTCTTAAGTTAGTCACCTAGACTTCATTCGAATCGAATCCCCATTGAAGGGGGGCTGATAATCAGTCTTTACTATCAGCTAGTGGCGTTACCAAATTCACGCCTTTTCAGTTTGGAGGTCGGGCTGTCGAACCTAGACTACTTTACGGACCCTTTCCTCGGCTCTTTTACCTGGTTTATGGCCTTTTCAGCTAAGAACGGTTAAATGCCCTCGGCCCTTCAAATCTTCTGCGAACAATCCCAGCAGTAACTAAATCCCCTCGCAAACGGCTCGTCCCCGCACTCTACACATGCCGTTGGACAAATCTTTAGCTCCGGTGGGAACTCAAATGATTCTTTAACCTGTAAATAAACTGGATTGTTAAACTTTGCTTCATTGGCTCGAAACTGATCGACTAAATCACGCACAAATAAAAAAGACCAGAAGGGTATCTTTCCCTGTCTGGTTCAACGGTGCGGCAAACGCCTGTTTGTGTTTCAACCGTCCTCCGTTCATTTAAAGTTTGCGGGGGCTTTTACACCCCCACAAAAGAGAAGCCCGCCAAGGCTCTCAAATGGTTTTGAGAACTGACTTTGGCGGGCCTTTCTCTTTAAACGAACGTACGACGGATTGGTTACGTACTAAAACGGTCTACGTCATTCTGCTAATATAATTATAACATATTTTCCATCTTTTGTCAATAGACATCTTTCTTCTTTCTTGTTATGCTAATAAGTTTTGCCCTATACTATTGTTCCGCTTTTGTCCACACTATATCGCTTCCTCTTAAACCTCGGATGGACCAAGATTGCAAGCCTCCTTTTAGTGTGCCACTAGTGTTACACCAATTAAGCGGATTACCTCCTGTTAGATTTCTTTTCCGTTCTCGTCGCACTGAATTGTTTTGTAGAATCTGTCGGCGACAAGCCCCGGCCTCCGAACAATCTTGTCATAACCAACCTTGTGTTGCTGGCAGTAATAAAGTGTTTGCCATCTAGGAATATGACTATCAACATCTACTCTCTTCACCTTGTCGATCCGTACAAATATTCCACATTCCTCACAGGCGACCGAGCCGCAAAGGGCTAATTTCTCAAGCCTTTCAACTCTCTCCTCTAATTCTTTGTTCCAAAACATCCCCATCCACCTCCCATCATTTAGATTGTGCTAATGGTCTCTTCATGTGGCACTTATCACACCACATATGACCAGCATCATTCTTGATCCACCCTTGAGGACTTTCGTTCTTTATAATCTCACCAATATCATCTATTTCCGCATGAAGTACGGCCCAATGTTTGCCGTCTTCGTTGCCACAAAAACTTCTCTCCTCCTCACCTAGACAGCTGTCACACACGTAAATTGCCTTGATTCGCTTTAACAATTCACCACCTCCAAGCCCATTCGATGTATTCGTGGTTCATGCCTTCTTCACCGTCAACACCCCGTCCTTCACTTCCCATTCGTGCATACCTTTACTCAAGTAAATAAAACCACTACTATCCATCGGCATATCGTTAAGTATCTGACTGGCCCTCATAATATCGGCATCGTTAAATTTGCGTTGCTTTCCACTCATGCTAAAATACCTCCATGCTCCCTCACTCGCATTGACAACCCATCTCCTCTAGCCCGCATCCCTGACAGAACCTACCCGTATAGGTTTCTTCAATGTCTGCTCCGCATTTTTTACAGGGTTTCATTTTTATTCTAGTCCTTCAATGTAACTAATTGCTTCTATCTTTTCGTGGAACTGAGAAACACTCATGTAGTTGGTTTCTCCGTTTTTGTCTCTGTAGAAAACAATACTGATTTCGGAATTCCTTGAACTAAATATATCCGGCTTAAATCCAACATTCGATAAAAACTCTTGAAACTGTTTCTTTCGTATAACAACAATGTCAACTGGTTTACTGACCTGCTCTAATGCTGTCAATCTACTTTCGATTGACTCAATCTTTTTGCTTGAACACCCCAACAACCCCACCGCAATTAAAGCCCAGACCGCGAGATGGAGTTTCATTTGGATGGAACCTTACCCATTGCCTTTCTCCATCTTCTTACTAGAGCATCCATTTGTCTAATGTCAATCGTGCAAATCATTCCGCCATCTTCTGCCCCAATCCAAACATAGGGTTTATACTTTGGCATCCTACCAATCACCCTTAGCTCACCGGTTCCATCTTCTAATTTGACCTTCAATGCCTTCATCTCACTCCTCCCTCTGATTGCGGCGTTACGGATTAAATTTCTCCATCTTCATTAAAAAGTATTGGCCTCTAAATGTTTTAAAGTATGCGACGTATCCGTCTAATGTGATTTGAACATAGGTAGGCAGGAGCCACAGGACAGGATATTGCCACCACTTTATCGTAATGCGATCTAAATCCAATTCGGAGAACAAGTAATTGTAATAGAAGGGATTGTCTTTAAATGCCATCGTCATCCACCGATCGCAAAAAGAGTTTCAATCATGGCTTCACCGATCCTTTTCTCTATCAAAGCCATGCTGATGGTCTCCTTGCATACGCAAAATCATGCCTCTAAGCATCTCAATTTGCTTTAATTGATCTTGTATTAGCTCCCATGTTGCTTTTTCTACGTGCCAAGGCGTGATGAGTTCTGGTATATAAATCGTGAAATGACAATTGGGACAATCAAGCTTCTTTTGAGATATGGCAATCGTATGATTCGGAAAGTTAACCATCACTTCCTCCTCTTGCTGGGGATGCGCTTCTTTTTACTTTTGATATTCTTACCATTAACGCAAAAGCTGATTATTTGGTAAATATCCCTTTACAACAAGTAGACTTTTTGGTACTATTTGGTATACGTTATTAGTAACTCGGGCGGGAGCAACAAGGAGACAACTACCATGCAAACCAAAGCCAAAAAATTCACGATCAAAGAGTTTAACGCGCAATATCCCAACGATGACGCTTGCCTCGCTGAAGTATTCAAACAGCGTTACGGCTCTTTGAAGTCCTGCCCGGATTGCAAAAAGGAAACTAACTTCTATAAAGTGACGGGCCGCAAGTGTTACGCTTGTCAGTTTTGCGGTTATCAGCTTCATCCTTTGGCTGATACGATCTTTCACAAGTCTGATACTTCGCTTAAAAGCTGGTTCTATGCGATCTTCCTGTTTGCTAATTCCAAGAATGGCGTTAGCGGAAAAGAACTTCAAAGACAACTTGGAGTGACTTACAAGACCGCTTGGAGAATGGCAAAGCAAATCCGCCTCCTGTTTAAACACAGGGGCGGAAAGCTGGCTAAAACCGTTGAAGTGGATGAAACCTATGTGGGAGGTAAAACCAAGACTGGAAGCCGCGCTAAAGGCACAAAACGCGGACGTGGAGCCGCCAATAAAACCGTGGTATTTGGTATGGTGGAGAGGGGCGGGAACATTAAAGCTACTGTTACTAAAAATCTCAAGAATAAAACTATCTATCCTATTATTGAAGAGAATATTAATAAAAGCTCTACGATCTATACGGATGAACTTAGCATTTACTGGAGACTTAATGATTTTGGTTACAAACATGGGATGGTTGCTCATGCTGAAAAACAGTTTGTTAATGGAGAAATCCATACTAACACTATCGAAGGATTCTGGAGCCAATTGAAGCGGAGTATTAGAGGGACTTACCACTCCGTTTCCCGGAAGTATCTCCAGCATTACGTCGACGAGTTTTCTTACCGCTATAACCTGCGCCACGCCGACGCTTCTTCCGTTTTCCCTTCGATGCTTTCAGAGGTTGCGAGGCCAGTTTTATAAGCGAATCGAAATTCTTTTTAGTTATTTGCATATAGCTGGGAATGTCTTTTCCATTTCACCATCATCATAGAGAAAAGTTATTTCCCCAATCATCTCCTTTCCTTCTTCACATGAATTAGTGTTGAAACCTTCAATATTTGTTTCCCAATCATCTACGTTTTTTGATTTTTCTAAATAATCTTTTCCTTTTGGTGGATATGTTGTATTTCCTAAACGAAAGATAATTTCAAACTTAGATAAAAATTTGTCCTCATTAAGAATATCTACTGTATAATACGCGCCCTTTTTAGCTATTGATAATGGTTCAGGTTTTATTTTTTGCTTTTCCCATCCATCTTGCGGTAATTCATATAAATTTATTAAGGTGCTGTCATATCTACTATTCCAACTCCTTATTCTGAACTTCAATTTAAGATTAAGTTTTTTAGGTTTCTTATTTTCCGTTTTAGGTGACGAGGTAACAGGTTTTTGAGTCGCTTGCAAAGTTTCAGTTTTAGGTATTTTTTCATAATACATTTTTGCGACTCTATATTGAGCATAGATAACCGCTGTAATCAGAGTTAAAAGAAAGCAAAATAATGCATTTTCACGTTTTCCTTTTATTTGGGATAAAAAATGCCGGAAAAATTCTCTCACACCGACCCCGCGTATAAGAAAAATATAACTAAACAATGAAAGGAAAATACTGCCGGAAAGCACCCCATACCAAGAACAAATAATTGCCCCAGTTTTGGCGGATACATCCAAGACATAGCTATAGATCGGCATGGATAATTACCATCTATTATAGCCTTAAACCACCTAGAAAACCTCCGCCATAACAAGTAAAATTGACTTAAACAAGGTGGCTGCAGACCGTAAGTTAGATAGGCGTACTCCCGGTTAATTAATTTAAGTGTAAATTCAATATGAACCATTCGATTTCCCCACTTGTTGTAAGGGTATAGTTACCATAATGTCTGACTGTGGGTCATAGCTAAATTTTAAAGTCTTCACGTTCCCTTCCTCCCCTCATCGTCGGCGCGAAGGCGGCGAAGGTAATCATTTGCCCTATTTACAAGATGGGCGATCATGTCTAACTCGGTTAGTGGGGGCCAGCCGGTACCGCCGCCGGCTATATAATTCAGCGCCTTATCCGCCTCTCCCACCTTCTCCCTCAACCCCTTATTCTCGGCCTCAAGCTCTTGGACGCGGGTGCGGAGGGAGGAGAGTTCTTTTGATTCGCCACCAGCAAGTGTTCCGATGAAAATAGCCGCTTCTCTTGGAATCCATTTAATGGGCTTCCACCCGCCGCCGAATTCCCGAACCAAAACCAAATAGCATCCATCATCCATGGTCACTCCCATCATTTTGCCTTCAATCTCGACAAGGCATTGAGGCATCCAATTTTTAACGCTATCGTCATCCGGCTTTCTTACTAAATCGTCCATTTCGCTCATGTTCTCTTCTCCGCTCCGGTGAGGGCTTCTGCTTTATGGTATCCGCACAAAAATCCATCAATTACTAATGATCCGTCACACTTTATGCAAGCGTGATCTAAAACGCGAATGTCTTTAAGCTCGTCTTCTCTATAAATTTTAAACTGCTTAAATATCTTTGCCATGGCATCCTCCAACTCCTTCACCCTGTCCACGCTTGGGGATGGGGCATTTTTAATTTCTGTCTTGCAGAATGGACAAACGAACTCGATAGCTATTCCCATACTCCTCCTCTAACCTTCCATGATTTAAAACCGTGGGCGGACGGTGGCCGGAATTGCCTCTAGAAGCTCACCAGCTTTGTCCCTACGTGGGCCTTCACCTAGTCCGAAGATGTAAGGTTCGGTTATCTCCCACCAATGCTGACTCGGGGCTGCCAACATCTTCAGTCTTGGGCTTACTACCCCTGCACGTCATGTCCGTGCTGCACCGTGCCGCCCATGATTTATTTCTTCTTTTGAAATGGAGACCAACCCCATCGACAAATTGCATAATTTAGACTGTTGTAATTAAGCCCTAACTTCTCGGCAATTTCCCACCGACTTAATCCGAAATCCATACCTGCGCGAATTTTTTTTCGAAGACGGTTCAGTTTTGATTTATGAATTTTGGGCCTTCCTCGTTTCTTAGCTTCTGAGGAAGATTTAATCTCCTCCGCCAGCTTGTTGGTGGGGGTCATGATCTATATTTCTCTTTTTTTAGCCCATAGGGGAAATGGCATTGCGCCTCTTGGAATGAAATCTTATCCCCGTATCGTGCCGCAAATTCTTCACTTCCCCCGTTTGCGGTGTACGCGGCATAATCGCCAATATCACCCTCCACCAAAACCGTTATTGTGCAAATATCCCTGCTATGGTCCGGGCTCGGATAGTATCGTTTGTTCACTCCGAGGATTTTAATTTCGCCTATCTCTTTCATCGCCCCTCCTCCCCTCTCACCGTCTTATACGTCTTCAATATCGCCAGCATGAACAGACCTAAAATGGCTCCTGTTAGATACGAAATAAAGCATAGGGAATTGTGAATACCTTTCACCTAATCACCGCCTTTATAACGATTCCATGAGTAAGTGGGGAGCGGTGGCCTGTTAGCGTCCCGCTGGGAGCAACCAGCACTAGTATAGAGACCCGGCATCTCACCGCTCCGCTCACTCATGGTTTGATCCATACTTCTTGATAATCGCTTCTAAGTCTGCACGTCCCAACTTCAATATCTGCTTGCTTCTAAGTCTCAAGTTCTCCAATTGCTCTTTGGTGTATTTATCTTGCATGAAGCGGGTGTATTCGATCAGATTACCGCTCAGGTAGTGATTGCATTTAACGCATTGTCCATGTACGTTGATTTCGTCAAAGAAACTTTGCTTACTGTGTCCATGATAGTAGTGGCCCGCTTGGAGATTGCGCCAATGAGAACGTTGACCGCATGAACAACAATACGTATACCCATTCTCATCCGCCCCACGCTTGCGGATATATTCGGAGAATACTGACCATGCTTTTTTCTTTAAACCTTTTGTGGATGTTTTGCGGGGCATTATTTGTCAAATTTTCCAGTCAAAAATCCACCGAACCACATTCCATATCCAGTAACAATTGCGACAACAATCGTCTTTCCACTAACAACCGATGCAGGGATAGGATTGCCCAAGTCATAAATAATCAAAAGGACTAATAACGTAGGTCCGGCTAATGTTAAATATTTCACTCGCTTTCCACCTCCACGAATTTAGTTAGCTTCTCCACGAACGTCATATCTATCTCGCCTAACGGACCATTGCGGTGTTTGGCGATAATCAGTTTCGTCTTAGCTCTATCCTCCGGTGCTGCTCCGGTCTTGTACATAAACTCCCGCCACAAGAAACAAACCATGTCCGCGTCTTGCTCGATTGCTCCACTCTCTCTCAAGTCAGACAGTCTAGGCTTCCCATCACCGCCGCGTTCTTCCGTGTTACGGTTAAGCTGGGACAAAGCCATCACGGGAACTTTTAAATCCATTGCCAGAGCTTTCAAGGAGCGGGATATGTCGGCCACCTCCGCTTGTCTGCTCTCGTACCGCTTGCCTTGAGAACTCATCAACTGCAAGTAATCCACGACAATCAGACTTAAAGGCTTTCCTTCCCGCGCCAGTTTTCCAGATAACTTTCGGCAGGAGGACCGTAACCTTGACGGGGTAATGTTTAACGTGGAACAATCCGCATACATCGCCTGTTTCCCTGTTAATTCCTCGCCCTTTATTGCAAGCGTTTTTAAGTCTTCTGGTTGAACCTGACCGTTGCGAATCTGATAGAGCGGGATCCCCGATACACTCGATAACGCTCGCAACATGATCTCTTCCCGGCTCATCTCTAGCGAAAAGAACGCGACTGGCTTACCCCGCATCACGCTATGCAGAATGACATCCAAGGCTAGCGACGTTTTACCCACACCAGGCCGAGCCGCTAAGACAATCAAGTTCCCACGATGGAACCCGCTTGTGATACGGTCTAGCTTTTTAAACCCCGTAGACAACCCCGTTACCGTCCGTTTCTTGTCGTGAAGCTCCTGGATGCTCTGAATGGCATCAGACATGGCAGCATCAATCGGCTCTAAACCGCTTACACCATCAACGTCCGATATGGCATGAATCATCTTCTCGGCCTTCTCTAGCGTCTCCCGCGGCTCGGTGTCCTGGTCATAGCACTCCGACTGAATACGAATACAAGAGTTGATTAACTCCCGCCGGATAGAAGCGTTTTTGACATACTCGCAGTAGGTCTTGATATGCGCTGGTGTAGATACGCCATTCATCACCTCAACCAGATAATCAACCCCTATCGTTTCCGCTTCTCTTTTGCCCTTTATTTCGGCTCCAACCACGGTTACATCGATTGGTCTACCCTTCTGTTCAAGTTCGCAAATAAGGCCAAATATGAGCGAATGGCGGGGATCGTAGAAGTCCGTTTTAGACAGCCTTGATGCAGCCTCTACAATCGCTTCCCGGTCCAACAGCATAGAGCCGATAACGGCTTTTTCTGCCTCTAGCATGTGTGGAGGAGCTTTGGTGTCAAGGCTGTTAATCATATTGGCTGAGCCATGCCGTCGGTTAGTTTTCGGATAGCGGCGCGGTTAGCGGTTGCATCTCTATCACGTTTCTTCCAGGTGTTGACAGCTAATTGCCAGCTAACCATGGGTTCTAGCTTGTTGTTTCTTTTTACTTTCCAGCCGTTGGCTTCGTAGTACGCTAAGAAATTGTCTACGTCTAGTTCGTAACCAATTTCTTTCGAGTACTCTAACAACTGCTGTTTAGTGGGTTTAGTAAAAACAACATCTTTAACAACAACAGAACTACCAGAGGTCAGGTCATTGTCATTGAGCTTAACCCCACCCCTTAAGCCATCCCTTAAGGGTCCGTCGATCTTTAGGGACGGGTTACCCCCCTTTTTTCCTGCTTTTGATGCCTTCAGACGCTCAGTTTCCTGCCGGACAATCTCGGGGACCATAAGGGCACCGGATTTGTCGTATGCCACGAGATGCACGCTTAATAGTTCAGGGAGAACGGCTTGCAATTCGTCCGGGGTAAGGGCGCATAACTGCGCGATTTTGGCCGGTTTCATTGGTTCGCGATCTTTCCTAAAGACGCCGCGTGGACTGGTGTCATGGGACTCGTCCTTTAGTCGTTTGAGCAATCCTTCTGCATTCAAGCTTAATTCCCTACTTCCATTACGTTTTTCATCTCCTGGGTACACTTTGTAAAATGGCAGTTTTGAAGCAATGATACGCCTCCGTTATCCAACTAATCCTTTGCCTTCCTCCTCCCTCATCGTCCCTAGATAAATACCAACAACCAAATACAATACTTTCTCTGGGTATATTGCACTCCCGTGCCGAATCAGGTTTTCACAAATTTCAAATGCGAGTAAAAACACCGCCGCCAACGCTATAGATTTACATACCGTCTTCATTGTTCACCTCCTCCGAGTATTCCCCCGCCTCCTCTCTTATTCCAAAATGCGTTTCTCTCAAATCTGAGAACGCGGCAATCCGATACTCTCTTTTAGGCCCTTTGTATCGACACGGCGGACAAATAGCGTAGTATCCGCTGATACGGCCCTCTTTTACAGTTCCCTCATGCTCCGACCTATTAATTCTTTGCCGCATGCCTATATCCATTAGCTCTCCTTTGTGTTAAAGTTGAAGACTTCCTGCTGTAATCGTTTAACAGCTATTTCGCAATACTTTTCCTCTATTTCGATCCCTATAGCTTTACGGCCTAAGTCTTTGGCGGCTCGGAGGGTTGTGCCGGAGCCCATGAAGGGGTCAAGAATTGTTTCTCCACAAAGTGAACCCTTATCTGCAAGCCAAGTTGTAAAAAGTAAAGGCTTTGGACATGGGTGAGAAATATTTTTTATGCCAGAAACAGAATCCGATTTCCCCCAAGTTGAAGATGCCATAGCTGTTTTGCCAGCCCTTGGATCAACGCCGTAATACAAGATTAAATGAGCAAGAATAAAACCCCATTTCCCACGGCCGTTTCCGGCCGGGTTATACCAAACTCCAACATCATCGGGACTTGGATATTGCCACGCATTCCGATTACCTGGCGTAACTATAGACCTCTTTGCTATGTTTCTAGCTATTACAAAAGCAGGAATAACTACATTTCGTATATATTCCGGTGTGTCGCTAAATTTCGTATAAGCCATTTGTCCTTTTTCTCTTGCTTGCCCATTTTCAACTTCTCCTAAACCGACACCATATGGCGGATCAGTCAAAACTAAATCAACGGGCTCAAGCTTTGGCAAAATATCCCTACAATCCCCGTGATATATCGTGCAGTAATCGTCTTGATAATAAGGTTTCACTTGAATATCGCCCGAATCACTAACCCGTGCATAATCGCTAGACCTAGTAAACCTAATGTGAAACAGATGAAGAATCTATAGTTGTCGGTCATTTGAGGAGGTCGGGATTTTGGTGGATATTGCCGATGACTTCGCACTTATCCATTTCCGGATCACAGCCATCAAAACAATAACCAATGCCATAAACTGATTCTTCATAGCCGCCACCGTAGAATATTTCATAGGATGGGAATTTAAACGGTTTTGGTTTGTAACCATTGGGTGTTGGATAGTCGTATATTTCAACTAAAATATCGTCTTCGTAAATCTCTTTGCCATTCTTATCCTTCAATCCGGTGAATTGCATCACTATCAAGTTCTTATCTTCCAATACGCAGCCGAATGAGCAAGGCTGAAAGTAATGTCCACCACAATCACAGTCTTCGCGATTGTCTGGGTAATTATGGCAATGGAGCATATCGTAGGCATCTTGTACGTTCCACCACATACGCTTATTAACCTTATCCCAAGCTCTAAATTTAATCGGTCTCATACTGGTCATTGGCCTGTTACAACTTTGTTACGAAACCGCAATATGCTGGACAAAAAAATATAGTGGGTCATATCTTCTTCCTGAGTTCCAACAAATAAGTAATCTGGTCTAACGCTTCTTGGATGGCCTCTTCTATCAATTCTTTTGCGGTTTTTTCCCACAATCCACCGCCGGGATACTTAGCTGCACCCATGCGGTATTTAGCCCCTAAAAGGACCCTTACTTCCTCTTGTAGAGAGGCTAGATGTTCTTCCCGCTCTTGGGTCATGGGCTGGACGGGGACCAGTTCTTCGCACTCGCATCCCAGCACCATGCAATAGTTATCGGTATGGTCGTCCTGTCCGTGATGGCAAAGGCAGGTCATTTAAGCTCCTTTAAAAAAGTGTGGGAGGATGGCCGGGTTAGGGTACTAGAACCCGCACCGACTTTTGAGGGCGTACCGTTGCAATGCAGTTTCCCCATCCTCCCGTTCCCACATGAAACTAGGGTCACTAGTAGACCGCACGGCACTTGTTGGCCGAGTATCATTTCATGGGAAATCATTAAATCGTATGCTCCTTCAAATGCTCTCTATGGTGTGCGTCACACCGCCATTTATCCCCGCATCCTCCAAGACAACAAAGAGTAAAGGCATTTCGGCTGCTCTGGCAGTCTTTGATTGAACAAGTCGGTGTTTCACTCTTGAATAGTAGGTTCATTCATACCCTCCCTATTTGTTCGCATTCAACAATCGTCATTATTCCTGCCTCAAAATTGCAATATCCTGAAAAGAAGAACCCGTACTCGTCCAATACGACAAATCTGGCTTTATCGTTTGGACCGGCGTAAATGGCCTTCTTCTTAACGACTTCTAAGTTTTGAATGTAGGCGACGATAGGGGTCATATCGAAACCAAGGCGATTAAAACCGCCACAAACAAAAGCCAAAGAAAGGCATCTAGGTTCATGCCACTACCTCGGCATATTCGATTTCTTCTTCAACCTTCGGAGCATTAAATTGCTTGCAAAACTTAGAGGCATTACAATAGCGTTCACACTTATTATATTTGCCAGTCTTCCAATGCCTCCAGCGTTCATCGTCTGTACATTTTGGAAGTTTGTTATCCGGCAATAGCCTTGCCTCAGCCAGCATTCCAATCTTCTCCGTCATAATGCCCTCGATTTCATCAAAGGAAAAAAGCTTTATCGGTATTTCCATCATTGGTATGGATGGATACTTACCACCTTCTAAAGCTTTCGTTTCTTGCCAATCACGCAGGATGGGGATAATTGCCCCCGTATCGTCTAAAACATGACCGGTTTCCTTCCAATGAAGCCATCTATAGATAGACAGCTGCATCTTCCAGTCATCTTTCTTGCTCCCATAAACCACACTCCAAACAGACGTGCATTTGTAGTCATTAACGCGGTTATTAGCGATAACGATGCTGTCAGCCTTCCCGCTAATCACTACCCCAGCTAATGGTGCATACATCCTTGAGGGCTTAGATAATTCGGCCTTTTCAAGAACTGCGTGAACACCGCTTCCCAAGACCTGCAAAAAGAGGTCCATGCAATCCACCTCAATAACGTCATCGTAACGCTCACAAAGAACAATCTCTTGTACCGGCTTGTTAAAGGTAGTGGCTGACAAAGTACCTTTAGCGGCCTCGGTGTCGTAAAAGTTCTGAACCAAGAAACGATAGATGGTTTCAGGAACGTTCTTTTTATTCGTTATCTTCATGGCAGGTCTTTGATAAAGTTATTCTTCAACCGACACTTCGTCCGCATCATCAGACGATCCGTTAGACTCAGCATTACCGTGCGCGTCGTCAACCTCTAAAAGCACTTGATGTACCTTCTTCTTCCCAAATTTCTTTGTCATTACCTCTTGTTGGCCTTTGTAGGTAATCCGGCAAAGCCAGCCTTCCTTTACGTTCTCCATGGCTCTATTAAGCATCGTAAAGCCGTAGATACCGAAAGGCATCCCGTCTTCTCCTTCAAACTGCCACACGGTCTGTTCCCCCATCTGAGTTTGAATCTTCTTATTGCCCGTATAGGTTCCAACATGCGGAACTTCTCCACCTTTCTTAATGTCGATTGCAACATTCGTTACTGGTTTAAATGCCATTTGCTCCTCCTTTAATTTATTTAAGTACCACGCGCCAACCATCAGATGACTTTCAGGTCATTCAATAGCTTTTGGCTATCTTTCTTAGCCATCTCGTCCAGTTCCTTTTCTAGTCTTACTTCTT
>Ga0196964_10001267_pt1 | contig 12981 bp, 2 predicted proteins | sample S1_10metaG_FD_148615 | JGI IMG/M metagenome (GOLD analysis project Ga0196964, IMG submission 148615) | Soil microbial communities from Anza Borrego desert, Southern California, United States - S1_10 | ecosystem: Environmental > Terrestrial > Soil > Desert | place: USA: California | collected...
CATTCGTGCTAAGTTGTATAAATACACACTTAATGATAAAAAACTTTTCTGGATACTTACTGGACTGGCATTCATCCTCTCTGGTATTGTCGACAACCTTACCTGTACTATCATATTAATTCAAATTTCTCGAAAATTCTTTAAAGGCGAGAATCTACTGATTACAGCCGCTGGTATTGTTATTGCTGCCAACGCAGGTGGTGCGTTCTCACCGATTGGTGATGTTACTACTATTATGCTCTGGTTTGCCAAAAAATTCAGTGCGCTTGAAATTCTTTGGAAAGGATTTCTACCCTCCTTCGGGTTATATCTGACTGCTACCGCACTACTCGCCCGGCGAATCGTAGACGCACCCACCCCAGAAGCAAAGGCGGATGAACTTAGCATTTCCCTGAGCCGATCAGAAGTTGGCGTGATTACTTTGGTTTTCTTATCTTTCCTGCTCCCCATCACTATGAACTTCTTTGGCCTACCGCCCTACTTCGGTTTACTGCTAGGACTCGGGCTGATTTGGGCGCTCGTCGACTCTTTGAAAAAATACCTGACCCATCGAACGCATTTAGAGGCGTCCATTGAAGAATTTATCAAAAAAACCGACATTCCTTCCTTAAAGTTTTTTGTCGGTATCCTACTAGCTGTTTCTGGACTGCATGCACTCGGAGTGCTGGACTATTTGGCTCACTTGGTTTATGGCGCTGACCCAAGTGCTGGTAAGTTGATTATAGGTAACGTTGGTCTTGGACTACTCTCCTCTATCCTCGACAATGTCCCGCTTACAGCCATGGCTATCCAAGTACTACACACGACCCAGTCATCACTTTGGGTGCTGCTGGCATTGACTGTTGGTACTGGTGGTTCCCTGTTAATTATAGGTTCAGCTGCGGGCGTTATTGCCATGGGCATGGTTAAAGAACTGAACTTTGGCAAATATCTAAAACTCGCTTTTGCACCAGCGTTATGTGGGTATGCCGTCGGAATTGGAATTTGGAGTTTCCAATATTTCGTATTGCATTGGTAAAGGCTATTTTAACACGAGCGCGGTTACTAAAACCAAAATCGTCAGAGCCAGCGCACTCCAAGCTTTCACCTTAAAATATGTCTGCCTCCCACGCGTTACCTTGGGAAGGTAGGATTGTACGCGTTGCATATACATAGGATGGTGTCAAAAAACCCGCCTAAAGGGCGGGTTTTAAATAACCATAAAATATTTACCTGAGAAGGAGATGAAATAAGTCGAACTTTCGACATTTGTAGGAATATTAGAAATATACTAAGCACTGTTGTGTCTATTTTCAAGGTACTATTACAAAAAAATTCTGTCAAATTACCCTTTGACAATTTAATCCCCCATACCGAGCAGTATTCTCGGTATGGGTTGCGGGATGCGGTTTACACTTCTTTCTTTAAAAACGAACAGGACTCCGGTAATAACTGCTCTGCAGATAGCGATGCTCGCTGATAGCCATAGTGTTAATATGATTGGCTTAAGTGCGTGTTTCTACTCACCTGCAGCGAGTCGGTATCGCCTCGGCAATGAATGCAAGGCATTGGAAAGTAGGTTATGCAAAAGGTCTATTAAAATGGCGTCCTAATGTTGCATCGGGACGCCATTTATATTACTCGCTACCTATCTATCTAGAGTTTTACAAGAGCTCTACTGCCTGCTAGTTGTAGGAATTAGCTTGGTCAGGTGTAGCAGTATATGCGCAGCTCTGTGGCCTTTGCATATACGCTTTTTGCAACGAGCAATTCTGCAACGGTATTCACCTTTCCATGTACACTGCATGTGGTCGCACCCTATGATTTTATTCCTCGGAAACCTCTCATAGGACTTAACTAGAACACTTTCAACCCAGTCATAATATCCACCAAGAATATCTCTGTTCCGCATTTCAAGCTCCTTTCAGCTCGTTTGCTTTCCGTGGTGTATGTGGTGGGCAAAAAGCAATAGCTTATGCAACCAACCACCTGCCTTGATTGTTGTAAATTCCCTGGTCAACCAGCTTCTTTTTTCGTCAGTAGCATCACAAGTCGTAGGCATAAGCTGCATGCAAGCGTATGTCAACTTGACTTGCCAGAGAGGCTCATAGTCATCTCTCACCAGTGTTGTTTTTCGGGTCAACGGCCCAAATGAACCAAAACGTCAGGTAAACCCCTGGCCATACTGGGACCGAACTTTCCGGATGGCTATGCGGCCCTCCTCTTTATTCTTCCTACTGCCGCACCAACCAACCAGCATATACAAGAAAAATGTTAAATACTTCATCTTTGCGCCTCCTTTCATCTGCATATATTATACAAAAAACGGCATCTCTGAGAAGTAATGCTCGGAGACGCCGCGTTTTTTGTTGTCATAGCTGCAAAGCTTTTTTTTCTTGTTTGTACTTGAGTACAATTTGTTTTGCCTCGTGGTCTGAGGTCGTGTGACGAAACTTTGCGGATGTTCCTCGAGTTTGCGAATGCAGGACCTTGCGTGCCCGCAGCGATATGCCGGCAGTGACATATAGCACACCAGCATCTTCCGGCAATAGTGGGAATAATGGGGACCACGTTTCAAACAACGCTAGTGGAATGCGCTGCACATGGGGCAGACTACTCCATCGGCTATGAAAAATGTCGCCAACTATAACAACAACTTTCATTAATGTTCTCCTTTTATCTTTATATGATGACAAGCATCATGTGGTGTATGGTGAAAGATGTCGCTGTGACAACTTCCAGAAAAATCGTTTTCTGCTTGGACCAGGACGAATCATAAAACCCCGCAGGGCGGGGGTTTTATGATGTGGCTAGTTTGTGGGTGTAGTGGCGTCTGAGGTTGTCTGTGGATTCGTGGGTGTGTCAGAGAGTGGAGTGGTTAGGGTTTCAGGTTGTAGTTCGGCCGGAGTAGTTGACGGGGTATCTGAGATCGTGGGTTCTGTTGCCGGTATAGGGGCCTGGGGTGTGACTACTTCAACAGGGGGGCTTGTGTTCTCGGAACCAGATGGTGCCACGCCGCTGCCTAAGCCATACTCGCGGCCGTCACCTGTTGTGACGGTTGCAGGAGCAGAGGCTGGCGCTGCCGCAGGGGCGGCAGAGCCGGCTTGCTTGGAAATGTCTTCAGCTAGGGACTGTGAAGCTTGGCCAAACGCGTGCCACATGAACTTCACGTCGGACTCTGCAACCTTTGAAAGTTCAATGGAGAACCCGTCAGTGGTTACATTGATCACACGGTGGGTCAAAGTCTTCCAGTCTGCGCTACCAGCAGTTTCGCTGAGAGAGGCAGTAACAGTAGGTGCAACCGCGTACGGCTTGTTAAACTTAATGTTTACAGTAGATGTGCCAACAGCAACTGCAACTATACCAGCGGAGTCCACTGAAACCAAGATGTGTCCACCGATCTCTATATCACCCAGAACCTTAATTGCACCCGTGCTAGCCAAATCAGCTACTACGCCTCCAGTGAAACTGGTGATCTGAATTTGTCCGTTTTCACCTGCAGCTTTGAGAGCGGCGTCGAGTGAAGCAAACTTAGCTTCTAATCCAGTTAAGCGGTTTTCAATGGACTCGAATCTTTGTGCCAAAGTTTCTTCACTACCCAAGATAACTTCTAAGCCTTCTAGTTTCGGCGCAACTTTCTCAAGCTTGGCAAGCGTAGAGGTCAAGGAAGAAATCTGTTTTTGTTGTTCTTGGATACCTGCGGCCAACAATGCGGTGAGCTTACTGTAATCCAGGACTTTGTAGCCTTCTTCGGTTTGCTGGACTAATTCTGGTAAGACTTGTTCCATGTCTTGAGCAAGGAAGCCCAGAGACTTGTCGCTACCGACTGATAGACCAAACTCATTATCAGCTTTCCAATTGAACGTGACAGGCTTCAAACGATTGATCAAATCCAGCGTGCTACTGCCCATAGCTTGCACATTGTCCTTCAAACGTGAATCTGAAATAGCTGAAGTGGTGTCTGTACAGTTGCCATCGCTGTTAATGTCCAAACAGACTGAACCGCGAACCTGCAACTTATATCCTGGGGTATTAGTGCCAATACCGATATTGCCATTGTTGTCGATAACGAACCTCATTGCACCAGCGGTGTTGTCATAGACGTAGTATTTCCCAGCGACGCCAAAGATAGTTTCACTGCCATTTCCTACACCGGTGAAGTACTGTCTGTTAGTACCAGAGAAAGCAATTTGGCTATATCTGGTAGCATCTGAACTCATGACATTTATGCCCGGGACATTCCCTGTAGCCTGGATGGTTAGATTTGCCACTGAAGTGCCGTTGGCTGCCATTGGCGTTGTAGTGCCGATTCCGACAAAGCCTGAAGTTCCAACGGTGAGCGGTGAAGATTGAAGTACGCCATTGAGGAAGTAAGAGAGATCAAAGCTTCCACCAACCTGTGCATTGAGATCCCACTGCACACCGTTAGAACCGTCTTGCTGTAAACGAACTCTGCCATCACCGCCTACGTGCACGCCTGCAGTTGGCGTCACAGTTCCAAAGCCTACATTGCCATTTGAGACCAACAATCCATAGTTATTTGTTCCACCGGATGCGGAGAGCAGGAGAGCAACATTGCTCGAGTTTGTGCCGGTGTGACTGTTGCTTATCTGCGCGGCATAGGTAGTCTGTGAACCAACGGCGTTTGCACCTGACAGGCCAACATTTAAGAGGGTCTGCACATTGCCAGCTGCGGCTGTGGAGTTAGACAAGAGTTGCAAGCCAGTGCTATTAGCCAAAGAGTTCCAGCGCCAGATCTGCGTGAAGTTGCCGTTGTCTATGTCAGCTGAACCCGTTGCTGCCAGCAACGCATTCATAGCAACCGTGGTGGAGTAGATGCCGGTGCCGCCTTTGCTGCCTGGCTCAAAGCCAATGACGTATTTGAAGGTGGTGTTGTAATTGTAGAACTGTACGTTGCTGCCAGCCTGACCCTGACCGTTGTAGCCGGTAGTCATGAGCGCGCCATTATCCAAGACTAACATACCAACACCGCCGCCGTCAGGGAAAGTATAATTATACATGTCTACAACTTTGGCACCATCATTGTTGCGCAGAACTTTTTGGAAGGTGGATTGATTCGTAGTGCCGCCTATACCTAACTGGCCATTTCCGTTATAGCCTGATGACCAAACATTGCCATCACTGTCCAATATATAGACAAAGGCATAACCTCGGTGAATATCACCGGTAAGGGAAATTTTTACAACCTTTCCTTGGAAACCACCGGTGAGCTGATAGAAAGTGGTGCGTTGGTTGGATGTTCCATCACCGAGCTGGCCATAAATATTGTAACCAGTTGCCCAAGCGTTACCGTTATTGTCCACTGCGAAGGCATAGTTACCGCCGCCGCTGGATGAATAGTTGTTGTCTGAGGCTAGGTAGATCTTGGAGATATTGGACAAGTTAGACTGGACAAAATAATTTTGTTGCGTGGTATTGCCAACACCGAGTTCACCTCGAGCGTTTGATCCCGCACCCCAGACTGTGCCGTCGCTCTTCAGAACCAAAGTACTTTGTCGGTGTGAGCCGGTATAACTGGCGCTGCTGCCATCTGGGTCATCATGACCACCACGAGATATCACATCCACAACACCAGTTGCCATAGTACCGGTACCAGGTGTTGGATTTGAACGGTTGGTAGTGTCGCCCACACCTAACGAACCAACGCCATTGAAACCCCAGGTATAGAGCTGACCATTGGAGTCAATAGCCGCTACAGTAGTATCCGCGTTGCCGCCAATAGAAAGCTTGGTAATAAACTTACCTGAGAGTACGCCGCTGCCGGCCTGCACTGGCGAATTACGCTGGTTAGTTGTGCCGTCGCCGAGTTGGCCTTGTCCGTTGTAACCCCAAGCCCAGACCTTGCCGGTTGAATCAATGGCCCAGAAACTCTGGTAGACTCCCCAATTTTCATGATATGAAGCTGAATTGGTATAGAGTTTGGTAATGACAGTGCCAGCTGGGAAGGAAGTTATCTGCGTAGCCATGTAACGCGCTGTGGTGTCGCCTAAGCCTAAGTTGCCGTAAGTATTGTCGCCCCAGCAGTAGACTGTGCCGACGTTAGACAAGGCACAGGCAGAGTCACGGTTGCCAACAACCTGGCTCCAACCAGATGGCGCAGTGCCAGCAATTGGGACAAAGGATGGCGTGTAAGCTCTCTCAATGTTATTTCCGTTTAAGCCATATGGCGCGTACAAATTATTGCCTTGACCCAGGGAATAGAGTTGGTTTCTGTAAATGAACGCTGTGCCTTTCATCCAGCCCTGCGAGCCATTTTGCGCATCCATAAGTTGTGGCATGTAAACGGTGCTTGCGCTCTGAGGAACAGAAACCTGAGAAGAGCCAGAGCCGCCGATCACGCGCCACTTTTGCGTTGTTGCATCGTATTGCACCAACACGGAGGAGTCAGCGGCAAAGACGAGCGACTGGCCAGAACCAGTGAGGATTTGGTTGGCAGAAGTGGAAGCGGAGGCAGTACCGGAGTTAACCAAAGTAGCGGTAGTACCTGAAGCGTTCATTATAGTGAGTAGGGCGCCGTCAGTGCCATTTGCAATACCGTCAATAATTGGATTGCTGCCGGTCAAACGCACCAGAGAAGTATTTCCAAATGCTGCGTTTGATGTGAGACCAGGAGTTGCGTAGTCAACACCCTTGCGGAATGCGACACGCCCAGTGATGTCAGCAGCCAAACCAGCACCGGAATTGGAAATCTTCAGAGCAGCTGCTTGTGAGTTCGTGTTCGTAACTGCTGCGTATAGTGCTGCGGCAGTTGTGGTGCCTGCACCGCTCAAAGTGAACGATGCTAGGTTACCAGTCGTAGTTCCAGAAGATGAGGCTGAGAACAAAGTTCCTGAAGTTAAGTTATTGGCACTCAAAGCGAACAAAGTTTCTGTAGTTGCAGAGCCCCAGTTCCATCCTTGAGTGTAACTTCCGTTTTCTATAGTGTTCACACCAACAGCTTGAGTAAGGGTACTGAGAGACACCGTAGTGCCAGTACTGCTTTGCTTGCTGCCTGGCTCAAACCCAGTCACATACTTGAAGCTATAGATATTACCACCTGCGCCATTCGTAGCACCACTACCCAGTTCACCTGCTGCATTTTGACCAGTGGTCATCAACGTACCGTCTTCCAGCATAATAATCGCACCACCCCAGATATCATCCGTTGTTTCGTAGAAGCCATATGTGCGGATATCTACAACTTTCTTGCCATCAGTATTGCGGAATGGTTTCTTAAAGGAGGTTACATTTGTGCCACTATCAACTGGTCTACCCAACTGACCCTGGTTGTCAAACCCAGAAACCCAAATCTCGCCATCTGTATCCAAGATGTATGTGTATCCATAACCAGCATACTGATCACCGCCAAATACCACTCTATTAACTTTGCCCTGGAAGGCGCCAGTTGGTTGATAGTAGGCTAACTTGTTTGCATTGCTGCTGCTGTCGCCGAGTTCATAACGACTATTGTATCCAGTCAAGAAGAGAGTGCCCGAATTCGTAACCATGGCTGTAGATCCCTGAGCTCCGCCAAAGATCTTGGCCACGTCAGTTCGGTTTGTTGACTCACGGGTGAACACAGAGCGGTCTGTGGTAGTGCCATCGCCGAGTTGACCAGTGCTATTATCCCCTGTGCTATATACCTGACCATCCGCGCGCAGCGCCACGGTCCAGGCTACGGTTGCGTAACCGCGGGCAATTACATCCACTATTTGGGTAGCCGCTGTGCCGGTGCCTACAGAGATTGCCAGTGGCACTGGCTGCGGAGTAGCAACACCACCATTACCTGTCTGTCCCACACCATTGTAGCCCCAAGTGTAGAGTTGGCCATTTGAGTCAATTGCTGCGACATGTGTACTGTTAGATGAGCTGACACTGACTTTCGTGATTGTTTTTCCAGCCATGGCCCCACTTGCACCAACTAGAACTGGTGTGCTGCGGCTCGATGTCGATCCATCGCCCAATTGCCCATAGAAGTTATAGCCCCAAGCATACAACTTGCCATCACTTCCCAAAGCCCAGAAGGACTGACCAGAGGAGTTGTCGAAGTTATTATTTGTGTACAGTTTGGTTATAGTTACACCGCCCGGGATTGCACCTTGGCTGATTTGTTTTGCGTAGTTGCGGTCAGCAGAGGTGCTGTCACCAAGAGCGTTGTTGGAGTTATCACCCCAGCAGTACACTGTACCGACGTTAGACAACGCACAGGCTGAGTAGTACGTCCCAACAACCTGAGACCAACCTGTGGGTGGGTTTTCAACAGTGACTAACTGCGGTGTCCAGGCATTAAGGTTGGAAGTAGAAATACCATACGGCGTTTCACTGGATCCAACACCAAAGGCATACAACTGATTCTTGTAAATGAAGACCTGACCACGCATACCGTATTGACCACTGTCCTTATCCATAAGCTGCGGCATCACTGCGGTTGTGGTAGTAGAAGCTACGGATACTGAACCTGAACCAGACCCACCAATCACGCGCCAGCGTGACACTGAACCGTCGTACATCAAGAGCATAGAAGCGTCTTGTGCAAGCAACAAATCACCGCCCGTTCCCGTAATAATACGGTTTGCTGCTAGGGAACCCACATTTTGGTTTGCAATAGTAGCAGTACCTACCGTACCTGCGTTCATCAAAGTCAGGAGCTTGCCATCAGTGCCGCCGGCGATACCGGTTATAGTTTGTGCGGAAGAAGTGGAAGCGAGACGAATCAGAGAAGCATTGCTAAACGCTGCATCATTCGTACTACCGCCAGTGGTGAAGTCAGTTCCTTTTCGGAACGCGACTGCGCCAGTTACATCTGCGGCCAGTCCAGAGCCTATGTTAGAAACTTTCAAAGCTGTTGCTGAGGAAGATGCATTTGTTATAGCCGCTGACAAAGCGACTGCGGTTGTAGTGCCGTTCCCTGAAAGCGTGAAGTCAGCCAAGGTACCGGTTGTTGTGCCAGCAGAAGAAACTGAGAAGACCTTACCGCTCGTCAACTGGTCAGCTACGAGACCTAAGGCTGTGCCCGTACCTGAACTCAAAGTGCTCCAATTCAAGATCTGACTATAACCGCTCATGTCAACGGAGTTGCTGCCTGTTGCCGCCGCAAGTTTGTTAAACGAAACCGCGTTGGTTAAGAGTCCTGACTTTGAACCAGGTTCAAATCCTAAGAGATAACGATACCCGTTCGCGATACTAGTAATAGGCGTAACTGTTGTACCCGCATAACCATTGTTGTTATAACCCGCGGCCATCAAAGTGCCATCTTCAAGAAGTATTGTAGTACCTTGGAACACACCAGGCTGGCCTTCAATGCCGTATAACGCGATGTCAACAACACGCATACCGTCAGTATTCCTGGTTACCTTACCGAACAAGTTAGATGCAACTGTTGTAGTATTTCTTGCAAGTAATCCATTACCGGTATAACCTGCAGACCAGACGTTTCCATCAGTATCGAGGATAAAGGTCGCATTGGTACTATTTAATTCATAACCGCTGAGCAAAACTTTGGAAACTTTACCTTGGAAAGCTGGAGAGCCGGTTGGCGCGGTGAATGTTATGTGCTGGGTAGTATCCCCAGTTCCATGAGAACCGTTGGTGTTATAACCTGCAAATAAGACACTACCTGTTGTAGTAACAATAGCGCTCTCGCCACGCCTTGGCTGGTTAGACGGAGCTGCATACACCTTCGCGGCATTAGTCACACCAGTAGCTTGCGTCCAAAACGTTCTGTCGGTTGTACTATTGTCTCCGAGTTGACCAGCAGCATTTGCGCCGGTTCCCCACACAGTTCCATTAGAGAGGACAGCAAGAGAGAACACGCCTATACCATAGTTCGTAGTACCATCCCAATGGTAACTACCACGGATAACCATATCCACAACCGGAGTTGCAGTACCAAAGGTGAGCTGAGGAGTGAGTACCGCGGTTGCGCTTGTATTGCGCCCGAGTTGACCACCCTGGTCACCGCCCCAACCATACAGTTTGCCACTGTCAGTCAACGCTAACACAGAGATAGCTTGTGTGCCAGATGACATAGTCGTACCCGAGACAGAAACTTTAACTACTTTATTACCTACAGAGCCGTCGAACAGACCGTTTTGGACTTGAACTGGAGCAAAAGCATCAGCCTGCAAGCCATCACCAATTTGACCCTGCGAGCCATCGCCCCACGCATAGAGCTTTCCGTTGCTATCAATTGCGTAGAAGGTAGCCTGGTCATTGGTGTAACCGCGGCTTGATGGGCCATATATCTTAGTAATAGTCGGAGAACCTGGGAAAGAAATTGCCTTTGCATAATAACGCGTAGAATCTCCAGCGCCGTCACCGAGCTGTCCATCAGCATCATTTCCCCAGCAGTACACAGTGCCGACGTTGGAAAGTGCGCACCCAGTCGTGAAGTTGGCAATCACATTGTTCCATCCGCTTGGTCCGTTTTCAACCGGCAGGACAGTTGGCGTGTAGTTGGCATTAGTATTAATACCAAAGGCTGCTCCAACACCAGACACATAAATCTGGTTCTTGTAGATAAAGACTGTGCCTTGCGTGTCCTTGTAACCTTCGTCAATCAGCTTCGGCATATATGCGGTAGTGGAAGTTCCGAGAGTGAAGGAGGTAGTAGAGCCGAGCCCCGAGCCGCCGATTACTCTCCACCTTAACGCTGAGCCATCATACATCAAGAGCACTGAAGCGTCTTGTGCGAGCAACAGATCGCCGCCGGTGCCAGTGATTATTCTATTCGCTGCAACTGAACTGCCGTTTTGGTTACCAATCGTTGCTGTGCCAACTGTGCCAGCGTTCATCAGAGTCAGGAGTACGCCATCTTGTCCGCCAGCTATACCAGTTAAGACTTGCATCGATGTGATAGATGTCAAACGAATAATAGAAGAGTTGGTGTCAGCAGAGAATGGTAATTCCGTAGTACCACCGGTTGGGTAATCAAGACCTTTACGGAACGCCACGCGACCGTCAATGTCAGCGCCAAGTCCAAGTCCGGTGTTGGAAACCTTCAAAGCAGTTGCGGAGGAAGAGGTGTTATTTACCGCGGCAGTCAAAGCAGAAGCAGTAGTTGTGCCTGCGCCGCTCAGTGTAAAGCTAGCCAAAGCGCCTGTTGTGGTGCCGGCTGAGTTGACTGCAAACGCAGTGCCGCTTGTCAGGTTATCTGTGTTGATTTCAAATGCAGTTTGCGTGCCAACTCCAGTCCAGTTCCATTCCTGAACAAATGCAGCATGATCAAGCGTGTTCACACCAATCGCAGCTGTAATCTGAGAAAGCGAAACTGTGCTACCATTGGCAACTTGCTTAGAACCGGGTTCAAAGCCAGTTACATAACGGAAGGAGAAGTAGTTACCAGTCTGTGACGTATTAGTAGGAATTTCACCCGTGACATTTTGTCCAGCGACCATGAGGCTGCCGTCTTCGATTAAGAGGATTGCGCCGCCGTACGTTTCGTTGGTTGTCTCGTAGTAGCCAAATGGTTTTAGATCAACAACTTTCTTGCCGTCAGTATTGCGGAAAACTTTTTGGAACGTGCCGCCGTAGAATGAACCAGTAGTAATAGGCCTACCGAGTTGGCCCTGGCCATTCCAGCCTGCGGACCAGACATTACCATCTGTGTCCAAAATATATGTGTAGGCATATCCATAAGCCTGGTCACCGCCAAAGAGTACACGGTCAACCTTGCCCTGAAACGCACCTGCGGGTTGGTAATAGGTAGTTCTATCTGTTTGCGTATTGTCACCTAATTCGTACGAAGCATTCTGACCAGTTAAGTACAAATATCCTGCATTATCGACCATAGCAGTGGTACCCTGGCCACCACCAAAGATCTTAGCGATGTTAGTCTTGCTGGTATTCTCTTGTACAAAGCTAGATGAGTCTATGGTGTTTCCTCTGGATAACTGACCTTCACTATTATCACCAGCTGACCAGACCGTGCCATCGGTCTTCAAGATAGTTGTCCAAGCAAGGGTAGAATAACCACGAGCTATTACATCTGCCACGCCTGTGGCTACCTGTGCTGGCTGGTGCGTAGCCCCGCCAAGCACCCCATCGCCAAGTTGGCCTGCGCCATCATAACCCCAAGTATGCAATGTGCCGTCTGTTGCTAATGCTGCAACATGCGTTGCGCTTGCTGAAGAAATAGACACCTTACTCACTGTCTTGCTGGCTAGAGTACCGCCAACAGCTACTGGTGTAAAGCGATTGGTGGTAGAGTTGTCACCGAGCTGACCGTTACTATTGTAGCCCCATGAATAGAGCTTACCATCGCTGCCTAGTGCAATCACATAGAAAGCGCCGCCTGCATTATCATAATTATTTGCAGAATAGAGTTTCTGAATAGTCACGCCGTTCGGAATCGCACCTTGGCTGATTTGCTTCAGGTAGGTTCGGTCAGCCTCAGTACCAGCACCTAAGCCACCGACTCCATAATCACCTGCACAATATACAGTACCAACATTGGACAATGCGCACACGTTGTAAAAACTACCCACTACCTGACTCCATCCAGTTGGCGGATTTTCTGCTGACAATACCTGTGGCGTCCAGGCAGTTATACTTGAATTTGACACACCGTAAGGAGCTTCCCCAGTACTATAACCAAACCCATAAACCTGGTTCTTGTAGATGAATGACTGACCACGGAAGCCGTATTGGCTCGAGTCTTTGTCCATGAGCTGTGGCATATACGTCACGGTAGCGCTTGTTGTGGAAGCCGTAGAAGACGCTCCGGGGTTGGCCAGTTCTTCTATGAATGCTGATGGGAACGAGCCGAAATTGCCTGTGTCACCAAAGTCTACAGTGCCAGCTGAGGCTTGAGCCAATACTCTTAAGTGATATGTTGTGTCAAGGGCAGGAGTTACTATTGCTTCGGCAAATCCAGTGCCAGTAGGAATATCAGCCTGGCCATCTTCGAGCTGTCCGGTTGAGCCGGTAGAAGTCCCAGCAGATTGGTCATACCAACCAAACCTCACCCAACCATTGTTAGCCCATGGTATGACCCCTTGCAAG
>Ga0196964_10001268_pt1 | contig 12977 bp, 19 predicted proteins | sample S1_10metaG_FD_148615 | JGI IMG/M metagenome (GOLD analysis project Ga0196964, IMG submission 148615) | Soil microbial communities from Anza Borrego desert, Southern California, United States - S1_10 | ecosystem: Environmental > Terrestrial > Soil > Desert | place: USA: California | collected...
AACTTTTCCTTTCGACGAAAATATGAAAAGGGTTTTTCACGGAACAGTAGTCGCCATAAGAGAGTTTTTTTACTTCAAAAGGAGTTTTAAGCTTTAAAGGTTTATTCTCCCGCGTGTCGATAACCGTGAAATCATTAACTTCTGGTTCCGGCGGACGATTCTTTAGTATTTCAAATTTTTGAATTAATCCGATTGAATTGCAGTAATTTATATAACCACCGGGCAATACTTTATCAAAGAAAATAATAGTCGGAGAAACAATGCTTCTTAATTCAACTTGGGTTAATGAATATTTTAAATTTTTGAAATCCCGGCGGCGTTTTAGAAAATCTTCGCAATAACTGCGGGCGTCTTTTAAAGAAATAGAAGTTAAATATTGTTTTAGATTGTTTTTTGTTAAAAAATCGGTGGTAAAATATTGATCCTCGCTTTTAAATTTAATACTTTCTCCGGTATACAGGTCATGGCGCGGAAAGTGCTGTTCAAAATAATCCGCACGTTTAATTTTATGCTCTTTATAGAAGTGACTATTATCTTGGATTAAATTACCACAAATCTTACAAACTTCAGTATCCTTTAATGTTACCTGTAAATTCACGTATAATAATAGTGTAAATATTGGTATTAATAACAAAATTTTAATAAAAAAATGAATATTGAAGCTAAAACAGTAATTCAGTGCGACCAATGCAAGTCTCCGATTTCCGTTAAAAGTCCAAATAAATCGAAGGAAGAGAAAGAAGACTTGGTTGAAACGATTGAGGCAACCTTGAATATGCCCAACGGCGAAACTAAAGAATTTCAGCTTTGCTCCGAGGAATGCCTTCGACTCTTGTTAAACGCCCGCAAGAAGAAAAACGCTAAAGCTAGTATTGACATTTCAGCAAAAAATAATAATATTTGTAGTTATAGATTATAAAAATTATGGATTTTTTACAACACGCAAAGGATTTTCAAAATATAAAATGTAATTATGAACAAACTTATGGAATAAAGAAAACCCCTTATCGTTGTCCTATTTGTAACGGCAAAGGACTCGTGCCTTGTAATTTTTATTCATTTTCAACTTTTAATGTTACTAGTGCGGCGACCCCGGAAACGTGCCGATCCTGTGGCGGCAATGGTATTCTTTGGGGATAACTAATTAAAATGAATATTCACGCCCCTAAAAAACCATCGCTAGTTTCGTGGGAATTTCGGGGCAAACCTTGGAAAAGGGGTAAATATACTTGGTTAAAAGCCAAACATCGAACTACTAATTGGTCATGGTTTTATTGTTTCGAAATAAATGAAATAGTCTGTGACATTTCGTATAAAGAGATGAGCAAAAAAAATGATTAAAGCTATTATATATAATATCTATTTACTTTTAATATCGCTGTTCTTCTTAATTTTGTTTTTAACTTGCTATTTTAGTTTTTATTTAGTAGTATTTCTCTCGACGTTCGGTGCATTTTTGAGTTTAGTGCGCGAAAAATATTACGAAGATAACTATGAACATTAATTGGCTGGAAAGCCTTCGGCTTGACGACGAGTTAAAAAAAATACGGATTGAAACCCATAAAACTTATCATATTTTTGCTCGGACAAAACCCGGTTCTTATTGCCCTAGATGCAGGGCGCTAGGAATGTTTCCCGCCCCAAAATCATTAAAACAAAAAATATTGGAATTATTTGAGTAATTAATAAAAATGAAAGCCTTCGTTCAGATTCATACAGACGGGGAGTTTTATAACGAAAACGCCTATTTGGCTTGGCGAGCGTTTCGTCATTTCGGTTATGATGTAATAAAATTCAAAACCGCCGATTTATATAAACAAGAAATTACAAAAGAAACCCCCTGTTACGCGGGCGTAGAAACTACTAAATCAATATTTAACAAATTAGGCGTTAAACATAAAGAATTACCGTCCTATCCTTCAGAACTAAAAAATTATTTTATACGAGACATTAAAATTGAAACGGTAGAATATGTAAGAAAAACTGTTTGCTCGGGAAAGAAAATTTTCGCAAAACCTTTAGATATTCATAGAAAGTTATTCGATGGTACTTTATTCGAAACAGAAAATGATTTAATTCGATTGGGGGGATTAGATGATAATTGGCCGGTTTACACTTGTCATCCCGTTAGATTTGCGTCAGAATATCGATGCTTTGTTTATAATAAACAAATTTTAGATGTAAGAAAATATAAGGGTGATTTTATTTTTACACCTAGTCAAACATTTCTCTTTAATGTTATTAGGAGTTATGAGAATGCTCCAATAGCATATTGTATAGATGCGGGGATTATAGCTGAATTTAGTGCTTATACATCTATAGTTGAAATAACCGATGCTTGGTCTTTTGGACATTACGGATTAAATATGGTTCATTTTGGAAGAATGTTGATTGATCGATGGAGCGAAATTGTATCCGCCGCGTCATAAAAATATTTTTTGGATTTTTAATGTTTTAAACTGTAATATATAGTAAGTAGTAGATTTTATGAGTAAAACTTATCGATCACACGATTATTGTTATTCAAGTTGGGAAGATGAAGAGTGGAAACTTAAACGTGACAAAAAGGCATTCTATAAACCATCAAAAAAATTTAAATATCTAAATAAGCGTCAAAGGAAAGCTAAGGAAAAACAAGCTCTTATCCATGATCCAGACAATGTTCCAGAATTTCCTAAAAGTGACGCTTACGACTGGCTCTAATTGAAAAAAATAAAACTCATTTTAGTATTTCTGCTAATTTGGACGGGGTGCGGTTCAAATAATATTACGAACATTAATAATGAAATCATCGAAGGCGATGATATATATTTCTTCTTAGTATCAGATATCTCAATGGTCCCATCGCAGGGGTCAGTTTTGGCCGATAGATATTATAGAACCGTATCCCCCACTTGGATTGAAGATGAGTTTAAGCCAGCTTTAAGAAAAAAAATACATGGAAAAATATGGACCAAAGAATCGGGCGATTGTGACGATGCTACATTATTAGCAAAACAATTAGCTTCTGAGTTAAATTGGTTTGATGGAGAAAGTGCTTTGGCTATTGGAGAAGTTTTTTATATTCAAACGCAGGGCACAGGGCACGCAATCATTTTTTATCTTTATAAAGAAAATAATCAATTAAAAATAAAATTTATTGAACCACAAACGGCACAAGACGTTAGATTAACATCAGAAGAAATTAAAAGTTGCGTTTATTGGAGAATGTAAGTATTCTTAAATAAATATGTTAGAGATCAATCTTACGGCGGCGGTTTGTATTGCCAGCATTATTAAAATTTTAGTCGATATCGTTAAAGACTTCTTGCAAGATAAGCATCGAAAACTAATACCATTCGCGACCTTGATTTTGGGCGCGGTTTTTTATTGCTTGTATTTAAAAGCGTTTAGTTTTAGTGTTTTGTGCGCCGGGGCGTTTATTGGTTCCTTATCTGTAGGCGGGCATGAATTAACCAAAACGATCAAAGCGACCATCGGCGAAATTGTAGGAAAGTCAGATTAGAAAGGATTATTTTTATTAACAGCGTTGAATTTTTATCATTAACTTGCGTTATCGCCGCATTGTTTTTACTCATTCTGATAGAAAAAAATGACAAAAATAGTAAATAAATTTCATCATCCATACGACACGTACATTGGGCGCGGTTCATTGTGGGGCAACCAATTTGTGATTGGTAAAGACGGAAGTCGAGAAGAAGTTATCGCAAAATATAAAGTCTGGTTTTATCAAAAACTTAAAACTGACGAGACTTTCAGAAAAGAAACTTTAAAATTAAAAAATCGAACATTGGGATGTTTTTGCAAACCAAAGCCGTGTCACGGCGATATTATTTGTGAGTTTCTTAACTCTGATGCCGCGCAAGCTTAAGCCATTCATTCATCCACGGTGCCAACTCCCATTCGTAAAAAAAAGATGAAAAATTATTAGAAAAATCTTGATACATACCTAGAAATATTACACATTATAAAGAGAAATATGTTAACAAAAAATATTGTTCGAATCATTGAGCGTAAACCCGAAAGCTTCAAAGGGAGCAAAAGAGAATGGAGTAAATTAATCCGCAGTTTAATTATCCCGCCGGACCCAAATTATACTTGGGTGAAAAACGAAAAAACTTTTGAGTGGGAACGTGTGAGGGTTTCATGAAATGAAGAAAATCATTCATGTCAATCAACACAAAATTAAAGAGAATAAAAAAAATAAAACTAAACTGCTCGTTATCACTGTTAAAACTTACAAAGATAACCAATATGTTTCCGGGGTAGAAATTCTAGATAATCAAAATAATATCGTCGCTACAATCATCTATTCGCCCGAGAAACCTTTAAAATGCGGCGCGCATTGTTGGATAGAAACAAATTGTGATGTTAGAATTAAATAAGATATATCATACTGAAGCTATTAACGGTATGAAATTATTAGATGATAATAGTATTCCTTTTACTTTGACAAGCCCCCCTTACGATAACATTCGTAAATATAAAGGTTTTACTTTCAACTTTAAGGGTATAGCTGATGAATTATATCGCATTACGAGTCCGGGAGGGGTTATCGTTTGGATTGTCGGTGATGGGACAGAGAAAGGTGGCGAAACCGGAACGTCGTTTAAACAAGCTTTATATTTTAAAGAAATTGGTTTCACGCTCCATGATACAATGATTTATCATAAAAGTGCTTTTAATTTTCCGGCAAATAATCGTTATCATCAAGTATTTGAATACATGTTTGTCTTAACAAAAGGGAAATTAAAAACTTTTAATCCTATTAAAGATAGAAAAAATATTTATGTAGGTCAAAAAGCCCATGGTAAACATCGCGGTAAAGACGAAAATGATTATAAAGATATGTCCAAAATTGTTAAAGCAAAACCTGTAGGGGAATATGGGCAAAGAACCAACGTTTGGTATACGAAGGTCGGCGGAGGGCATGTGACTAAAGATAAAATTGCTTATAAACATCCGGCGATTTTTCCGGAATCTTTAGCGGAAGGTCATATTAAAACTTGGTCTAATGAAGGTGATATTGTATTTGATCCGATGGCGGGGAGTTTTACCACGGGTATATGCGCTATCAATTTAAAACGAAATTTTATAGGGATGGATATTTCAAAAGATTATTGTGAAATAGGCCAACAAAGATTTAAAAACCGTTTTAATTTCAACATTCCAATTATTTCAATTTAATGATTATTATAAGTTAAGACAAGACACTTATCCGGGATTGTATGAGTAATTGGATTGATAATCAACGTTGTCCGCAATGCTTAAACAAGAATGTTTTCCAATATCAATTTGGTAATTATCGTTGTAAACAGTGTGATATTGTTTATCGACCTGATATGCTTGATTATTGGAATAATGCTTTCCGTCAGGGTTGTAAGTTTATTAAACAAAACTCGTATTTAGAAGAGTGGGAATATTAAAATTTAAAAATGAAACTATTTTGTAAAAATAAAGATGGCGGGCCGGAATCTAATGTTACCGGTTACTGGTTAATAGAAATTAAATCATTGTTTTCTATTGCTCTATTAAAATTTGAGCACGGGACGAGAGATGCGTTTCATAACCATGCTTTTAATTGTGTCTCATGGGTATTAAAAGGATTTTTAGTGGAATTTCACTTGGATGGACATATTCAGTCTTATCATCCTTCTATTATTCCTGTAATTACAAAAAGAGAAACATTTCATAAAGTTTTTTCGCATGGTACAACATGGGTTTTAACTTTTCGCGGCCCTTGGTCTAAGACTTGGAAAGAGAATGTTCATGGAGAAGAAATTACTTTAACTAACGGGAGAAAAATTGTATCATGACACAAAACAGACCTAGTATTAGAATTAAAGCTAATAAAGCTAAAAAATTTCGATGTAAAGATTTAATCATTGTTTTAGAAAATCCTAAAAATCTCGCTAATATCGGTTCGGTATTAAGAAACATTGATGCTCTAGGCGCGGAAAAGTTATACATAATTGACGGAAATAATTTATTACCAGAAAATTGGCAAGAAATGCGTAAACGTTCGAAATTAATTGATATTTCGGCGTCTGCGATTAAATGGGTATTTGTTAAGAAATTTAAAACATTTATAGATTGCGCGTCCTATTTAAAAAAGAAAGGCTTCGTATCTTATAGTACTTCTCCCCATCAGTCGGATAGATGGAATATAAATTTACAAGAAGGAATTTACACTATACCTAAAATAGCGATTTGGTTTGGTAATGAATCAAGAGGGTTAAGCAAAGAAGCGATGGATTATGCTCATATTAATATTGTTATTCCTATGTGTGGTATTATCGAAAGTCTTAATTTAGGGACAACAACGGGAATAGTTATTTATGAAGTCGCCAAACAAAGAAGAGTTTTTACAAAATAAAATAAATGAATAAATGTTTTACTATTCCCATTTATAACGCGGTTTTAACATTAATTGTTTCTAATAATATAGCCAAGGAAAGAAAGAAACTTGAGTTTTTATTTGGCCCTGTTCCAGAAACAAATGATTATCATGCTTTATGTTCTTATTCGGGAGGAAATAGTTTTGCTTTATTTTTCACCCCCGAATCTAGTAAAAATATTGAAATAATTGCACATGAAATATTTCATTTAACTCATAGAATTCTAGATTGGGCGGGCGCGAATTTTGATTCAAATCATCATGAACAAGGTGCATTATTACACGGATATTTAATGAAATTTATTTTAAAAGAACTTAAATTTTGAGGTTATTAATGAAACAAAAATATATCTCTTATCGAGTAACATTTTCTTTGGGCGACTCTTTAGTAATGGAAAACGCCGCGAATATTAATTTATGCCCTAATTTATATTATACTATTATTCAAGAAATTTTAGATCATGCTCGGTTTTGGAATATCGAATGGATTTGGTTTTTTTATGAACCTTATGTAGAAATTACATGGTTGTCCACGAATAAAAGCGATTCTGAACATTTCATTAATATGATTAGGGATGTTTTAGATGATGCTAATATAAAAGATTTTAAAATTACTAATTCTGAAGAAAGCGGTTTTGGTCCCGATTGGTTTTGTAAAAGCGAAGAAGAAATGTATTTCGGCGCAAAACGGTATTCGATTTGCCGTCAATTTGTTGAATTATACAATGATTATAAACGCGCCGTTGATAACGGTAAAACCTTAAAAGAACAAATTAAAAGAACAATTCATGGGCTATGTAATCCGTTAGGTTTAAATTATAAAGACGAAGCCTATATTTGTTTTTCGCGCGGCCTAATTTGTTTATTGTTTTGTTTGTTTAATTTTAAGACGGCGGTTTGGATTTATACGAAGATTTTTAGACAGAAATTTTAAAAATGGAAATTAATAAGATTTATAATATGGATTGTAATGATGGAATAAAAATTTTATCCGATAATCTTATTGATTTAACGATCACTAGCCCTCCATACGATAATTTAAGAAAATATAACGGATTTTCTTTTAATTTCGAAGATTTAGCAAAAGAACTTTACCGAATAACAAAAGTTGGAGGCATGGTTGTTTGGATTGTAAGCGATGCAACCATTAACGGTTCAGAAACGGGTACATCATTTAAGCAAGCATTATTTTTTAAAGAAATTGGTTTTTGGTTGTACGATACGATGATTTGGTTGAAGCCTTCCCCTCCAAGCCCTACCGAAGGAAGATATTATAATGTTTTTGAATATATGTTTATTTTAAGTAAGGGAAAGCCTAAAACTATCAATCTATTAAATGACCGCTTAAATAAAAACCCCGGGCGCAAACGGAAAAAAGAAACTCGTCAAAATAAAGAAGAACGTATATCTTTAACCGAAACAAGAATTACAGGACAATTCTCTAGACGATTTAATGTTTGGGAAATCACCAATAATAAAAACACAACCATTCATCCCGCTATATTTCCCGAGAAATTAGTTGAAGACCATATTAAATCATGGTCTAATGAAGGAGATTTAATTTTTGACCCTTTTATTGGGAGCGGTACGGTGGCTAAAGTAGCAAGAAATAATAATAGAAATTATTTAGGATTTGAAATTTCACAAGAATATTGTAAAATAGCTGAACAATATCTAAATTAATAATGAATATGACATACGAACTTAATAAAGAATACAAAATCTTTCCTTACAGTCCGACGAAACTCTATAAAGCAATTTTCGTTGGTTATATTCATTTTGGTTATAATGGCCGCAACGATATATTTCAATATCCCGTTTTTAAATTTGATTTTTATGCTTATGGTGATCCGACTTGTTTTATCGCTTTGGCAGATGGTAAACCTATTGGCAGCGGACATAATATTGAAGAATTGTTAACAGATTTAAAACAAGGGATTAATTATTATGGGATAGGTTATGATGAAATTTTAATCGCGCGTCCAGATATTAAAGTATCTAAAGAAGATTTTATTAAACAAGCAAAGAACGCAGGGGTTTCAGAAGCAAGTATTGCCGACAGCTTAATGAAAGGATTTTATATAGTAGGATACAAAAAAGATCAAGGCGGCGAAATTAAATATTGTCCTTCTTGTAAAGTAATCAGACATACAAGTTGCGTCGCTTGTGGATGTGGTAGTTGTTTTATTTGTAGGTATCAATGGTCTTGTTTTCGGACTCCAGTTAATATACAAAAATTGGATCAAACGTTGCACTCACCTGAGATAATTCAGTAAATAACATTTCATAATAATTTCTCGCACCCCAACACGCGAGTAATAAACAAGTATATAAATCTTTGCGGGGTCGATTCGGCCCCGTTTCGCGTTTTAGGTTTTGTGGTAAATCGAACTGTAAGACTCCTAGAACCGTTGTTTTTACTTCAACTAAAGCTACTTGGTTAATTGTGGCGGTAATCCAAGTATCTTGGTCGTCAATAAATTCCGATAAACTCATTTCGATATCGTTTTTATTCTTAGGTTTTAAAGGTAAATTAAAATTTTCGTATTTTTTTACTTCTTTTTCATTTGCTCCCAAAGCACTTGCGAACCAAACCTTTTTACAATCAATTTGATTTTGTAAATGCTCGTTCATTAAACGGATGCCTTGGCTTGTGAAATTTTGTCCATAAACAATTTTGCCCGAAGTTTTATTATATTGAGTTTTAGCTTTAGAAATCTCTTCAAGGTAAGAATCAGAACAAAAATCAACGTCTAAAAATTTTAGATTTAAATTTGCGTCTTTGGCAATCGTAGATTCATTAAAACCATGAATAAATTCGCTGCCGGAATTATCAATGACCGTAAATACAATATTGAAATGCTTAAACAGATAAGATAAATATTCGTAATGCTCTTTTAAGTCTGTTCCCGCCCGGGCGTAAGAATGAACCAAAACAAGTTTCCGTTCTTGTGGAATTAACATATATAATCCCATTGCAAAAAAGTCACTTGATTTAGAAGCGGAATAAGAAGGGTCAATAGCCAAAATATATTCGGCGTTTTTATCCCCTGTTAGTTGCACAGTCGGATATTCATTAACCGGAATCGTGCATTCGAACATTTTTTTAACGTTAAAATATCCATCACCCGCTTTACTAAACAGGCCGCGATACTCGCGCCGAAAATATTCTGTGTTTTCGCCGCCATTTGCTTTTGCAGAATTAATTTGGCTCATATCCATAATACCGTTCTCCGGCAACGCTTCGTAAGATGCTCTAACAACCATAAAAGTAGGTTTTTTAGATTCACCCGGGGCCAAATCTATTTTTTCCGGATGATAAATTAAATCAATCCACGAATTATACATTTCGTATAAATATTGAAACTCATAACTCGCTGAACTAAACACACAAAATTTATTTTTAGGAAAAGATAAACGGTCTTCCTCTTTTAGAACCCCTTTAGAAATCAAAAAATCTTCCGCCGCCCTAAGCTCGGCTTCCTCTCGGAAATCCTGTTTGACCGTCAAGAAAGGACGCAGAATAGTTTCTTGAATTTCTTTACTAATTAATAAACCTTCGTCCACGCATACACAATTGGCCCGGGTGCCGCGCAACCCTTCACCGTTTGACAATGGTAAAGCGAAAATTTCCGATTGGTTTGGTAAAATCCATCGAAACATATCAGTAGAACGGCGCATGGCATTAGGAAAACATTGTTTTAATAATTGTGCTTTTTTAGAATTGACCATCTTCTCTGATGCTTCCAGAATCCGCCGCGCACTTCTGAAGTTAGAAGAAATTAAACATAATTTTTTATCAGGATAAAAAATGCTATACAAAATAGAAAAGACCGAAATCAAAAAGCTATTATGATTAATAAAACCATTCGCCCAATAACATTCTTCTTTATCTACTTGTATATCCACCGTTTCTACCAAAGTTTCTTTTCTGATTTTAATTTTCTGATAATCTAATTTTTCTTCTAGAATTTTCGTTAATTTGACAGTATCCTCCGGGTCCAACAGGTTTTTACTCAAAATTCTTTCTAATTTATTGTATGAAACGTTTTTATGTAAACGACAATCTTGTTTTCTGAAATAATGTTTCCCGTATTTTTTCTTTAAATATTCGCTTAATCCGGCGATTGTGTCAGGGTCATTTTGAAATTTGTCTTGATAAACGTTAATGTATCTATCTATTTTTTCTCGCTTTCGTGTTAAACGTAATTTAATTTGGTTATTGAATAATTTTATGTTTTTGATACCATCAATATGCAGACAGTAACCGATTTGGGTTTCGCATTTTTTGCCCATTATTTCATAAGGCCCACCTTTATGAGAAATATAAATAGTAGAGGATATTCCTAAATTCAGCAAAACTCTTTGTGTAGTTTTTATAATATCTAAAGACGACGACGATAAATTAATAGAACAGTAAGCTGCATTTTTTTTATGATTTTCGCGGAAAATAACGTATCCATCTGTATCAAAAAGCCCGGCTAGGAAATTCGCAATATTCTCTTTAGAAAGTTTTAAAATTTCTAAAGGAAAGGGTTTCCAAGGGGCTTTTATACCAGTCGTTAAATCAAACGAACGAACATAATCCACCAATTCTTTATCACGAATATGAAAATCCACCGCACGGGTTCCTTCTTTAGTTAAAATTCTGAATGATTTATGTTTAAAAAAAGTTGATAAAAAGGTTAATGTTTCTTCATCGTTGGTAGTTATTTTGAAATAATTTTCATTCAAATAACCATCCCCTAACAAAAGACCTAAAAAATAACACCAATCATTATTTTCACAGCGACTCCCCCATTTATTCATTCCCCGTTTGACAACTAAAATACTATTAGTATTTAATTCATCTACTTCTTTCCATTCATTTTCCAAAGTTTCAGGATTGTAAACCAAAAACTTATGTCCGCTCATAACACGCACCGAGAAGCCATTTTCAGTTGTAATTTCGTAGCCTTTCTCGTTTGGTGGATTAAAGTTTTTAGCCAAAATAGTTTGAAAACTATTGTAAGCATAAATTTTCTCACCTACTTCTACGTCTTTGATAGGTTTCATCCCGTTCTCGGTAATACATAGTTCATTTATATCAATGCACTTACTAAATCCGCGTCCCCCTACTATCAAATTATTGTCTCTTAAAAACAAACCTTTTAAAATCACTTCTTGGATCGGCATTAGCTCAACTCCCGAAAGAAATCTAAAAGTCCATGCTAAATTTGTGCGTAAAAACTTAGTTAAGGTAAGTTTAGCGGTAACATCATCCAGACTTCCATTTAGCTCTTTACATATTGCATTAAAATCTTGAAATTTTTCGATTTTCTGATTACCAACATTCCATGCCATAAAAATTATGAATTTAAAATCTCGTTCGGATCACAACCGAAAATTTCGAATTTCAAAGTATCCATGTTTTCCAAACGGGTAATTTCGCCCTGTAATTCTTTACGTTTTATATCGGCGGAATTAATCAAACGCTTTCGGGTTTCTTCGTTTCGCCAAAATTCAACCAAACTAATTAAACTTTCAGTCTCGCGGATTCTATCTTTTACCCGGCTACTTCTTTTACCGTTCAGATCGTTAATTAAAGATTGTTGCCGCTTGATACAATCATTATGTTCTTTACGTAAATTACTAATTGCTTCTACGAAAGTTAATGTTAATTTTTTTCCATCTTCGGTTCCGTCTACAGACTCGTCCGCGATTCTTTCATATTTTACAATTCGGGCATTAATATGTTTACCATTTACTACTTCCGAACAAAGCATAATATATTGATCGCGTTCTTCCGCCGTCAAATCATCGACGCCGTAGGTATATGAAATAAAAGAACTCTCAAACAACTCGCGGTCCTCAATACTATCATAACTATTGATTGTTTGAATAAACCGATAGGAATTAACATAACTAATTAATGCTTTTACCCATCTTTTTTGTCTATCGTTAGACCCATACTTACTACGATCAATTGGATTATCGACATATTTGTTAATTCGGTCGATCATTGAGCTTTCTTGCTGCGGCGCTTTATATTTATCTGTAGCTATATCTATAGGGTCAGAATATTTAACGCGGTCATTTAAAGTACGAGCAAAAGCAATCACCGCCCGGGTTTCATTAGATAAATTAGTTAATTTTTTATTAAACAATGCCTCCGCGATTTCAAGGCAAGTCATTTTATTTATATTATTGGCGATAAACTCTTTTTGATCGTCAGTTAAATTAATTTCACCCTTTTTCTGATACTGATAAGAGACAGTTGCCTGTAAATTCTTTTTAGCTAACAATTCGCGAATCAATTTTGAACATTTAGAACGCCCATCGTGGACACCACCAAAGACAGCTTGAGTTAATTCTTTAATCGACGGCGGTGTTTTAGAATTGTTCCAAATTTCGAAAACTTTTGCTTCTTGCTCGGGGGTTAATGCGGTTGGTTCTTTTTGTTGTGATTCGTTGGGGTTGATGTTTTCCAACAGATTATCTAAATTTTCATCACTCATAAAATTTTAAATATCTATCTCACCTTCGTAAACAAGTTTGTTAGCTTTTTGCAAAATACTATCTTTAATATTTTTTAACTTAC
>Ga0196964_10001269_pt1 | contig 12962 bp, 8 predicted proteins | sample S1_10metaG_FD_148615 | JGI IMG/M metagenome (GOLD analysis project Ga0196964, IMG submission 148615) | Soil microbial communities from Anza Borrego desert, Southern California, United States - S1_10 | ecosystem: Environmental > Terrestrial > Soil > Desert | place: USA: California | collected...
AGCCCGAACCTCCCACGGAACCCCCAACCCAACCGCCGCCTGATGAAGAGCCTCGCATGTACGTGGTCGTCGGTACCAACGTCGCCAAACCCGGCCTGAACCTGCGCAAACTGCCCAGCACAGGCAGCGAAATCCTGGGCGTCGAACCAATCGGCTCCAAACTGCGCGTGCTCGACAACCCGGAAGATGCTCGCAAGCGCATTGGCAAACCCGGCGAGTGGATCTTGGTCAAGGATGATAAAGGCCGCCGCGGATATGTTGGCGCGGCGTATGTGCGTGAAGCCTAACCACAGCAATTTATAAACAATATAAAAGCTGGTTCCAGAGATTGCTGGAACCAGCTTTTGTTTTTACGTTCTCTACAACTTCGGGAACCTGCTGACCACTTTGGCAGGGGTCGGCGCTTTGCCCGTCGCGCCGCCCTGGTGGATGCCGAGCGGCGTCCCCTCGGCGGTGTGTTTCGTGTCCACGTAGGCCAGCCCAGTCAGGAAGCGCTGGCTGTCGATGGCGCAGGACGTCACCCAACCGATTTGCTTGCCCTCGGTGTTCATGACCGGGTCGCCGCTGTGGGCCGGGCGCACGCCCTGCTGGTCGAAGCGGAAGCGTACCACCACGCCTTTGCGCGTCTTTTCGTTGGCAAGGTAGGCATCGCGCCCAACGAACCAGGGCTTGTAAAGTTTCACGTATGAACCGAAGCCGCTTTCGCCCACGCCCAGGTCCCCGCCCGGGCCCGCGCTTAAGCCATCAGATGAGTGACCCGACCCCAGCCCCATCTCATGTCCATAAAGCGGCAGACCGGCTTCGGTGCGCAGCGAGTCGCGCGCGCCCAGGCCGGCCGGCTTCACGCCGAATGGTTCGCCCGCTTTCAGGATCGCGTTCCACAAATCCGCCGCCCGCTCGGGGTGGACGAACAGTTCGAAGGCCAGTTTCTCGCCGGTGTAACCGGTGCGGGAGACGATCAGGTCGAAATTTCCAAGTTTTGCATCGCATAGTTGTGTGCGGTTGAGTTTGGTAAGGCGCGCCTGCGTCTCGGCGTCCGCGCCCAGGGCCAGCAATACGTCGCGGCTCTTGGGACCTTGCAGGGCAATGTCCACGCGCATGTCTGCGCCGGCCTGCGTGTCGCGCAGGTTGCGGATGACGGCTTGATAACCGTAGGCCCGCACCCAGGGCCGGGCGTTATCGACCTTGACCTTGCCGTCGCGCACATTTTCCATCCAGGTGCGTGCCTTGTCGTCATTCGAAGCGTTGGCCACCACCAGGAACTTATCGGCGGCCCGGCGGTAAATGAGCATATCGTCGATTACCTGCGCCTCGGGCGTCAGCAAATGCCCATACAGGCTCTCGCCCGGCAGCAGCGTGCTGACGTCGTTGGCGCACACGCTGTCAAGGAAGGAGACAGCATCCGCGCCGCTGACTTCGTACACACCCATATGTGAAACGTCGAACAACCCGGCAGCCTGGCGGGTGGCAAGGTGTTCCTCGTAGATCGACGTGTACAAAACCGGCATCTCCCAGCCTGCAAATGGCACCATCTTCGCGCCCAGCGATTTGTGGACGTCGTACAGGCTGGTGCGCTTCCACTCACCCGCGGCAGGTTCCTCCCATTTGAAATCGGGCAGGGCCTCTTTCTTCCCCGTGTCCTTGATTCCGATAAACCAGGGTTTCTCCACATCCGTTGTCGAATCCGTTCCCATACCCCTTGGACTGTCGTTCAAGACAGGCTCACGGGCACGCGTCCTTTTGTCCACTTCCCCATCCGTTGTCGAAACTACCACCGGCCCCGGCACACGCCGCAGCGGGTCGGCGTCGATTGAGACGTAACCATCCGAGAGGTCGCGCAGCCAGGTGCCAGCTAGCCCGGCCTTGTCCGTTGGTACGCTCAAACGGTACGTTTCGCCGTCCAAACAGGCCAGCGTCCCTTCGATTTCACCTTGGGGTGTGACAATGCACGCCGCCCCAGATTGCCCCGGCTTGAGCGCCGAAAGGTCCGTCGAAACGGCATAATCCAAAAACTGGCGCACACGCTCACCGTATAGCTTGAACACCGCGTTGCTGTCATCGTCTACAAAGTAATAATGCGGATACCCGCTCTTCTCATACTCGAAATCCACCCCCGCATCTTCGGTCATCTTGCGGATATTCAGGCGCGCTTCGTTCAGCACGCCAAAATCAACCTTGGCGCGCCGGGCGCGGCCCTTGCGCGGCGTATCGACGCTGTGCGGCACGCATGCCAGCAGCAGGTCGGAGATCACGTCGGCCAGTTGGCGCGATTTGGCCTCGTCGAAGCCACGCTGTGTGATCCAGGGCGTGCCCATGCGTACCCCGCTCGGGTCGAGGGCGTTACGGTCGCCGGGGATGGTGTTGCGGTTGACGACGATCCCGGCCAGGTCGAGGATGCGCGAAGCCATGTCGCCGCTCAGGGAGGTGCCATCCGGCCCTTTGACGACGGTGCAGTCGATGTTGATCAGGTGGCAGTTCGTGCCGCCGAACGGAATGCGGAAGCCGCGCTTCGCGAACTGGTCGGTCATGGCGATGGCGTTTTTGATGACCTGTTCCTGCAGTGTCCGGAACTGCGGCGTTTTCGCCAGCTTGAAGGTCAGCGCCAGCGCCCCGAAGATCTGGACGTGCGGGCCGCCTTGCTCGCCGGGGAAGACCGCCCTATCGAGCTTCTTCGCCAGAGCTGGGTCGGTGGTCATAATGATGGCCCCACGCGGGCCATCGAGCGTTTTGTGCGTGGTGGATGTGATAACGTGGGCATAGCCCATCGGCGAGGGGACGACGCCCGCCGCCACCAGCCCACCGATGTGTGAAATATCCGTCAGCAGGTAGGCGCCCACCTCGTCCGCGATCTGGCGGAACTTGGGCCAATCGGGGATCCAGGAGTAGGACGAGTACCCGGCGATGATCATCTTTGGTTTGGTCTCGAGCGCCTGTTCGCGGATGCGTTCGTAGTCCAGCCGTTCGTTCTGGTCCACGCTGTAGTGCACGATCTTGTAGTATTTGCCTGATCGGTTGACCGCCGAGCCGTGCGAGAGATGCCCGCCATGCAGCAGGTTGAGTCCCATGACCGTATCGCCTGGCGCGACCAGCGCGTGATAGACAGCGTTGTTGGCCGGGCCGCCCGAAAGCGCCTGCACGTTGACGAAGATCTCGTCTGCGCTGACGCCGTTGGCGGCGAAAGCCTCGGCGCAGCGTCGGCGGGCCAGCGCTTCGACGGCGTCGGCGTATTCGACGCCTTTGTAGTAGCGCGGATCGGAGTAACGCCGGTAGTGGGCCAGGCGGCGCGGGTAGTCGAGGATTTCGCTATCGGTCATGGTGCGTGTTTCTTCGTCCGGGTAGCCCTCAGCGTAAATGTTCTGGAAGGCTGAAGACATTGCCTCACGCACTGCTAGCGGAGCCTGGCTTTCAGATGCGATCAAGATCAGCTTGCGGGCCTGGCGCTCGGCTTCGAGCTGGTTCAGTTCGTAAACTTCGGGGTCGAGGTCGGCAAGGCTGCCGCGGAAAAGGAAATCGGACATGAGGTACTCCTGGATGAATGTCACGCAGCTCCTGCTGCATGCAATAAGCGGGTGGATGAACGCCCTGAATTGTAGACGCGGAGAGAGATGAGGTCAAGTAAGAAAATACGCGCAATCATTGGAAATGGAAGGCGCCGCCAGGGATAAAACACCCAGCGGCGCGCTTTTGGTTATACAAATTTATTACGGCTGTTCATCGTGCTGGTGGAATTCTTTCCCGGCAAAATACTCTTTCAAGTGACCGTAACCAACCCACTGGCGGAAAATCTCACGCTTATAAGGGATGTTCAACGTCATATTGATCAATGCGTCATTTGCGTGCGGGCCGCTATCGGCTGCCTGTGCTCCGATGACGATTTCTTCCTCATAAAAGTAAACCGAGTAGGGCATCTCCATCACATCCCCATATACGTTCATGTCTATGTTAACCCCATCCGGTTCGCCTACCAGGCCGATAAAATTCTGTAAGGTAAATGGTGGCAGTTCCTGGAAGGAAAGGGTCTTTATCACGCCATTTTCCATAAACAGGTAAACTGTCGTATGTAATTTTTTGGTTGGCTCAGTGTACCATTTTACGAGAATCCCGGTTTCGGTGGATTGGGTGATTTCCTGGATCTGGTCCGAAGCTTCCAGGATTGCCTGCGCTTCTTGGCCTGTTGTTACGCCGGGGTTGATCCCCAGCCAGCACATGTGAGGACATTTCTTACTAAACTCAAACGATTCGATATAGGGCTGGTAAGCGCTCCAATCGGCAGTGGGTAGCGAGCGGGTCTTGTTTGGGTCGACTGTGGCAGGCGCGCAGCTTGCCAGGAGCAGCATCAGCAGGAAGAAGATTTTTTTCATGGGATCACCTCGGGGGATAAGAATTCGGGTCAACCCAAACGATTATACAAGCAAAGCGCCGTTTCGATTTGCACAAAGTTAATCACTCACATCGTCTATAATGTCCGCATGCCCTTCGTCCGTGTCGCCGTCAACCTGCCTGCTGTGAGCGGGGAATTCGATTACCACCTGCCCGAGGCCCTGGCTGGCGTGGTGCATGCGGGTCACCTGGTCACCGTCCCGTTTGGAGCGCAGATTGCCCAAGGGATTGTGCTCGAAATGCTCGATCAGCCCGCTGTAGCCCAGACCAAAGCGGTGCTGGACCTGCTGGACGACGCCCCAATCTTGAGCGCCGCGCAGATCGAGTTTGCCCGACGCCTGGCGCGCGAAACGCTCAACCCGTTGGCAGCAGTCGTCAACCTGATGATCCCTCCTGGGTTGAGCCAGCAAACGGACACGATATTTGAGCTTTCCACGAAATCCAATACCCAATCATCGAATATCGAATTATCCAAAACCCAACTCCGCCTGATCGAACTCGTCAAAGAGCGCGGCCCCCTGCGCGGGCGGCAGATCGACCGGCATTTTACGCGTGTGGACTGGCGCAAGTCGACGCAGGGGCTGGTGCGGCGCGGGGTGCTGATCAGCAGGTCAGTGCTGCCCCCGGCCAGCGTGCGCCCCAAGTTCGTTCGCACCGTGCAGCTGGCGGTGCCGCCCGAAGTGGCCGAAGCAGCCATGCCCGACCTTGGCAAGACCGCATCTACCCTGGAGCGTCGCCAGCGGGCGCTGCGTTTCCTCATCCGCGAGCCGCAGGCTGCCAACGTTTCGTGGGTCTACGCTGAAAGCGGCTGCACCCTGGCCGATTTGCAGGAATTAGCCGAACGTGAGTTGGTCGTGTTAGGCGAGGCCGAAGTTTTTCGTGATCCGTTGGAGGGAAAGGGGCAGGGATTAGGAGAAAAGGCGACGAGGGATTTGGTTTTGACTCCCGACCAGGAAGCCGCACTCTCTCAGATACTCCCCTCTTTCACCAATTCCCAGGCGCCTGATCCCCAACTACCTGATTCCCAATCCCCCGCCTTCCTCCTCCATGGCGTCACCGGCTCGGGCAAGACGGAAATCTACCTGCGGGCTGCCGCCGAAGCGTTGCGACTTGGCAAACAGGCCCTGATACTCGTCCCAGAGATCGCGCTGACTCCCCAGACTGTGCGCCGTTTTATGGCGCGTTTCCCCGGGCGGGTGGGATTGGTCCACTCGAAGCTCTCGGACGGCGAGCGCTATGACACCTGGCGACGGGCGAGGAGCGGGCAGCTCCCGGTCATCATTGGTGCGCGTTCGGCCTTGTTTGCCCCACTGGAGAATATCGGCCTGATCGTCGTCGACGAATGCCACGACGGTTCGTACAACCAGTCGGAGCCGCCGTTCTACGACGCCGTCAGCGCGGCCCAGCTCTACGCGCGCATCTGCGGCGCCGTCTGCATCCTCGGCAGCGCCACGCCACCTGTGGCCTTGAAGTATCAGGCCTATAACTCCCATCTCCCGCACGCGGGAGATGGGTCGGGGGTGAGGGCCGTCTCTCTCCCCTCGCGCCTCACACCCGTCGAAACGGGCGGCGTCACCGCCGGGACGAGCCTCCCCCGGGTGCACGTCGTCGATATGCGTGAGGAACTCAAGGGGGGGCGGCGCGGAATCTTCAGCCGCGTCCTGGCCGAATCGTTGGCCGAGACACTGGAACGCGGCGAACAGGCCATCCTGTTCCTCAACCGCCGCGGTACGGCCACCTACGTCTTCTGCCGCGACTGCGGCTACGTAGCCAAATGTCCCAACTGCGACACCCCTTTGACCTACCACGTCGAAAACAGCGTCCCTGCAAGGGGCCAAAAACCCTCAAACTTCAACCTTCTTTGTCATCGCTGCGCCTACGCCCGGCGCGCATTCGAAAAATGCCCGCAATGCGGCAGCAACCAGATCCGCGAATATGGGCTGGGCAGTGAGCGTGTGGAACAGGAAGTGCGCACACTCTTCCCCTCCGCCCGCACCCTCCGTTGGGATTGGGAGACGACCCGGGAGAAGGACGCCCACGAGGTCATCCTGACCCATTTTGCCAACCATCAGGCCGACGTGTTGGTGGGCACGCAGATGCTCGCCAAGGGACTCGACCTGCCGCTTGTCACGCTGGTCGGCATTGTGCTGGCCGACGTGGGCTTGAACCTGCCCGACCCATTCGCCCCCGAGCGCGCCTTCCAGGTGCTGACGCAGGTCGCCGGGCGGGCAGGACGCTCTGCGCGTGGCGGGCGGGTGGTCATGCAGACCTTCCAGCCCGGGCATTACGCCATCCAGGCTGCGGCGGGTCACGATTACGACATGTTTTACGCGCGCGAGATCGCCTTCCGCCGCGAGCTGGGTTACCCGCCGTTTGGGCGCTTGCTGCGCCTGGAATACCGCCACAAAGATAGCGCCGAAGCCGAAAAAGCGGCTCAGGTACTGGCGTCACGTCTCACAACGGCTATAGAAGCGGAAAAACGGATGGAAACGGATGTAATTGGCCCTGTGCCATGTTTTTTTGCGAAAATCAACGGAGAATATCGCTGGCAGATCATATTGCGTGGGCCGCAGCCCGTCTCGCTTTTCCAGGGCCGGCTGCCCGAAAACTGGCGCGTCGAAGTGGACCCGGTTAGTTTGTTATGAACCGCTGAGGGAAGGGATAAAAGGATCAGTCCTCCCATATCCCTTTTATCTGTGGTTTGGAAACCATGTTAAAGAACTTTCTCTCGAAATATTTCCTCTGGCTGCTGGCCGCTGAAGCTGTGCTCTGCACGATTAGCTTATCCTATGCCCCGGTGCGTTCGATAAAACTGATCGCAGCCGTGGCAGCAGCCGCGCTTGTGCTGGTCGGGCTGGCCGCAGGTGTCGGGCGCTTTCCAGCCGTGCGTGGACGTCTGTCCTCCACGCTCGATCACATCGCCGCCAACCTGGCGCTCTTCCGCTTGCTGACCTGGGCCTGCGTGCTGGTCTTTTTAGCTGCCTGGGTCTATCTCTTCCTGCCTGTTGACCGTCAGGGCGGTGCGCTCAACCTTTACCTGCTCTCCCAACCCCTGGCCGCCTGGCTGGTCGTCATAGCCCTGGAAGCCGGGCTGTTGCTCTTCCTATGGCGCGGGCTGCGCTGGCCGCTCCCAAATGGCTGGAAAGCTGTCTTGAAAACCGGCGCTCTTGTTTTGACTCTCCTGCTCCTGCTCTGGGGCTTCGTGACCGTCACCCGCCTGGGTCTCGACCCGGTGGGGGTCTTTTGGTACGCTCCGGGTACGCCGCTGCTGCTTGTGCAGGCGCTTTTCGCCTGGATGCTGGGCCTGCTCTTCCTATGGGCCGAAAACCGTCGAAACGGGCGCAACCCCGGCCCTCGCCTCGATCTGGCGGTCGCCGCGCTGCTGTGGGGCGCGGCCTGCCTGTTGTGGCTCTCCACGCCCGTCACCCGCCCGACCATCTTCCAGCCTACGCCCGTCGCGCCCAACTTCGAACCCTACCCCTTCTCAGATTCGGCCAACTACGATGTCAACGCCCAGGGATTCCTGGCCGGCCAGGGCTTTTCGCTCGATCCGTCGATCAAGCCGATCTACTCGCTCTTCCTGGCCTTCGCGCATATGCTCGTCGGGCAGGATTACACACGCATCGTCTCCCTGCAGGTTATTTTTCTGGCCCTCATCCCGGCCGGTCTCTATACACTTGGCGCGCTCTTTTCGATGCGTCCGGTGGGGCTGATCGTCGCCGTACTGTTTATTTTGCGTGAGAAAAATTCCATCGAGCTTACCAATGTCATCCAGGTTTCGCACGTCAAACTGCTGCTCAGCGACCTGCCAGCCACCGCGCTGATGACCGCGCTGATGGTCTTTTTCATCGGCTGGCTGCTGAAGCCCGAATCGCGCCGCTTGTGGGCGCTGGCCGCCGGGGGCGTGCTTGGCATGTCAATCGTACTGCGGGCGCAGGTAGTGGTCATCATCCCGTTCCTTTGGCTGGGGGCGGCCCTCGCGTTCCACCAACACCGCCGCCCATTGTTTAAACAGGGTGCGCTCCTGATGCTGATAGGCGTCCTGGCCAGCACGCTCCCGTGGCTGGGCTATGGTTACTTTGCCCAGGCCCAGGTCAAATCGCCCGACTACCTGCACCTGCTGGCCTTACAGTTCCGCAGCGGCCCCGTGGAGGAACTCAAACAACTGCCCGGCGAGACCATGCAGGAGTTCGACGCCCGTATTCAGGAGAAAATGTTTGAGTACGTGCGCGCCAACCCTGGCCTGGTGGCCCACTCGATGGTCGCTTATTTTTTCCGCAACGCCATCCAAAGCATTGCCTGGTTGCCCCTTTCTCCACAACTCGAAACCGACCCTGCCTCCTACGCCAGCCGGCTGTCTTTCTGGGATGACTGGCGCGGCGCGCTGCCGGGTGAGTCGCCCATTTTGTTGGCCCTGCACCTTATCTTGCTGGCCTTCGGCGTCGGCGCGCTTTGGTCGCGTTTTCGCCACGTCGGCCTGGCGCTTGGGCTGGTCTTCATCGGGTACGTCGTCAGCCTGGCCCTGCCGATGCTTTCGGGTTGGCGCTTCCTGTTGCCGGTGGATTGGATCGTCGCCTTTTATATCGCGGTCGGATCGGTGGAACTTGCCCGCTTCGGGCATTCCCTGTTTGCACACTCATCCCACCCGTTGCCTGCTCCCGTCGAAACGGCGGACGCCCCGGCGAAAGCCCCTTCATCACTGCCTTGGCCCCGGGTGGCGGTTCTGGCGCTTTTGTTCGCGCTGACGGGTCTCTCCCTGCCTCTTGCCCGGTCGTTGATCCCCGTCCGCTACCTGCCCCAGACCGGCAAGCAGCTGCTCGCCTCCTACACCGCGACAACCGCCCACGTCACCGTCGCGGACCTCCCCGATGCGGACGCCGTCGCTGCCTTCCTCCAACAGGAAAACGCCCTCGCCCTCCACGGGCGGGCGCTCTACCCACGCTTTTTCCCGTCGGGGAGCGGGTTGCGATCCACGGGCTGGGCCAGCTTCATCGCGCGCGATTACGACCGCCTCGGGTTTTACGTCGTCGGCCCCTTCCCCACCGATGTCGTGCTACCTCTCGGCCAGCCCCCATCCATCTTCCCCCACGCCGCCGATGTGCTTGTCTTTGGCTGTCAGCGCGACCCTGATGTATACGCGCGGCGCTATGTGCAGGCCTGGGTGGTTGTCGTGCGCGCTGAAAACGACATCTTCCTGCGCGCCTCCGGCCCCATGCCAGACTGCACTTTGGGGTCGTAACATCACGGTCAAAATTTCGCCTTTTGTTAAGAGGCAAAGCGCAATTTGCATTATATAATTATTGATGAAGGACTGATGTTACGCCATGACACATCGTCCTGAAGGCTAACAACCTTCGGGACGTTTTGCGTAATTAAAGGAACAGACCATGTCAGCTTTTTTCAATCCAATGGAGGGACACACAAACCTGCTCGACTCATATAACCTGGAAGCCAACCGGCGCGGTGAGATCACCGAGACACAAAAACAACGCCTGAATGCCTCATTCAACTGGGTGCAGGGGCTTGCTGTCTTGATCGTGATACTCTTTTTTGGCGGTACAGTGTGTTTTATCTCCTCTATACCGGTTTTGGCCGGTGAAGAACTGGAGAGCGGTAGCTTACTCGTGCTGCTCGTGGTCGGAGGGGTTTTCCTGTTTGTGAGCTTGTTTGGCGGGCGCAACCTATGGGGGATGTTGGATACTGCCATCAAACTCCGGCGCGACCAGGCCAACCGCGTCATCCGCCAGGCGCAAGGCCAGCTCTCCTATCACAAAAAAGGCTACATCTTTCAGGTGGACGAGCGCAAACTCACTCTGCCGCCGCAAGGCACCGGCGGATTGCTGCCTGCCGTGACTTACCGTGTTTATTACCTCGAAGAGAGCGGCATCTTGCTTTCTGCCGAAGAAGTCTTCCCGGCCGGCCTGGCCCAGGTCCGCGCTGCCCTGGACGAAATCCTGGCTGGGGCAAATGGGTTCTCCCTCGAAGACCTGGCTGCCAACCGCAACGGCGAAGCCACTGCGGCCCAGCGCCGCAAGGTACTGGGCAGAGTCATTGCAGGCCTGGTGATGATCGTCATGGCGCTTGGGTTTTCGGTGATCGTTATTTTTGGGACTTTGGACGGGGTGCAGGGTGAGCCAATATTTGTATTAATGTTCGGCGCTTTCCTTGTTATTTTCCTGCTTGCCGGAATTGCCCTGCTTGCCAAAGCCCTTCTCGATCTCTTCATCTCTGCGCCGCAACAAGCTCAGGGCGTGGGACGCAAGGAAAAGCGCGTCAGCGGCGGGAAACACCGCACGACACGTTATTACTATCTCGTCGGTGGGGAAAGCTTCGAGATTGGCTCGCGCGCCTATACGGCCCTGATCGACGGCCTGGAATACCGTGTTTATTACCTGCCCCACACCAAATCGTTGATTGCCATTGAAACGCTAAGTACTTCACCCGGCAGCCCGGCATTTTAATCCTGGAGGCTCCATATGCAAAGTTTATCGCGCGGCCTGACCCTTTTGGAGACCGCAGATGGTGGACCGTGGACGGTGCATTTTTTACGGCCCACCGTCTACGGTCTACCGTCGCACTTGGTGACGTGTGGTAGCGGGAACTAACAACATGCAGCCCAACCCATCCAAACGGCTCTTCCTCACCTGGGAGGATGTCGATAACCTGATCGACAAGCTCATCCCGCAGTTCCGGCGCGAGTTCAACGCCATGGTCATGATCACGCGCGGGGGCATCATCCCCGGCGGTATGCTGGCCGATGCCATGGGCATCACCCACATCCTGACGGCTGCGGTCGATTTCCCGGCCCTGCTTGCCAGTGAGCGCAATAAGCTGATGGCCTGGCCCGAGTTCATCCAGTTCCCTGCCGCCGACAAGCTGATCGGGCGCAGTACCCTGATCGTCGACGACGTTTGGGGCGCCGGGCGCACGATCACCGCGGTCAAGAACCGTGTCTCGGCAGCCGGCGGTTTCCCTGAAACCTGTGTGCTGCACTTCAACCCCTACCGCAACCTGTTCAGTTCCTCCCATCCCGATTATTTTGCCGACGTCACCGACGCCTACGTTACCTACCCCTGGGAAGTGGACCGCGGCGCCGACCGCGCCATCCTGCACGACCCTGACAGGTTCTAGGACTTGCGCGTTCAGATCAAAAAAAGACCCGCCCCAAAATGGGCGGGTCTTTTAGTGCCGGGGGAGAGATTTGAACTCACGACCAAGGGCTTATGAGTCCCCTGCTCTACCACTGAGCTACCCCGGCGTTGCGCAGGCGCACAGAGCGGGCTGTATTTTATTACGCCCTAGTCGATTTGTCAACAAAGCGGCGCTCACGCCGCTACTGGTTGGGTCCGCTTTTTTTTATGATAATAATTAACGGATACTGCCCATTCTCCCCAAAAAACTTCGGGAAGACCCCCTCCAGCCAGAAGATGATCCGCAGGAACAGCTTCCCGCCTAGCCTGGGATGCACGAACCAGCGCAGCAAGCGCGTGGACATGCTGCGCCACGGTCGGATCTCCAGCGGCATGTGGCTGCCGATCTCACGTTTGAGCCAGGCCGGGGTCATCTTTTCGACGAACGTCCCAGCGGGAACATCTTCATCAGACCAGTTTTTCTTCTTCTTGGCCGGTTTGCCCGCCAGACGCCGCATCAGGCCGATCAATGGCTCAGCGGCACGGCTTAGGAACGGGTCGTGCCAGCCGTTGACGATGGCCGCCGTCCGGCCCGGTTTGAGCACGCGGTATAGCTCGGCGTAGGCGCGCGTGTGTTCCTCCACGGACAGGTGGTGGATGGCGTGCATCGAGACCTCGCCGTCAAAAGCGTCTTCCTTGAAGGGCAGGTTTGCCAGGTCGCCCACCACGAACAGGCCGTGTGCGCCGATCCGCTCACGGGCCTCGCGCAGCGCCTGGATCGAGATATCCAGGCAGACGCGCTTCTCGTAACCTTCCGAATAGGCCAGATAGTCGTCGTACTGCACCGGTCCGGAGCCGGCGTCCAGCAGAAGCTTGCCGGTTGGCAGCAGCCCGCCGCAGACGCGTAACCGCGTCTTGTGGATGTATTCCGCCGAAACAGGACGCAGGTCCTCGTAGCGGGCATTCTGGTACAGCCCATCTTCCTCCTGCTGCCAGCCGATCTCGTCGTAAAACTCGCGTACTTTTTGTTTTGAGTGTGTCATGATACCTTTCGTAAGGGCACGGCGGGGAATTTGCAAAATTGCTTGCGCCCCTACCAGATGATCGGTTCTCCGGCTAAATAATCGAACGTCTTCCCAAACTCCGCCCGGCCCTCGTCCGCTAGCACCCGGCCCAGGGGCCAGGTTTCCAGGTCTTGCCAGAATTTCATCAACCGCCACGGGAACGCCAGAGGAAAATCGAAAAAGAAACGGTAGGCGTAGTTCCAGGCCGTCTCGACCTGCTTGGGTGTCAGCCGGTAGGCAGGCAGGTCGGCCAGGACTTTATTCAGTAGTGAAAAATATTCGTCGTAGGTGGCCGGTTCGTGCGTAAAACCGCGCCCGCGGTAGTGCGTCTGCCCAGCCAGGATGACCGGCACCCCGCGCATCGCCATCTCCATGCCGACTGTCGTCG
>Ga0196964_10001270_pt1 | contig 12960 bp, 12 predicted proteins | sample S1_10metaG_FD_148615 | JGI IMG/M metagenome (GOLD analysis project Ga0196964, IMG submission 148615) | Soil microbial communities from Anza Borrego desert, Southern California, United States - S1_10 | ecosystem: Environmental > Terrestrial > Soil > Desert | place: USA: California | collected...
ATCTGCGGATTTTCAAATAATCTTCTGCAGACTCTCCAAATCGATCATGGCTCGGGCGATCTGCGCTGCCAGTTTGGCGTTGTTGCGCAGCAGTGCTGTGTTAGCGCTCGTAGACTTTCCGCCGGTCAGTTCGCCGACGCGTTTGAGCAGGAAGGGCGTCAGTTTTTGGCCGTAGATGCCTTTTTGCTTGGCTTCCTGCGAGGCCTGACGCTGGGCATCGTCGGCTTGTTTGGGGTCGAGCGCTGACCCTGATGGAACAGGCTGGCAAACCAGCACAGCGGATTTCAGCCCCAGGCCCCAGTGGTAGCGGGCGAATTTGGCGATTTCCTGGGTGGTATCGAAGCGGGTGCTGACCGGCAGGTTCTTCCCCACTGAAAAGAATTCGGGGAAGCGGTCAGTCTGGTAACCGATGACGGGCACGTCCATGGCCTCAATGTATTCGAGCGTGGCGGGCAGGTCAAGGATCGAAACGGCCCCGGCGCAGACGACGATCATTTGGGTTTCGGAGAGGGCCTTGAGGTCGGGTGAAACGTCGAAGCGCTGCTCCACCTGCACGCCGCCGATACCCCCGGCAGCCAGGATTTTGATGTTGGCCCGGCTGGCTGCGAACATTGTACCGGCCACAGTTGTCCCGCCGCTGGCTTGTTTCAGCAGGGCCTCGGCAAAATTACGTGGGCTGATCTTGAGCGGGTTTTCGGCGTAGGCCAGGCGTTCGATCTCGGCGTGTCCCATGCCGACCATGATCTTGCCCTCCAGCACGCCCACTGTGGCGGGGATGGCGTCCTCGGCGCGCACTTCTCCTTCTATATCCAGTGCAAGGTTCAGGTTCTGCGGGCGGGTCGGGCCGTGGGTGATGACTGCCGTCTCGAGCGCCACGACGGCCAGGCCCTGTCTTTGGGCGCGGCTTACTTCCAGGGCCAGGGCCTGCCTTTTATTTAATTCGTATAGAAATTGGGGATTCATTTGTTCAGGTAACGTCGTCATGCCTGGCTACCCGATTGGTCTATTCATCGCCGACCCAGCGCTGGTTGATGCCGCGTATTTCGTTCAGGGTGCGCAGGGCTTCCAGGAGCACAAAGGGCAGTTCTTCCCCGTCGCGTTCATATAGCTCCAGCGCCGACTGAATGCGCTCGTAGTAATCGCCGATGAGCGAATCGATCAACTCATTCTCAGGGATCTGTCTGTGCTCAGGGTAGAATTTGGCAATCGGCATGGTCTGGATCAGGCGCAGACTTTCCTGCAGGCGAGCATCCTCCTGCAGGCGTTTGAGCTGCTCGGGGTTGTTGCGCGCAAAGTTTTCGCGGCTGAGTTTCCAGGCTTCGAGGTGATTGGCGGGGATGATTTCTGCCGGGGTGACCCACGTCCCCACGCCGATCCAGTTGAGTTGGAAGCCGCGATCGGTGGCGCGTTTTTTGAAGCCCTCCTCGTCGTAGAACATGGCTGTGATCGCGGACCGCGAAGTGAACTGCGCCGGTTTGAAGAAAATTTCACCTGCGTTGCTGCCGTTGCGTCCCGAAAGCTGCTGGCCCAGCCGGTCGAGTTCGTCTTCACGGTTGCGCAGGGCCTCCTCTTCGGGCGCGCCGATACTCGAAAGGAACTCGCTCAACCCGCGCTTACTGACAAAACCATTCAACTCATTCAGGACCGGGCCGGCAATCTTACCTGGTAAGGGCGTGTGCCAGTCAGGCTTGGGGGAAACGGGCGCGCCTGGTTTAACGGGGCGCGGGGCCTTATAGGCCAGGCTTTCCACTGCCTTCTCTGAAAACGGGTAGGGCGTTTGCAGGGTCTTGTTGGGGTTCTCGCCGCGGTAAATGCTGTAGGAATATTGAATATCCTTGGCGATCACGGGGATGCCGTCGCGGCTGCGGGCAATGATGTCCTGGTTACCGTTGATGTCGCGCAGGTCGGCTGCCTGGCGGATGCGCTCGAAGCCCTCAATAACCCTTTTGCTGCGCCGCTCGGTCACGGTTGGTGGGACGACGTAGGCGCTGCCATCGGGCCTTTCGAACAGGACAGCGCTGTCGAGTTCGACGATCACATAGCCCGGGCCGCCGATCTGTACCACCGGGGAACTTTGGTCTGCTTCGACGATCTTGCCCTCGCGGATGCGCACCGTGTTGTAATCAGTGCCGAAAGCAGCCTGACTAATGAAACGGTGGGCCACTTCTTCGTCTTTTTCAAAGACGTCAGCCAGATAGATTGCCGTAATGCGGTGCATCAGCCAGAAGGGCGCGTAGGCGGCGATCATGTGCGCCCACACGCTTGGCGTGAAAACAATCGCCAGGATGAGGCTGAACAGAGCAGTGCTGGCGCTTTCCGTGCTTGGGAAAGCTTCTGGTGTAATCAGCGGGGCGAATAGCGCGTTCCATGCCTCGGGAGTGCGCGAAGTAACAGTGAAAATGACAAACAGCCCGCCAAAATAGAATGTGATCGCAGTGCTGCGCACATGCGCAACCTTGTCTTGCAGGGCAAAGACAAAGTTGAGGAAGTTGTCGAAAGCATCCGACACCCCGTTTCTGACGCGTGTGGCGGCTGCGTTGATGTTGAGCGCCGGGATCCTAGCTGAATTCATCGTTGCTCTCCCCGCGTTGTGCCCGCAGCCAGTTGACAATATCGAACAGTTCGCGCTGTTCAGTATTGGTGCGTTTCAACAACGACGTATTACGGCGGATTCCCAGGAAGGTGGAATGTACCAGCATTTCGAGGGCGTGTGTCTTGGGCGCATTCTCCTCTGGCTTGACTTGCGAGATTTCCTGGCTGGCATTCAGCGCAAACTCTTTCAGGGCTTGCTCCTGGGCGCGGGCTTCGGTCATCTTGCGGTTGCGCTCCACCTGGTCGCGTTCTTTTTGGGCGTTCTTCAGCCAGAGCGTTGTCCACTGGCTAATCAGTTTGTCCTCGACTTCGGAGGCAAACGTCAGGCGTTTGATCGTCACGCTCATTACTTCCAGGCCCATTTCGCGCAGGCGCTCGAACTCGTGGCTTGAAACCGGCGGCACATCTGGCACAGGGCGCCCGAAATCATCGAGCAGTTCCACGGTTTCCTGTTTCAGGCGCTTGGTGAGAAGACCTGCGATTACTTGAAGGGTCGTGTCACTGCGGCCTTCAGGGATTTCGAATAACTGTGTCAGCTTGAACTTGCGCAAATACTCGCGCCATATGTCCACCGCCATTTTTGCCGGCAGCGTGGACCAGACCGGTTGGTTTGTCTGCACGCCCTGCACCAGGTTCTCGGTAACAGCTTTGCGCACATTATCGGCATTGAAGCCGAGCGGTGTGCCCCCCTCGCCAGGCGTGGAGCGGATGCGGAAGTTGACTGAAATGGTCGCGATCACTTCGATGGCGTCGCGGGTCAGCGCGCTGGTCTCGTAACGGCGTTTCTGGATCTGCTCGTAATCTGGGTTGTCTTTGGCGACTGTGAAGGGCTGGTCGTTGTCATCCGGGCCAACCTGCTGGGTGAGCGTGTGCAGGTCAACCGTGGCGGCGATGTATTCTTTCCGGGTGGTGAAGTGGACACCGGGGCCGATCGTCCGCGTGAACTTGACGGGAGTGCGCAGGACGGCGGCGCTGGCGCTATCCAGCCACATTACGCCGGGGCCGCGCTTTGTGCCTTCCCCCTCGCTTTGGTGGACAATACCGTTCTCGATAAAAATGGCCGGACCGTGGTTGCCGGTCAGGTATTGGATCACTCGCTCCACAATTGTAAGCCGCGCGGCAGTCTTCGTCACCGGTAGTACGAACTGCGCAAAGAAGCCCATCCATAAAACTCCGCCGACCAAGAAAAACACAAGATCGACAGCCACAGCGAGGGGGTTCAATCCCTCGGCTGTGAAGGACTGCCATATCACCAGGATGATGTACCCCACGATAAAAATCCCGAAACGCAACAGGGTTTTGGGGACAGGCCGTTCAAAGAAACCGATTTCGTCGTCCATCGCTATGATTTTATAACAAAACTCGCAAGAATGGGAGCGCAAGGCTGAATTGGTGGCATACGTGTTGTAGTCGAATTTATGACTGCGACTGCAACAGGTATATAATTTGGGCATGGACATACTGCGCGTCGAATTCCACTGCCACACAATTGCTTCCAAAGACAGCCTGACCCGCCCCGAGCATCTCGTGCGCGCCGCGCGCCAAAAAGGATTGGCACGCGTGATTGTGACGGACCACAACTCGACTGCCGGGGCGCTGCGCGCGCAGCGGATCGACCCGGAGCTGGTCATCGTGGGCGAGGAAATCATGACCACCCGTGGCGAAATCCTGGCCGCCTTCGTGCGCGAGGAGATTCCCCCCGGCCTGACCCCCCAGGAGACCATCCACCGCCTGCGCGACCAGGGCGCGTTTATCAGCGTTTCACACCCCTTCGACGTGCTGCGCAAAGGCCACTGGAAGCTGCCCGACCTGCTCGAAATCCTGCCCTTGGTGGATGCGATCGAAACCTTCAACGCGCGCTGCATGGATGCGGCCTTCAACGCCCGGGCGCTGGCCTTCGCCCACGAGCACAGCATCCCCGGCACGGTCGGGTCCGACGCGCACACCGCCCTGGAACTGGGACGCGCCACTTTAACGGTAGAAAACTTCGGGGACGCCGATGGCCTGCGCCGCGCTATCCATCAGGCGAAGCCCGAGACGCGGCTTTCGTCGCCGCTGATCCACGTCACGTCGCGCTTTGCGGTGACGGTCAAAAAGCTGGGGTTTGGGAGGGGCAGTTAGGGTGCGATCCCACGCCCTGGTGATGGGAGGATTGGTGCTATAATTTTTTAAGCTTCTATCTGTTTATCGTCCCAAACAATCCATAATATTTATGACAAACACTTCCCGTCTCATTGAATCAGTGTTTTCCTCCATTTTTAACGATTACGAATCGGCAAAATCTGATTCTCGTGTGCGTGGTTTGGTAGAGCAGTCATTTAAGGAATTGGTGGATATTTTTCGTAACCTTCCCCCGCTGGCAAAGCGACCGCATATACAGGTCAAGTTTAGTATTGGTAAGGGGAGTATGGCAAACGTGCCTTGGATTGCCTTCCTGGATGAACGTATTACCAAGACACTGCAAGAAGGTGTGTATTGTGTTCTTCTGGTGCGCAGCGATATGGCAGGGGTTTATATGACTTTTAATCAAGGAGTTGGTGGCGCTCCTGGACGTGGCATCGATAAAGGAAATCTTATAAAAATTGGTGAGAATGCTCGTAAGCTTCGAGAAGAATATTCACAACTTTGGGTCGCGGGATTCAATGTAAATGACAAAATTGATTTAGCGGATTCTGGATACAGAGGGAAGGCTTATGAAAAATCGACCATCGCGTACAAGCTCTACCAACAAAACGAGTTCCCTTCCGACCTGGAGATCGCCGCTGATCTGGAAGAGTTGCTGATTGCCTATGACGACTACGCGGCCAAAACGCTTCAAATCCCTATAACGCGTGTTGTCCGGGATGAGTCCGTGAGAGCTTACTCGGCTTATTCGATTGATTCCTTTATCAGTGAAACCGGTTTCGACCGAAATCACATCGAAGGCTGGAAAACGTTGTTGGAAAGAAAGAAACAAATTATTTTCCAGGGTCCTCCTGGAACAGGCAAGACATTTATCGCAGAAAGGCTTGCCAGGCTGGTCACTTCAGGGACCGAAGGGTTTGTTGAGACCGTTCAATTTCACCCAGCTTACAGCTATGAAGATTTCATCCAGGGATATTTTCCGGCATCAACCCACGGTGTGCTTACCTTTGAACCCAAGCCTGGCCGTTTTCTGGAATTTTGCGAGCGGGCCAGGAAAGTTCCCAATGCTCCGTGTGTATTTATCATCGATGAACTCAATCGGGCAAATATCCCGCGCGTTTTTGGGGAATTGATGCTCTTGCTTGAATATCGGGACAAAAGTGTGCCACTGGCAACAGGCGGTGAGCTTTCTGTTCCGGGTAACGTTTACATTCTTGGAACGATGAATACAGCCGATCGGTCCATCGCTTTGGTGGATTATGCCCTGCGGCGCAGGTTTGCTTTTCTGCGTATAGGCGTTGAGTATGACATTTTGAAAGCCAGGCTTGAGTCGTATGGCCTGCCGGCCGATCAGCTTGTTACTGTTCTTCGAGAGATCAATGCAGCCATTGACGATCAAAATTATGAAATAGGGGTGTCGTTCTTTATAGGGCATGAGGAAAGCCTAATGGAAAGATTACCAGATATCTGGCAGACCGAAATCGAGCCATATTTGGAAGAATACTTTTACGATCAACCAAAAGAAAATTGGTCGGCCTATCGTTGGACCAACCTGGTCGAGAACAAGCTAAGTTCCTGGAAAAAGAATTCCTGATGTGATGCTTGTTTAGAGGCTGTTTAATTGGATTTCTTATCCCCCTGGAGTGTCCGATTTTTAGATCGTCTTTAAACTCATGGTTTCTCCCGGCAGACTTCCACTTAAAATGAAGGCTATCCCCGTGCTTAAAGTTTGTCAGACAACCTCGATAAATATCCAGTATTGCCAAGCGGGGAATTCGCCTGTATAATCCCGGCTATCCCTTTGTATTGGAGCAATTGAATCATGATCGATCAAAAAGATGGACTGGTGGGCAGCGGGGAGCAGGAAGAAGAGGCCCAGAACGACAGCAACCACGAAACAATGGAAAGCCTTATGCAGTCTGATGACGCCGGGTTGGAATTCCCCGCCCAGGGTGAAATCCGCACGGGTGTGATCGCCAGTATTTCCCCAAGCCAAATATTGGTCAGCATCGGCGCAAAATCTGAAGGCGTGATTTTGGGCCGTGATTTGGAACAAATCTCGCCGCTCGAACGCGACGCTTTCAAAGTTGGGCAGGAAATCCCTGTCTACGTGGTCAATCCCGAAGACGACAACGGGAACGTCATCCTCTCCTATGTCCGCGCCCGTGAATCAATGGGCTGGGAAGTGGTAGAGAAGATGCAGGAAAACGGTGAACCCTTCGACGGCCAGATAGAAGGCTACAACAAGGGTGGTTTGATTGTGCTTGTGCATGGCCTGCGCGGTTTCATCCCCGCTTCACAGATCAGCATGGGCCGCCGCAGCGCAGTGCAAGGCGACACGCCTGACCGTTGGGCCAAGATGATCGGCGAGACGATCAGTGTCCGCATCATCGAAGTGGACCGCGCCCGCCGCCGCCTGATCCTTTCGGAGCGCGCTGCCAACCCCGAGTCGCGCCAGTCGATCAAGGAACGTGTCATCGATGAGTTGGAAGAGGGCGGCGTCTACACCGGCCGTGTCACCTCCATCGCCGATTTCGGCGCGTTCGTTAACATCAACGGCGCCGACGGCCTGGTCCATCTTTCGGAGCTTTCCTGGGAGCGTGTACAGCACCCCGGCGAAGTCCTGACGGTCGGCCAGGAAGTCAAAGTTAAAGTCATCAGTGTGGACAAGGACAAGAAACGCATCGGCCTGTCCATCCGCGCCCTGCAGGGCGACCCGTGGCACAATAAGGTCGAGAAGTTCAAGGTCGGCCAGTTGGTGGAAGGTACGATCACCCGCCTGACCAAGTTCGGCGCTTTCGCCCGCCTTGAGGGCGATATCGAAGGCCTGATCCACATCTCCGAGTTGAGCGAGAACCGCATTAACCATCCCAAGGAAGCTGTCAAGGAAGGCGATACGCTCACCCTGCGCGTCATCCGCATCGACAGCGACCAGCGCCGTATCGGCCTGAGCCTGCGCAAAGTTGATTCGTCCTCCTTCGCAGAGCAGGACATGAAGGCCCTGGCTGCCGGTATGGCCGAAGACGACGAGATGGAAATCGGGGAAAAGTCCCAGGCGGAATAGAGCAGAAGATCAAAGAGCGCACCAACCGGTGCGCTCTTTTTGCGTTAAAATGCTTCACACCAAACCTTTATGACAACAACTCACCTGATCGTCGACGCACACCAGGATATCGCCTGGAACATCCTCAACTTTGGGCGCGATTACACCCGTCCTGTCCGCGAAACGCGCCGCCTCGAGGCAGGCGGTACAGCCCCGCAGCATAACGGCGACACACTGCTCGGTTGGCCCGAGTATCAGCAGGGCAACGTGGCTGTCGTTTTTGGCACAATCTTCACCTCCCCCGCTCGGCGCGCGCTCGGTCCCTGGGATACACAGACTTATACATCCCCCGAGCAGGCCCGCCAGCGCGCCCTGGCGCAGCTGGACGCTTACCAGCGCCTCGCCGGGGAACATCCCGACCAGTTTTGCCTGATCGCTTCGCGCACTGCCCTTGAACGCCACCTGGCCCTGTGGGCGCAGCCCGCCCCTGAAAGCGGACGCGCGGTGGGGCTGGTCCTTTTAATGGAGAATGCCGAGGGTGTGCGCGCCCTCGACGAGTTGGACGAATGGTGGGAGCGCGGGCTGCGCATCATTGGCCCCGCCTGGGCCGGGACGCGCTTTTGCGGCGGCACCGGCGAACCCGGTCCATTGACCCGTGAAGGCCATGCCCTGCTGGACGCAATGGCCGGGATTGGCTTTACGCTGGACCTGAGCCACATGCACCACGAAGCGGCGCTGCAAGCCCTCGACCGTTACCCCGGCCCTGTCATCGCCAGCCACGCCAACCCGCTGCGTCTGCTCAAAAGCTCCGAGAGCAACCGCCACCTGAGCGATGAGCTGATCGACGGCATCTTCGAGCGCGACGGGGTGATCGGTGTGGTGCCCTATAACCCCTTCTTGAAGGCTGGCTGGTCCGAAAAGGACGGACGGCAGGCCGTCTCGCTGCAGTTGATCCTCGACCATATCGATTACTACTGCCAGCGCGCCGGGGACGCCCGCTCAGTGGGCATCGGCTCCGATTTCGATGGCGGCTTCGGTGTGCAGCGTGTCCCAGCAGGGATCGATTCCATCGCCGACCTGCAAAAACTCGCCCCCATCCTTTCGGACCAGAGAGGGTACAATTCTGCTGAGATTGCCGCTGTCTTTGGCGGCAACTGGATCGAGTATCTACGGAGAGCACTGCCTTAATGAACGCCAACCCGCCCACGCAACCTGCCGAAACTGCCTCGCGGACGCCCACTGACCGGGCACGTTTCAGCATTACCGTCACCCTGCTTGGACTGTTGATTTTTCTTATCGGCGCAAAACCCGAATGGCTCGGCATGGACCGCAGCCCGGTGATCGGCTTTGCCCAAATCTGTGTCTTTATGATCGGCCTTTTGGTTATCTGCCTGGGCGGGTACATCGGTCTCTCAAGCATGTGGGCCGGGCAGGAAAAAAGCATCGCCGCAGACATTGGCCTGCGGCTGGTGGCGACCGGCTACGTGATCGCCATTTTCAGCGCACTGGCCGACGTCTTCGGCATGAGCCTGCGCGACGACCCGCGTGTGCCGTTTTTTGGCCCCTGGCAGCAGGCCGGGGTGGAGATCGGCATGATCGTCATCGCCGTGGGGATGCTGATGGTAATACCCTTCCACCGGCTGAGTAAGCGCTGAGTGGATTATCTTTTGTCATAAACGCAATTCTGAAATCTTTCCTTTCTTCTTCTTCCCGCCTGGACACCACGCCAATCTTCAACCAACTTCGAGCTGAATAACCACCCTATCGCCCACGTCAAGATTTTCTGATCTTTGGACGCTCATTTTAATCGGCACGAGATAGCGATCCGCTTTGGGGAACAGGGAAGTTTTCCACTCAGTTTTGCCAATCCGTACACGGACCGGGATGACTCCCCAACCATAGGTGACCGCAGGTGAGATCGCTTTCAGGGCGCGGCTCGGCTCTTCTGGGATGGCAACAAAGAGAAAGGGGGCCGGGCCGCGCCAATAGAAAATTTCGGCTTCGAAGTCGAGGATCATTTTCTACTTGATTTCCAGCAATTCCATTTCAAATATCAGTGCTGCGTTCGGTGGGATAAGGCCTGGGTAGCCCTCGGCTCCGTAACCCAGATGGGGTGGAATAGTCAGACGCCGCTTGCCGCCGACCTTCATGCCCACCAGGCCCTGGTCCCAACCTGCGATGACGCCTCCCTGACCCAGGACAAACTCAACAGACAGGCCGCTATCGAGCGACGAATTGAATTTGGTGCCGTCCTCCAGCCAGCCAGTGTATTGCATACTAAGGGTGTCGCCAGCTTTGGCTTCGACCCCGGTGCCAACGACCAGGTCTTCTATTTTAAGCGCTGTGATTGAAGTAGGCGCCAGCGTAGCAGCCGGAGCTTTGATGTCCACCAGTTCCACTTCAAAGATCAGCACCGCGTTCGGCGGGATCACGCCACCAGCGCCTTCGGCTCCATAGCCCAGGTCGGGCGGGATGGTCAGTTGGCGCCTGCCGCCGACTTTCATGCCCACCACGCCCTGGTTCCAACCCGCAATGATGCCATGTTGGCCCAGGACAAATTGAAAAGGCTGGCCGCTGTTGAGCGACGAATCGAAAGGATCGGACTTGGATTTGGTCTGCAGCCAGCCGGTATAGTGCACGCTGACGGTATCGCCTTCCTTGGCTTCCGCCCCGGTGCCCACGACCAGGTCGTCTATTTTTAGCGCTGTGATCGGGGGAGTTTTCGGCCAGGCGAAATACGCTAGGGCCGCAATCACCAGCACAGCGACAATACCGATCGCTATGCCAATGAGCTGTTTGTTTGGAGAATTGGCGGCTCGTTCGGCTCGTTTGCGGTCCTGCAAAGATTGGTTGGTCATTTTTTGCTCCAATGTATCTGTGGTGAGACATAACTGTTCATGCCTTCGCCGCGCCAGGAATTACGGCAAATTTAGTTTGGTGTTTTGTAAGGGAACAGCCCAATATTCGTAATAAGGTGCATGCGTTTTGCACATCGCCTGTTTGGCACGAACAACGCATCGTCCCTAACTCGCTCCAAGTGGCGAGATTTCATAAGCGCGCCCAAATTGCACTCGTCTCTTTCGAGTCGTTTAAGCCTGCTGCGTGGAAGTGCGCTCGATTTCGATATACTGACGAAGCAGGGCATAATCTTGATCAGTGACAAAGCTATCCACAATCGCCACGTTCCAGCCCGGTATGTTTAGAAACATGTCGTCAAAAACCAAGAAATTATAGCACCCAACCCCACAATCACACCCCCAGCGTAAAGGCAATCGCCCTCTCGCCCGCCTACTTGCAGCACTGAAACCAAATGGCTGCATCTGAAATCTCCCCAATTTTCTTCTTCCCGCCCGGGCACCGGTCAGGATACGGAGAATTCTTCTCTAGGCATTCCGTGCATGCAAAAACCTGGGGACATGCGTCGCGGATGTCCGCAACGCCTCTGTTTTCCTCTTCACATGCCTGATATTTAGCGCAGGATGGACAGATATCCGGGTGGTGAAGGTCCACCTGCCAGGTCACGCCGCCGGCAGATGCGCATTCTGCAAACGTCATCTTTCGAGGGCTGTGGAAACCCAGGTAAAAGAAGGTGATCGCAACACCCAAGACCAGGAAGGCGGTTATGCTTATGATCAAAAAAATTCGTTTTTTCATCGCTTTACAACCCATCCGAAAGATATGCCTAGCGCCAACATTTCAGCCAACTGCCCCTTGCCCCATCGCAAATGCCATTGCCATGTCGATAGACGTGGCGCGGCCCTTGCTCCACTACTGCTGGAATTCGGCTTCGTCCATGCCGGTGCACAAGGCGGCGACTTCTTTATTGTATTCGTGGATGCCGGAGGAAATGGTCATGTCATATCAACCAGTAACCTTTCCAGAAAGTCTTTCCCAGCTTCTTCCGGGTTTGATCCAATATCCAAAACCCTTGTCATCACCGTCACAGCGCCAATTTCCAACGACTGCTGACGTGTGACAAAAGAGGGATAGAGCAGAACTGCTTTAACCGTATTCATTTTTACGGCATAAGCGGTAACCTGGGCAATATCGCTTACGTCGGGCAATGCCTCACGCTTATATTTGGTATCAATGATACACAGCGTTTTTTGAGTCTCTGTGTCCAGGATCACCAGATCAACTTTAAACTCCAATTTGCTTTCTTGATCAAGCTTTGTGCGGGCCTGTTTGCGCAAAGATAGTGATGGCGGAAGATGAGCATGAAGCCATTCTGCTACGAACGCCTCGAACAATCTTGGCATATTGAGTAAAAAGGGGATGAAATCGTTGTTGCCGCTTTGGATGCCGGGGCCCATGTATTCCAGAAAAAATCGGCACAACCCATGCATGGGCCGGTAGTCATCGTTGAGCCGGTGATAGAGCCGGTCAACGCAGTCCCGTCCATTGATAGGTACGACTTTCACTTTGTGGGAAATCTCGCGAAATGCCCGACTGATCAGATGCCGCGTCTGTTCAGAAAACAGCGTGTGGCGAAGACTATACAACGTCCAGGCCAGTATTTGATTATCCTCCAGGTCAGCAGTGTGCTCCTCATATTCGCATACTGCGTGAACAAATCCGCGGTTTAGGGACATAAAGGTTGCCAGGACGTCAATGCGTCCACGCACCGCAGGAAGCGCCTCCCGATGGGAACGATAACCGCGATACAGGCCTTTCCTGTTACGAGCAAGGACTCGTTTTGCCAATACAGTTGCCAACTGCTCAAAAATGTCTTCAACCGTGTCGATAAAAATCGTCCCATCATCTTTAAGCTCAAATGATTTGAGACCATAGGCATATTCCAGCATGCAGAATACATTGTTGATGGGTACTTTGGGTTTTACCTGCAAACCAACCTGCGGTTCAAGCAGGACAAATCCAATATACCCCCGTGATCGGATGGAATATTTCCAATGGTTTCGAATGTTTGGAAATTCAACGTCGAATTTGCCCGGAAACTTGCGCAGAAACCTGAGTATCGCCTCTTGACTCAGGTCTGCCTCGGCCACCGGGTGTGTTTGCTCTTCTTGTAAAGTGATCGTTCGCATGGGTAAATTTTTAAACCGCAGATGAAAGGGATGAAAAGGATTCTTGGGAGGATTCGGACCTAACATCAACTTTCATCCCTTGTACTTGTACCCTTTCGCCTGACCCCTGAACCTGCCGATCCAGCCTGTCCTGTCGGGACTGTCCAGGGGGTATCT
>Ga0196964_10001271_pt1 | contig 12959 bp, 12 predicted proteins | sample S1_10metaG_FD_148615 | JGI IMG/M metagenome (GOLD analysis project Ga0196964, IMG submission 148615) | Soil microbial communities from Anza Borrego desert, Southern California, United States - S1_10 | ecosystem: Environmental > Terrestrial > Soil > Desert | place: USA: California | collected...
CTGTAGCAAAAGAGTGTCGGAGGGTATGGGGGGTAATTTTTTTCATAATCCCAGCCAGCTTGGCGTATTTTTTTATTATACGCTGGATACTGCGGGTGGTGAGGCCTGAGATTTTATCAGACATGGACTCCATTTGTTTTTCAACCGATTCTTTTGCATCATGCCTGACAAATAAAGCTTTTGAATTGTCCCGTCGCTCTTTTAGGTAAGTGGTTAAGGCCTGAATGGCTTTGGTTGATAGAAAAACCAACCGCATTTTGTCACCCTTGCCTCGCACGGAAAATTCGCCGCGCTTGAGATTGACATTGTCACGCTTCATACTGGTCAGTTCCGAAATACGCATGCCTGTAGAAAACAGCATTTGTAAAATAGCGTGGTCACGTAGCCTGGTAATTTTATTTTTTTCTTCGTCTGTCGCTTTGATCAACCGCGCGACATCCTCAATATCTAAAAATTCCACCGTGCGAGACGGGGTTTTGGGTAACTCAATTTTTTCTGCGGCCAGGGATTTCACGTCTCGTTTGGCGAGATATTTCAAAAAACTGCGCAGCGCGATTAAGTGGTAATTCTGTGTGATGATTTTAAGGGATTTATCGTTAGTGTTCATTCTGTTTAAGAACAGTCTAAAAGAACGGACCAATTCTAAATCCACATCTTCGGGATTGGTGACACCTTGTTTTTCGCAAAAATCCACAAACCGTTTGAGGTAGTGGTCATAATTACGCAAAGTTAATTTAGATCGATTGCGTTCGATTTCCATGTATTCCAGGAATTGGTGATAGTATCTTTGGAGTTTGGTTTTGATTTCAGTCATGTCGGACAATTTTAATATTGTACGACTATATTCTAACATAAATTTAATTATCGGAGTTTAATTCCAAAGGTGTCTCCTTTTTGCTTGCCAAAGAGAAGTGATTATGTTAGAATCAGCATGTTAATTAACCACGGACAGCGTTTTCCTAGCTGTTACGTGCAGAAAGGCACTACATGCTTACTCCAAAGGAAAAAGAGCAACTCATTAAGAAGTTCCAGGTTCACAAAGACGACACTGGGTCACCGGAAGTGCAGGTTGCGATTTTGACTCGTGAAATTGAAAAAGTTTCCGAGCATCTCAATCAGCACAAGAAGGATAACCACAGCCGTCGCGGACTTCTGAAGATGGTTGGCAACCGACGCCGACTGCTTCGCTATCTGAAAGCTGAAGACGAAAAGCGCTGGGAAAAATTGACCGACAAGCTCAAACTTTCTAAGTAGTTCTTATGGGTGTTGTGCAGGACAGCACCCCTTAACAATTAATTTCGCATAAAGCCAGTCAGCAGAGGTGTTATCAGTCGATATTGATCATGTCGCCTGATATTACTTCTGGTTCCCTGGTTAAACTGCGAAACAAAAGGTTCAGTATGAAGACAGCTAAACTCGAGAATGATTTAGCCGGCAAGAAAATTTCTCTTGAAACCGGCTCTTTGGCTATGCAAGCTAATGGTTCGGTGCTTGCGAAATTGGGTGATACAGTGGTACTTGCCACCGCCACCATGAGCAAAAATTTACGGGAAGGTATGGATTACTTTCCTTTACTGGTAGATTATGAGGAAAGATTATACGCGGCAGGGAAAATAAAAGGTTCTAGATTTATCAAACGCGAGGGACGAGCCACTGATGAAGCGATTTTGTCTGGTAGATTGATTGATCGTTCGATCCGGCCACTTTTTCCTGATGGGATGCGCAATGACGTACAAGTTGTAGCTACGATTTTGTCTGTAGATGAAGTCAATGATCCGGATATTTTGGCTATTAATGCTGCTTCAGCCGCTTTGTCGATTTCCAACATTCCATTCGAAGGGCCAATTGCTGGCGTGCGTGTTGGTCGGGTAGATGGCCAGTTTATGCTCAATCCCTCATATAAAGAAAGAGAAACCGGCGATTTGGATTTGGTAGTTTCGGGAACAGGCGATCATGTATTAATGGTAGAAGCCGGCTCAAAGCAAATTACAGAAGAAGATATGATAGCAGCGATTAAATTCGCTATGCCACATCTTGCTTCTTTGGTAAAGCTGCAAAACGATTTAGTTAAGCAAGTCGGCGAACCGAAGGTGGAAGTAGTTCGCATTCTACCTGATGAAAAAGTATTAACAGAAGTTGTAAATTTTGCCAAAGATAAATTAGAAAAAGCTCTCTACGGCAAGATTACGAAGGAAGATCGCGAATCCAGAATTGATGCGGTTAAAACTGAACTTCATGCCCACACTGCTGAATTTTTTAAAGACGATACCACACTCAATATCAAATCTCATACCAATCTTGCATTCGATAAGCTAATGAAAAAAGTGATCCGTCAGCACATTCTGGAAAAAGAAGAACGCGTGGATTTGCGCCCATTGAATGAAACCCGAGCTGTGTCTTGTATGGTGGGTGTGCTCCCACGGACGCATGGATCTGCTTTGTTCAACCGCGGTGAAACTCAGGTGCTGACCACGGTTACCTTGGGTTCTTCGGGTGATGCACAAATCCTCGATGGTATGGAGGACTTCGACGCCGAAGGCACAACTAAAAGATATATTCACCATTATAACTTTCCAGGTTTCTCTGTCGGTGAAGTTTCTCCGATCCGAGGTCCGGGTCGTCGCGAAGTCGGACATGGAGCGTTGGCTGAACGTGCTGTTGAAGTCGTCATTCCAGAAAAAGAAAAGTTTCCTTACACATTGCGATTGGTCTCTGAGGTGCTTTCCTCTAATGGTTCAACCTCCATGGCTTCCACTTGCGGTTCAACCCTGGCTTTGATGGATGCGGGTGTACCAGTCACTGACATGATCGGTGGCGTGGCTATGGGATTGGTTTTAGATGTGGAAAGTGGCAAGTTTAAAGTATTGACTGATATCGCTGGTATTGAAGATGCAAATGGGGATATGGATTTCAAAGTCACTGGATCTGAAAAAGGTATTACTGCTCTCCAGATGGATGTAAAGACCAAGGGCCTAACTGTTGCCATTCTCGAACAAGCCATTAAACAAGCCAAAGATGGCCGCATGCACATTTTGGATGTAATGAAGAAAACCATTGCTACTCCTCGAGCAGAGATGTCACCACTGGCTCCTCGTATTGAAACTTTACAAATCAACCCAGAAAAAATCCGCGATGTTATCGGTAGCGGTGGAAAAGTTATCAATAAGATCATTGCGGATACTGGTGTAAAGATTGATATTGAAGATTCAGGTTTGGTTATGGTTGCTTCTAACAATGCTGAAGGAATGAAGAAAGCTTTGGAAATTATTCATAACCTGACACGCGAAATCAAAGTAGGCGAAGTTTTCAAAGGCAAGGTGAATCGAATCATGGATTTTGGTGCTTTCGTCGAATTAGTTCCTGGTCACGATGGTTTGGTTCACATCTCGGAGCTAGCCTGGCACCGAGTCGGGCGAGTAGAGGATGTGGTAAAAATCGGCGATGAAATTGAGGTCAAAGTTGTCGAAATCGACCACATGGGGCGAGTTAATCTTTCACACAAAATTTTATTGCCGCGACCAGAAGGCGGCACAATTGATAATCGTCCTCGAGATCGAGGAAATGGTCATAGCGGGGGTCATAGAGGTGGTGGATTTAGACCTAGACACTAAAATAGTTTTTTAAGAAAGCGACTAATTAGTCGCTTTTCTTTTTGTGTCAGGGGGTTTATACTACAATTAATACAGGAGTTATGCAGCTCCTAATCACGGAGGAAAGTATTATGAGGAGAACGCTGCTGTCAATTGTCTCCATGCCGGTTTCATCATTTCAACGCGAGAGACTGGCTGCTATCGATCTCGAGGATTTCGATCCCGTCATCCGCAAGGTTCGGGAAGAGTACGCCAAGGTCGGCGTCGCACTCAGCGATGAAGATGCGGCTGAAGGCATCTTGGCACTGAAGCAGTACTACGCTGTCGCCCTGCTCGATCCGCTGAACCGCCACGCCGTCTCGGACGCCATCGATCCGTTCTGGCACGCGCACATTCTGCACACGAAGCAGTACCACGCGTTCTGCCATCAAGTCTTCGGGGAATACGTGCACCACGAGCCGCTCGATCACGCCAATGCGCACAAGGTCCGTGAAGTCGAAGCGTTGTACGCGTATACCGTCTCAGTCTACGCTCTGATGTTCAGGTACGTCAGTCCGTCGTACTTCCCCTCGACGATGCCTACCGCGCGCATGGTCTGCCTGCACGACGAGGTGACAAACCAACTCGTCCGCAACGAGTCGGCCATTGCGCATGCGGAAATCGCCGCGTAACAATACGTATAGAGGTCTATCCACGGCCTCTGTTTTATTTAGTCAAAAAAAAACGGAAGGTTAGACCTTCCGTTTTGTGGTTGCCATGGAAGCGAGTTTACGAACCTGCGCGCGGATTTTTTTGCATTTCTTGTTGCCCTTGTATGTGAGCTTGAAATGCAGGCGGCGATTGGTTAGCTTGCCTCTCTTTTTGCCGTTGCGTTCGATGTAGTGTCGACGTTCGAGCGATTTGAAAATAGTGTTGACGTTAGTACAGTAGTTGCGCTTGCGCAGCATTTTGGCTAAAAATTCGATTGTGCCGGCTTGTGATTCAGACCCGCGAGCCCCAATCAGAAACAGCACCATTGCTTCGTGATGCAATACCAGCATTGTCGGCTCCTGATGTAATCCTCGATTTGAATTGCCGATTAGTATAACAAAAAACCCCTGGATTTGCCAGAGGTATGCTAGTGCTAAGCTAACTGTTTGCGACGGATGTACATCATCAATACGAATGCTGCGTTCGATATTCCAAGGTAAGCAGGGAAAAGCCAAGTACTGAGGTTATAATTTTCTAAGGCAAAGATAGCCACGATTGATTTTATAGAAGAGAAGAAAAAGAGAAAAATAGTTTCGCTGTGGGGATGGTTGTAGGTTTTTTTAACTGTTATCACAAAACCAAAAGCGTCGGTAATGATCAATAAAATGACTGAACCTAGTGGATTTTGTGTATACCACCAGATTAATAAAGACAGGAGAGAAGAGCTAAGCAAGAGCCAGTCCAACCGAGAAAAATCTCCTAATCCTTTTTTGTAGGCTATAATCGCGATTGAAAAACAGATAAGCGCAGTAGCACCGCTAACCCAAGCGCCTGGACCCGCGTTTTCGCTAACCTGGATAGCAAATATTATTGCTTCAACCAAACCCCAGAGAAACCAAGTAAAAACATGGGGTCGGATTTTATCTTCAAAAATATTCTTAAAGTACTGAATATACCCGACAAATCCCAGAAGAACAGATAAATACCCAAGCCAAATTTTATAATCATTCATAATTATTTTTTGTGATGAATGAATTGTAGCATAATGTAATTGAGGCTTTTTTAATTTGGTCATATAATTATGCCAAGGAGGAGGCCATGGCTGTGATTAGGGCGCTGCGCACAATGGCGTCAGACGGGTTGCAGGCAATGTTGCAGACTCTGATTTTCCTGGGATTCGCTGTGGGAGTGATCGGTTTCATTACCGGTACTCCATACATCTACGACCCTGGCACGGGACTCATTATTGCCTGGCTGGCAACTGCTATTGAGCTGCTTCGGCAAAGACATTTGCACATGTCCTGGCTCGTGGGACTGTGCGGCATGTGTGTCATCGCTATGATTTGGAATTACCACTACAACACCTGGGTGGTTCCGAATTTGATCTATGTCGTTCTCGGTTCGGTGGCATAGATTTCTGCTTTGGCATTTGGTGTTATGTTCGTGTTTAAGAACACCTACTTGGCCAAGCCGCAGGACCCGCGGTTCGAGATTCGTTAAATTACCGTATGCTTCGGCATCCGGTTTTTATTTATGACCAAAAAAAAGACGGCGGTGATCTAGGTGATCACGCCGTTGGTGGTCGCTGAGAGAGCGGCCGGGTCGAATAGGGCAGCATGGGTCTGGTAATCCGGACCGTAGCTGGCAATGGCTTCGTGGAGGTTGTCAAAGAAGATGAATGACTGGTCGATGCAGCTGCTACGCAAGCACTGTCTCGTCTGCGGCCGTGTGTTGACGAGTTTGATGTTGGGCTTGATAGTGTCTATGTATTGCAAACGCATCAGCTGCACAAAAAAGCCTGCCGTCGGCCAGTAGCAACGTTCGAGGTACAACAGATCCAATAGCACTTTCGTGCGACGGGTCTGGCAGAGCACCGCTATCTCGTCCGAAAGTCCTTTGGCCCAGCCTTCGGTTTCGAACTGCGGCACAGTGAGGAGATGTAAGTCATTTAGTTTGCGCTTACTGAGGAAGCCGCAGAAGCTGTTTAGCGCCACGTCGAAATTTTCAAAGCAATCCAGCGGCAACATAGCTTCCGACGCGTATTCAGCCGCATCCGTCTCCAGGTGGAGCAACTTCATTCCACCTTGCAACCGAAGAACGCTGACGTTGAGACCGACTAATCCTTTCAATTCACGCTCGGTCACTTCGCAGCAGTCCTGCATGTCGAGGAGGAAATTTTTGCGTCCCAGGTCTAGATCCAGATGGACGCGATTGGTCACCTGATCCAATTCGTTCTTGAGCGGGCCGTGCAAGGTCAAGACCACGACCCCATTGATATGTCGAGATGTGATACGCATCGGTTCTCCTAAATGCCATTCCCCCTTCGGATTGACAATTTACACACTATATCAAAATTTTCTTTCGTAATCAAGGCAAAAAGAAAAAGGAACCATGTGGTTCCTTGCGGTGTTACGGCTGGAAGTCGGGTGCGTTCCAGTAGTGGATGTAGTATCGTTCTTGAGGGTCGATCAGATCGCTGAACAAGAATCGAAGCAGATCATGAATCCATCCTTTCGATGGCGTCTTGAGACGAGCGACGACGAGGAAAGGATCCTTCTTCAGCGCTTCCGCGTAAACGATGGCGCCTGGGATCTGTCGAGCCAATGCCGCCTTCCTGAGAACGTCGGGTGGCGCGTCGAGCTGCTCGAGATCGAACCTCATCTCCCAGCTGGCGTTCATGCGATCGATGCCCGTGAGCCGATTGAGCTGAATCTTCTGGTACTCATGTACCTTTTTCGCATCGATGATTTGCTGGCCTTGCGCTCGCAATTCTTTTGCGAGCGAGAGGATGGGCTTGCGCGCCTCCACTGACGCTGAGGGCGCGCGTGGGGTGAGGACGAATCCGAAAATCATGTGACCCTCCGTAGGATTTGGCGATCTTGAACTCATTTACTATATATAAGTTCCCGTACTTCTGTCTAGTCTTTCGTGATGTTTTATGCGATAATATCCTACATGTTTACGATAAAGAAAAAAGATTCGAAGACCAAAGCCAGGCTCGGTGTGATTCATACGGCGCACGGTGAGGTACAGACACCAGTGTTTTTACCAATTGGCACCAAAGGCGCAATTAAATCCATAGCTGCCGAAGAATTAAAATTTTGGGGAGCAGAAATGATTTTGGCCAACACTTATCATCTCTGGCAGCGACCAGGCGACCCATTGATTGCGAAGGCCGGTGGACTTCATAAATTCATGAATTGGAAAGGTGGAATTTTCACCGATTCTGGAGGCTTTCAAGTTTTTTCATTATCGAAAATGGTGAAAGTTAATGATCAGGGTGTTAGTTTTCAATCGGAGCTAGACGGCAATGCTTTTTTGCTCACGCCTGAAACTTCTGTTCAAATTCAGTTAAATTTAGGTTCAGATATCGCTTTAGTCTTGGATGAATTTCCGGAAGCGGAAGCGGAGAAAAAAGTTGTAAAAGCTATGGTGGATCGAACCACTGCTTGGGCCAAGCGAGCTGTAACTGAGCATAAAAAGTTATTAAACACATCTGTTAATCCCGGCCAAAAGCAATGGGGGATTGTTCAGGGAGCAATTTTCAAAGATTTACGGAAAAAATCAGCCGAAGAAATTCAAGCACTGGAATTCCCAGGCTATTGCATCGGGGGCGTTGCCAATGGTGGTGAATCGCCAGATTTGATGTACCAAGCTGTTAATTATTCGATCCCACATTTGGAAGAAGAGAAGCCAAAACATTTGTTAGGAGTAGGGACTCCTGAGCAAATAGTTAAAGCTGTGACACTTGGCTGCGATAGTTTTGATTGCGTCATCCCTACTCGGGAGGCGAGACATGGCAGATTTTACATAAATCTGAAGCCACAAGATGGTGAGGGTTACTTCACTATCAATATTATGAATGAGAAATTTAAAGAAGATTTTGAGCCGATTGATAATGCTTGTCTTTGTTATGGCTGCCAAAACTACACGCGAGCCTATATTAGACATTTATTTGTCATCCAAGAACCATTGGGAGTGAGATTGGCAACCATGCATAACTTACGTTTTTATTTAAATTTAATGCAAAAAATCCGAGAAAATATTGAATCGGAAAAGTTTTTCGAATTCGCAAAAAAGTACCAATTATCGACTGTTTGACATTCAATTCCTTATACTCTAAAATTTGAAATTGAGTTTTGTTGCCCTTCACCCCACGCATTGGAGGATGCATGCGCTGCTTCTCTTTTGTGCCCCGCTTCGTGTCGGCAGTACTGTTTTTTCTCGGGTTCGTTTTTGCTATCACCATCGAGTCCGGATCTAAGAAGTCGATGGGGTGTTTTCCCAACGACGTCGGGATGGTCGAGCAGCTGAAGAAAGACCGTAATCTGGGCGCCATGAATAAAGTGGTGCTGTATGAAAAAAATGACTATGTCATGTGGCTCGTTGAATCTGCATATCCCAAACGGGCCAATGACTTGTATCGACGACTCGATTTCGAGCGCTCGCCCTGCACCGGAAAGAGCCGTTTGACCCACTACTCAATCGTCGACGAATACGATTGGTACGACAATACCCGAAAGCGATAGCCTAGGGTTCTTTTTTTTCACCAAAGAGTATGGTACGATACATTTAAGAAAGGGCGACGCAGCCAGATTAGGGCTAATCCTAATCATCCAGCGGCGCACAATGCATATGAAAAATGAACAAAATAATTTGATGGATAAAATTATCTCGCTTTGCAAACGGCGGGGTTTTATTTTTCCGGGCAGCGAAATTTACGGTGGCTTGGCCAATAGTTACGATTACGGACCATTAGGCACGGAATTGTATAACAATATCCGTAATTTATGGTGGAAAAAAATGGTTCAACAGCGTCCAGATATGGTCGGTATCCGCGGTCCAATTATTATGAATGCCAAAGTTTGGGAAGCATCTGGTCATATCAAAAATTTTACCGACCCTTTGGTGGAGTGTAAAATTTGCCACATGAGAATGCGTGCGGATAAGCCCAATGAAATTGCCGAACACGAGAAAACTCATTCTGGAAAAAAAATTGAATGGACCGAGCCAAAGAATTTTAATTTGCTATTTAAGACTTTTATAGGTACAACCGAAGATTCTAAATCGACCACATATTTACGTGGTGAAACTGCACAAACAATGTTTACTGACTTTAGGCTAGTTATGGAAACAATGCGCAAAAAACTTCCTTTTGGTATTGCTCAGATTGGCCGATCATTCCGCAATGAAATCACCACCGGCAATTTAACTTTTCGTATGAAAGAGTTTACTATTGCTGAGCTGGAATATTTCGTTAGACCGGGCGAAGATGACAAAGCTTTTGAGGATTGGCTGAATTACCAAGAACAATTTTTTATTGATGATTTAAAACTTAAAAAGGAAAATATTAAGAAAGTGGAATTACCCAAGGATGAATTGGCACACTATTCCAAGCGTACAGTTGATACTTACTATAATTTTCCTTTCGGCTGGGATGAGATCGCGGGAATTGCCAACCGAACAGATTATGATTTAAAGAATCATATTGAACTGTCGGGCGCCAACCTGAAAGTTAAGGATGAAGAAGCTAAGCAGGAATTTATTCCATATGTAGTCGAGCCGACCTTCGGTATGGATCGAATTGTGCTAGCAGTGTTGATTGATGCTTATTCCGAATCGGAAGCTCGATCTGGCAAAGAGGATGCAGTGCATGAAACGGAAGTCACCCTCCGTTTACCGAAAGAGTTGGCCCCTATCAAAGTTGCAATCCTGCCTTTATCAAAGAAAGAACCACTAACTACGACAGCAATGGAAATAACAAAGGACCTTCAGAAAACATGGTTTTGCCAGTATGACGAAACGGCTTCAATCGGTAAAAGATACCGTCGACAAGATGAAATCGGCACGCCATACTGTGTCACAGTGGATTTCGAAACCGAAAAAGATCAGGCAGTCACGGTCCGTGATCGCGATACCATGCTGCAGGAGCGAATAAAAATAGTCGAGCTTCAGAAATACTTCGAGGAGAAATTACAATAATGTCCATACACTCAATCTATACGAAAAAAATCCTCAAAAATGGATTAACCCTTTTGACCGTGCCTGTGGAAACTGCGTCTTCTGTTACCATGTCTATTTTCGCCAAAGTCGGCAGCCGCTACGAAGAGCGGCGTATCAATGGTTTGTCACATTTTTTGGAGCATTTGCATTTCAAAGGCACAAAAAAATATCCGACAGCCAAAAGGTTGTCTGAGACAGTTGATTCGATCGGCGGCGAATTTAATGCCAACACCGGTAAAGAGCACACGCAATATTTTATTCGTGCTGCTTATGAACATTTACCGTTAGTATTCGAGGTGCTGACCGACATGCTACAAAATCCTCTGTTCGATGAAAGAGAGATGGAGCGGGAGAAAGGGGTGATCATCGAAGAGATTAATATGTATAAGGATAATCCTCAGATTCATGTCGAATCATTGTTCGAGGAAACTCTGTGGCCTAACCAGCCACTTGGTCGAGATATAGCCGGCACTGCTGATGTTATCCGGGCTGTGACCAAGCAAGACATTTTGGATTATCGACAAAAATTTTACCAGCCTTCAAATATGATTATTGCTGTTGCTGGTAATTTCCATCAGAAACAATTAGAGGACCTGGTAGAGGAGCATTGGGCCCATGTACCTAGCAAAAAGCATGGCAGCTACAAACCAATTGTAGAAAAGCAAAATGGACCACGTTTGAGCGTGGAAAATAAAGTCACCGAACAGGCCCATATGATTGTCGGCTTTTGCGGCTATCCATATAAGCATAAAAACAATTATGCGTTGCGTATATTATCAACTGTTCTGGGTGGGGGCATGAGTTCGAGAATGTTTTTGCGCATCCGCGAACGTATGGGGTTGGCTTATTATGTTTCGACTTCCTTCAATAACTATTTGGATACTGGTGACTTTTTCGTTCAATCTGGACTGAAGGTGGCTTCAGCGCCAAAAGCTCTAGAAATGATTTTGGAAGAGCTAAGAAAAGTGCGCGATGAGGGAATCACAACTAAGGAATTGAAAAAAGCTCAAGAATATCTGAAAGGGAAAATTGCTTTAGCTTTGGAAGATTCGCATGAAAAGCTGGAATGGTATTTAGGCCAAGAAGCCTTCAATGGCCAAATTCGAACAGTGAGAGAAGCCTTTGAAAAACTAGACCGGGTTACTATTGCGGAAGTTGAGCGGGTTGCTCATGAACTTATTCGTAACGATCATTTAAATATGGCAATAATTGGGCCATTTAAAGATAGTGCAGTTTTCGAAAGCAAACTAAAACTCTAAACATGATAATCATTGCCACTTATAATGAGAGGCAAAATATTTCGCCGATTATAAGTAGGATTCGGAAAGTACTGCCCTCTGTTCCGATTGTTTTTGTAGATGACTCTTCGCCCGATGGAACTGCCGAAGAGATCAGAAAACATCAGGGCACAGATCAAAATATTGAGCTGATCCTGCGGCCGCGTAAATCGGGATTTGCTTCAGCGCATATTGCTGGTCTACATAAAGCATTGCAATCAACTGGAGACTTTGTAATTACAATGGACGGGGATTTATCCCATCCTCCAGAAATTTTACCCGAAATGATAGATAGCTTATCTAATCATGATTTGGTTATTGGGTCGCGCTATGTGAAGGGTGGCAGCGTAAAAAATTGGAGTTTGCGACGAAAAATTTTAAGTCGAGCGGGCAATTTGTATGCCAGCGCAATGCTTAATATTCCCTTGAAGGACACAACCTCCGGATTTATGGGTATGCGTAAAGATTTTTTGAAAGAAATTGATTTGTCCAAAATACGAAATACAGGCTACGCGTATTTAATGGAAATAAAAAATTTAGCTCTGCATAAAAATCCACGTGTAAAAGAGATTGCTATTACTTTTTCAGAACGAGTCAGCGGCGAATCGAAGCTTGGTTCAGGTATAATCGCCGAGGGTATTCGTTATCCGCTGAAATCTTTCATCAACCGTCAGGTAACAAAAAATTATATTGAATGGTTACTATTTTTGGCTTCTTTTATCATCTATGCCTGGACTTTGCCCAAAACCATGTTTTTGGGCGACAGTGCCGAATTTATGGTTTCTGCAGCAACTTTAGGTATCCCGCATCCGCCCGGCTACCCGCTGTATGTATTGGTTGGCAAAATATTTTCTTTTTTGCCTTTCGGTAATCTAGAATTTCGAATCGGATTATTTTCTGCTGTTTGCGCCAGTTTAGTTTTGGTTCTGTTTTATCATCTAAGCCTCAAGTTTTTTCCCAATCGGCTAATAGCGTTTGGGACTGCTTTGGTTTTGGGGTTTACTAATTTGTTTTGGTCGCAGGCAATCATGGCCAAAGTTTACATGCCCACGCTTTTGATAATCTTGGTTATATTGACTTTAGCAATTAAATATTGGGAAACATATAGATCGAAATATCTGATTTGGATTGCATTTTTGTTTGGACTTGGCAGCGGGATGCATCAAATGATTTTTTTGTTCTTACCCATTATTGTTTACTTAATGTTTGTAGGGCGTGTGAATTCCTGGAAAACCATATTGAGTAGCGGTGCTAGTTTGACAGTAGGCATTTTAGTTTATGGATTTTTGTTTCTACGAGCACAAGGTGAGGGTTTTTACAGTTTTCCAATTTTATTTGATGCCAGCAGAACCGAAAATATTAATGGTTTGTGGCATTATTTTTTGCGGTCAGACTATCA
>Ga0196964_10001272_pt1 | contig 12945 bp, 7 predicted proteins | sample S1_10metaG_FD_148615 | JGI IMG/M metagenome (GOLD analysis project Ga0196964, IMG submission 148615) | Soil microbial communities from Anza Borrego desert, Southern California, United States - S1_10 | ecosystem: Environmental > Terrestrial > Soil > Desert | place: USA: California | collected...
GGGGACCCGCTGATCCTCGGCACGCGGCGCCTGACACAGATTTTCGAACAGTTGCGAGCCATCCCGCACGTGCAGATCATCCGCATCGGCTCCAAGATGCCCGCGTTCAATCCGTGGCGCGTGCTGGATGACCGCGAACTGCAGGACGCGTTCAGAAAATACAGCACGCCGGATAAGCGCATCTACATGATGGCGCATTTCGACCATCCGCGCGAACTGACCGAACCCGCCATCGCCGGCATCGACACGCTGATCAAGTGCGGCGTCATCTGCGTGAACCAGTGCCCGATGATCAAGGGCGTCAACGACGACCCCGTGGTGCTCGCACAGCTTTACCGCAAGCTCTCGTTCATCGGCTGCCCGCCGTACTATCTGTTCCAGGGGCGCCCGACTGCCGGCAATGAGCCCTACGAAGTCCCGATCGTGCGCGGCTATGAGATCTTCGAAGAAGCGAAGAAACACGTGTCCGGCCTGGCCAAGCGCGCGCGCTTCGTCATGTCGCACGAAACGGGAAAAATCGAGATCGTCGGGATCGATGAACAGCGCATCTATCTGCGCTACCACCGCGCGAAAAATCCCGCCGATGAAGGCCGCTTCATGGTCTACGAACGCGACGATCAGGCGTACTGGCTCGACCAGCTCAAGCCGGTGCCGGGGCTCGGCAACAAACGCTTTGAACCTGAAGTGCTCAGTACGACTCACCAAGGACCGGAGTAAGGGCAGTTTCGACGAAAACCAGGTTTTACGTATCACCGCAGTTCGTCAATCACGGTGCTGTATGCTGCCAAGCGGCGATGGAGGCTCTCGCTGTTGCGCTGAATCATGCTGGCCACATACAGCCTGAACAGGATCGCGCGCACGATCAACTGATCGAAGCCCGGCGCTTTCAGCTCTTCGCGAAGCAGTTCGACAGGCGCGCCTGACCATGCAATGCCGTCGGCCAGCAGCATCGCAATCGAGAACTCGGCTGGACGCTGGTATGGCGCGATATCGATGATCGCCGGCGCAGCGTCCTCAGCAAAGAGAATGTTCCCTTCGCTGGGATCGCCTTGTACCAATTGCGAGGGGAGATGCACGGGCCTTCGCAAAGCGAGAAGCCGCGCGCCCGCCGGGCCGAGCTCTTTCTCGGTGCCGTCCGGCTCCTCCATCCATGCAGCGCGGTCGCAGAAGCGGTACGGATTGTCACTGTGCAGGATTGCGTCAGGCACACGAATCTCTGCCGTCGCGCGGTGAAAGGCGCGGCAGGCCTCGATCGCTTCGCGCCATCGTCCGCAAATACTCGTGCTGCCAGCCAGCCATGACGATGCGCACCAGCCGTTTACGACGAACGTCTGATTTCGGGAGCGCCGAGGCCGTGCAATGCGGAATCCATCTTGCCTTAAGCCCTCGAGGACGCCTGAAAGCCACTCCGTTTCCGCGGCATCGTGGCAGGGCTTCAGCACGATGTCTTCTGCACGCCACGCGACGCCCTGACCCCCAGGGAGGGGCTCGATCTTTCTTCTTGCAGACCGAAAGCATCGATCACGGACGCAGGAGGATGTTCTCGTTCCATCGTTTTAGGTTAACAAGATGGATGTTTCACGCATAGATTTCATCTCGACTGAGATGAAATTGCGGGCCTTTCCACATGAACCCCGCCGCCAACAGTGAGACGATGAGCATCGTGCTCAGATGCAGTTGCAGGCGCGGGAGCTTCATGGCTAGGACCTGCGGCGGATGAGGTACTCAGATACAGATGCCACCAGCAGCGTGCAAACTAACGCAACAGCAACGTCATACACGAGAAACTTGAACGAGAAGTACCTATCAAAAGGCTCGTTGAAGCTCTTTTCTGGCATGTACGTACACTGAAACTGCCATGGCCATCCTCTAGCCCACTCATAGTAGCCGCCGCTCATCTTGAGGAACATCCCCGTTCGGCGGGGCGGTACGTTAATCGCCAAAAATCCGGCAAGACAAAGTGAACACAGAATGGCCGTGCTCAAGTGAATCTGCCAGAACCTGCGCGGCTTGTCGCTCATATGCCCGCAGTGTACCACGCGTGTAGACTTCGCGTGCGTGAGACTACGGTCATCCGCGCGAGGAAGGGACCGAGCCTGCAATGCAACGCGGCCGAGCATGCGTCTGGAAACTGCCCCAGACGCCTGGCACCCGAACGGCGTTGCAGCGCCTTGCGCGGGTGCAGAAGGTGACGCATCGTCTCGGGGAGATTGAGGACGCGACGCAAGAACTCCGTCGCGTGCTGGAGGAGTGACTACGTTGGATTGTCATGTTTCTTTCGGCGGATGATCTTCTCAGAGACGTAGGCAGCGAGCGCGAGAGCGACGAGGGCACTGATTACATTTAGCGCAAGTCTGCCTCTACTGAACCAGAGACACGCTTCGGCAACCTTGCCTTGATTTTCTCTCCAGAGAAACAGCCCAAAGCCAAGTGGCCAGCCTTGGGCATGACAGTCCGAGTAAGACCGAAGCCCTCCTTCAACGAAAGCCTCCTGCGGCAGGTCCAAGTTCTCTCGTTCCCAGAACTGCGCCCCCAAGAAGACGCCCGCGAGCACGGTCAGAAGCAGCACTGTTGAGAGGTGCAGTTGATACCACTTCACGGCGCACCGCATTTCATGCGCCGCGTCAGCCACTCAATCGCGACGGTGGCAATTACCAACAGTGGTAGGCAGACAGCAATGTTCACCATCAATTTGCCGAGGTGGAGTCTGTGAAGGTCGTCGTACTCGTTCCAAACGTCAAACGGCAAGGGCCAGCCTCGCCCTTGATTCGCCTGAAATTCGTGCGGTGCAGCGAGGTTAGTGCTGTGGCGTACAAATATCCCAGAATCGAGCACGCGGTGCCGAACATTCAGCGATACCAGCCCCGCCGCCAGCAGCGAGACGATCAGCAGCGTGCTCAGATGCAGTTGCAGGCGCGGGAGCTTCATGGTTTGGACCTGCGGCGGATTCGGCGTTCAAGGACGAATGTTAGAAGTGACGCTAAGGCGATCCCCACCAGAACGTTGTTCGTCAGCGCATTACGGGAAACAAAATGCCGCTCCGTCCCCTTGCGATCAATGTACCAGAACTCAAACGCTTCTGGGAAACCACGATGTCGCCATCTCTTGTATGTATGATCCTCTACCGCCTTAGATCGAAATAATGGATACCAATTGCAAACAATCACGTTTGACGTTGCGAATGCGCTACAGAATACAGAAATACACAACAAAGTGCTCAAGTGAATCTGCCAGAACCTGCGCGGCTTGTCGCTCATACGCCCGCAGTGTACCACGCGCGTAGACCTTCGCGTACGGTGAGACTATGATCATCGAGTGAGGAAGGGATATCACGGAGTCGCAGTGCCGAGCGGTCTTGCTCCACTCATCGAGCTAACCGTTCACCGCATCGCGAGACGTCTGAGGTGCTATCGCCGCACCTCCGGTGCTCCGCTGTCCCGCGGGCAATTTTCCGGGGGCTACGTCCCGATAAATCGGGACTTCACCCCCGGCTACCGTGCCGCCGCCGCTCCGCGGCTCGTGAGGGTGCGCAAAGCGACCGTCTTTTTCTGCCCGCCTGGTGATTGGTGGCGAGGCGACGTCTCCCTGCCCGGCTCGTGATGGGGGGCGACCGTCTCCGCTGGCCCGCTCTGAACGTCGGCACCGGCGGCCGCGCCCTGCGCATCGTCGCTCACGCACTTTCAGCTTTACCGTCGCACCGACGGCCGCGGCCAACCCGCCCGAAGCTATTGGCAACCTTTTTTCCCCGAACGCCCGTCGTGCATGACAAACTCTGTCGACAACTTCTAACCCTAACATCATGCAAACAAACGATTTGAAAGATCGTCGACAAACATTGACATGTTTTCACGCAAATCCGCGGCAAAATCGCGTTCGCAAACTGGTATAGGTTATAGGGGGAAGAGCGACGGTTGGCTCGCGGCCCCCGGCCCGGCTCAGTTTTCCGACTGCTGCCCCTCCACGCTTTGGTGTACCATGCTGCGTGGAGATTGTATGAGCAGTGGTGCTTACTCGGGACTGTTATGCCCGGCCTGCGGCCAGCCCATCCGGGGCGAGACCGCTCCCGACTCCATTGTGAAATGCGAGGGTTGCCAGGGCACCTTCGTGCTCCGGCGGCGCTCGCAGAACCCCTCGTCGCGCAGCCTTCCCGTGGTTGCCGGCGAGGCGGATGCACAGGTCTCCGTCGCGGGAGGTCCGCCGCGGGCGAGGGGTTCGAATCCGCGGCTCTCGCCGGTGCGCGGCGAAGCAGTCCCTGTAGCACCCCCCGCAAGAGGGGAGTCGGCGCGAGGCTCCAATCCGCGGTTGTCGCCGATCCAGGGTGTCCCGCGGCCGTCCGGTGCGTCAATTCCGGTGGCGACGAGGCCCGGGTCGAATCCGCGGATGACTCCTGTAGGCGGTACGCCGCGGCCGTCATCGCGTCGGGGACCGAAGGGCTCGGGACGGATGAAGGCCGCGCTGCCGGAGACGGCCGAAGTTCCGGCGGCGTCCGACGGTCCGGATGAAGAGCTCGGGCGCGAGACGCGGAGTTACTCGAAGCAGCAGATCATCGCGGTCGCATACGACCGCCCCGAGCGCGTGCCGCTGGGGCCCGCGCCAGAGGCCGTTCCGTACAAGCTGCTGCAGGCGTCGGCGTGGGGGTTTCTCGGCGTCGCGGTGCTGCTGGCGATCTGGCGCTTCCGCGTGGCCGAGCCGGTGATGCTGCTGTGGCCGCATGTGGGAAAGTCTCCGGCAGATCTGGCACTGACCTCGGGGATCTACTTCACCGGCGCGCTGCTCGAGAGTTTGCAGCAGGTGCTGCTGGCGGTGATGGCGATCCTCGCGGTCAACAGCATGGCGCGCTACGAATTCAAAGCGCGCTGGATCGCGTGGCGCGGCGCGGCGACGGAGCACTCGCTGGACTATCCGCCTGGGAGCAGCCTGCCGCTGATGATCCCGGCGATCGCCGGCGGCGTGCTGCTGACGATCGGCGGGCTGGTGTCGCAGCTTTCATCGGGCGGCACGGCGGTGGTGAGCCTGGTTGGCGGCGGCGGGTTGGTGACGTTCGCGGGACTCGCGCTGGTGCTGGCGGGCCTTGCATCCGGCGAACTGCGCGGCTTTCTGTGGCGGACGGGGCAGAGCGGCCGCTCGCTGCCGATGCGCAAACGCGGGGACGAAATCGGGCTGGTCTCGCCCGTGCGCGTGCAGGCGTTCGAGACCTCGAACTCGGCGATCCTGATCCTGCTCTCGCTGGCGTTCGTGGGGGCGGCGTGCACGACGATGCTCGCGGCGGGGCGCTCGAACGTTCAGCTCTCCGAAGGCGGGCTGACGCTGTGGCTGCTGGTCGCCGGCGCGGTGCTCGGGATCTTCGGGGGCGCCTATGCGCTGCATCGCGCAGCCGTGCTCTGGAACGAGCTGGCGCACGGCTGGGAGTCGGGCGCGCGCAGCATCGGCAAGCCGCGCGTGCTCTTCGGGGAACGGTCGGCGCGCGCTTTCCGCATGGCGGCGTTCGCGCTCTCCGCGGCGATCGTGGCGGCGGTCGTCCCGGTGGTGAAGACGGTCGGCGCCAGCAGCCTGCCGACGATGATTTTGGCGATCTGCTGTCCGGCCGCGGTGGTGTTGTTCTTCATCTGGATGGCGGCGGTGAAGATGGATAGCTTCCGCGTCGTGGCCGCGACCGCCGCGGTGGCGGGCTCGCGCGCGCATGAGGTCGGAAGCAAGCGGGCCACGGGGGTGCTCGCGGCGGTGCTGTGCGGGATCGCGGTGGCGGAGTTCCTCTGGGAGATGTACGCCGTCTATCTGCAGCAGCAAATGATCAGCACTTCAGCGCCGGGACAGATGGCGGTGCATATGCTCGAGTCGATGCTGTGGTCGGGCATGAGTCTGCTGCCGGTATGCTGGGGCGCGCTGATGACGCTCGACATGGAGCGCGCGGCAGCGAACCTGGAGACGTGCCGGGAGATGGAGTAGGGGCGCGTCGAATGTCGATTGTCCGATGTCGAACGTCCGCAGACCATCGACAATCGACATCAGACATCGGACGTTCCTCACAGCCCTTTCGCGCGCTTGATCAACCGGTCCAGCAGGTTAAGCGCTTCCATCGGCGAGAGCGCGTTGGCGTCCATGGCGCGGAGCTGGTCCAGCAGCTCTCTCACGCCGGGCTCGATCTGATCGGGCGTCGGGTCGAACAGGTCGAGCTGCCCGTCCTGCGCGGTCGGCTGGATGCGGCGGTTTCTCGGTGCGGCGTTCTGACCGATCTGGGCTCCGCCTTCGGTCAGGCCGCCGAAGTGCCGATCCGCTGCGCGTTCGAGCTCTTCGAGGATCGCTTTCGCGCGATCGAGGAGCGTCGGAGGCAGGCCCGCGAGGCGCGCGACGTGGATGCCGAAGCTGCGCTCGCTGGGCCCTTCGACGATGCGGTGCAGGAATGTGATCTCGCCCTGCCACTCCTTCACCGAAGCGGACGCGTTCCGAACGCGGGGGAGTTCCTCTTCGAGCGCGCAGAGTTCGTGGTAGTGCGTGGCAAACAACGTTCGCGGCTTGCATGCGCCCTGATGCAGATGTTCGACGAGCGCCCACGCGAGACTCACACCGTCGTAGGTGCTCGTCCCGCGGCCCACTTCATCCAGCACGAGCAGTGAACGCGATGAGCAGCCGGAGAGGATCTCGGCGACTTCGCTCATCTCCACCATGAAGGTGCTGCGGCCGCCGGCGAGATCATCAGCGGCGCCGACGCGGGTGAAGATGCGATCGACGAGGCCGATCTCGGCCTTGTCCGCGGGAACGAACGCGCCCATCTGCGCGAGGATCGTGCAGAGCGCGCTGGCGCGGATGTAAGTGGACTTGCCGGCCATGTTCGGTCCGGTGAGCAATACGATCTGCGCCGCGCTGGCATCACTGCTCTTGCCGGCGCTTCCGTTCACGGGGGCGCAAAGGGCGAGATCGTTCGGGACGAGCTCCCCGCGCGGCAGAGTCTCTTCGAGCACGGGATGGCGCATCTGCTCGAAGATCAGGCGTCCGGACTGGTTGATCACAGGCCGGACGTGCCCGCGCTTGTGGGCGACCTCGGCCAGTGACGCGAGGGCATCGAGTTCCGCCAGCGACTGCCCCGCGGCGAGCAGGCGTTCGCTGTGCTGGGCTGTTTTATCGCGCAGCTCGAGGAAGAGCTTCTGTTCGAGCGCGTTGGTCTTCTCCTCGGCGCCGAGGACCTCCGCTTCGCGCTCCTTCAACGCCGGCGTGGTGTAGCGTTCGGCATTGGTCAGCGTCTGGCGGCGTTCATAGTCCTTCGGCACGAGATGCTGGTTCGCGCGCGAGATCTCGATGTAGTAGCCGAAGACGCGGTTGTAGCCGATCTTCAGGCTGGCGATGCCGCTGCGCTCGGCTTCGGCGGCCTGGAAGTTGGCGATCCACTCCTTGCCACCGCTGGAGATGCTGCGCAGGCGGTCGAGTTCCTTGTCGACGCCGGCGCGGATCAGGCCGCCTTCAGCGATCGCGTTGCTGCAGTCGTCCATCAGACGCGCTTCGATCGCATCGGCAATCGGCTCGAGGCCCTGAAGCCTCTGCGCGATCGACGAGAGCAGCGCCGCGGCGACGCGTTCGGAGCGCCGCTTTGCCGCCGGAACTTCGGCACCCTCCGGCAGCATGGCGATGCCGCCGCAGATGCGATCGAGAATCGCGATCAGCTCAGGCAGCAGGCGCAGGCTGTTCTTGAGCGCGATGAGGTCCCGCGGGGTCGCCTTGTTCGCGGCGAGCCGCGCGGCGATGCGTTCGATGTCGGCAAGCTCGCGCAGCTTCGAACGCAGCTCATCCCGCAACGCGAAGCATTCGACGAGCGACTCGACAGCGTCATGGCGCGCGGCGAGCGGATCGGCTTCGCGCAGCGGGCGGAGCAGCCACTCGCGCAGGCAGCGGCTGCCGGGGCCGGTGCAGGTTCGGTCTATTGCCCAGAGCAGCGAACCTTCGAACCCTCGCGTGCGCAACGTCTCGACAAGTTCCAGGCTGCGGATGGCCGAGTCGCTCAGCGTGACGAACTTGTCCGGATCGAAGGCTTGAGGCGGCGAGAGCAGAACGTTGCCGCCGGCGAAAGTCTCTTCGACGTAACCCAGCAGCGCCCCCGCGGCCGCGAAGCCGAGCGGAACTTCGCGCGCGAGTTTCTTCAAGCCTGCGGCTGCGGCTTTATCGCGCCCTTTCTCGGCGAAGCGCGCAACGATCCGGTCGAGCGCCGCGGCAGGGGCAAATGCTTCAGGCTTCAAGCGCGAGATCGCCGCTTCGCCGAGGCCTTCAGGCATCAGCGAGACGATCTTCTGGCCCGGGAGCGGCGGCGGATCGTCGGGAAGAAGACACTCAGTCGGTGCCAGCCGCGCGAACTCGGAACGCAGCGCCGAGACGCTGGCAACGTCCTGAATATAGATCGTTCCGCTGGCGAGATCGACGCACGCCAACCCCCAGCGCTCCCCCTCCGGGAACATCGCGACGAGGCGATTAGGCTTCTTGCCGTCGAGGAGGTTCTCTTCGAGCACCGTTCCCGGCGTGACGACGCGAGTCACGTCGCGCTTGACGAGACCTTTGGCCTGAGCGGCGTCTTCGGTCTGATCACAGATCGCGACGGAGAATCCGTTGCGCAACAGCCGCGCGAGATATTGCTCGGCCGTATGCGCCGGAACGCCAGCCATCGGAATCGCGTCCGCCCCTTTATTACGGGCGGTCAGGGTCAGGCCGAGGACCCGCGCAGCTGTCTTCGCATCGTCGTAGAAAAGCTCGTAGAAATCGCCGATGCGGAAAAACAATAAATGCCGCGGGTAACGCGCCTTCGCAGCCTGATACTGCTTCATGATCGGCGTGTCGTTGGGCGACGAGGCGCGCTGGGAATCCATAGAGTGACGCGGATTATGCGGAGCGTGCCCGCGGGTGCAAGTCAGTCCAGCACGGCCGTAGTTCTTTCTTGTGCGAAAGAACACGAGCGCACACAATAGCGGGCGCATGGCTGAGCCGCCTGTTCAGCACGATCCCGCGAGCACGCCGACGGTTAGCGATCCGCCGCTGCGCCGCGCTGCACCTCCGCTGCCGGAGCGGGCTGGATCAGACGCTGGACTGCGCCCGTTGTCGTGGCGCTTTTGGGCCACGCGGTATGGCTCGCCGCGCGCGGCCGCGACGACGGTCGGCTTGCTGCTGCTGACGCTCGCTATCACGCTGGTGCTGCATCAGGTCGCAGGAAAAATTCTCGAACCCGCGGGTGAACTCGGCAAGGCAATCGTCGCGAACCTTCCGTGGACCGTCGTGCTGCTGTGGCTGCTCTACGCCGGAGTCCCATACGCGCTGATGCTTTGCGGCGCATTTGGCGTGCTGCTTCCGAACTCTGCGTGCGGGCAGCCGTACTTCTCAGCGCCGCTGGGACTGCTCGCGTTTGCCCTCGTGGCGCGAGCGCTGCCGTTCGATCCAGCGCTGCGCTCGTGGATGGCGTACGGCGTCTTCTTTTTCGCGGCGTTCTGTGCGGCGGCGGTTTCCTCCATTGTCGCGCTGAGCGCCGGAGCGCGCGGCGGATGGATGGCCTGGCAGTCGAACTGGATGCTCCAGTTGCTCCAGGACGCGCTGCTCACCGGCGGCATCGCGCTCGCCGCTGGCAACTGGATCGAACGCGTGAAACGCCAGCGCCTGGGCGCGATCCCGGTGCGCCGGCTGGCGCCGCAACTGACCATCTTCGCGTTTCCGGCGATGCTCGCCATCCTGATCGGCTTCTGTCTGACATGGGCGATTACCGCTGAACGGCCGCTCAGCCTCGCCATTGAGCAACTGGAAGCTTCCACGACGCGCCAGATGCTCGAGACCGCCCACCGCGAAGCCGCGCTGCGCAACGGCGCGCTCGTCGCACTGCTGCTGGGCGCCGTCTGCGGCGGCGCATCGTTGATGCTGCTGATGATGCAGCGTTATCGCGAACAACTACGCGCCGAGATCACGCGCGGCACCGAGGCACTTCGACGCCGGCACCTGCAGCTTGGCGCGCTGCAGCAGGCGACCGAGGCCACCGGCCACAGCCTCGATCCCCATTCCGTCTGCCAGGCGATGGCGACCACGCTCGCACGCCTGACCGATGCTGCTCAGGTCGCAGTGTACATGCCGTCCGCACAGAACCGTGCGCAGCTTGAACTGGTCCACCAGCAGAACGTCCGTCCGGCGTCATTCCAACACGGTGTCACACTTCCGGTACAGGGGTCGCTCTCGGGGAAGTGTCTCGAAAGCGGGGCGATCGTCTCTGTGAAGACTGGGCTTCCGGATCTGATTCAACCGCCGGAATTGCGCCCGAGCTTCAAAGAGCACCATCTCGAATCGATGCTCTGCATTCCGATCCTGGGTGAAGGCAGCACGGTTGGCGTCGCAAGCCTGTCCTTCGATACGCCCTATGCGCCGGACGAAGAAGAGGAACGCCTCTTCCGCCTGATCGGCCGCGCCATCGGCACCGCGCTCGAACGCGCCGCGACGCACGACCGCGCGCGGCGTTACGCAGCGGATCTCGCGGGCTTGTACCGCTTCAGCCAGCAGCTCGCCGTCGAGAGCGAAGAGCCGCGCTTGCTCGACGCCGCTGCGTCCGGCGCGATGTCATTGCTGAACGCCGAAGTCGTGGCGTTCTTCCTGGCGTCAGGCGATTCCGATGCGACTTCCTACCGCTGCTCCGCGCTGCATGGGTCGCGGGAGAACCAGGAGTCGCTGCGGCAGTTCGTCGTCCATTTGCATGAGCCCGGGTTGCTCGGCGAAGCGCTGCGCGAGCGCCGCACGCAGGTGGCGGGTACGCGCGCCGCCGGCCCAGACCGGCACGTGCTGGCGAAAGGCTGGACCGAATCGAGCGCCATCATCGTGCCGCTGCCGCCGCCAGGCGCAGACTTGCCGTTGCCCGGCGTGATGATAATTGCCTTCGGGGCAGCCAAGCAGATTGGCCTTGAAGAGTCGGGCCTCGCCGAGGAGATCGCGCGCCAGGCCGCAGCCGGATTGCGCCGCGCGCGGCTGATCGAAAAGACGCGCCAACAGGCTGCGGAGCTGCGCTTGCTGGAACAGATCGGCCGCACCTTGTCGCAGCGGCTTTCAACCGCGGTCGCGCTTGAACAACTGGTCCAGAACGTCAACAAGGTCGTCGCGGTGAAGTGGGCGAGCGTCTTCGCGTTCGATCCGGACTCGCAATCGTTACGGGTCCGTGCGACGACGTTCACGCAGCCAGGCGCGAACGAGATCAACATCCCGATGACCGCGCGTTCCATTGTCGTCAGTTGCCTGCGCGAAGGCCGCACACTGCACGCGCCTGACATGTTCAACGATCCACGCACGAACAAGGAACTGAACATCAAGTTCCAGACCGCGTCGGGCGTCTGCGTTCCGCTCGGTCCCGCCGGACAGCGCTTCGGCGTGCTGATGGTCAATAACCCTACGCCGGGAAGTTTCAGCGCCGATGAGATCCGGCGCCTCGAAGCGCTGGCCCAACTTGCTTCAGCGGCGATCGAACGCGCGCGCATTTACGAAGAGTCGATGCAGCGCGCCGATGAGCTGATCCTGCTGAACGAGGTTGGCCATCTCCTCGTCGAGAATCCCGCGCTTGAACAGACTCTGCAGCGCATCGCCGAACTCGTCAATCGTGCGTTCCAGGCGAGCGGCACGGCGTTTCTGCTGCTGAACCGCCGCAAGGATGCGCTCGTCGGCCGCGGCGTCTCTGGGCTGCATTCCCGCAAGCTGCGTTTCGCGCGCATCCCGCTCACGGTCGACGACGTCACCACGCGCGCGTACAAGCTGAACCAGGTCCAGACGGTCGAGAACTCCACCGACGAGCGCCTGCATCCGATGGTGCTGAAGCGGCTGCCGACCTTCTCCAGCGGCGTGGCCGTTCCCATGTCCGGCGCGCACGGCCCCGCCGGCGTGCTTGTGCTCTGGAAGGACCAGCCGTGCCGCTTCAAGGGGCGCGAACTCCAGAGCCTCAGCGCCGTGGCGCGCCTTGCCGCCGCCGCTGTGTACCGCGAAGAACTCGGCCAGGCGCTCAGCGCCAGCGAAGAACGTCTGCAGGACATCGTCGATGGCCTGCATGTGATGATCTTTTCTATCGACACGCGAGGCATGCTGCTGAGCTTCAACGCGGCCTGCGAACGCGTCAGCGGCCGCAAGCGCGCTGAAGTTCTCGGCCAGGGAATGGCGCGCGTCGCGAGCGAAAAACCGGAAGAGCGCGCGCGCATCAATGCATTCATTCAAGCTGCGTTTCAGACCGGCGACTCAAGCAGCGAGCTGACCGTGAACTGGGGCGCACCGGACGGTAGCGAGCGCAAGATCAAGATTCGCGGCAGCTTCCTTCGCGGTGCCGATGGCAAGGTCAACGGCATGGTCTGCCTCGGCATGGACGTTACTGAACAGGCGCTGCTCGAAGCCCAGCTCATGCAAGCCCAGAAGATGGAATCCGTCGGCGCGCTCGCAGGCGGCATGGCGCACGACTTCAACAACCTGCTTGGCGGCATCCTGGGCCAGTGCAGCCTGGCGAAGGCCCAGAACGTCAGCGATCCGGTCCTGAGCGGCTGTGTCGCGAAGATCGAAGCCGCGGCGCAGCGCGGCGCGGACCTGACCTCCAAACTCATGGCCTTCGCGCGCAAGTCCGTGCTGCAGCCTCGCGCCGTCGATATCGCCGCGCTGATCCAGGAATGCGCCGAGCTTCTCTCAGGATCGCTGCCGCGCTCGATCAGCATTCAGACGAAGATCGAGCCCAACCTGCCGCCGGTGCATGGCGATCCGACGCAGCTTCAGCAGGTGCTCTTGAACCTCTGCGTCAACGCGCGCGACGCAATGCCCGGCGGCGGGACGCTGACGATCGCCGCCGAACCGATCTCCACAATGGCCAGCGGCACCGAGTCTGTGCTCATGCCCACCGGCGTTCAGATCGAAGTCGCGGACACGGGCATCGGGATGAGTGAGTACGTCCTGCAGCACATCTTCGAGCCCTTCTTCACGACC
>Ga0196964_10001274_pt1 | contig 12942 bp, 16 predicted proteins | sample S1_10metaG_FD_148615 | JGI IMG/M metagenome (GOLD analysis project Ga0196964, IMG submission 148615) | Soil microbial communities from Anza Borrego desert, Southern California, United States - S1_10 | ecosystem: Environmental > Terrestrial > Soil > Desert | place: USA: California | collected...
GGAATGCAGGTCCACAACGCGGAGTCGATCAAGTCGCTGGAGGGCTACAAGATCGCCTGGGATGAAGAAGCCCAGACCTTGAGCGAGCGCAGCCTTCAACTGTTGCGGCCGACCATCCGAATGCCTGGGAGCGAAATCTGGTTCAGCTGGAACCCGACGCGTAAGAACGACGCGATCGACAAATTCCTTCGGCAAGACCCGCCGGACAATGCAATCGTCGTCAAGGCCAACTGGCGAGACAATCCGTTCTGGAATGAAACCCTCGAAGGGGAGAGAAAGCTAGAGCTCGATCGCTACCCTGATCGCTACGCCCATACATGGGAAGGCGAATATGCGGGCGCGTTCGAGGGGGCGTATTTTGCGAAGGTCCTGAGTGAGGCGAAGGCGCAGGGGCGGATTGGCAAGGTCGCTCCAGATCCGTTGTTGCCGATCAAGCTGTTCTGGGACCTAGGCGGTTCAGGTGCGAATGCAGACGCGATGTCCATCTGGGGCGTGCAATGGGTTGGGCAGGAAATCCGCGTTCTGGACTACATCGAAGGGCAAGGCCAGGTTCTCGGGTACTACACGGATATTCTCCGCAAGCGCGGCTATCAGAACGCCCATTCATACATTCCCCATGACGGGGTGAACGAAAACAACATCATCGGCAAGCGTTGGGCCGATCATCTGAGGGACGCCGGGTTCTCAAACGACGTGATCAAGAACCAGGGCAAGGGCGCGGCTTCAATGCGGATTGAAGCGGTGCGCCGGATATTCAACAAGTGCTGGTTCAACGAAGATACGACCGAAGCCGGGAGGCTCTGTCTCGGATTCTACCATGAGAAGCGGGATGCGGAGCGTGGGGTTGGATTGGGACCGGAGCACGACTGGTCCTCTCACGCTGCGGATGCATTTGGCCTGATGGCGATTTGTTACGAAGAGCCGAGCCGCAAGCAGGGATTCGGACGACAGATCAATTATCCGAAAATGGGGGTGGCATGAACGATCGGGTTCCGCCGATGGCGGAGTCACTGTTGTTGTTGCCGGGTGTCGTGTTTCGCGCGACCCAGAGCGACGGCGGCTGGGATGTGGTCGTTGGTGATGGAGATGTTGGGTATTTCACGAAGCGGGACATTCCAGACTGGGCTGCGGTCGAGATTTGGTTGTGGCGGAAAATCGGCATTCTCTACGGCATAGATAGGGCGACAATTAACTAATGGCCAAGCTGTCTACGAGTTCATTGAAGGCCATGCTCTCTGCGGAGAAAAACGACGCATTGTCCGCAATGAACGCGGCGAAGCTCTCCACCGAGCGCACCGACGCCATGGACTACTATCTCGGGGATATGTCCAAGGACATGCCCGCCATGGAAGGGCGATCCAAGGCCGTCTCCACTGACGTATCGGATACCGTCGAAGGTCTGATGCCGACGCTGATGGAAATCTTTGCCGGCGGGGATGAGGTTGTGAGGTTCGATCCTGTCGGTAAGGAGGACGTGCAGGCGGCCGAGCAGGAAACCGACTACGTGAATCACGTGTTCATGCAGAAGAACCCCGGCTTCCTTGTGCTGTACTCGATGATCAAGGATGCGCTTCTGTCCAAGGTCGGGATCGTGAAAGTGTGGTGGGATGAGAAGGAAGAGGAACAGCGCGAGACCTATGAGGGCCTGACGGACGAGCAGTTCGCGATGCTTGCGATGGACCCGAGCGTCGAGATTGTGGAGCACACCCCACGGGATTTAGGGGACTATGCTCGCACCTAACACGCTCTCCGCTCCCAAGCTCCACGACGTAACCGTTATCACCCGAAAGACCTATTCCTGTGCGCGCGTCGAAGGCGTCCCGCCGGAAGAGTTCGGTATCTCCCGTCACGCCAAGTCGATCAAGGATTGCGGATACTGTTTCCATGAGGTCCTGAAAACCCAGAGCCAGTTGATCGAGGACGGCTTTGACGAAACCCAGATCAAGGGGCTTCCATCCTACAACTCAACAGAGACCGACGAATCCCGTTCCAGGGATACCGTAGACGAATCCGGGACCGGGCAGGGCGATGAAGGGCTGAACCAGGCCAATCGTCTCATCAAGATCACCGAACACTACGTTCGGATGGACTACGAGGGAAACGGGAAGGCCAAGCTCTACAGAGTAACGACAGGAGGCGATCAGGGCGACGTTCTCAGGCGGGACGACCAGGACGATATCGTTGAGGTGGACATGATCCCCTTCGCGGCGATGACGCCTGTGATCATCACGCACAGGTTCTTCGGGAGGTCCGTCGCAGACCTTGTGATGGATATCCAGCGCATCAAGACCGCGCTGATGCGGGGGATGCTCGATAACCTCTACCTGCATAACAACCCACGCGTGGTGGTGTCCGAAAGTGCATCCAATGAAAACACGCTTGACGACCTTCTGATTTCCCGGCCGGGAGGGATTGTCAGGGCAAAGACCACCGATGCGGTGGAATGGCAGCTTGTCCCGGATATCACGGGAAGCGTCTATCCCGCCTTGCAGTATGCCGATGCGACAAGGGAATGGAGAACCGGCGTATCACGTCAAGGCCAGGGCGTAGACCCGAACGCATTGCAGAATCAGGTCGCGACCATCGCGAACCAGATGTTCAATGCGTCGCAGGCCAAAGTGAAACTGATCGCTCGTATCTTTGCCGAGACGGGCATCCGGGATCTGTTCTCTCTGTTGCACGCCACGATCCGAAAGAACGGCCAGCAGGCCGAGACGGTTAGGCTCCGAAACCAGTGGGTCGAGGTGAATCCTCGCGACTGGAAAGAGCGCAACGATATGACCATCTCGGTCGGCTTGGGGACCGGGAGCAAGGAACAACAGCTTGCCGGCGCCCAGCTCCTCATTGGAGCGCAGGAAAAGGCCGTCGCGGTCGGGATGGTGTCGAAGCAGAACCTGTTCAATTCCGCAAAGCAGCTGGTTCGTCTATTGGGGCACAAGGACCCAGAAGAGTTCTTTACGAATCCTGGCGCACAGCCCGACCCTGAGAACCCCGCCGCCGCGCCGATCGAACCGCCTCCGAATCCTGACCTAGAAAAGGCGAAGATCGAGTTCCAGTTCAAGGAGCGCGAAGCCCAGAACAAGGCCGCGATTGAGCAGACCCAGGCTGAGGCCGACATCGCGACGCAGCGCGACAAGATACAGGCTGAGTTGGTGCGCGATGACCGGAAGATGCAGTTCGATATGACGCTGGAGCAGCAGCGGTTTGAGCTGGAACGTGAACTGAAGCTGATCGATGCGCAGCTAAAGCGCGAGTCGCACCAGTTCGACATGCAGGCCAAGCAGGCGATGCACGAAGCGGACCTGAGACGTTCCGAGGACAAGCACGTCCAGACCATCGCCCACACGGAAGAGAAGGCTGAGATTCAAGCCGAGCATATGAAGGCGAAGGACAAAGAATGAAAACCCCGCAAGAGCGGATGGCGAGGGCGACCAGGGCCAAGGCGCTGATCGAGGATGACTTGTTGCGGGAGTCCTTCAAGGCGCTTGAGGAGCAATATTTCAAGGCATGGGTCAACACAACGGAAGTCGAAACCCAGGCGCGTGAGAACTACTGGCGCGCGATCAATATGCTCGGGGATGTCGCCAAGCATCTGAGTGCCATCATTGCGGATGGCAAGATCGCCCAGGCGGAAATCAACAAGCTCGGCGGCATCAACCGACTGGCCGCATAAGGACAGACCAAATGGCTGACGACGTATTGACTGCCGCTGATGAAGCGGCGGCTGGGACACCTATTGTCGAAGTTACGACACAGACAGACGAAACCTACATCTCGCCAAGTTCAGCAGCCCGCGCGCTGTCCAAGCGACGCGTTGAACTAGCGGCCGAGAGAGCCAAACAAGAACCTGCGGAAGGCGCTGAAGCAGCGACACCACAGGTAAATGAATCGGCCTCGCAAGAGGCTGACGCCGCCCCTCAAGATGAGGCACCCGGCGAGACGCAGGAAGCCGACCCGGCACAACAACTGCCGCCCATCGAGCCGCCCAGGTCTTGGACGAAGGAGGAAAAGGCAGAGTTCGCTACCTACCCTCGCGAGGCGCAAGAGAAGATCGCGCGCCGCGAACAGGAACGCGAACGGGCCATCCGCCAGAGTCAAAACGAAGCCGCTGAAAAGCTCAAAGGTCTAACGGCCAAAGAGCAGGCGGTGGAACAGGCAAGGCAACAGTACGAGTCTGCGTTACCGATCCTTCTGCAAAATCTTCAGACCGCCATGGCGGGTGAATTTTCCGACATCAAGACGATGGCGGATGTCCAACGCATGGCGACGGAAGATTGGCCCCGCTACATCCGATGGGATGCGCAGCAAAAGCAGATTGCTGCCGTTCATCAGGAGTTGCAGGGCGCAGAGCAGCGGCGAGAGACGGAAAAGAAGCAGAAGTTTGCAGAGTTCGCGCAAGCGGAAGATGCGAAGCTTGCTGAGTTCGTCCCCGAACTCGCCGACAGCGAAAAGGCCGGGAAGGTCCAGAACGCGGCCATCGCGCTCCTCAAGGATATCGGGTTCTCCGAAAACGAATTGGTCGAAGCCTACAACGGTCAGAGGGACCTGAGCCTTCGCGACCATCGTGTGCAACGGCTTATCGTTGACGGTATCCGGTACCGCGAGATGCAGAAGGCGGCCGAACAGGCCAAAGAGAAAGTCCAAGCCAAGCCTCTTCCACCCGTACAGCGGCCGGGCACCACGCAGGGCAAAGGCGCTGCGCAGGCTGCCGAAATCCAAAACCTGCAAAAGCAACTCGATAGGGCGTCCGGCATCAACGCACTCCGCATCGCGGCCAAGCTGACCGCTGCGCAACGCGCCGCCGCCGCCCGCTAACAAGGAAAGAAGGCAATGGCGCTTCCTACCGGCACCTTCCCGACCTACGACGCCGTAGGCAACCGGGAAGACTTGTCGGATTCGATCTATCGTATCGATCCGACCGATACGCCGTTCATGACCATGTGCGAGCGGGAAACCGCTAAGGCAGTGAACCATGAGTGGCAAACCCAGGCGCTCGCCGCCGTCGATACCGACAACGCACAGTTGGAAGGCGACGACGCGACCGCAACCGCCGCAACCCCGACCGTGAGGCTCGGCAATATCTGCCAAATCTCGCGCAAGGTCGGCCAGGTCACCAACACCCAGCGCGCGGTTGAGCACGCCGGCCGTGACGATGAACTGGACTACCAGCGGATGCTCAAGGGTCTCGAACTCAAGCGGGACATGGAGAGCATCCTGGTTGGTACGAACCAGGCCAAGGTGACGGGCGCTGCGGCCACCAAACGAAAGCTGGCCTCGATCCTCGCGTGGATCGCGGACAACGACAACTTCGACTCCGGTGGTTCGTCTCCGTCTCCCGTGGACGGCACGGACGCCCGCAACGACGGCACGCAGCGCGCGTTCCTTGAGTCTCAGCTCAAGGATGTCTTGCAGCTGTGCTGGACTGACGGCGGCAAGCCCGATGTCATTTCGGTTGGCGGCTTCAACAAGCAGGTGTTCTCGACCTTCACGGGTCGTTCAACCCCGCAGGAAGATGCCAAGTCGAAGAAGATCGTGGCGAGCGTCGATGTCTACGAAGGCGACTTCGGGACGCAGAAGGTCGTTGCCAACCGCTTCCAGCGGGCGCGTGACGCCCTGGTCTTGCAATCGGATATGTGGGCCGTGGCCTACCTGCCCGGACGCAAGATGGTGTCGATCCCGCTCGCGCGAACCGGCGATTCCGAGAAGTTCATGATGGTCTCGGAATACACCCTTGTTGCCCGCAATGAAAAGGCGTCGGGCGGCGTGTTCGACCTGACCACCTCGTAAGGACAGGAGAAAACGCAATGAGCACCATCTTTACCATCAACGACCAGACCTCGACCACCGTTTCCGCGTCCGACCAGTTCGCGATGTACAAGACATCGACGGGCCGGGTGCATAAGGCGGCGGCGTCCGACCTCCAGACCTACGTTCTTGGTTCTACCACGACCTCGACCGTGGGTTTCTGGGGCGCAACGAAGGTTGCGCGTCCGTCAGGCGCTGGTCAGACGGACATCCTGTCCACCGCGGCTGTCTCTTCGATCGCCACGACTGCCTGGGGTTATGCAACCTCCACGCAGGCGAACCAGGTGATCACGCTGTTGAGGCAGATCAGGGCGGACCTGGTGACCATCGGCATCATCGCCGGGGCCTAATCGAAACCGAGGCGGGCGGCGCGAATGCCGCCCGTTTCCACTTGGAGAGGTGGATGGCGGGCTTGCTCGATATCTTGTCCCAGGCATGGAACGATCCGGCCCCCAGCGGAATGGTTTCCATGGTGCAGGGGATAGGTCGCGGGCTTCTCGCTCCCGGTCGAGCGACGCAGGGTTATTACGCTGGCGTCACAGAAGAAGATTTGATGCGCGGCACGGCTCCGCAAGGCCGGATGCTGCAAGACGTTATGGGGTTAACCGGCGCTGCCGTTACAGGCGGAATGCCGATGGCTGTACGTGGTGCAGTTGGAATGGCCGGTGGAAGGCCCTCTGTACCACAGGTCCCGCCCCGTCAGTCGATAGACGACATCATGGCCGAGATAAATCGGCACTGGATGCAAATCCCGGCAGCCGAAAGAAACGCCATGCTTCAAACCAGTCGAATGCGTCGTGAGATGGGCGTCGCGCCAACGCCGACCGGCGATCCGCGCACCGATGCTGTGATAAAGGCGATCGAAGAGGCGTTGAAGCATGGGCCAAAGTAGGCAAAGTCTCTACATCGCCATACCCTGTTACGATGGCCGTATCCATGTCGGCACATTCATGTCCGCTTTGCAGGCGGTCATGGATTTGTCGTCAGTCGGCATCAACTGCAACCTCGAAACCTATGTCGGTGACTCGCTGATCGCGAGCACGCGCAACGTCCTGATCGGAAAGTTCCGCAATACGGACTGCACGGACCTTCTCTGCCTGGATTCGGATATCGCGTTTGAGCCGGGAACGGTGCAAAGGCTGATGTCTCATCCGGTTGATTTCGTCGCCGGTCTCTATCGGTTCAAGAACGACGACGAAAACTACCCGATGCAGTGCCTTCCAGATCCTGAGGGAAAAGGGCTGTGGTCATACGACCCCGTGACGGGGGAAGTATCCGACGAAGGCTTGATCGAGGTCGCGGGAGTCCCCTTCGGCTTTGTCAGGATGCGCCGCGCCGTCATTGAAAGGATGTTCGAGGCTTACAAAGGGCGGGAGTACGAACCGAAGGACGTTCCCGGCCTGAAAACATGCTGCCTGTTCGATATCCCATTCGAGAATGGACAGATGGTCGGGGAGGATTACTCGTTCTGCCACAAGTGGCGGGCGATCGGCGGGAAAATATGGATCGATCCTCATATCCGGTTGGATCACTGCGGGACGAAAATCTACAAGGGCAATCTCGCGCAATGGCTCCGCAAGGATGAACCCGAGCCGCCCCAACTTAAACTGACCGACCAGCAGATCGAAGGTTGGCGCAAGCTCGCAAAACAGCACAACTATGAAAAGCTGTTTGATGCGGCATTGGGGGCGGCATGAGATACGCTATCCTTGGGGGCGGTGGCGTATTCGGAAACTGGCTGGCAAAGCATCTTCTTGAACAGGACAAGGCGTCGCGGGTCCTTTCGATCGGGAGAAATCCAAGGGCGGACGCGCCGTTTACGCTGGGAGTTGGTGAGGGTGATCCTCGTTATCAGTATCACCAAATCCATCTGACGTTCGAGACCGATCGGCTCATTGAGCTGTTCGATCATGAGAAGCCGGATATCGTCGTTAACTTCGCGGCTCTGGCCTACGCGACCTCCTGGACGAAATCCGCGCGATACTATGACACGAACGTCATGGCGCTGGTTCGTTTGTGTGAGGACTTGAAGAAACGGGACTGGCTCAAACGGTTCGTTCAGATCGGGACATCCGAATTGTACGGCCCGGTGTGGAAACCGGCCTCTGAGGATCATCCCCTTAAACCGACAAGTCCCTACGCCGTGTCAAAACTCTGCGGCGACCTTCACCTTCAGACGTTGTTCGATGGTGAGGGGTTTCCGATGAACATCGTCCGTCCATCGAACTGCTATGCTCCTGGACAACTCCTCTACCGGATCATTCCGCGGGCTGTGTGGTGCGCTCTGACGGGACATAAGCTCCCTCTGGAAGGGGGAGGCGCAGCGCGCAAGTCGTATATGCACGCGGATGATCTGGCGAAGGCCATCGTGACCGTGATCGAAAGAGGAAAGATCGGTGATACCTACAATTGCGGACCTGAGAATCCCTGTACGGTGCGCAACCTGGTTTCTCTCGTCTCGCATCATACCAAGGTGGCATGGGACGATCTTGTGGAGTTCACCGAGGCCCGCAAAAACGAGGACGGCCAGTATTGGCTCCAATCGGACAAGATCAGGCAACTTGGCTGGACGCCATCAATCCAGTTGAAAGATGGGATCGGTGGCATGGTGGAATGGGGCAAAAGGTATCTCAACCAACTCCCGGCCCCGACCGGCTTTGTGTTGCGCGCATGAAACTGACGGTCATCTTCCAGACCAGGAATAGACCTGAACTCCTCTGCAACACCGTCAATGAATCGCTTGCCAACGTCAGACACCCTGAAACCACATTGATGGTTGCGGCGGATGAAGATGATGTAGCGACGATCAGGAAACTGGAAGAAGTCTCGAAAATCTGGGATGCCCGCGTTCATATCTCGATCAAGCCAAGAGAAGATACCAGGGGCGAGAAATACGACCGGGCGCTTACTGAGTGTCCAGCCGATATCTATCTTCCGGCTGTGGACTACGCGCCGATCCTGACACCGGGATTCGATGCGAAAATCATCGAGGCGGCGTCTCTGTTCCCCGATGGCATCGGCTGCGTCTATACGCCGATGGCGAACCACTCATTCCCCCAGTTACAGGGCATCACACAAGGGCTTGTCGATAAGCTCGGCTACATCTATCCGCCGTGGTTTCCGTTCTGGTTCATCGACCACTGGATGGATGACCTTGCGAAATTGATCGACCGGATATCGTTTGCTGATATCCACATAGACTGTTCGACTTTTCGGCCGCAGAACACCATCGGGCTGAGAGACCTGCATTTCTGGTGCGCGCTGTTCGATGCCGGACGATTGCACCGGAGAAAACAGGCGCTCGACATCATCGAGAGTTCGGATTTCAAAGAACCGTACTGGCGCAAGGAAATCCTCCTTCGCAGGCATCCACTCGTTGAATATTGCTCGTTCGGGATCAATCTCTGGGTCCGTTCCGATGCGGAGCGGATTGAGAAGCTACGCGGAGAACAAGACCCGCCCGATGAGCGATATCTGAGGATCAAGGCGAGAGCGACGAAGCTCCTGCTGGAATGGACCAGGGACCTCGAACAAGAGGCCGCGCTGGCCGCGTAACGAGTCGAAACAACCCCAACAGGCCCCCGCGAATGGGGGCCTTTCCTTTTGGAGAACCCAAATGGCTTTGCCTGTGAATACCCCAAGCAATGAGGTCATCGTCAAGTTTCCGACGATGACTGACGTGTCCGCCGCCGGTTCTGTCTATGCCGCTTGCCCAGTCAGGGGGAAGCTGGTCCGCGCCTATTCCTGCCTCGGCGGTGCGATCACTGGAGCCGATTGCACATGGACCATGGAAGTCAACAACGTCGCGGTGACGGGCACGGCCACGATCGCCAATTCCGGCTCTGCGGTCGGCGACGTGGATAGCGTGAACCTGACGGGCGCGGCCACCAACGTCAACCAGGGCGACACGCTGGAAGTGGTTTCTGCCGGCGAGTCCTCGACCACGGCAACCTGCGATTTCTGGGCCGTCATCCGCACCTAAGAGGGTTCGATGCAAATCTACAATCGATCCGCCAACTTTACGCGACCGGCGGATACCACCGCGTATGCGGCCGGTGACCTGGTGGCAAATTCAACCACCGCCGGGTCTGTCACGCCGATGAGCTTTACGTTGGGCGCGAACACCGCGCTTGGCATCTGGTCGCTGAATCGCGTGCGCCTGGTTCGCAGCCAGGACGCCGTGACCAACGCGAACTTCCGGGTTCATCTCTACTCGGAAAGTCCGACCGTGGCCAATGGCGATAACGGCGCGTTCTCATCGACGCAGGCGGCCAATTACCTTGGCTACGTCAGCGTGGATGCGACCACCACGCCCGGCGATAAGTTCTCAGACGGATCGGCCGGCATCGGGGCGGTTGGCGCGGAAGGCACCATGCACATCCGGGCGGGCGCGACGATTTACGCTCTGCTGGAAGCATTGGCGGCCTACACCCCGGCAAGCGCCGAGACGTTCACGCTCACGCTGGAGCTGATCGAGCCGTGAGCGTTTCGGAAGTCCTGACCCGGCCGGTTGTCGATCGCTCGACCGGCAAGATCGCAATTCAAAGGATACAGGACGTTGAGGACATTATCGAAGGCAACAAAGACCTTCAGAACATTCCTCAGAAAAGCGACTGGGGCCGGCATATCGCACGCATCCCCAATGTGATCCTCGAAAAGTGGTTCAACGAGGCTTATGCGAGCGGGAATGTGTCGCTCAAATTCTTCAGTCCCGAGTTCGACGCGATCATTGCGCGGAAACTAAGAGACCCGGAATGGGCGTTCCTGCGGGTCGATAATCCCTCCAATCCATTCCATGCGGGCTGGCGCAAGCAATGAGCATCACCACTTATGCTGAGCTTCGCACCGCCATCAGCAATTGGCTTGGCGAAAGGACCGATCTAGAAGCACGTATCCCTGAGTTCATCAATCTGTTCGAGGCAAAGCTTTCCAGGCGTCTCGGCATCCGGGAAACCCGTTCGACAACCAATATCACGCCATCGTCCGGGTCTGCTACTCTCCCGACCGATCTTCTCTATATCATCCGGGTCACCTGGACGGGATCGACAAGAGTAGACCTCACCTACGAACATCCGTCCTATCTCCAGCTCGCCTATCCGACTTCCGCCAGCGGAACGCCGACCGTCTACACGGTTGAGGGGACGACGCTCAAGGTCCGCCCGGTAGACGACACTGCATTGGAAGTCCTCTACGCCGCAAGAACAGCGGCGCTGTCGAGTGCAGTCGGCACCATCTTCACCAAGCATCCCGATTTGTATCTCTACGGCTCTCTCTGCGAGGCAGAGGGGTTTCTGGTCAATGACGAGCGCATGGCGACCTGGAAGGCGCTTCGCGATGAAGCCTTCGATGAAATCCTAAGGGCCGATTTCCGTTACCGAGGCCCGATGCAAGTCAGACTTGTCCAACATACACCCTGATGCCGATCCTTCCCTTTCCTGAATACAGGCCGGATTTATCGGATTATGAAGGCCAAGCAACGCGCTCGATCTTGAATGTTCTTCCAAGGGCTGACGGCTATGGCCCGTGGGCGGATTTCAGCGCGTTGAGTGCCGCCTTGGCTGCCCAATGCCGCGGCGCGTTCTATGCCCGCAAGGCGGATGGCTCAGTCCAGATTTTCGCCGGCACATCGACCAAGCTCTACACGATGAGCAACACCGACTTTACATGGTCGGATGTCTCCAAGGCTGCCGGAACCTACACGACGATCCCGACCGGGGATCAATGGCAGTTCAGGCAGTTCGGAAAGTACGTCTTTGCCGTTCAGATCAATGCCCCGGTTCAGGTCTATGATCTGACCTCATCGTCGGCATTTGCGGATTTGGCCGGTTCTCCCCCCCAGGCCAGATACATATCGGTCGTCAATCGCTTCCTTGTTCTCTCAGGGCTTGGGAGTTCTACGCCCTATAGGATTCACTGGTCCGGTTATAACGACACGACGCGATGGACGGTCGGGATCAATCTCTCCGATTTTCAGGACATTCCCGATGGGGGAATTGTCAGAACCGTCGCGGATGGTGAAACCGGAATTGTCACGCAAGATTCGGCTATTCGCCGGATCACATACGAACCGGGTACAAAGACGGTTTTCCGTTTCGACCGCATTTCCGAGGACAAAGGAATCCTCGCGCCATTGTCGATGGTCAGAGCGGGTGACCGTGTGTTCTATATCGGCAACGACGGCTTCCAGATGATTGTTCCCGGAGGCTATCCGCAGCCAATCGGGAAGGAAAAAGTCAGCGCAACGTTCCTCGCAGACCTCGATACTTCGGCATTGCAGTATTGCATCGGGGCGGCCGATCCCCGCGCCTCAAGAGTGTACTGGTCCTACCGTTCCGCCTCGGATTCCACGACCGGGTTCAACAAGATCATCTGCTACGACTACGCGCTGGAGAGGTGGTCCATCATCTCCACTGCGGGGGAATACCTCGCAACGATGGCTGCTCCCGGGACCACGCTGGAAAATCTCGACAGCATCAATTCGTCCATCGACGCGCTGACGTTCTCTCTGGATGACGTGTCAACGGGCGCTCTGTCCAGGTTGGGGGCCGTCAATACGGCCCATAAGCTCGGGTTCTATTCCGGGTCGAATGTCGAAGCGACGTTGGTTACTGCATCTCGTGGAGGAGATGGCCGCCGGATCAGGGTCCGATCTCTTAGGCCGATCACAGATGCAACTTCCGTCTTTGCGTCGGTTTCAAAGCGCGAAACGCAGCACGCCGCCGAGGTCTACAGTACTGAGTCGGCAATGACCTCATATGGTGTGTGTCCGCAGAACGTCTCGACCCGATTTGCGCGCGGGAAGGCAAGAATCCCGGCGGGAACCTCATGGACGTTCGCCTCCGGTCTTGAGCCGGAAGTGTCGATAGAGGGCCGGCGGTAGTGGAGCTGGTCTGCGTTCCACCGGACAAGGTTCATCTTCTCTGGCCAAGGGTCTCAGGTCTTATCTTCATCGCCATGAAGCGGGGCGACTTCGGCGCGTTCAAGCCCGTTGAAGATGATGTTCTCTCGGGGAATGCGCTGCTGTGGCTTGCGACCGATGGAAACGAAATCGCAGCGGCCTGCGTCACCCAGATAACGCAGTCGGAGTGGCGCAAAGTGTGTTCGTTCGTGGCTCTCAGCGGGAACGATATGGGCCGC
>Ga0196964_10001275_pt1 | contig 12938 bp, 7 predicted proteins | sample S1_10metaG_FD_148615 | JGI IMG/M metagenome (GOLD analysis project Ga0196964, IMG submission 148615) | Soil microbial communities from Anza Borrego desert, Southern California, United States - S1_10 | ecosystem: Environmental > Terrestrial > Soil > Desert | place: USA: California | collected...
CTGCATGCCGATGTGCCGCAGGGTCCGGGCGCAAAGATGCGCAGGGGATTAACCCATCGTGAACGCAGTGCTGAACGCTTCAGCACGGCCAGATGTGTTTTTTAGATTGAGTGAAACGCGATGAGCGCTGCTAGAGATCGGGCGAGAAGGTGCGGATGATTGAATGAAACGGAAGCATACGCCTCCAATAAACACGGCTGAGCCCGCTCAGTCAAGACTTTTGTTTACTGAATTTATCCATCATTCAGCCCCGCCGCGTAAATGGTCTTTCTTGCCGTCGCCGGGTCTGGCGATCAGGAAGGAGCCGCGCACGCTTATCGTGCCGGTGCGATGCGGAATTTCACCAGGCGGCGGTGCTGCACTTCGGTGACGTACGCAGTCTGGCCGTCGGGGCTGAAGCAGATGTTGCTGGGATTGTCGCCGAGCACGCTGATCTCGCGCAGCACTTTGCCTTCGGGGCTGACGACGGCAACGGTTCCCTTTCCATAGCGCGTCACGTAAAGATTTCCGGCGGCATCGCAGCGCATGCCGTCCATGCCGTGATCGGGAAACTCGATCAGCAGGCGCTTGTTGTCGACGCCCTCCGGCGTCACCGTGAAGGCCCAGATCTTGCGCTGCACGGACTCGTTGACATAAAGCGTCTTTCCATCGGGGCTCAGCTCGATGCCGTTGGTTGTTCCCATGTCGGGGGCGATCAATTTCACTTTTCCTTCGCGGTCGATGCGCCAGACCTGGCCGGTCTTCTTGCCCCAATTGGGATCGCTTGCATAGAGCGTTCCGTCGGCCGCAATCGTCAGATCGTTGGGCTGATTCATCTTCGGCTCGTGCGCGAAAACGCTGACCGCGCGCGTGGCCGGGTCGACACGAAGCACATTATGCCCGACGTAATCGGCCACATACATGAAGCCGGCTTTGTCGAAGCGAATGCCGTTGCCGGTGCTCTTTCCCGGGAGCGTCACGTAGACCTCGGCCTTTCCGTCGGGCGAGACTTTGCCGATTGTCTGCTGCTTTTCATAGTTCACGGCGTAGATGTTTCCGGCCGCATCGCACGCCGGACCTTCGATGCCTTCGGTAAATGACTTTTCCGGCGTCAGCGGCGTCGCGACGAACGGTTCTTCTCCGCCGCGGCAGAACAAAGATGCGGTGAGCATGGCGAGCACGAGAATCTGCAACGGTCTGCGCGAAAGTGTCATAGGTTTTCCTTCAATCAGAGGCTTTCGGAGTTCGGAAACACGTGTTTTATATACAACCACAGCGGACTCACAGCGCCAGGTTTGCCTGTTCAATATTCCTGCGGGTACGTTAACATGCGGGCTCTAGCGAAACGGAGGTAAGCGAATGACTCGGCTGGTTCAGATTGCTAATGGTACAACGCGCGCAGTGGCCCTGGTCGAGGAGCCGCGGCTGCGGCTGCTTGAAGGGGCGACGAGCGTCGTGGACCTGGCCGGCGAAGCCATTCGCACGGGCACTCGCCTGAGCGAACTGGTACGCCGCAAGTGTTCAACCCAGACGCTGGAGTATGACGCCGTCTATAACGCGCAGTCACCGTGGCGGATTCTGCCGGCGATCGATTTTCCGGGCGAGCCGGCGCGCTGCCTGGTCTCTGGAACTGGGCTGACCCATCTGGGAAGCGCGAAGAATCGCAACGCAATGCATGAGGCCTCAAACGCAGAGCTCACCGACAGCATGAAAATGTTCCGCTGGGGCGTCGAAGGCGGAAAACCCGCCGCGGGCAAAGCAGGCGTTGCGCCCGAGTGGTTCTTCAAAGGTGCCGGCACGGTGCTGCGCGCGCATGGCGAGCCGCTGCCGGTGCCCTTTTATGGAGAGGACGGCGGAGAAGAAGCGGAGATTGCCGGAATTTACATCATCGATGCCGACGGGAACCCGCGGCGCATCGGCATGGCGATGGGGAATGAATTTTCCGACCACAAGTTCGAGAAGCGGAATTATCTGTATCTGGCGGGCTCGAAAATTCGTCCGTGCTCCATCGGGCCCGAGCTGGTTATCGATCCTGATTTTCAGTCCGTGCCGGGCAGCGCGAGGATTTTGCGCGGCGGAAAAGATATCTGGTCAAAAGAGATCGCGACCGGCGAAGCGGAGATGTGCCACAGCCTCGCGAACATCGAACACCATCATTTTAAATTCGAGTCGCACCGCCGCCCGGGCGATGTTCACGTGCACTTCTACGGCGCGGTCAGCCTCAGCTTCGGCGATGGCATCGTGCTGGCCGAGGGCGATGTGATGGAAGTCTCCTGGAGGAATTTCGGCCGTGCGCTGCGCAACCCGCTCAGCGTCGCCAGGCCCAGCGATACAGCGATCCAGGCAAAGCCGCTCTAATTCTTCGAGCAGCACGGCAACCAGATCAATTTAAAAGTACTCCGTGGCCTCCGTGCTCTCCGTGCCCCGTGTTGAAGTCGTGCTCGTTACCGTCGCGCCGTGAACAGCGCCGCTTCGTTCTGCGTCTGCAGAGGAATGTAAATTTCCTGCGGCGCCTGGCCGTTCTGACGGCGCTCGATCTCGGCGACAGCGGACTCGACAACTTTGCGGATGTCGATGCCGATGCGGATCAGCGGGAACGGGCTGGGCAGCGGCCAGGGAAAGTTCGTGTGCGCCACGACCAGGCAGTCGCCGGGAACAGCGCAGCCGGCGCGGAGCATCCCCGACATGGCGCTCTCGATATGGTTATCGTCGTAAATAACGAGCGCATCCGGCCGCTGCGCGCCGCCGATAATGGCCTCAACCGCATGCGCGGCCCATAGCCTGCCTTCGCGCGAATGCGGCGCGTACTGGCACCAGCGCGGCTGCGTCTCAAGTCCGTAGCGCTGCGCCGTCGCCTGAAACTTAGCCACATGCTGGCGCGGGTCTTCCCACGGCGTGATCAGCCCCACCCGTTTGCGCCCGGCAGCCGCGACTTCTTTCAGCGCCTTATCCATGAAGCGGTCGGTTCCGAACACCACCAGCGACAGGCCTGAAGCGCCATCCTGCTTTGAGCCCACAGCGACCAGCGGCGTGTGTTTCTGCTGAACCAGCGGTGAATCGAGCAGGAACGCGGGCAGATTTGAAAAGAACACGCCGGCCAGGCGCTGCGCTTCGATGTCCTCGCGCAGGCGGTCCATGTCGGGGCTCATGGGACGGTCGATGCCGTAATAAAATTTGGCCTCGCGCCCGGGTGATGCGAAAAGCTTCTGCGCTTCTGCTTCGAGCACGCGCCAGTAATGCACCCATTCGTCGCGCGCGCTGGCGGGGCCGTTGATCACGAAGCCGAAGTTGCGCGTAAACGGTGGAGCGTCCGCGGCGAACGTTCCGTCTCGGCCGCGCGAACAGACGAAGCCCTCACGGATGAGCTCGTCAATCACGCGCTGCAGCGTCATCGGGCTGATCTTCAGGCTCTTGATGAGTTCCGTGCGCGTGGGCAGGCGCGAGCCCGGCCGCCAGCGGCCGCTGCGCAGCCGCGACTTGAGCGCAGTGAGCACGCGACGGCTCTTTAATTCTTCATCAGTACGCTCCATGTGTACTGACTATGCCGCAGCTCTCGAAAAACGCTAATATTTCCGGATTTTTTGCGACATTGATACACTACATGTGTATTGAACAGGTGTGATGAGGAGGTTACCTGGGATGCGAACACCTTTGCTGGCAATGACATTCGTTGTGACGTTCTGTTTCAGAGCGCTTTGCGCAGAAGCGACCGGCGTCTCTGTCTCGTACACGCTTCCAGCCGATGGGCCACTTCCAGCCACCTACCTGGTGACGCTGGCGGTGACCGATCCGAAGAATCCGGACTGGATCGTGTCACAGTTTGTGAGCGGCGCGGCGCGGACGGTCACTGCCGAAAACAAAGGGAAGTTCACCGAAATCTGGAACGGCCTCGACGATAATCACATGCCCGTTCCTCCTGGCGAGTACGGCCTGAAAGGAATTTTTTCGCCGGCAAAGAAGTGGGCGGTCGATAACGAGTGGCACGCCGTGACGCCGCAGTTCGTCACCGGCGCTTCGTCGTTCATGCCGCCTAGAGAACTCGCCAGCAAACCCGAACCTTTTCACGGAGACCCGTGCGGGGCGCCGCTGATGGATGTGGCCGTCGGGCGAAACGGCATCGCCGTGTTCTACTATCAGTATCTTGAGAACGGCCTGAACAATCCGATGTTCGATCTGAATAAGCCGGGCGCGAGCTACGAACAGTTCGTCCGCGCGTTCAATTCGGGCGGCGCCGGCGGCGGTCCGTGCGTCACGACCGATGGCGAAACCGTCTGGGCGTTCTCAACCGACGGTGGACCGAAATTCGTTTACCGCGCCGACGGCAAATCGTTCGGCGTGAGCCACGGCGCCAATCGCGCCAATTCCTATCTGCCCAAGGGCTGGGTCACCGCAATGGCCTGCTGGCGCGAGGCGGAAGCGCCGTTCGTTTATGTCGCGCAGCGCGGCGCGATCGTGAAAGAAGACGGGCGCCGGCACGACAAATTTTATGAAAGCAAAACCGAGCTGGTCAACACGATCACCGTTCACGATGGCGCGAATGGAAAAGTTCTTGCCGAGGTGCCGGTCAAGAACCCGCAGGCGCTCGCGGTGCTGAAGAACACGCTGTTTGCGCTCGCGCAGGACGGCGAAAACTTTCAGGTGCTCTCCACGGAGATTAAGGCCGGCATTCCTGCCGCCGAGTGGAAGAACGAGTTTAATGTTCCGCCATCGATCCGACCCGCCGACCTGGAGATTGACAGCCGCGGCCGCTTTTACCTCAGCGATTCTCAGGCAAACAAAGTTTACCAGCTCAGCCGCGACGGAAAGATCACGCTCACGTATGGAAAGCTTAGTGCGCAGAAGCCGGGCGCATACGACCGCGAAACGTTCATCGCGCCCGCAAAGCTTGCGACGTGGACCGACAAGGACGGCAATGACCGGCTGATCGTTGTTGAAAAATCCGGCCCCAACCGCGTAAGTGAATGGAGCGCGGACGGAAAGCTGCTGCGCGAATTTCTTTCGCTGCAGACCAAGTGCAACGACGGATACGGAATCGATCCGGAGAATGCACAGCATGTTTACATTCCCGGCCACGATGGCTGGCTGACGCGTTTTGTCGTCGATTACACAAAAGCCGAGTGGCGCGTTGACGCCGTGTGGCCGAACGTCGGCAACGATCCGCACGTGCCCGAGTTCCGCAAGCCGGCGGCGATTCGCGTCAACAACCGTTTGTATCTCGCCAGCGGACGCGACGCGGCTGTGTACCGCATCGATGGCGATCGCTGCGTGTTTTCGGCGGCTGTGCTGCAGAGAGAAAACAAGGAACTCGCATTCTGGAACGATGCCAATGGCAACGGCGCCGTTGATGAAGCGGAGATCCGTCCGGCTCCGCCGGGGCCTGCGGTCGTGTTCTCGTATCACGGGCAGAATTTCGGCGACGATCTTTCGTACCTGGTCGTCGAGCAGGGCGGAAAGTCCGTCTGGCGGCTGGGGCCGGCGGAGTTCGATGCGCATGGCAATCCCGTGTTCAGGGAATGGCAGAAGCTGTTCACGGATCCCATTTTTGAAGCGCGCGCCGCCGGCAAGGCGGATGCGATTCATGGCGGAAACGAACTGGCCAATGCATTCACCAGCGACTGGTGCCACGCCGACGGCCTGCCGCAGGAAGGCTACGTCGTGGGCGCACGCGGCGGAAAGAACTTCAGCGCCAATGACGGCTCGCAATTTAAACTTTCTTTCTACGCGCCCGATGGAAAAGGCGGCTACCGCCTGAAATGGCGCACCGGCCGCGCGGCGCTGCAGAATCTCGCGGCGCCGGGTGAAATTTATGGCGGCATGCGGCTGCAGAAGCCGATTAACGGCCTGATCAGCCTCATCGACCAGACGCGCTGCGGCATCCTGCTTTACACAACCGACGGTCTGTATGTCGACACGGTTTTTCCGGACGGCCGCAAATTCAATCCGCAGGCCATCGGCATGTATTCGCTGCCGGGAGAATTTTTCGCCGGCTCAATTTTTGAAAATAAGGCAACGGGCAAAGTCTGCTTCGCGCTCGGCAAATACACTCCGATTCTTTTCGAAGCGCAGGGCTGGTCGCTCACCGAAAATCCCGTGCGGGCCATTAAAACGTTGCCGCCCAGCGTCAGCATCTCGGCGTCGGAGATCAGCAGCGCGCCTGAGATGGCGCTGGTGCTTCGCGGCGGCGCGGGTGTGGCGAAGGTCGCGCGTTTCACTCCGGCAGTCGGCGGCGCAAAAGCGACGACGTCGCTCGAAGGCTGGGAATCCTGCAGCGCGGTGCGCTTCCAGTCGGACGAAAAACAGAGCGTCGAAGTGCGCTGCAAGTACGATCCAGACCATCTGTACCTGCGCTGGCACGCACGCCTGGCGGGGAAGTTTCAGGCCAAACCCGCTGCGGCAATGGAACGCCTCTTCACGCACGACCGCCTCGCCGACACGCTGAGTTTTTATATTCAGGGCAACGAGAAAGCGCCGACGGCGAAATCAACCAACGGGCGTCCCGGTGATGTCCGCTTTGTTTTCAGCCTCGTCGCCAGAGACGGCGCGGTGAAGCCGGTGTGCGTGGGCATGTATCCCGAATGGAAAGGCGCGGGGCCCGCGCAGCCGCAGGTCTTCCGCACGCCCGTCGGTGAAGCAACGTTCGCTCACGTGGGTGTGCTCAGCGAGGTTCAGCTTGAGCATGCCATCGACAAAGATGAGAAGGGCTTTGTGATCAGCGCGGTGATTCCGCGCAGCGCGATTCCACATCTGCAGCGCAAGTTCGGAGGCGATTTGCGGACGATGATCAACTTCGAAGCGACTTTTGGCGGGCACAACAAATTCTGGTGGGCCAACAGCGACGGCTCGGCCAGCCATGAAACGTACGACGAACCGTCCGAAGCGCGGCTCTATCCAGGATCCTGGGCGCCGGTGCAGTTCGAGGGCATTGATGGCGGCCTGATCGTGCGCAACTGGACGATCTGCGGGCCGTTCGGCGGGCCGGGCGCGGAGAAGTTCAAGGACGATCCGAATGGAATTTTTCCGGGCACGAATAAAAATTTCAAAGACGTTGTGGCCGATTTCTGCAAGAGCGCGATCTATCCGCCTGACAAAGGCCCGATCGATTTCAATGCACGCTACTCGGGCGAGATGATCCAGGGCTACTGGAAGCCGATGGACGGCATCAAGTGGCGCGGCGCGAGCGTCGCCGAGCTCGATTCGCGCGTGATTCTCGGCTCCTCATCGCAAGTCTGGTACGGCGCCACGTGGATCTACGTGCCTGAAGATCTCTCGCTCGAAGTGGATTTCCACGGCCACCCGATGACGACGCTGAGCTGGACGCTCAATGGCCAGCCGCTGAAGGTCGGCAAGATGAAAGAGGCCGGCTCGCTGCACCGCATGAGCGCGCGCGAGAGCGTCGCGTTCAAGAAGGGCTGGAACCAGATCGTGTTCCGCGGCTTCTGCGTCGGCTACCCGCCCTTCCGCGCTGGCGTGACGCTGGCCGGCCCTGCCGAGAGCCTGTGGAAAGTGAATCTCTCCGGCGCACCGAAAACGGAATGAGCCTTTGGGTGGGCTCGGACGAAGTCCGGGTCGCTCAGTGCCTTCGGCACCCGGACTGACGTCCGGGCCACCCCTTCTCCTGTCCGCATCCCTCACTTCAACTCAACCAGAATGCGGAAGCCTATCTTCGAGGTCTTGAACGATTCGGGAGCAAGCGCGCGTGAGCCGGTGCGGCAGGCGACGGGTTCATCCAGCCACGAGCCGCCACGCGAGACGCGAATGCTCTCCTCGCCATCTCTCGCGGCTGGAATCACATCGGCGCACCACTCGGCGACGTTGCCGAGCGTGTCGTACAGGCCCCACGCGTTCGGCGCTTTCTTGCCAACCGGGTGCGTTTTGTCGCAATTGCCTTTGAACCACGCGAGCTGATCTAAAATGTTGTCGCCCGTGCCGGCGTAATACGCGCCGCTGCTGCCGGCGCGGCAGGCGTATTCCCATTCCATTTCGGTCGGCAGCCGAACCCTTTTTCCGCTCTGCTCGCTTAATTTTGTGCAGAACGCCACCGCGTCGGCCCACTTCATCTGTTCGACAGGCGAATCGGCCGCAGCGAAGGTGCTGGGATTGGTGTCCATCACGATCGCGTACTGCGCCTGGGTGATTTCATGCCGCGACATATAAAATGGTTTTTCGATCGTCACCGTCGTATCAGGCTGATCCTTGCGTGGCCGGGGCGTGAATGTTCCGGCAGGAATCAGCGCGAGCTGAATCTTGACTCCGGCGGGCGTCGCAAGAGTCGTCTCCACCGGCACGCCGAGCTGCGTGGCGGCACTCGTCTGCCTGGGGTCGAACGCAAAGCCCTGTGGCGAACTCGATCCGCACCCGGCGAAGAGTAATAGAAGGAGCGCTGCAGAAACTGCGGTCTTCACAAGCGCGGCCATGGGTAGAGCTCCACTGAAACGATCATCAGGGAGCGAACGGCTCCGTTGACGCTGCTCGATCAGCACTGAATCTGGACTGGCGCGGCGGCGTGCTGAAACTTAATTTCGCTGCTGCAAACAGGCTCCTGTCCAGCGCCTTGGATATCTACACGGGTGATCAAGAAATATCTAGATTGTTTCAGGCAGCAGTTCAGCGACCTGCCGCTCTTTGCGCTGCTGAGCCTCTGCTGCGTCGCCGCCGGGATTGCTCTGGCCAAATGGCTCGCCATTGTGCATGCATTCGAAGGCAGCGGCCTCGGCGAGCGCCTGGCGGCGTTCCCGGTGGCGCTCTCGCTGGATCTGTGCATCCTGGCCGGCGCGGCGATCCCCGTTCTGCTTCTGCGCCGCGTTACGATCTCTTCCACAGCCGCTCGCCGTGTTCTGATTGCCGGCATTTATCTGCTGCTGGTGCTCTGGCTGCTGCTCACGTTTATCAGCCTGGAGATTTATAAATCGCTGGGCTCGCCGCTGAAGTACCACATCCTGGTCGTTTCGCCGAAGCTGGCGAAGTATCTGCTCCAGCCTGGCCTCACCGGAAAAAGTGCGTCTGATTTCATCGGGTTTGCGTTCGTCGTCTGCGCAATCGCCATTCCGCCGCTCTTCTTTGAGCGGCTTCGAAGCGTGCTGGTGCTGAACGAACGCTGGCGAGCCTCGGCGTGGGCGTTAGTGCTGATTCTGCTCGGCGCAGGCGGCGCACTGGCGCTGCTGCCGGCACGAGGTTTTCGCGAGATGGCTCTGCGCAACATGACCGTGCTGCAGATTTTCATTCCGGATGATCCATCACTGCGCAACCAGATCGCGCCGCCCTCGCCTGCTGAAATCGCGACGCTGAAAGAACTCTGCACGCCGGCGGTCCACGAGGACGCTGCGCGGCGCTTTTCGAGCCTGCCGCGGAAGAAATACAATATCATCGTCTGGGCCTGGGAATCGGTGGGCGAGCGCTATCTAAAGTCGCATCATCCGCTCGGCCAGGCGCAGACACCCAATCTCGACCGCATCGCCGCGGCCGGCGCGGTGCGCTTTTCGAAGTGCTACGTCGAATCGCCGCTCTCGATTCAATCCGGCTGGTCGCTGCTGACGGGCTGCTCGCCGCCGGCGCGGCCGATTGTGTTCCTGAAAGGCGAACGCTACCCCGAGCAGCACGGCTACCTGCCGAAAGTTTTAAAAGAGGCCGGCTACCGTTCGGTGCAGCTCAACGGAGCCGATACGAACATCTGGAACATGGTCAAGCTGCTGAAGGTGGCCGGCTACGACTTGTTTGAAGACTGCAACCAGTTGCCGAAGGGCGATCGTGCAGCGCGCTATGGCTGGGGCGCGGAAGATGAGATTCTGACTAAGCGCTTCTGGGAATGGGTTGACGCCGGCCCGAAGGAACAGCCGTTCTTTGCGGTGCTGTGGAATGTCGAGACGCATCATCCCTATGTGTTTAAGAACATGCCCGCAAGCCTCGCCAGCGCCACGCAGCTGATGCAGTACAACAAAGCGATCGAGCACACCGACGCGGTGATCGGGCAGCTTTACGACGAACTCGTCCGCCGCAAGCTTGATGAAAATACAATCCTCGTCATCGCCGGAGACCATGGTGAAGGCCTGGGCCGGCCGCCGCGTCCGTTCGACCGCGCACACTCGATGCTGGTCTACGAAGACGACATTCACGTGCCGATGCTGTTCTGCCATCCTGCCTTAAAGAAGGACGGCGGCGTAGTAGACCACCTTTGCCTGTTCACCGATCTGAATCCGACGCTGCTGGATCTGGTCAGCTGCAACGTGCCGGCTGGGATTGAGGGGCGGTCGCTGGCCAGGCCGTATGAATCGCGCCCGCTCTTCTCGCGCTCGATTACCTGGTGGCCGCTGAGTGTCCGCGCCGGCAGGTACAAGGTCATTCTCAACAGCCCCGAAGCGCTGCCGGAACTTTATGACATCGAAGCCGATCCCACTGAGTCCGAAGATATTGCCGGAAGGCAGATCGATATCGCCAATGCGCTGACGGCATCGATGCTGCGCATGTCGGCCGAGCGCATGAAAAAAGATTTCACGTTTGAATACGGTTTTTCATTTATTCCGTCACAGCAGAGCGGAAATGCGCCGACCGCCGTAGATATCCTTAAACCCGCACAGAAATGAGACCTGCACTGTTTCTATGAAGCTGCGGCCCTGCTGAGACCGATAACAGGCTGTACGCCGAACTTGTCCTCGCCCAAAACACGGTGTACACTGCCCTGTTGAAAGGACTAACAAGGATGCCGTCGCTGGATACTAAACTCAAGACCGAACCGCGTGCCAAGCCCTCGTCTTCAGGATTGACCACGGGAGTCGCCGCAGCCGCCGCTCCGCTGGAAGGCATGCCCGATCTGGAGCACGGCCGGCTGAGCCTGCTGCCGAGCTATCTGGCCAGCCGCATCAATGCACAGAACGACGCCCTGCGCGCCCGCGGCATAGACGTGATCGATCTCGGAATGGGTAATCCGGTTGACCCGGTCGCTCAGAACGTGATTGATACGCTCAAGTCGCACCTCGACAACGCAGCCAATCACCGCTACGCGCCCGCGACGGGCATCCGGCCGCTGAAGGACGCGTTCGCGCGGCATTACGCGCGGCAATACAACGTGGCCCTCGATCCGGCGCGCGACATCATTGTTTCACTGGGATCCAAGGACGCCTTCAGCCATCTGTGCCTGGCGATACTCGGGACACGCGACGCCTGCGTGCTGCCGACGCCGGCGTACACGCCGCATCTTTATGCGCCGCAGATTGCCGGCGCGCATGTGGCCGGCGTGTTCCTGGAAGAGGAAATTCCGGGGCAGAAGCTGATCACGGATATCAAGAAGATCTTCGAGACGCTGCGCCCGCGTCCAAAGTTCCTGATCCTGAATTTCCCGCATAATCCCACGGCCCGCACCGTCGACCTGCCGTTCTTTGAAGAGATTGTCGCACTGGCGCGGAGCTACAAATTCTGGGTCTTGAATGATCTGGCGTACGGCCATACATGCTTCGATAATTATCGAGCGCCCAGCATCCTTCAGGCGAAGGGCGCCAAGGACGTTGCGGTCGAAATGTTCACGATGTCCAAGCCTTACAGCATGGCCGGCTGGCGCATCGGCTTCCTTGCGGGAAATCCGCAGGTGATCGACGCGCTCTCGCGCATCAAGCCCTATTACGACTACGGACACTTTATCCCCTTGCAGCTGGCCGCGGTCGTGGCGCTGGATACCGGCGATGAGTACATCCGCTCGCAGTCGCGGGTCTATCAGAGCCGCCGCGACGTGCTGCTTTCCGGCCTGGAGAAAGCCGGCTGGGGACGCACGATCCGCAACCGCGGAACGATGTTCTCCTGGCAGCCGCTGCCCGAACGCTTCAAGAGCCTCGGTTCGCTCGAATTCTGCGCGCAGCTGGCGGAGAAATCCGGCGTGAGCTTCTTCCCCGGCGCGGGCTTCGGCGAAGAAGGCGAAGGCTTCGTGCGCATGGCGCTGGTCGAGCCCGATGAGCGCATCCAGGAAGCCACCGAACGCATCGGAAAATTCCTGGGCAGCTGAATTTGCCCGGCAAATGATTTCTATTGAAACCGCCAAGACGCCAAGGCGCCAAGTTTTTTCGGCTTGTCGAAAGACGATGGGTCGTAAACTGTTCAATGGTTGATTCACTCAAGACGTCAGGCCCGAAGGGGCCGCGCTAATATAGCCAGGGGCGGAGCAGAGCGCAGCCCTTGGGAGTAAACGCATAATTCATTTGAAGCCCTGAAGGGGCGAACTAAAAAACATCCCGTGATTTAACGAAGCCGCAACGAAGAGCATCAAAGCGCATCAAAGGGCATCATGGCCGCCAAGAAATCAGCTCCTAAAAAAGAGAAGCCCGCCGACAAGAAAAAGAAAGCCCGCGTTAAAGACGAGCCCGAGGTCATCGTAGCCGATGCGCCAGCTGCAATTCATGCCTCAGAAGTGAAGTCGAAGAAGCGCGGCAAGTCGGGCGCTGCCAAAGCAGCGGCACCGGTGGCTGAAGTCGTCGTTGAAAAGCCGGCCGAAGAACCGAAGAAGAAACGCAAAGGCAGAAACAAAGCCGAGCCGATAGAAGCCGAAGCGATTGCCGTCATTGCGCCGGAAGTCACGCCGGAAGCGGCAGAATCAAGCGCCAGCACGACTGAACCGGCGCCCGCCGCTGACGAAAGGCCGCGCCGCAAGGGGAAGAAAAAGACATCAGAAGAGTCGCCCTCCGAAGCCGGCGAAAACGGGTCCAGTGCGCAAGAGAAGACCGTTGAGGCTCCCGTCGACGCAGCCGCTCAAGAAACGCCGGCTGAGGCTGGCGAAGCGGACGAAGAGAAAGCCGACGTTAATCCCGACGAGCTGATCCGCACCATCGAAGCGCTGCTGTTTGCCGCCGAAGAGCCGATTGCTGTGCGCGAGATCGCGCGCGCGGCGGGCAGCGACAGCGCGACTGTGCGAAAGCTTCTGCCCGGGATGATCGAGACCTACGAAAAAGAGCGGCGGCCGTGGACGATTTCGGAAGTCGCCA
>Ga0196964_10001276_pt1 | contig 12920 bp, 8 predicted proteins | sample S1_10metaG_FD_148615 | JGI IMG/M metagenome (GOLD analysis project Ga0196964, IMG submission 148615) | Soil microbial communities from Anza Borrego desert, Southern California, United States - S1_10 | ecosystem: Environmental > Terrestrial > Soil > Desert | place: USA: California | collected...
AAAAGGCGGAGAGGTGGCCCTTCCCGGGGCAACGGTATCAGTGTCGGGTACAACGATCGGAACCGTTGCAGACGATAAAGGCAGATTTTCGCTGACGCTGCCTGATTCCAATCGCACTATTGTTGTTTCCTATACTGGCTTCGAAGCGGATACGGTGAGACCCGGATCCGGAAACAGACCTCTGGTGATCACCCTGCGGCAACCACGCAGGCTGGGAGAGGTGGTCGTGGAAAGCCGGCGCAAGACCACCGAGATCAACATGATAGATCCGATCAAGACGGAACGGATTGGGGAGCGGGAGCTGCTGAAGGCTGCCTGCTGCAACCTGAGCGAAAGCTTTGAGACCACGCCTTCCGTGGACGTAGCTTTTACGGACGCCGTATCGGGCTATAAGCAGATACAGATGCTGGGACTTGCCGGGCCATATACGCTGATTACCCGGGAAAACATACCGGACGTGCGGGGGATCAACGCCGTAACTGGACTGACCTTTACCCCCGGTACCTGGATCGAGGGGATGCAACTGAGCAAGGGCACCGGCAGCGTGGTCAACGGCTATGAAGGGGTGGCCGGACAAATCAACGTGGAATGGCGCAAGCCTTTCGAGGATAAGGAAAGCACCTGGCACCTGAACCTCTACCAGAGTACACAGGGACGTACGGAAGCCAATGTCGTATACCGGAATGAGCTTACCGAAGCGCTTTCGACAAACTTTTTTTTCCACGGACGTTCAAACTGGCTGAAGCTGGACCAGAATAACGACGGTTTCCTGGATCAGCCTCTCGATAAGCAGCTTATAGTCGCGAATCGATGGTTCTGGTTTGCACCGAAAGGCTGGGAAGTACAAGGTGGGGTAAAGGGAAGTTTTACCCGTAACCTTGGAGGACAAAAGGAATATGATGGCGGCTGGGAACCATTGGGCAGGGGTCCCTGGGGCTTTGAGCTGAACATGAACCGGGTAGAAGCCTGGGCAAAGCTGGGACATATGATACCCCATAAGCCAGGCACCAGCTTCGGGCTTCAGCTTGCAGGCGTACTGCATGAGCAGGATGCCCTGTACGGGAACCGGGAGTACGATGCGAAGCAGAAAAGCTTTTACGCCAACTTCATCTACCAGACCATCATCGGCAATACAGACCATGTACTGAAGCTCGGCGGAAGCACACTAATTGATGATTACCGGGAACGTCTTACCGCCGCGGAGTTTAGCCGGATGGAGACCGTGCCGGGCCTGTTTGCCGAGTATGCCTGGACGGTGGGCTCCGGATTCAACCTGGTGGCCGGACTTCGTGGCGACTATCACAACCTTTTCGGTGCCTTTGCCACACCGAGGCTGCATATCCGGTTCGCACCCTGGGAAAAGACATCGATCCGGGCTTCGGTAGGCCGCGCACAGCGTACCGCCAATATCATTGCCGAGCAGATGGGACACCTGGCCAGCTGGCGCAGCTTCTTTATCTATGGCGCGGACAGCGAGCTTCCTTACGGCCTGAAACCGGAAGTAGCCTGGAATACCGGGATCAATCTGACGCAGAAATTCATGCTGAACTACCGGGACGGCAGCTTTAGTGTCGACTACTATTATACAGACTTCCAGAACCAGGTGGTGGTTGATATTGAGTCACCTTCTTCGGTCCGGTTCTATAATCTGGAGGGGCAGTCGTACGCGCATAGTTTCCAGGCACAGTTCGATTATGAGCTTGTGCGGAAGCTGGATGTGCGGCTGGCTTACCGGTTTTATGATGTGCGCACTACGTATAACGGCGAGCTGAAGATGCGGCCGCTCGTGGCACCGCACCGAGCCTTTGCCAATGTCGGATACGAGACCCGTAACAAATGGAAGTTTGATGCTACGGCACATTGGACTGGATCCAAAAGAGTGCCCTCGCTAACCCATCATGGTACAACGGCAGCTGCTGAATACTGGTCTCCTGCGTTCTGGCAGTTCAACGCACAGATCAGCAAGACCTGGAAAGACAGGTTCGAGGTATACCTTGGGGGGGAAAACCTGGCAAACTTCATGATGCACGAACCGGTGCGGATGGCTTCCGACCCTTCCAGTCCCGGCTTTGATGCCTCAGTACCCTGGGGACCGGTCATGGGCAGGAATATCTATGCAGGACTTCGGTATAAGATCAGATAGAACGGACTGAACAACAGTAAAGAAGGCGCCTGTAAAGGCGCCTCTTTATTTCGGAATAAACCTCAGTCCGCTGTTGGCATGCTTTTGAAAGTTGAAGCCTCAATAGGATCAAGATGGCTTCAACAGGATTTTTACACGCGCAGAATTTCGGATGCGGGCCCGCTGTCCGGACATTGTCAGGATTGTTGCTGGCAATTACGTTACACACGCAAACAGTTAACGCCCAGCAGGATACCATGGGTGTAGACATCGTACGGCAGAATGAGCCGATACCGGAAGACAAGCACGTGTACCGGATGAACTATTGGGTAAGCGGGGCATTTTCCCTGGCCGCTACCGCCGCCAATATCTATGCCATTCCGAATGTGATCAAAGCGAAGAAAGGACTTACGGACGAAGAACTGGCGGCACTGCGTCCGGAAATCCATAATGGGTTTGACCGCTGGGCGCTGAAGCAGGACCCTTCGAAACGGGATGCAAATTATAAGGCTTCAGATATGGTGCTGCCTGCCATTATCGCTGCTACAGGAGCATTGGGTTTTGACCGGGAGATACGGAAAGACTGGCTGAGGATCTTCGTTATGTATTTTGAAACACATGCGGTTACCTTTAGCCTGTACAACTTCAGCTTCTTTGGTCCCGCTTTCCAGAATAAGGTCCGTCCGTTCTCTTATTACGACTATTTTCCGGCGGATGAGCGGAAAACCGGAAACCAGCGTAACTCATTGTACAGCGGGCACACAGCAACAGCCTCGGCATCTACATTCTTTATGGTGAAGGTCTACTCAGACTATCACCCCGAGATCGGCCAGAAGAAATACCTGTGGTATGCCATCGCTTCAGTGCCTGCTTTGTTTGAAGGTTACCTGCGGATGAAGGCACTGGCACACTTCCCTTCCGATGTGATGGTGGGCTTTGCCATCGGGGCCGTATGTGGCGTGCTGGTGCCGGACCTACATAAATTCAGGCACAAGAACATCAAGCTCGGACTCAATCCCAACCCGATGGGACCGGGTATAAATATCTCCTGGCAGCCTGACTATTCGCCGAAGTTGCCGCGGCTGTCCGATCTGAAACCCGGACTCGTCTCGTTGGACTAGGGCAGGTATTGAATATCGGCGGTTGGTTTTGTACTTTCAGCCCCGGACGCTAAAAAAAGGCCGAACCAACTTTCTGCCTTGTTTCGGGGTCTAAAGAAGTATATCATCACAGACATGGCTCGCAGCATCATATATCTACTTTCGCTGATGCTGGTCTTCGCGACCGGATCAAAAGCACAGACCTTACCTCCATTTCAACCCGAACAGGATGCCTGCAATGCATTGCAGATATGCAATACGTTTTATACACCTTATTCCTATAGCGGGTATGGCACGGTGCTCGAGCTGACCCAGTTCGGCGCCAATGCGGGCTGCTATACCGAAAGCAATTCCGTTTGGTTCAAGCTCGTGGTGGCTACCGCCGGTAACATCGTTTTTTCAATTACGCCCGTTGACCCGACAGACGATTATGATTTCGAAGTGCATGACATCACGAACGACACCTGCACGAACCTTACGACTGCCAACCGGATACGGTGTAATGGCAATAATAACTTCACCGGAAGCAACCCGGGCGGTATCGTAGGGCTTAATTACACGTCTACCCTGACCTATGTTGCCGCCGGTACCTTCGGCTCCTCCTTTCTCCAGTATATATCTGCGGCCCCTGGCGATGTTTACCTGATCATGGTAGATAATTTCAGTGGTTCAGCTTCAGGCTTTACACTGGACCTTACCGGCACCACGGCCACTTTTGTTGGGACGGGCGCACCCGTGTATGATTCCCTGATCTTTTCCAATCCCTGCGACAACAGCACAGGTTTCCGGGTGCGTATGAACAAACAGATCCTGTGCAGCTCAATCTCGCCCAATGGGTCCGATTTCCAGATCGTTCCGCCGCTGGCTACCGTAGTCACCGCTACCGGTATCAACTGCAGCGGCACGAATGGTTACACCGAAGAGATCGATTTTACTTTCAGTAATCCGCTGCCTCCCGGCAACTATATCCTGACCCCTCAGACCGGCGCCGACGGGAACACGCTAGTGGATCTCTGTCTCACCGCCCAGCAGCACTCAGATTCCATTCCGTTCCAGGTGATAGCGCCACTTACGGTAAATGCCGGTCCCGATCAGGCTACCTGTATCGGCGGATCGGTTCAGCTTAATGCGACGATCACGGGAGGTGGTGTCAATAATACTTTTTTGTGGACACCGGCAACGGCTCTGTCCAATCCGGGCATTCCGGATCCGGTGGCTACGCCGACCGGAAATATCAGCTATACCGTGACCGTGACGCCCGACGGTAAGCCAGCCTGTGCTGCCAGCGATGTCGTAGACCTGACCATACTCCAGGGTTTCGATATTGTCAACAACGACACCACGATCTGCGAAGGCGCGAGTGTCAACCTGTATCTGTCAGGCAGTCCGCAATATAACTTCAGCTGGACCCCGGCGGATTACCTGTTGCCCACAACCGGCATGAGCACTACGAGCACTCCGGATACAACCATTACCTATACCGTTACCGCTTCGTTCCCGGGCTGCCCTGACAGCATACAACGGATCACGATCACTGTGGAGCCGGTGCCGGATGTCTACGCCGGTCCTGACCAGACCGTTTGCTATGACGATACACTCCGGATGCAGGCTACCGTTGCGCCGGGCTGGTTCCAGAATTACCAGTATGCCTGGACGCCCGCCGGTCCTTTCGACCAGCCGATGGCCCTGAACCCGTTGTTTCATGGACTTATAACGACCAATGCGACATTTACTGTCACGACACCGGCAGGCTGTACCAATAGCGACGGCGTACAGCTGACCGTAGTGCCGGCGGATTTTATTTCCGTTTCCGACGATACTGCTATTTGTCCGCGTGACTCTGCTCAGCTCAGGGTTACGGACGGTATCTCCTATATCTGGCGTCCCGCGCTTTATATCAGCGACAGCACAGCGGCGAGCCCGATGGTAAGCCCGGTGACCAGTACTACCTACACTGTTTACGCAGTGGACGCTAATGGCTGCCTGGATACGCAATCAGTGGATGTAACCGTTTTCCCCGGGGCGCATATCCTCCTGCCCGATTCCGTCAGGATTTTTCCGGGCGAGTTCTACAAGATGGATCCTGAAGGCAACGGTTTATACTTCAGCTGGTTTCCGCCTTACGGGCTCAGCGATGACGATATAGCGAACCCTGTGGCAAAACCAGAAGTCAATACGCGGTATTTTGTAACCGCATTTACGGAGAATGGCTGTGCCGTTTCAGACTCTGTCGACGTATATGTATCCCATGATTCCTACATCGATATCCCCAATGCATTTACTCCGGGTTCCGGCCCGAACGGGACCATCAGGGTGGTGAGAAAAGGGGAAGCAGTGCTGAAAAGCTTCCGCATCTACAACCGCTGGGGAAATAAAGTGTTCGAAACTGCCGACATCAATCAGGGCTGGGACGGAACCTTCGGTGGGAAACCCCAGCCGATGGGCGTTTATATCTACGAAGTGGAGGCGAGTACCCCATCCGGGAAACGTTTTGTAAAACAAGGGAATATAACGCTGATACGTTAGGCAGCCTTCAAGCTTTTCATAAAGCTGGTTAAATATGTGGCTGCGATGGTTTTACGGACGGCGATGGCACAGACTTATTTTAGCCTGCCTTATGTTTACGAAAGGATTTACATTAGGAGACCGGCAAGTGACGTTTATATTCAAGGATTTTATTGCCGAAGACGAAACTATTTACATGATTTCCGGACTGGATGAGCCATTGTTCATGGGATACTCGACAGAAGAGCAGGAGTGGCATTTTCTGAATACGGTGCCCGATCAGCTTTTCGAAGTGGAGGAAGAATTCTCAGAAGCCATAGCCGAACAGGAAGCCGTGGAAGACCTGACGTCAGACGGCGTACCTTTGGCCTAACTGCTATACGCTGCCCCGGCAAAGCCGCCAATGGCAGAGTCTTTGTGTCCTGCTTCATAAATTATCTGTTTATGAAGCAACAAATTCTATTCGTTTTCAGCATTGCCACACTTCTGTTCACAGCCTGCAGCAAAAACGATGATGATGGTAACAACCCGTCTACACCCCAGGCAAAGGTAAAATTTGTACATGCAGCCATTATCGGCGACTCCCTCCAGGTGCGATCCAACAATACTGCCATCGCAGGTGTGCCCAAGCTGGGCTTTATGAACAGCTCAGGTTATGTAAATGTCAATACCGGCTCTGCTACCTACGGCTTTTACAGCACCGCTACCGGTACCCTGTATGAAGACACTACGATCAATTTCGCAGCCAACAATAACTACACCGTATACGCCACCGGTGGATTCAGTGGTACTGGTATCGTGGTTACAACGGATGACCTTACTGCTCCCGCATCCGGGAAGGCAAAGATCAGGTTCATCAACCTGAGCCCGGACAATATCAATTTAAGGACAGAACTGAATGGCAGCGCTACAGACTCGAATATCAGCTACAAAGGGGTAACGGCGTTCCGCGAGGTAAATGCAGGCACTTATACCGTTGCAGCGGGCGGCAGCACCATCGCTTCGGGTGTATCCCTGTCAGGCCAGAACCTGCAGAGCGGAAAGATCTACACCTATATTTATAACGGCGTGTCTACCGGCACAGGTACCCCGAATGCCTACAGCCTTATCCAGATTCAGCATAACTAACTGATGCTGTTTGAGCCTGAATTATTAAAGCGCAGGGGTTACCTGCGCTTTAATAATGTTAAGGGCTTGTCACAGTACAGCCTTCCCCCTCGGAAAGGGTAGTACGCCCTTCTCGGTACTATCCGATTAAAACCTGTGCCAGGATACGGGCTGCAGCGTTGTTTTATCTTTTCTTTTCTTCAGAATTATTGGTGGTATCAACGACCACCGTATCCAGGGGTACAGGTGTCCTGGTGGTGTTTGCCGAGTTGGGTGCCGCAATGAATTCCGTACCTTCCCCGGTAGTCAGTGTCGTAGCAGTGTCATGCTTTTCCATCTCGTCAGTATCGCTGTGTTTGTCGTAGGCGCTCTCTCCGCATCCGATTGAGAGCAGGCAACCCAGCAGAATGATCAGGGATCCTTGTTTCATACCATCAGTTTGCATTGGACAGACCAAAACTATGCCTCTGGCAGCCCCGGCTGTATAGACGCGAAATGCGCCTCTGCAACAGCGGGGATCAGCCTGAAAACACTGTGGCTGTTCTCATCATTTCAGTCATGTAGGGAGGCTGTGGATAACCGGCTGCCTCAGCCTGTCCGGCAAACTCTTGAAAACTGTATATAACCCTTGACAGTCAAGACTTTCAGCCTGTTAAAAACCCTGTGGAAAATTTGTTTGTTTGATGTGGATTACTTAAATTTGTGTAACAAAAGAGGGGGTTAAAATCCCCTCTGGTTCCACTCAGAAACAGCATCGGATTATTAACTGTGAAGCTTGAAGTTGTGATGAAGGAATCCACCCGAAATCTGATAGCGTTTAATTCCCGATTAGTATAATAAAAAGGAAGGGCGAGGCCTGCTTCTGTCGGACAGGAGTAGGTAAGCCGGACGCTTGACGCATGGTTAAATCAATAAACAATCGGAAACATGTCAACGACAAAAGAGAAAAAGCAAATGGTGAGGCAGGAGGGAGTTCCGTTCGACGAGCAGATCATATCCAGCATCGTGATCAATGGTGACATCAGTAAATTGTCGCCACAGCAGAAGGTGAACTATTATCGGCAGTTTTGTGAGCGTTTAGGGCTGGATCCTTTATCACAGCCGTTCAAGCTGCTCCGGCTTAACGGTCGGGAGATCCTTTACTGCGACCGGACCGGCGCCCAGCAGCTGAATAAGATCCATAAAGTAAGCCACGAGATCCGGGCTCGCGAAACGGTAAGCGGGTGTTATGTGGTCACCGCCCAGGCTTCTACGCCGGATGGCCGTCATACGGAAAGTATCGGCGCCGTCCCTATCGAGAACCTGAAAGGCGATAACCTGTGCAACGCGATGATGAAAGCCGAAACAAAGGCCAAGCGCCGCGCTACGCTGGATCTGCTTGGACTGGGTATCCTGGATGAGACGGAAACGGAGACCATTCCCAATGCCGTGAGGGCAGAACTGCCAGAAAATCCCGCAAATGGTGCTGAAACCGCCCAGAAGCCGGTGAAGGCTAACCCTTTTAAGAAGAAGTATGAGTCTGCCGAAGATATCACGAAAGTGCTGGACGAGGCAGGTACTGTGCAGGACATTGCCAATCTGTATTATATCAATGCCGAGCTTGTAGAGGGAAATCCGGAGCTGAAGGCCAGGTTCTCGGAAAAGAAGAATGAATTCTATGCAAACGGCAGCAGTAGTGCCACTAAGGCCGCCTAAACATAACAGGCATTTCCTATTATAATATAAAGCCATCCGAAAGGGTGGCTTTTTTTATGCCCGGCTCCTTCTTTAAACGATCCGCGCTTATTTTCGCCCTTTCACCCGCAACAGATTATGGTTATCATCTCAGATGCAAAGCTACAGTCCCTGGCTACCCATTTTATCGGCAACAAAGCAGCAGGCGAGCCCCTGACCCTGTCCAAAGAACTGGTGTCTGTAGAGGATCAGGAGCTCAAGCAGGTACTGCAGCAGTATTTCCTGGCTTCTTTCCAGCAGGCGGAGGCCTATAACTTCTGGCATCCGTCCGACCTCGCACTGAATGAAATCAGGCACTATGCCGAAGCGATCTTCGAAGACCAGTCTGAGCTCCTGATGCACAGCATATCCATTGCCCGCAACCTGTTTGAGGCTACCGACCTGCCCCAGATAAAAAGCGGGGAGCTCCATGTCGCGTATTTTAAGGACCTGATGGTCGACCAGTTTGTAGTAGACGCCGTGGGCATTTATAAGTCCGAATCGAAGGATACCTTTCTTAAGATCACCGAGTCGGGCAGAACTTTCAGCTTCACCGCCGACCAGGGGGTAAATCCCAATAAGCTGGACAAAGCCTGCCTGGTACTCAACACAGATGCTGATGCAGGCTACAGGGTCATGGTCATTGACCGTACCAATAAGGGCGGGGAAGCGCAGTTCTGGAAGGATAATTTCCTGAAAGTAAGGGCTGCCTCAGATGATTATCATGCGACGACCGACTACCTGGATATGTACAAGAATTTCGTGGTGGAGCAGATACCCAGCGAGTTTGAAGTGACCCGGGTAGAACAGATCGACTTCCTGAACAAATCGGTAAACTATTTCAAGAAAAACGAACAGTTCACCCGGCAGGAATTCGAGGATCAGGTATTGCAGATACCTGAGGTGATCGATTCCTTCCGCCGTTACGAAAACCAGTACAAAGAAGATCGCGATCTGGATTTCGGGGACGAGTTTTCCATATCCGGACATGCAGTTAAAAAACAAAGCAGGGTCTTTAAAAGCGTGCTGAAGCTCGATAAGAACTTTCATATCTACATACATGGCGACAAAGACCTTATCGAAAAAGGATACGATGCGCAGATGGGGATGAACTACTACAAGATCTACTTCGAGGAGGAATCCTGATGGCGGGCAATGGCGCCAGTAATGTTTCGGGGGGCTTTACACTATTCGCGTCCTTTTGCATTGCCGTATGCTGCTTCATGTCCTTTCCACGCTCCGGAGCTTCCGGATCAAATGTCAATGCCATTTAGTCAGAACAGGAGGCCTTCGACCCGATACACGATAGAACATGATGCTTTTGCAACGAAAGCACACGCCATTGACATACCGGAACGATCACACGTACCGCCATTAATCCTGCTAAAGGATGATACCAGATTGCAACCGAAACAACGGCAAAGGGGTACGGGGGCCTAGCCATTCTGCTACTGGTTTGTTGTTGCGTTGCTGCATACAACGTCCGGCATAGTCTTCGGACTGCTGGCGATGGGGCAAGCGAACGGAACGCCCGTACCACATAGAATCCGCAAGTCTGAAGATTTGCCGCCGCGATGACGAAGTCGGAAGACTTCGCCAAACCAGGATTTTCTTAAATTTACCTGATGACGAACACCAATAGCGCTTCGATCAAAGGCTCACTTGAGGATGCAAAAAAGGTCCCTCAAGAGAACAATCCAAAGCCTAAGCCTAAGCAAACCCATTTGAATGTGATTGTAGAAGTGGGCGAAGACGGCACGCTGTGGGGGCGGGCAAAGCTGAATGGTGATTTACTTGTAACAGCAGGAGATAACGAAGAAGAACTTGCCCGAGGAATAAAGGAGCAGCTACAGGCTTTCTACCCTTCGGAAGATCTTATCATCAAGCTGACTAAAGATAGTTGAACCACCCAGCTCAACTAATGGTTACTTCGAGTAGCCACGAAAAGGAGGGAGAAATCCCTCTTTTTCTATTCGCGTCCGTCGTCAAAGGGCATATAGTTGTTTCTGTATCTCTTTTGCTACCTGCCCAAATACAGTGCGGAGTGCGGAGAAAGAGTGCGGACCGAATGTGTCAGCATCCCGGCTAACCTTTGGTTTATTTTCTGCTCCCTTCCTTTCTGTTCTCTAAATCTGGTTCCCACCCGCGCTGGTATCTGCCTGCTGCCAAATGCTGACTGCCTACTTTCGACTTACTTCCCTCCCAACACCGGTGCGGCAACCACAGGCGGATTGTCGCCGTAAACGAGCCGGTACAGCGGCTGCCCGGGCTGACAGTGTCTGATCAGGCTGAGCTGCATGCTTTCAAGGGCAAACTCGGAGATAGACCAGCCGAGCGGCAGCGGTATTTCTGCAGAATCCGCGGCCCGCTCTATACCCATTATTGCCCTGCGGATCACCGGCAGCTTGTTAATTCGCGGTGCGATCTGCTGGTATTGACCGCGTAGGGGATCATTGAATGTATAGCGGAAATAGTCCTGGTTAAAGCGTTCCGCTTTATTGCTATTGCCAACCAATCCTACATTAATAGCACCGGTCAACGGTGCGGTAAACTGCGACAGGTTCCGGTTCTTTTCGCGGATCACCGAGTCGTCGGAAGTATAAGTATTCTTCAGGGAGATGATATTGATGCGGAAGCGGCCCTGATGTTTGCCGCCGTCCAGGTCACGGATTGCCTTGGCCAGCACTTTATAGACCTCCATCGCTGTTTCCGCTCCGGTGTTCTCCACCATTCCGCCATCAAGGAAATGGGCGTACTTCCGGAATCCCGCCGCCGGGCTGATGAATGGGAACCTCGCGCTGAGGAAGGCGGCAGTGCTGAGTTTCAGGTTTTCGCTGGAATCCATCAGATCACCCACGATGGTACTTTCGAAAAAATCTCTTTTAGTGATCTTAACGGGGGCGAAGACTCCTTTCTTTCCGTTCAGAAAGTCAGTCGTATTGGAAAACAAAAGCGGCACCTGTACACTGCCGGAATTCCACAGCTTGTCAACCGTGCGTCCGTAACAGTCTGACCCGAATGACCTTTCAAAATGATGCTCCCAGAGCCGCTCCTGCACTTTCGCCCGGTCTTTTCCGGGCAGGGACAATCCGCCAAACCAGACATCATTACCGATCATGCCTGTGAGCACCGGTGTCAGGAAGTCTTTCCGGAAGAAATCAACATACTGTGCGGAACTGATGGCAGTACCGGCGCCGAAACCGTTGGCACATAGAATGGAAGCGCCCACGGTACCTCCTGATGCACCTGAATAGGCAAACACATGGTTTTGGAAGGGTTCCCCTTTCGCCAGCTGGTGCATGCTATCGAGCTTTGTCATGGTCAGACAGGTCCAGGCTGCCGCCCTGATACCGCCGCCATGCGTATTGACGATATAGATCTGGTAGACTGAATCCATACCATTAGGTTGGTCCAGACGGTGACGAACCCATTGCTGTGCATAGTCGGCAAGGGTCGTCGTATTAGGACGTGCCCCCTTCTGCTTGTCTGCGTAATGATAGTTATTGGGAATGATCTGTGATACCAGGATCATTGCGATCATCACATAGAGTGAAAGGCTGAGCCGGTATTTCAGGCCGATCACATTCAGGATGGCGATAAGGGCATAGTAGAAGATAATGCCCGACATGACCACCGCGAAGGTGAGGTAGGAAACCGGTAGGCCCGGTGCGCAGAAAATATTGCAGATGAAATAAAACAGAAATATGGAGACCGGAATAAGAACGATGCCCCAGATGACAGGAGTGATACGCTTGTCCTTAAGCCAGGATATGGCCGTTGCAATGGGCAGCCTGTTGGCCGTGACCATAGCAAACAGAAGTCCGTAAGCTATGAGCCCCCAGCACAGATAGCGGATATCTACAGGTCGCGCCATATTGAAGGGCCAGAGCAGGAAGGGAGTGAGCGCCATGATTACACAGGCGGCAATGAACAGCTTTCTGAACCGGGTATAGAATCGCTGGAAGTACTGATGCTGGAACATCCAGTGCACGATCACAGTACTGCCCGCAAGCATTGCAATGGGCGGGACCGAAGACAGGAAATAGTCGACCTTGAATACGGTCAGCGCCCGCAGCATGCCAAATGCCGGGATAAAAAAAGTCAGCACACCAAAAAGTCTCGGTATGGCGATCAGGTTAGGCCTTGCATTGGGCTTGTAATTGAAAGGTTCGCGGAACAGATCGCCCAGCGGCTGTTCTTTCCAGTTGCCGTTACAGAAGAATTTGGGAAAATGCCAGTTCATAAGCGCCAACACTACTATCACAACATAAAGGGTGAGCGGACCTTCATGGTAGTCGTTGATCGTCAGCATCAGGTCCTGTCCCTGATCGGACATCCAGGTTGTAAAGAACAATACAAGCAGCGATATGACC
>Ga0196964_10001277_pt1 | contig 12916 bp, 7 predicted proteins | sample S1_10metaG_FD_148615 | JGI IMG/M metagenome (GOLD analysis project Ga0196964, IMG submission 148615) | Soil microbial communities from Anza Borrego desert, Southern California, United States - S1_10 | ecosystem: Environmental > Terrestrial > Soil > Desert | place: USA: California | collected...
GAAGGCAATGCCGCCGCCGCCATCGGCAGTTTGTTCGCGGGCTGCACGGTCGTAGGCTGGTACCCGATTACGCCGTCCTCCAGCCTGATTGAATCCTTCATTCCGCTGGCCCGCAAGTATCGCATGGATCCGGCCACGGGCAAAGCCACCTTCGCCATCGTGCAGGCTGAAGACGAACTGGCCAGTCTCGGCATCGTTCTGGGCGCCGGCTGGGCTGGCGCGCGAGCGATGACCTCGACGGCAGGTCCCGGCATCTCGCTGATGAATGAATTCATCGGCCTGGCGTACTACGCTGAAATCCCCGGCGTGATCATGAACGTTCAGCGCGTGGGACCCTCGACGGGCTTGCCCACCCGCACGTACCAGGGCGACCTGATCTCCTGCGCGTTTGCCAGCCACGGCGACACCAAGCACATCATGCTGCTGCCCGGCTCGGTGCAGGAATGCTACGAGATGGCAGTCGAATCGTTCAACCTGGCCGAGCAGTTCCAGTCCATTGTTTTCGTGATGCTGGACCTCGACCTGGGCATGAACAACTGGATGGCCGATCCATTCCCGTACCCTGACAAGCCCATCACCCGCGGCAAGGTTCTCAACGCCGAGCAGCTTGAGCAGCTCAAGCAGGCCGGCAAAGCGTTCGAACGCTACCGCGACGTGGACGGCGACGGCATTCCGTACCGCACGCTCCCCGGCACCGATCACCCGATGGCCGCTTACTTCACGCGCGGCAGCGGACACAATGAAAAAGCGCAGTACAGCGAAAAGCCCGACGATTACGTGCGCAACGTCGATCGCCTCGCACGTAAGTTCGAGACGGCTCGCAAGTACGTTCCCGGGCCGGTGCGAACAGGCGACGAGTCTGCCGAAGTTGGCGTGATCGCCTTCGGTTCGACCGACAGCCCCATGCAGGAAGCCATCGACCAGCTGTCGGCGCAGGGTGTAAAGACCGAATACCTGCGTATCCGCGCGTATCCGTTCACCGACGCGATTCATCAGTTCATCGATAAGAAGAAGCGGATTTACGTCGTCGAACAGAATCGCGACGCGCAGATGCTGCAGCTTCTGAAGCTTGATCTTAAGCCTGAACTGACGGCCAAGCTGCGCAGCGTTCTGCATTACAACGGCCTGCCGATCGACGCCCGCTCCATCAGCGACGAGATCGTCAAGCAGGAGCGCAAGTAAATTCACAGCCGGAGGCAGCAGCCTCTGGCCTAAAAAAGGATTAGAAGGAACAACAGGAGCTCGTTGACAACATGCCAGATGTCATTAGTCCTCCACCTGCCGTGCCGCTTGCGCCCAAGCCTGAAAAGACCAACCGTCTGGGCTTGACGATGGACGCCTACAAGGGCGCCGAATCGACGCTCTGCTCGGGCTGCGGACATGATTCAATCACCTCGCAGATCATCAAGGCCTGCTACGAATCAGGCATTCCGCCGCACAAGGTGGCCAAGCTCTCGGGCATTGGCTGCTCGTCCAAGACGCCGGCGTACTTCCTGAGCAAGTCGCATGGCTTTAATGCGGTTCACGGCCGCATGCCCGCGGTGGCCACGGGCGTGAACCTCGCCAACCACAACTTGAACATCATCGGCGTCTCCGGCGACGGCGATACCGCCTCTATCGGCATGGGCCAGTTCGTCCACATGGTCCGCCGCAACGCGAAGATCGTTTACATTATCGAGAACAACGGCGTCTACGGCCTGACCAAGGGCCAGTTCTCGGCGACCGCCGACATGGGATCAGGTTCGAAGAAGGGCGATGTGAATGAAATGATTCCCATCGACTGCTGCGGTCTGGCGATCGAACTGGGCTGCACGTTCGTGGCCCGCTCGTTCTCGGCTGACATGAAGCAGCTCTGCGCCCTGCTGAAGGCGGCTCTGCACCATAACGGCACGGCGGTGCTGGACGTTGTTTCGCCCTGCGTGACGTTCAACAATCACGAAGGCTCGACCAAGTCGTACAAGTACGCCAAGGACCACGAAATGGCGCTGCATGACATCGACTTCATCGAGCACATTGAGCCGCAGGCGCCGGTCGATCTGCCCGCCGGCGAAGTGCGCGACATCGAGCTGCACGACGGCTCGCACGTGCGCCTCAAGAAGCTGGGCGAGGATTACGATCCGACTGACCGGCAGGCAGCCGTGATGTCCATCGAGAAGTCGCGCCGGGAACAGCTCTTCCTGACCGGCCTGCTGTATCTTGATAAGACGCGCCGCCCGTTCTCGGAACAGTGCGGTGTCATTCCTGAGCCGCTGGCCACAATCGCCAACGAGCGCGTGCGTCCGCCCAAGAAGGTGCTCGACGAAATCATGGCAACGCTGACGTAAGGCTGTAGATTTCAAGATCCAGACAAAAAGCGCGGGCGGCTCAATGAGCCGCCCGTTTCATTCGTAGCATGGGCGTCTCGCCCATGCCGCCGTTGGAATGAAGCTCCCACTCTTGCAGGGACGCCCGGCAACGGCATTTCGCAAGCTGCCAGCGATAAACCAGTCATGCCGTGCGGGACACGGGCGAGACGCCCGTGCTACGATGCCGCCGGCATTACATCAATCCTCGTCCGGATCGTCCAGGAAGCCGAAGGCGTTGCGCTTCTTCTGCACGGCGCCGCGGCGCTTAATCTCGCTGTCGAGGACGTTGCGCAGCATGCGGATGCGGGTGGCGTCTTTTTCCGGATGTGATTTGATGACGTCGTCGATCGCGCCCATCAGCGCTTCGAGCACATCGCGGCGTGTTACGCTGGCCTGCATCAACAGAAGATCGGGCGGGTTGGTCTCCTGCAATTTGAGCTTGGGATTCTGCGTCTTGGAGGACGTGAGAAACACGGTGATCGTGCCATTCACGTCCAGCTCCAGCGAGCGCCTGAAATCCTGGCGGGCTTCGTCCTTGCGTTTCTGATGCAGTTTCGCGAGGGCCAGGAAGGCATGTACTTCAGCTTGCTTGGCAGCGGGCAATTCAATGACCACGCCCGTGGTGTGGCGTTCCTTAACATTGATAGCGGCGTTCAAGTATTTCTCGCCCATCGGGAAGTTGGCCATTTCAACGTACGAAACACCCAGCGGATAATAGATCTGCTCGGCCCACGGATGCAGATTGAGCGAATGCTGCAGAATCTGCGGCACGTCTGAGATGCGGCCGATCTGCATCAGGTACTGCGCGTAGGTGTTGCTCAAGTCCGGGTCGTAGACCGTGCGTTCCAGGCCGCGCCGGTAGATCTTATCGATCTCGTTAAGCGAGCGGAAATCGTCTGCCTTGTTGCTGGCCAGGTAGCGGCGCAGATGCATCGTCGCGAGGTTGGCGTACGCGAGGTGGAAGCACTTGATCTGCACCGTCTCGTCGGGGCGGAACTCTTTGCGCTCGGCCATCCATTCGCCGATGCGGATGAGGTTGTTGAACGCGGCGTCGGCTTCATCGTATTTTTTGCGCGAGAAGGCTGCAACGCCGAAGTTGTACAGCACGCGCATCTTGTCTGGAGAACGCTGGCGCGCGGCATTCCACAGCTTATAGCCGTCGCTCCATTCGTCGTTGCGCAGGATCGTCAGCGAGACAAACGGCCCCGTGATGCAGCATCCCAGCACGCCGGCCCAGAGTCCCGCTTCGCGCATTTTTAGAACAGCTGGGGAAAGTCCGCTGGCGCGTTCACGAACTGAAAATTCCTGCGCCGGCAGTTTCTCCCCGATCCAGCTGGTGATCAGAACGATGAGCCACGCCAGGAACATCGCGCCGCCGGCGGCGACGAGATAAAAGTTGCGCTCGCTGACAACGTCGCCGCGTTCGATGATCGTGTTTGTCGGCGCAATGACCAGCAGCGCGAAGAGAATGCCGAATCCGCCCAGCCAGCGCCGCCACAGGCCGATGAGTCCGAGCACCACGAGCAGCGCAATCACGGCGGTGCCGGTCTGCACGCGCGGATCGCTGAAGCTGGTCATCGTCGGGAAATCATGATCGATATTCAGACCGTACGGAACGATGGCGCGCAGCAGCATCCACGGCACCGCGTTGGCCTGTGTGAAAAGACTGCGCATGTAGTCGCTGTCGAGATACCCCGTGAGCGCGCCGAGCGTGCGCTGGTACGCGTAAGGGAAAGCGACGATTGCCGCCGCGCCCAGGCCGGCAATCACGCCCACGAATGCCCAGTTCATGCTGATGCGCTGCTGTAGAAAACGCCGCCAGGTCGGGACGGCCAAGACCGCGTCAGTTCCCGAAGTGTGTCCCAGCACGCCGCCGGCAAGAGAGAATAAGAGCATGAACTGAAGCGCCGGGCCGAGGTATCCCTGTTGCCTGCCCATCGCTCCAACGGCGAGGGCCGCCATCGCGAGCCCGAGCCCGGCCAGCAGGCCTAACGAAATTGTGTGCTTCTGCGAACCACGGAAAAAGAAAGCGTAGAGCAGAATCGCGGCGCCAAAGAAGGTGAGATGGCTCTCTTTCGTCAGAATTGAGCAGCCGCCGAAAATCACCATCCACGTTGCCGGCCAGAACCAATCCGGCCAGCGCGGCGCTGTTTCGCCGCTCACGTTTTCGCCTGACGCGCGCGCGCTATTCCCCAGCCCCATGCGTCCGAACGCGACAGCGGCAGCATAAAGGCCCAGCAGGTAAAACATGCCACCCTGGCCGTTGTCGCGGCCAGAGATGTACGTGACCGATTCGGTGCAAAGCGGATGCGCGGCAAAGATCGCTGCTGCTGCGAACGCAGCCATGTCGTATGGAGTGCCCGCGCCGCTTCCATCGGAGGGAATCTTTCCGCTGGCGCGCAGCACGCGGCGCAGAATACCGTAAAGCGCAAGGGCCGCGATGAAATGGCAGATCAGATTCCACGCGCGGAAGATCCGCACGTCCGGCTTGTTGACCTGGTGATTTCCAAACACTTCGCTGGCGCGGTAGCAGACTGCATTCGACAGCCACCACAGCTTGCGGAACGAAAGCACCTTGATGTTCGACAAGCCGCTGAAGGTGCGAATTGTCGGATTTTCCTGAATGTATTCCGGGTCATCGAAGTGGTAGGGGGCATTGATCACGCCAACATAGGCGGCGATCACGGCGAGCAAAATCGCCGAGGCATGGATGGGTGTGCTCGCGTACCAGGGGCGCAGCGAGCGCTTGCGAAGATGTCCCCAGAGAACGGCGCACGCGAAGCGTACATTGGCCCAGCCGATTCGCTTCCAGAGGCGGCCGGGTTCCTGGACGATGCGGTAGAGCCATTCCATTCCGATGGCCTGAACCAGCGCGGGGGCGCGCGTCGTGATCCCGGCGAGAATGTCCGCGTAGCCGCCCGCCGCCAGCCCGACGACTCCCGCTTCGTGGCAGCAGCGGGCGAGAAAAAGTTCCTTATCGGGCGAAGGCCGCGCGACGATTAGAAGATTGAACTGCTCGTCGGCGAGGGTGGCGATGACTTCGTTTTCGCGCTCTGGTGTCTGCTCGTAGCCATGCTGCCCGCGCACCGTTGCGAGCCCCGGAAAACGCTGCTTAACGTTTTCGCAGGCGGCGGCGTTGACTTCAGGCGTGGCTCCGTAGATGAAAACCTTCCAGCCACGAGTGCTGCCGGCAGACAGGAGCTGCTCGCATAAATCCGGAATGGCAATGCGATCGCCGCACGGCACCCCCAGCATTCGCGCGCCCCAGGTGAAGCCTTTGCCATCCGGAATCAGCAGATCGGCTTTGAGAAAGGCCGAGCGCATCGTTTCGTCATCGGCCATGGCCGTGGCGTAGGGCGCGGAGATCCCAACGACCGAGCAGCCCTTGCGGTTCTGCGCGCATTCTGTGAGATGCTCCAGGATGGCCTGCGGCTCGCCCACATCGACGGCTGCCGACAGAACCCGGTACCGTGGAAAGTGCTCCTTGGGAGGCTCACCGCCGGGAGAGATCGCCGGCGTTTCCGGCGCGGGAGCCACGGCATCAGAAGTGTTGGCAGCAATGTCCACAGGTCTTTTTCGGGTCTCGTGTCTCGAATTCTTAGAGTCCGCTGCTGGAGGAGAGACTTACAGAATTATCTCTAAACTTCTCTGAATTCCCTGCGGCCTCTGCGCTGCCTTGAAACTCAATTCTGTTACCGTCCGGGTCGCGCGTAAAGAAGCGCTCGATGCCTGGGATCTTGCGCTGATCCCATTTCGCTTCATAGCCGGCGGCCTCGACGATCCGGTACGTCTCGAAAACATTGCTGACCCGCAGGCAGAAGTGCCGCCGGGAGAGCGCATCCGGCTCCGTCTGGCCGACCAGGTGGATCATGATGTTTCCGGCCTTGTACCACGCTCCCGGAAAGTCAAAGCTTGCCGGCCGGGGAGTTTCCTCAAGGCCTAGAAAGTCCCCGTAGAAGCGCCTGGCACGTGCCACATCTGTGATCTGGACGGTTACATGATCGACACCTTCGATCGCCAATCCCATGGGAGAAAGTGTAGCGCTTGCCAGGGCTGCTGACAAATCCGTGTGCCCCACGCTATTTCTGCAGCTCTTCCTTCAGTGTGGACGTGCAGCAACGGAAGCCGATTTCGCGCGAGAAATGTGTCGCCTTGAACCGTCCACGGTAAGTGCAGCGCGCCGTCGTCGCGGAATAATCAGGGCTCATGCCGCCACGCACGAAGCGTTCGCCGTCGTTGCCTTCCGGGCCGCTGGAAGTCCATTCGAACACGCCGCCGCTCATGTCATGCACGCCGAAGCCCGAGATGCAATTGGTGAACTGCCCGATGCCGTAATCCTGATCGGCCTTGGCGCAGGCGCCTTCTGCAAAGCCGTCACCGTATGTGAAGAGTGTCGCCGACGGACCGCGGCAGGCTTTTTCGAACTCGTACTCGCTGCAAAGCCGTTTGCCTTTGTTGACGCAGAGCTCCTTCGATTCGGCCCAGTTCAGCGAGCGCATGGGCGCCTCGCCGGGCTGGTTGGGGAACTCATATTTATCAATACAGAAGGCCTTCATGCTGATGCGCTGCGGGGCTTCTTTGGACGCTGCCGTGGAATTGCGCTCTTCGGTGGGTCCATAGAGCATCGGGCCTGTCGGGATCAGAACCATGCCGACGGGGCAGGTGGTCATGAGCGGATCGGCGCCCGCCTTTTCGCTGCTGACAATCGCGGCGCTCTTGGAAGCATAGTCTACGCGGGCCGTTTTATTGCTGCGGGTGCAGCCGCTGAACAGCAGCAGGCTAGCCAGCACGGCCGGGATAATCGATGAGTAAGGGATGACGCTTGACGAGTAACGCCGCACGGTAGCTCCTTCATCGGTCCGTAAGAAAACGTGAACGGGCCAAGTTTAGATTGCGCAGGTGCGATGGCAATGAAATTCTTGTAGCGGTGGAGGTTAGAAATTTTCTACGGCGCCCAAAACTTTCCTTAAATCTGTTACCATCTGAGCCTTTGTTTTGTATGCTATGACAGGCTCGGATTTCACTTCAGAATAATCCGAGGAATGGACCGCGACGGTCGTCACATTCATAGAAAAGGCACTCCTTTCTTCATTTCACGAAAGACGGTTGCATGCTCCGATCGATTTTCAAGTTTCTGGCTTCGCTGCAGTTGGCTTTGCTTCTGTTGGCGGTCATTATTGTCGCGACTGCCATCGGTACGGTGTACGAATCAGATTTCAGCGCCGAGGTCGCTCGCAAGCACATCTATAACGCGTGGTGGTTTAACGCGTGGATGGCCATGCTGTGTATCAATCTCTTCTGTGTCGCGGCGATCCGCTATCCGTGGAAGCCGCATCAGACGGGCTTTGTCATCACCCACGCAGGGATCATTATCATGCTCATCGGCGGCATGATTGACCGGCAGTGGGGCATGGAAGGCTTTATTCCGCTCACCCGTGGTGAACCGCCGACCGACGTGGTCGAACTGCATGAGCAGGAAGTCCTGGTGCGCGTCGACGGGGGCAAAGACGTCGCTGCTACCACGGTTGTCAACAAAGCCATTCTTGGCCCGAATGATTTCAAGCTTCCGATCAAGTCGCCGACTCCGGACGTAAAAGTCGAGATCATCGATAAGTTTCCGCCGCTGGCACAGCTGGTCCTCCAGGGCCCGCAGATGGGCCGGCACGAGTTCTGGGTATTTCTGAACGACACGCTTCCGCTTGGGCCCGCGATGCTGCAGTTCCGCGAAGGCATGCCGCCCGCGCCGCAGCCGCCGAAAATGGCGCCGCGGCGCGAACGTCATTTCGTCTTCGCCAAGCACGACACGCCGATCGCCAAGGCGGTCATTGGTGAAATGGTCGGCGCGCACGCGAAGCTCGAAGTTGATCCAGCCGGCGAGAAGCCGATGATTCACCTTGATATTCTTGGCAAGCACTTCGACATCGACGTGAAGTCGAACATCGAAAAAAGTCTGCCGCTCGAGGGGCTGGCGGACTGGCGATTTTACATCGTCGGCTACTATCCCAATTTCCGCATGCAGGAAGGTGTTCCCGGCAACCTGGACGACAAGCCGGAGAACCCGGCCGTGTTCTTCGAGTTGAACGGACCGCTGGTGGCGGTGGGCGAAGAAGGCGAAGAGCAGTCCGGCCGCCGGCGAGCGAACAACTTCCTGACGCTCTATCTGGGGAATGACGGCAAGCTGCGCTATTTCATGAAGTCGCGCAGCAAGGGCGAATCGGCTGGCGAGCTTGAACTCAACAAGCCCGTGCCCGCGTGGGGCGCACCGGGTACAGAGTTCGTCGTTCAGCAGTTCATTCCGCAAGGATTGACTGAACTGGCCATGAAGAATGCGCCGGAGATCAAGGGATTGGCGCCCAAGCGCATGGAAGAACGCAATCCAGGGCTGCTCTTCCGAGTGACTGTCGGCAGCGAAAGCAAGAACGTCTGGCTGCATGAAATGCGCGCTAAAGACTTTGAGATGCGCAAAGTCGAGGTGGGCGGAAAGACCGTCGAGCTGGCTATGCCGCGCCGCTTTATCGAAATGCCCTTCAAGGTCGCGCTTGAGAAGTTTTATGCGCCAAAAGTCGAAGGCGAGAACGTCGGCAATACGTTTACGTCGTTTGAAAGCACGCTCAGCTTTCAGGACAAGCTGCCAAAAAATGCGCCTCCTGGATCGAACGAGCCATTCAAGCAGCTGGATATTGTGAGGCTGAAAGAAGACTCGGCAGTGCTCAAGGAAATGGGCGCCGGCCGCGCGCTGATCAAAGAACCCAACACATTCATCTGCGCGATCACCGACATCAGCGACACGCACCTGACGCTCGATTTTGCCGATCGAGCGACGTTCAAAGTACCGCTCAACGAGGTTGTCGAATATAAGCGTCACACGCACAAGATCAGCATGAACCGGCCGACGGTTTATCCGTACACGTGGTACGCGCCGTGGCTGGGCACGAGCTTTAAATTCTCGCAGGCTGGACACGATCCGGACATGCCGGACTACTCGGGCGTGCAGGTCTTGCGCGATCCGGGCTGGATGCCCAAGTGGGTCGGCAGCCTGATGATCTGCTTCGGCATTTTTACGATGTTCTACCTCAAGCCGTACTTTCAGGGCCGCCGCGAGATAAAAAAGGCGGAGCTCGAATCCGGAAATAAGGACGTGAAAGCCGAGTCTGGAAAGAAGGCCAAACGCGCCGAGAAGGCGACGGTGTAATCCTTTACGCAGGCCTACCTGCCTGCGAGTGTTCGCAAGACCAAGGAAACGCAAGCATGAAGTACGCTTTATTACTCCCCGCAGTGTGCCTGAGCGTTCTGGCGCTCGCCGGCGAACCGGGCTACAAACCCGAAACGCAGCAGGATACGCGGCCAGTCAAGCGCGAAGCGGCTGATCCGCACGGCGCGGCGCCGCTGCCGAAGCCGGCCGCGGACCAGGGACCGAGCGAAGCGGCATTTCCGGAACTGACGGGCAAGCTGGACTTCAGCGACATTGAAATGCTGTGCATCCAGGAAGGCGGGCGCAAAAAGCCGCTGCACACCTACGCCATTGAACAAGTTGAACAGCTCGTCGGCCGTCCGCTTTCTCCGGTGCAGCTCACGGGCTGGTTCGCCGCGCGTCCGTATGTGAAGGATAAGATTTCCGGCCGCCGCGTCGATGCGCTGAATCTGTTCTTCGCGCTCTGGTTCAACTCAAGCGAGTGGGTGCGCGCGCCGATCGTGCTCGTCGCGTATGGTCCGCTGAAAAAAGAACTCGGCTTGCCCGAAACGGAAAAGCACTTCAGTCCGCAGAGACTGGCGCGGCTCGATAAGCTGATGCAGATCATCGAAGGTGGCCGCGCCAAGCGTCGCGCGGGACTTGAAAAGGATCTGACTGATATCGAACGCGAAGCTGAAATCGTCGAGCAGCGCCTGAATATTCTGGCGCAAATCATGAGCAGCGATGAAACGCTGAGCCTGGTTCCGCATCCGTCCGATCCGGTGGGAACGTGGCTGACCCTTTCGAAGTTCCACGCCAGCTTTTCGCCGCAAACGCCTGAAGAGATGGAGAAGAAGCCATATTACTCCGTCGACAAAGCGCAGCCTGTTTTCCAGCACCTGAGCGCCGTGCGCGAGGCATTCAACAAGCGCGACGCCGCCGCCTTTGCTGCTGCAACAAAGGAGTTCCGCTCGACTCTGATTAGCCTGAGCCCCTCCATTTATCCCAATCACTCAACACTGCGCCGCGAAGTGGATTACAACGACCTGAGGCCGTTCGGCAAGGCGTGGGTCTTTTATCTCTTCGCGACGATCCTTGGCGCCTTTGCGCTGCGCGGCAACAAGGTGTTTTATGGCGCGATGATGGCGTTTTTTCTCGGCGGCCTGCTCATGCATGTCTGGGGCTTCGCGCTGCGCTGCATCATTGCCGGACGCCCGCCGGTTTCGAACATGTATGAATCGGTGATCTGGGTCGGATTTGGCGCGGTGTTCTTCGGATTGATTTTTGAGCTCAAATACAAGAAGCGCTTCTTCGCCGTCAGCGGCGCCGGCGCAGGTTTCCTGTGCCTGGTGCTGATGGACCTGGTCCCCGCTGTGATGGGCAACGCGGCGATGCCCGGCTTTGAATCAAAGATCAGCCCGCTGGTTCCGGTACTGCGCGATAATTTCTGGCTCACCGTTCACGTTCTAACCATCACGCTCAGCTACGCCGCGTTCATGCTGGCGTGGGTGCTGGGGCACGTGACGCTGGGTACGCATCTGTTCAAACCCGCGGCCCGTGCCGAACATCGCGAGCTGCATCAGTTCGTCTACCGCACCATGCAGATCGGCGTGCTGCTGCTGGCAGTCGGCACGATTCTGGGCGGCGTCTGGGCGTACTACTCCTGGGGCCGCTTCTGGGGATGGGATCCAAAGGAGACGTGGGCATTTATCGCGCTGCTCTGCTACCTGTTCGTGCTGCACGGTCGCTTCGCCGGCTGGTGGGCGAATTTTGGGATGAGCGTCGGATCGGTCATTTGCTTCCAGGCGATCGTGATGGCGTGGTATGGCGTCAATTTCGTGCTCGGCAAGGGCCTTCACTCCTATGGCACCGGCTCAGGCGGTGAAGAGTACGTCATCGGTTTCGTTGCGGTCGACGCACTTTTTACCGGCGCAGCGATCTGGCGCTATATGAGCTTTAGCGGCGACACGCCTGGTGGCGAACCTCCCTCGGGAGGAGCTCTTACCGCCGGCGACCCAATTGCTGAAGTGCGCAAAGAATTCGGCGAACCCGCCGCCGGCGAGTGAAAAAATTTTGAAAAAAGTCCCGACAAATCGCAAACGCAAATCGTCTTAGTTAGTTTGAGGGGGCACTGTAAGCGGTGATTCCCCTTGGAAGCGCGCTGTCGTCTTTGTTTCTTCGTGTCTTAGTGCCTTCGTGCTAAACTGCGCCTCGATCACGGAGGCTCAGGCTCATGATAAAAATCGCGATGATCGGCGCGGGCAGCGTTGTCTTCTCCAAGAATCTGACCGGCGACATCCTGAGCTATCCCGAGTTCCGTGACGCGACGATCGCGTACATGGACATCGATCGCGAGCGCCTAGAAGTCGGCGCCAATCTCTGCCGTAAAGTCGCCCGCGCGCTCAACGCCAATCCCACAATTATGGCCACGCAGGACCGCCGCGAAGCGCTGCGCGGAGCGGACTTCGTGATCAACATGGTCCAGATCGGCGGCTTCGACAGCACGCTGGTGGATTTCGAGATACCGCGCAAGTACGGACTGAATTTCACGATTGCCGACACAACGGGGCCCGGCGGATTGTTCCGCGCGCTGCGCACGTTTCCGATGCTCACCGGGTTGTGCCGCGACATGGAACAGCTCTGCCCGCGGGCGGTGCTGCTCAATTACTCCAATCCAATGTCGATGAACATGCAGACGATTTCGCGTACGAGCGGCATTCGCGCAGTCGGTCTCTGCCACAGCGTTCAGGGAACGCTGAACCAGATCATGGGATACATCGGCGAGACGCCGGAAGACGTCGCGTTCACCTGCGCCGGCATCAATCACATGGCGTTCTATCTGAAGCTTGAGAAAAACGGCGTCGATCTCTATCCGCGGCTCTTCGCGGCGATGGACAATCCCGAGATCTACAGAACGAACAAGGTCCGCTTTGAACTGATGAAGCGCCTGGGCTATTTCGTCACGGAATCCAGCGAGCACAACGCTGAGTACTGCCCGTATTTCATTCCGCATGGCAGCGAGCAGATTGCCGCGTTTGACGTCCCGATCGACGAGTACCTCCGGCGCTGCGACAAGATCGTCGATGAATTCGAACGCATGAAAACGTTCGGCAAATCAGACGAACCCATTCAAGTGCGGCGCAGCCACGAATACGGAAGCACGATTATTCATTCGATCGTGACCGGAACGCCGAGCGTCGTCTACGGAAATATGCCCAACCGCGGCGCGATCAGCAATCTGCCGGCGAGCGCGATTACTGAAGTGCCGACGCTAGTCGACCGTGCCGGTCTGCAGTTTACGACTGTTGGCGAACTGCCGCCTCAGCTGGTCGGCTACATGCAGCCGCACATCACGCAGCACGAGCTGTTTATACGCGCCGCGCTGGAAGGCCGCCGCGAT
>Ga0196964_10001278_pt1 | contig 12905 bp, 8 predicted proteins | sample S1_10metaG_FD_148615 | JGI IMG/M metagenome (GOLD analysis project Ga0196964, IMG submission 148615) | Soil microbial communities from Anza Borrego desert, Southern California, United States - S1_10 | ecosystem: Environmental > Terrestrial > Soil > Desert | place: USA: California | collected...
GCTGATCGGGCTGGCAGTCTCGGTCTCAGCCGCCGATCCGGGGCCCGCTCCGGACAAGGAACTCGCGGATCTGGTCCAGCGCGGCCTGGATAAGGACCGCTCCACGTCGGCCAAAGCCATCGAACAGCTCGCGAGCAAAGGGGCGGCAGCCGAACGCGCGATAAACCACTTCCTCTTCAAGGAAACAACGCCGGCGGCACGCGCGAAGTACGCGGAGCTGCTGGCGCGCTGCAACCTCGGAAAGGTCGGCTACCGCGCCGTCCTCGAACTGCAGCCGGACGGCAGCGGCACGATTACCCTCTGGTCCGACCGCGCGCTGCTGGCCGAATGCGGCAAACGCTACGCGCGCATCATGAACGAACAGGAGCCCGTCTACGACGACGCGGCGCTGCGGCAAAACCCGTTCAGCAAGGTCGAGCTCATGCGGCACATGGGCGAGGCAATGAAGTATCTCGAGGGGCGTGTCGAGAGCATCGAAGGCCGCATCGAAGCGATGGGCGCGCTCAGCTTCAAGAATTTCGACGCGTTCAGCAGCTTCGCGGACGGCTTCGACGCGAGCGGCTATTACATGATCGCCGGCAGCGCGCTGACCGATCAGAAGAACATCCGCACCCTGCGCTATCGCAAGGCGCGTGAGAACGACGCCGAGCAGTACCAGCGGAACCTGCTGCTGTTCCATACAGTGCGCTGGGAGTTCGTGCTGGACTTTAAAGGGAAACTTGGCGCGAACAATGCCACGCGGACCGATGGCGGCCGCCTGGTCTGGTCGTTCAACTGCTACCAGATGCTGAAGGGCGAGGCGCTGGTCGAGGCCAGCTACGCCAATGACGGGCTGCCGCATCGGCCGGAGGAGAGCATCGCGCTTCCGGCAGTCGTCCAGGCGGGTCAGCCCATCGCCATTCCGCGCCAGCGCGAGATCCGCGCGCGCGTCTACAACCGTGCGCCCGGGGCGGCGAAGCCCTCGGCCAAAGAGCTGCGCGAGAAGGGCCAACTCGTCGAACTCGACGGCCGGACGAGCATCCCGAAAGGCGCTGAGTTCCAGTGGCGGCAGACGTACGGCGCCGACCTGAATCTGACCGCTGAAGCGCTGAACAAGGATTACGTCTGCCTGATCATCAAGGAACCGGGCGAGTACCGCTTCGAGCTCGTGGTGGGCGCGAATGGGAACTTCAGCAAGCCTGCGGAAGTGAAAGTTTTCGTGGAAGGCGAAGCGGCAGCGGTCGCGGGAGTTCCGACGCCACCGGCGCCCAAGCCGGAAGAGACCAAAGTTGCCGTGTCGCCGGAGAAAGGACCGGACTTCAACTTCGCTTCGCCGGACGGCGTGGCGCCGAAGACACCTGATCTGAAGCCAGTTCCACATAAACACGTGACCGAGAAGGCACCGGAGCCCAAGCCCGAACCGAAACCTGAGCCGAAGGTCGAAGCCAAAGCTGATCCTGCGAAGGCGAAGCAGCTTCACGAAAGCGGCTTGAAACTCTTCAAAGCCGGAGACTACGCGGGAGCCAAGCGGGATTTGCAGGGCGCGATTGAGAACGGGCTCGAGGATGTCGAATGCAGGTTCGATCTCGGACTGGCGCTGATGGAGCTGCAGGAATACCAGGCGGCGATCCTGAAGTTCGAAGAGGTGCTCGATTCTAAATCCAAGCGGACCGCCAACGCGTACATGAACCTCGGCCACTGTTATGCGCGTCTGGGCAACCTTGACGAGGCGCGCAATTGCTATCGCCGCGGCACCATGGCCGGCAAGGACGCGGTGATGTGGGAGTCGCTCTGGCAACTCGGCAACAAGCAGGTCATCGCGAAAGATTACGAAGCTGCATTGAATTATCTCAACGAAGCCGAGAACAAGGCGAACGCCGCGAAGGTGCAGGACTATCGTCTGCTGCGGGACCTCGCGATCGCGTTGCATGGCCACGGGCAAAGCGCCGAGGCGCTCAAGCGGCTGGACGCGATGCAAGCGCTGGGCTACACGCCCGATCCGAAGCTCCTCGCTGAGGTCAAGGCGAAGGCCGGCGGGAAGACCGAAGTGGCTGTAAAGCCCGAGCCCAAACCGGAGCCGAAGCCCGAGCCTGCGAAGCCGCCGGCGAAGAAAGAAGATCCGAAGCCCGCTCCGGCGGTCGCCCAGGTGAAGCCGGAAGTCAAACCCGAGGTCAAACCCGAGCCCAAGCCTGTCGCAGCGACGGATGTGAAGCCAGAGCCGAAGACTTTAGAACCCGTGAAGCCGGTTGCTGAAATCAAGAAACCAGCCCCCGCGCTGCCAGAGCCACGCACGCTGCCGGAACCGCGCCTCGAGCCGCGCAAGAAGGTCGAGCGCAAGAGTGTCCCGAAGAAGCCGCTGCCGCCGGTGCCGAGCGATTTCAACGACGCGCTCGAAGCCGGCAAGAAGGCGCTCGAGAACGGTGAGACTGCGCTGAAAGAGAGCAGCGACGAAGCGCGCGTGAAGGCGTTCCAATCATTCGACGAAGCAGAAGCGATGCTGCGCGGCGCCTGGAATCAGAAGCCGGGCGATGCGGCCGTCGTAGCGGCGTTTGAGCAGCTCACGAAACACGTCGGCCCGATCGCGCTCGCGAAGAACACCTACATCAAGGCGCGCGTGCGCGGTCTCGTGGTGCTGGACGCGGAACCGAGCATCGCGCCGAAAGACAAAGACGGCAGCGCGAAGGCTCTGTATTACGTGTGGGAGCAGGTCGAAGGGGACGAACTGGAGCAGCGCCCCGAAGACATGGCGGTGCGCAAGGTCGGCCTGCGCATTCCGCATCCGGGCGTGTACAAGTTCGATCTCGCCGTCAGCGACGGCGCGCGCAGCGGAAATCCTGTCACGGTGACTGTTGAAGTGGTCGAGTAATTACATCCACTCGAAGGCGTGCGTGCCCTGGCGCGAGCGGACTGCTTTGAGGCGGCCGCGGTTGGTGTCGAGTTCGAACACCATGTCCGCGTGATCGGAAGTGGACTCACTCAGCACGGGTTGGGCGGCGTGAACTTCGACGTTGAGTTCGCGTACAGCCGTGTTCACAGCGTCCTTCAATTTCAAGGCCCAAGCTGTGTCGTTGCCCAGCGGCGTGTCTTTCTTCGGCCGTGAATTTAGTACACTGGTCAGGCGCTGGCTGCGGGACTGGCGAGAAGAAGGGTCGTTGGTCTTGCCGGAATTCACCAACTGTGACATGAGACTCCCCCTCGCGAATACGTTCTGAACAGCATTTGAGCTAGGTGTTTGCTTCAAGGCTGCAGGCATTTCGAAGTGACTCCTGCCACTCAACCATACATCTAGACGCGCGGCAAGGGCGGACCTGCAATCCTGCTGCAATTTTTCAGATGGCCGCTGATGCTCGTGCAATTTGCAATAGAACTCCGCTTAGGGTCCGGTGTAACGTTACCTAACGAACCGCATGAACCCTTCAGACGATCTGATTTTTGAGATGGGCTTGTATAAGGCCACCTTTCCAAGGCGCCTGAAGTACTCGCCGATGCACTTCTGGTTTCGCACCGAGAACAATCTCACCCGCATCGGGTTGAGCAGCTATGCCAATCGGCTGCTTTCTGACCTTTTCCGCGTGGACTGGAAGGTGAAGCCTGCGGAACACATTGACGCCGAACAACCGATAGGCGAGGTAGAAAGTACAAAAGCGACCTCTGAACTTTACGCACCCATGAGCGGCCGGCTAAGCAACGTAAATGTGCAGGTTGTGCAGGAACCGTCGGTTGTCAGCGTCGATCCGTACAGCGCCTGGCTTCTGGAGTTCGAAGGCTCGCCCCAATCCGCGATGACCGCCGAAGAATACGTCGCATACCTGGGCGAAGGCTGGGAAGAGACAGTGAAGCTGCTGAAGGGACAGATGTAACCGATGGGGCAGCCTGACGTATTCCATCAGCAGCAAACCGGCGACGACGGAGTCGTCTTCAGTGTGCATCAGCACCTGGATGTGCGAGGACTGACCTGTCCGCAGCCGGCGTTGAAGACGCTCGAGCGCGGACGGGCGCTGAAAGGCGGCGAAGTGCTCGAGGTCGTCGGCGACTGGCCCGGCAGCAAGCTGGAAGTGCCGTTCGCGGTCGCGGAGCGCGACGGGCTCGAAGTGGTCCGGATCGTCGAGAGCGAGCAGGCTGAGGACGAGACGTGGTGGATCTACATACGGAAGGTGGCAAGTGGCACGTGACAGGTGACAGGTGACAAGGCTGCGAAAGTCGTTTGGTTAGTAAAGCTACTTGTCACGTGTCACCTGTCACTTCTTTGGTGCTTTACGTATGTCCATCCGTTAGCATTTTCAAACCAGCTTGAGCGGTTTGATCGAGGGGTTTTCATGCCGTCGCCAGTGTCGAAAATCATTGCCGACTTCGAGATTCTCGAGAAAGTGGGCCAGGGCGGGATGGGCGCCGTTTTTCGCGCGCGCCAGATCAGCATGGACCGCGTCGTCGCGCTGAAGATCCTCGCTCCGAAGCTCGCCAATGATTCGAAATTCAAAGCACGTTTCATGCGCGAAGCACGTGTGAGCGCGAAACTCAACCACCTCAACATCATCAACGGGATCGAGTGCGGCGAAGAGAATGGCGTCACGTTCTTCGCCATGGAATTCGTCGACGGCACGACCGTGCGCCAGATCCTTAAGGCTCGCGGCAAGCTGCCGCTGGACGAAGCCGCGCGCATCGTCCGGCAGGTCGCCGAAGCGCTCGTTTACGTGGACAAGAACAACATCATTCACCGTGACATCAAGCCCGACAACGTCATGCTGACGAAGGACGGCACGGCGAAGCTGTGCGACCTCGGCCTCGCCAAGCTGACAGAGACCGACGAGGAACTCGCGGAAGCGGCCGAGCACAACGCCGAAGCCAACCCGGAATTGACCCGCTCCGGACAGACGATGGGCACGCCGTACTACATTTCGCCGGAGCAGGCCAAGGGAAAGAAAGACGTCGATATTCGCGCCGACATCTACTGCCTGGGCGGAACGCTCTACCACATGCTCACGGGGCGCCCGCCATTCAGCGGCAAGGGCGCGATGGAGATCATGGCGCGGCACCTCAGCGACGAGGCGCCGGGCTTGTGCGAGCTCGAGCCGACCATTTCCGACGACTGGGGCTGGGTCGTCACGCGGATGATGGCGAAGAACGCCGACGAACGCTACGGCGACCCGAAGGAGCTGATCGCGGATCTCGAGGCCGCGATCGCGGGCAAGCCGGTCAAAGCGCGCGGCTTCAAAGGCCGCAGCTCCTGCGCGGCGCCGCGCAGCGGGAAAAAGGCGGCTACGGCGGCAACAGCGAAACCATCCGCGGCGACGATCACCGCGACGAAGAAGCCTTCCCGCGCCGCCGACGAAGACACCCCCGTGCGCGAAACAACGATGTCGTTGCCGCCGAGGGTGCGGTCCAGCACGCGCGGAACAGATTCGCACACGGGATTGGTGCTCGGCGGCGTCGCGGCACTGGGGCTCCTCGTCGTCGGCGCGATGATGTTTGGCGGTGGAAAGTCAGGATCATCGACTTCATCCAACACGAAGCATGCGTCTCTTACGAGCGATCACCAGAACGAAGTTCCAGCGGTTAAACCGCTGGTTCCACCTCCCGTGGCAGAGAAACGCCCGCCCGCTGCTAAGGACGATCCGAAGCCGCCGGAGACGCCGCAGAAGGTCGATCCGGAGGTCGCGAAGGAAGCAAAGGAGAAGCGCGCCTCAGAACTGCTCGAAAAGGCGCGCGAACTGGAGAAGACCGCCGCGGACGATTTCGCCGGACTGCTCGCCGCATATGACGCTGCAGAGCAGGCCGCGAAGGAGTCCAGCGTCGCGGCGGATGCACACACTGCGCGCAACGCGCTGCTCGAACGCTGGAACAACACGATTGAGTCTGAACTGAAGAAACTGAGCGCCGCCGCCGAGCCGGCGCTGAAGAAGGGTGACTTCTCGGCCGCTGCAAAGGAAATGGACCGCGAGAAGCTGCCCGAGGCGCTGCGTGTCGCCGACTGGGAAGAACGTCTCGCGCGCACCCGCAAGCAGCTCAGCGACGCTGCAGAAGCTGCTGCTGCAAAGATTGTGACCAACGCGCAGATCGCGGTCGGCGCTGGAGACGATGTTGCAGCGCTCGAGAAAGCCGCCGGCATCGCGTCGCAGGCCGAATCGATTCCGCAGGGGCTCGCCCCATCGGTCGCACGTGCCGCGCAGTTGAAAGAGAAGTGGTTGGCGAAAGCTTCGGAATTGAAGAAGAACGCCGAGCAGACCCGCCATGCGCAGCTTTCAAAGGCGCGCGAGAAGCTCCCGCCTTTCATGAGAAAGCTCGTACAGATGCTGAAAGACAGCAGCTTCGCATCGGTCGTGGACGCAGTGGAAAAGCAGCGCGCCGATCCGGCAAATTCCGACATTAAAGAAGTGCTCAAACGGGAGAAAGAAGACCTGCAGGCGTTGCTCGCCTTGCGGCAGGCGGCGTTTGACGCGCTGAAGAAGAAGGTTGGCGAAAAAGTCCGCCTGCACAACCGCCGCGACATCATCCAGGCGACCATCAAGGAGACAGATCAGCCCAACCGCCTGCAGCTCGTGCTGGCGCAGGGTGCAACCGACGTTGGCCCCGAGTCCCTCGAACCGCTGGACGTATTGGCGCTCGTCGCCCCGCGAGAAGACGGCAGCGATCTGAAATCGCGCGCGCTGCTGCTGCTGAGCGCCGGAGACCTCGTGGCGGCGCGCGAGCATTTCACACGCGCGAAAGACGCCGGCCAGGCCGATGCCGTGGCGTTGTACACAGACTATTTCGAAGCGCTGGACGGCGGCGAGCAGGAGACCGCCGCTAAGAAGGCATGGGCCGACGCAGAGAAACTCTTCGACGCGAAGAAGACGAATGAAGCGCGCGACGCGTACCTGAACTTTCAGAAGCAATTCGCGAGGACGAAGGCCGCGACGGAGGTCGCCACGAAGCTGAAGGAGCGATTGGCTTCGTTCGACGCTGCTACGCAGGCGGCCTCAAGCGGTCCAGGATTGCTCGCCGAATACACCAGCCCGAAAGGCGCCGCACCGGTTCAGCGCGTCGATCCGCAGGTCGACTTCAAATGGGGCGAAGGTCCGCCGGCCGCCGGGCTGGGGACGGAATTCACCGCCACTTGGAAGGGCAAGATCAAGATCGAACGCGAGGGCGAGTACACGTTCTCGGTCGTGGTCGAGAGCAACAACTGCTCCGCGATGCTTTCGGTGGATAATGACACGATCGTCAACCAGGACTTCTCCGCAGTGACGCGGCGGATCGCGCGCGACGACATTGATCTCGAGCCGGGCGTCTACCCGATCTCGTTGACGTACACGCAGAGCAAGGGGCCTGGCGGCGTCACGTTGAAGTGGGCGGTCGCCGGTGCGGGCGGCCACGGCGACCGGGTGATTCCGGCCGACGCCTTCGTCCATGGTGAGGTCAAAGATGAGAAGCCTGCAGACAAGAAGGAACTGAAGAACGGCACATTCCTTTCGGACCTCGAAGAAGAGAACGTGAAGATGGGCTTCGGCAAGTTCGGGCGGAACGGCGACCTGACGCTCGAAAATCGCCGCATCAAGGTGAACGGCGTCGAGTACCCCAAGGCGCTCTACATGCGCCCCGCGCACCGCGGCTCTGCCTCTGTGACGTATGATCTCGACCGAGACTATTCGACATTCAAAACGCGTGTGGCCGTTGACGACTTCAGCCCCGGCGCAGCGAGCCCGCTCACATTCAAAGTTTTCGGAGACGGCCAGTTGTTGTGGTCATCAGAGCCCGTCCAGAAGCCGCGCCGCCACCAGGAGACCACGCTGGATGTGAAGGGCGTTGACAAGCTCGAGATTCGTGTCGAAGCGAAGGACTCCAGCCAGGACGGGCACGCGGTGTGGCTCGATCCGCAGGTGTTCAAGTAGCTCTTAGCTCTTAGCTCTTAGCTCTTAGCTCTTGGCTCTTGGCTCTTGGCTCTTGGAAGAGACGATATGAGCGGTAAATCCGGGCGCTGCTTCTGCGATCTCGAAGTTTACAAGCGCTATGAGAAGATTTCCGATGTTCTCTGGAAAGTCATTTTTGAGTGGACGTATGAGATTCGCGAATTGATCGGACATCAGCTTCTTCGGGCGATCGATTCGGTCGGTGGAACATCGCCGAGGCAGTTGGCCGCAGTTCCTGGAAAGACGGAAATAAGTTTCTTTTCTATGCGCGTGGATCGCTTGTGGAAGCGCAACACGGGGTTCGAAGAGCAGCACGCCAGCGGTTCATCACCGCCGAAGTGCTTGAAGCATTGCGAGAAGATTTTGTCGTGCTTGCAAAGCAACTGAACGCATTCATCAATTCACAGGGACCCGAAGCTGCGAAGAGTGCGGAAACTGTCCAGGAAGATGCAGCAGATTATGGTGATTTGGCCTTCTAGCCAAGAGGCAAGAGCCAAGAGCCAAGAGCTATTCCTTCAGCTCAACATTCCAGTACGCCTCTTCCATGAAGCGCTCCCAGGCCGGTTTGTAGATGCGGCCGAGCTTCACGCCGACGCGCGTCGCCCATTCCGGCTTCACCGGCTTCTTGAGCAGCTTCATGTTGATTTCCGATAGCAGGCGGTCGCCCTTGCGCATATTGCATTTGATGCACGCCAGGACGATGTTCGTCCACGTGCTCGTGCCTCCGCGGCTGCGCGGGACGACGTGGTCGAGCGTCAGTTCGCTGCGGTCGAACTTCTTGCTGCAGTACTGGCAGGTGTTTTCGTCGCGTTCGAAGATGTTGCGGCGCGAGAAACGCACTTCCTTGCTGAAGCGCCCGTTAAAGGTGCTCAACACGATGACTTCCGGCACGACAAAAGAGAAGTTCGCGGAGACGATGCGCTTGCCAGACTTGGCGGCCTGGCTGGCTTCGATCCAGCCTTCGAAGTCGTAGGTCGAGTAATCTTCAGGCGCAACAATGCGCGCCACGTCCTGGTAAACGAGCGTCAACGCGCGGCGAACCGTCGCGACATTGACCGCTACCCAGGAGCGGTTGAGGACGAGCACCTTGTCCGAGAGCACCGCTTCCATCGAAGAGCGTTCTCCTGGCTGACCCCCTCAGTTGCATATTCTTAGGGTCAGACGCACAGCCGGTCAAGTAGAAGGCATGCATATACAAATCCTTAAGGCAACCCAAATTGAAAAGCAGGCAGACCTGCAATTTTCCCTTTTCAGTTGGCAGCATGAACGCTTCCGCGCAAACTTTATCGCCACTCACCGCACTGTTATGTGGAGCCTGGATGATGAAGCTGCGAGTCCTGTTCTTTGTTGCATGCATTTATTCGGCCGCCGCGCTCGGTGCTGACGCCGCGCCACGCATTCTCGACGGGACGCAGCGTCCGGCGTCGGAATTTCCTACGGTCGGCCTCGTGTCTGATGCGGAAGGAAGCTTCATCGCGTCGGGAACGTTGATCGGCCCTCGCCACGTCCTGACCGCCGGCCACTGCTGCACCGATTCGGCGGGCGCGAGACTGTCCGATACTGGCGGCCGCTTTCTTCTGGGCGGCGTCATCCACAAGACCTCGCGCGTGTTGTTGCACCCGAGCTTCAATCTGTCGCTGCTGGGCGAAGAGACGATCGTCGATATCGGGATCTTCGAACTCGAAGCGCCGCTCGCTGTAGCGCCGAGCCCGTTGCAGCGTTCTCCTGTCTCGCCGGCCCAGAAGCTGACCATCGCCGGCTATGGAAAACTCGGCACAGGCAAGCGTGGCATCCTGAATGTCTTCCCAGAGTCCGGCCAGATCTCCACCGGTACCGTAACCATCGGTGAAGTGACGCCGACGTTCGTGAACTGGGTCTTCACTGAAGGCGAAGCCGGCACCGCGCCGGGGGACTCGGGCGGACCTTCGTTTCCCGAAGGCACCACAAACGTGGCCGGGGTCCACTCGCTGGGCGTGTCACTGAACGCGCGCAACTTCGGTAAATTCGGAACGATCAATAAGGACGCGCGCGTCGACACGTCCGTGCCGTGGATCGACAGCATCTTAACGGGCAGCACCAGCAATAATCCGCCGGTCGTGACGACGCCAGCCAGCGCCATGCCCGCGACGCTGCGCGCCGGTGAGAGCGTGAGGTTCGACGTGCTGGCCAGCGACCCTGACGGCAACACGCTCGTTTACATCTGGGATTTTGGTGACGGCGACGCCGCCATCGGCGCCACGCAGAACCATGCCTACCTTTTCCCGGGAACATATGCCGCGAACGTCACGATCAGCGATGGCGTAGCCGCGGTCGTCGTGCCGACACCTGTCACGGTCAACGCAGACGTGACCGCGCCGCTTACGCTGAAGAAGATGCAGCTCACGGCGAACTACCAGCGCGACTTCCAGGACGCGGCGTCGCTGGGCGGAACGCTTTCGCCGGTCCCCGCGGTGGTTGAAGGTTTCGCCAAGGTCGACATCGGCGGCGCGCAGGAGCTGTTCGCCGTGGACGCGCGCGGGCGCGGCAGAGGCCCCGCCGGGACGATCAGCATCAACCTGAAGACTGGCGCGTTCACGGTCTCGCTGCGCAAGGCGGATCTCGCCGGCGCGTGGTTCGATGAAGGCATCCGAAATGGGACCGGTACCGTGAGTGTCACCATGCCGGTGACGATCGCGGTCAACGGAAGCGTGTACTCAGGGACGCGCACGCTTGTCTACACGGGCAGGGAAGGGAGGGGCGGCAAGGCGAAGTAACCTTTCCGCTCCACGTGCACGACAAAGTCTGTCGAAAACTTCTCGCCCTAACATATTGCGAAGACACGGTTTAGAAGATCGTTGACAAACATTGACATGTTTTCACAGAAATCCGAGCGCAAAATCGCAATCTCAATCGGTATATATGGTAGGGAAGTCAGTGAGCGGCTACCTTCGGGCCCCTGATCAGCAGCAGCAGCTTCACGGCGAGCAGACACACGAACTGCAGCAGGATGACCGCCGATCCGGGACTCACCCGCCACAGGTGTGACAGGTACATCCCAAAGAAGAAGCTCAAGCTTCCGATCACGGATGCGGTGAGAATCGCGGGCAACAGCCGCGTGCAGAGCCGCAGCGCGATGACGCCGGGAATGATCAGAGACGCGCTGACCAGCACGATCCCGACGACGCGCGAGCTGATCACGACCACGAGCACCAGCAGCATGATGAACAGGTAGTGGATGAAGCGCGCATCCACACCGCTGACTTCGGCCAGCCGCGCGTCAAAGGCGTAGAAGAAGATCTCCTTAAAGAACATCGCCAGGACGGCCAGGATCACGACCGTCAGCGCGCCGAGCAGGACCACGTCCACATCGGTGAGCAGGAAGATGTTGCCGAAGAGGAGTGCATCGATGGGCTGGACGTAAGTGCGCTCGCGCTGCTGCTTGAGCATGATCAGCAAGGCGCCGAGCGCCATCGAAACGGAAAACGCGATGCCGATGGCGCTGTCTTCGGCGAGTTTGCCGCTTTCGCCGCGCCGCGTGACTTTGCCGATGGCGAAGCCCAGCACGAGGCACCAGAGAATCGTGATCGCGCGCACGCTGTTGTCTTCAAAGCGGCTGCCCGCGACGAAGAAGAGCGCGATCCCCATGCCGCCGAACGCTGCGTGCGCGATGCCATCTCCGACGAAGGCCATGCGCCGCAGCACGACGAGCGGCGACAGCGAAGCACAGCACAATCCGCACAGGCTGCCGGCCACCAGGCCGCGCTGGACCATCGGCAGCGACAGCGCGTCGAGGAACGTGGGCTCAGCCATGCTTTCCCGTCGCGCCATGATCGTGCTCGCAATGCGGCCCGTGAGCGTGGCCCGCGGGCGCGTTGTCGGCGTGAAACTCTTTGAGGTGCTCGCGGTGCTGGATGAAGAACGCATCGAGCTCGCAGGCGTAGACCTTGCGCAGCACCGCCTCGCTGATGAGCTCGCTGCGGTCGTGCCAGTGCAGCGTGCGGCTGAGGCACGCGAGCTGATCGGCGTAATGCGCCAGCGCCGTGACGTCGTGCGAGACCATCACGACCGTGAGCTTGTAGTGCTTGCGCAGATCATCGAGCAGCGCGAAGAGCTGCGCCTGCCCGCCGGTATCGAGACCGCTGGTCGGCTCGTCGAGGAGCAGCAAGCGCGGCTCAGCTACGAGAGCGCGCGCGATCGATAGCCGCTGCTGCTGGCCGCCGGAGAGATTCGCCGCCTGGCGCGTCTCGAGCCCTTCGAGGCCGACGTGTTTGAGCGCTTCCCGCGCCGCCGTGCGTTCTTTCTCGCCCGGACGGCGGAACAGCCCCAGGCGCGCGTAGGTTCCCATCACAGCCACATCGAGGACGGTCGCGGGAAACTGTCTGCGCACGGTCGTGTCCTGCGGGACATAGCCCAGCAGCGCGCGGTCCTTTCCAAGCGTCTCGGCTTTGCGGCCGAGCACGAGGACTTCGCCCTCCTGTGGGCTCAGCAGTCCGAGCACGAGTTTGAGCAGCGTCGATTTGCCGCCGCCGTTGGGACCGATCAATCCGAGGAACTCGCCCTCCCAGACGCGGAAGTTGACGTTCTGCAGCACGGGCGTGCCGGGCGCGTACGCGAAGCTGACGTTCTTGAGTTCGATGACACTCGGCGCATCGGCTGCGTGAACCGGCGCGGTTGGTGACGAGACAGCAACGGGAGCATCGCTCACTGGAATGCTCCTTCAAGCCGCTTGAGATTGCCGCGGAAACGCTCGATGTAGCCGCCGAGATCCGCGCCGGCTTCGCTGTCCATCGGATCGAGCAGTTCGACGCGTGCGCCGATCTCCTGCGCGATGCGATCGGCCGCAGTGTCGCTCTGCAGCGGCTCCTTGAAGACGACCTTCTGTTTGATCTCCTTCATCATGCGGATGGAGGCGGCCATGTCGCGCAGGCTGGGTTCGATGCCCGGCGTAAGCTGGATCACACCGGCGAGCGTGATCTTCACGCGCTCGAAGAGGTAGCTGTAGGCGTCGTGGAACGTGACGAGCTTTGCGTCGGCGGGAACTTTTGAGGCGAGCCTTGCGAC
>Ga0196964_10001279_pt1 | contig 12903 bp, 9 predicted proteins | sample S1_10metaG_FD_148615 | JGI IMG/M metagenome (GOLD analysis project Ga0196964, IMG submission 148615) | Soil microbial communities from Anza Borrego desert, Southern California, United States - S1_10 | ecosystem: Environmental > Terrestrial > Soil > Desert | place: USA: California | collected...
CGCAGCACCCGCAGGAAGCCCAGGTTGAACAGCCAGGCCGGGAACAGCAGGGTCGCCAGCACGAACAGGTCCAGCCACACGATCGGCCGCTTGATCCATCGCATCATCCGCCGCGACGCCAGCGCCCGCGCCGCCAGGTCCAGGCTCAGGACCACCGCCGCGGCGAAGTCCAGGGCGTAGAAGACGAACCCCTGCTCGCGCAGCAGGGGCGCGGCGATGAAGAAGGCGATGACCAGCAGATCGACCACGATCACGCCGTAGCGGAACCGCACCGCCGCCCGCGTGCGGCCGTGGTACAGCGCGCGCAGCCGCAGCCGCAGGTCGCGGAACCAGGAGCGGGTCTGCGGGGCATGCGTCTCGGCGGTCATGGCGCGGTAACCTGTCTCATGCCCCCTTCGTCTCACGAAAGGCCGCGTTTTGCTCTATATGGCGCCTGCATGAGCCGTCCGTTCGTCAAGATGAACGGGCTCGGCAACGATTTCGTCGTCGTCGAGGCCCGCGACCGCGCCTTTCGCCCTGATCCCGGGCAGGTGCGCGCGTGGGCGGACCGCGCCTCGGGCCCGGGCTTCGACCAGTTGATCGCCATCGAGCCGTCGTCCACGGGCGACGCCTTCATGCGGGTCTGGAACGCCGACGGCGGCGAGGTGGAGACCTGCGGCAACGCGCTGCGCTGCGTCGGCTGGCTGCTGATGGAGGCGTCGGGGCTGGGGCATGTCTCGATCGACACCGCCGCGGGCCTCACCCACGCCAGCCGCGCCGGCGACCGGCAGGTGGCGGTCGACATGGGACGTCCGCGCCTGGATTGGCGCGAGATCCCGATGGCCGAGGAGATGGACACGCGCAACATCGAGCTGCAGGTCGGCCCCGTCGACGCCCCCCACCTGCACACGCCGGGCGCGGTCAGCATGGGCAATCCCCACGTGGTGTTCTTCGTCCCCGACGCCGAGGCCGTTCCGGTGCGCGAGGCCGGCTCGCTGATCGAGCGGCACCCGCTGTTTCCCGAAGGCGTCAACGTCGGCTTCGCCCAGATCAAGGCGCCCGACCGCATCCGCCTGCGCGTCTGGGAGCGCGGCGCCGGCCTGACCAAGGCGTGCGGCACCGGCGCCTGCGCGGCCCTGGTCGCGGCGCATCGGCGGGGGCTTGCCGGGCGCATGGCGGCGATGGAGCTCGACGGCGGCGAGCTCCGCGTGGTCTGGCGCCAGAAGGACGACCACGTGATCATGGCCGGCCCGATCGAGGTCGAGGGCGCCGGGGTGCTGCCGTGAACGCGCTGCTGGAGGCCGCTCATCCCGCGCACCTGCTGTTGCCGCTGTTCCTGCACTTCGGCCTGGTGGTCGCGCTCTATGCGGCGCTGACGTTCGCGCGCCTCGCCGCCGTGGCGCGGGGGCAGGCGACTCACGGCGACTTCGCCCGGGCCGGCGGCGATCCGGAGGCGTCGGCGCGCATCCAGAGGAATCTGGCCAATCAGTTCGAAGCCCCCCTGTTCGCCTGGGCGGGGGCGCTCGTGCTGATCCTGGACGCTTCGGTGCTGACGATCGACGTCGCCGCCGCCTGGCTGTTCTTCGCGGGGCGCGTGCTGCACACCCTGGTGCAGACCCTGACTGACGACGTGCCGCTGCGCGGGCGGGTGTTCGTGATCAATTTCCTCGGCGTGTGCCTGCTGATGGGCCACGCCGCCCTGAACCTGGCGCTCGGCCTGTGGCCGGCGCTGGAAGGCGCGCGGCCATGACGGCGAACGCTCCCCTCGCCCCGGCTCCCGCCGAGGACGTCGAGGTCGTGACCTTCGGCTGCCGCCTGAACGCCTACGAGAGCGAGGTGGTGCGCGCGCGCGCGGCCGAGGACGGCCTGACCGACGCGGTGGTGTTCAACACCTGCGCGGTCACCGGCGAGGCGGTGCGCCAGGCGCGTCAGGCGATCCGCCGGGCGCGGCGCGAGCGGCCGGGCGCCACCCTGATCGTCACCGGCTGCGCCGCCCAGATCGACCCCGCCGCCTTCGCCGCCATGCCCGAGGTCGATCGGGTGCTGGGCAACGCCGACAAGACCGCCGCCGGAGCCTACGCCCTGACCCCCGACGCGCCGCGGGTGCGGGTCGCCGACGTGATGGCCGTGCGCGAGACCGCCGGGCACCTGATCGACGGGCTGAAGGACCGGGCGCGGGCCTATGTCGAGATCCAGAACGGCTGCGACCACCGCTGCACCTTCTGCGTGATCCCCTACGGCCGCGGCAATTCCCGCTCGGGCGCCGCCGGCGAGGTGGTCGAGCAGGTGCGCCGCCTGACCCGCCAGGGCGTCAACGAGGTGGTGCTGACCGGCGTCGACCTGACGAGCTGGGGCGCCGACCTGCCGGGCGCGCCCACGCTCGGCCAGCTGGTCGCGCGCATCCTCAAGCTGGTCCCCGAGCTGCCGCGCCTGCGGCTGTCCTCCATCGATGCGGCCGAGATCGATCCGGACCTGATGCGCTGCCTGGCCGAGGAGCCCCGGCTGGCGCCGCACCTGCACCTGTCGCTCCAGCACGGCGACGACCTGATCCTGAAGCGGATGAAGCGCCGGCACCTGCGCACCGACGCGATCCGCCTGTGCGAGCAGGTCCGCGCCGTCCGCCCCGACGTCACCTTCGGCGCCGACCTGATCGCCGGCTTCCCGACCGAGAGCGAAGAGGCGTTCGAGAACACGCTTCGCCTGGTCGACGACTGCGGCCTGTCCTTCCTGCACGTCTTTCCGTTCAGCCCGCGGCCCGGCACGCCCGCGGCGCGCATGCCCCAGCTGCCGCGCCCGACGGTCAAGGCCCGGGCCGAGCGCCTGCGGGCCAAGGGCGCGCAGGCCCTTTCCCGGCACCTGGACCGCCAGGTCGGCCGCACCGTCTCCGCCCTGGTCGAGCGGGAGACCCTGGCGCGGGCCGAGGACTTCACCGAGGTCCGGTTCGAAGGCGCCGCCACGCCCGGCGCGGTCGTGCAGGTGCGGATCACCGGGCGCGAAGGTGACAAGGCCGTAGGGTACCTGACCGCAGCCTGACCGCGCCGCTCAGCCCTTCCTTAAGGTTTACGCGCCATGATGCGACCTGACCCTAGAAGGAGTCAGGAGCGCTTCCGATGGCCCAGGCCGAAGCCCGCGTCGTACACATCGACCCCCGCCGGGGTCGCCGGAAGGCCAAGGGCGAAGCCCGCGCCTTCTCCGCGCCCCTGTCCTACGGGACGGTCCTGACCGGCGCGCGCCGGCTGAAGGGCGCCGTGGTCGCCGCCGCCGACGGGATCGAGCGGCTCGACTTCGTCAACGCCTCGGGCGCGGTGCTGCTGGGCTGGGCCGACCCGGAAATCGAGGCCGCCGTCGCCCGCGCCTACGGCGAGGTCCGCGATCTGGAAGGCCAGGTCGCCGAACAGCTGTCGGCCTACATCCCCTGCGCCGACGCGGTGGCGTTCCGCTCCACCGTCTCCGAGGCGCTCGGCGACGCCCTGCTGGCCGCCAAGGCCGCGACGGGACGCGACGGCGCCTTCTTCTGCGACCAGGACACGGTGCTGGCCGGCGACCTGCTGACGCTGCAGGCCACGCTCGGCGCCCACGCGGGCCAGGTGGCCGCCATCGTGGTCCAGCCGATGGACGGCCCTTGCGCCTTCCTGACCGGCCTTCGGCGGCTGGCCGACCTGCACGGCGCGGTGCTGGTGTTCGACGAGACCCGCACCGCCTTCCGCGTCCACGCCGGCGGCGCCCAGGCCATGTCGGGCGTACGCCCCGACCTGGCGGTGCTGGGCCCCTCGCTGGCCAACGGCCGCCCCCTGGCCGCGGTCTGCGGTCGGGTCGAGGCGATGCGCATGCTGCCCCCCGCCGGGCCTAGGCTGTCGCCCGCCGCCCTGGCCGCGGCCTCGGTCGCCCTGCGCAAGATCGACTCCGAGGACGTGGTCGCCCACCTGCGGGTGCGCGGCGCGGAGATCTCGGCCGAGGTGGAGGCGCGGCTGCGCGCCACCGGCGCCGACGCCTGGCTGGGCGTCCACGGCGACCCGACCTGGAGCGTCGTCGCCGCCATGCCCCGCCCGGGCTTCGACTCCGGCGCGGTCGAGCGCACCCTGAACGAGATGCTGTTCGACCAGGGCGTCCTCAGCTTCGGGGCCCACACCCCGTCGCTGGCCACCGGCGAGCGCGAGATCGGGGCCCTGCTGGCCGCCTACGACGCGGCGCTGCCCCAGCTGGTCCGGCGCGTCACCGCCGGCGCCTTCAACCTGCGCCGCAACCGGAGCGCCGACGCGTGATCGAAAGACGGGCGGAACTCGGTCTGGGAGCCGCCCAGTTCGGCCTCGACTACGGCGTGTCCAACACCCGTGGCCGGGCGCCGGAGGACGAGGTGCGCGCCATCCTCGACACCGCCGCCGACAGTCGCGTCGGCCTGATCGACACCTCGCCCGCCTACGGCGACGCCGAGCGGGTGCTGTGCCGCAGCTGGCCGTTCCCCAGCCCCTTCCGCGTGTGCGTGCGCACGCTGCCCGCGGCCGAAGGGCTGGATCGGGTCGAGGCGCGCGCGCGCCGTTCGTTGGAACGCATGGGCCTGGCCCGCGGCTGGGCCCTCCTGGTCGAGGCCGAGGACCTGCTGGGGCCGGACGGCCGCGCCCTTTGGGACCGCGCGCTGCGCCTGAAGGGCGAGGGCCTCTACGCCCGCATCGGCGTCACCGCCTCGCCCGGCGAGGAGCCGCTGCTCCTGGCCAAGCGCTTCAAGCCCGACCTGATGCAGCTTCCGGTTAGCGTGCTCGACCAGCGCCTGATCCGAGACCGCACGCTCGACGCCCTGGCGGCGCTCGGCGTCGAGGTCCACCTGCGCTCGGTGTTCCTGCAGGGCCTGCTGTTCGCCTCGCGCGAGACCCTGCCGCCGGCTCTGGCGCATGCGGGCCCGCGCCTGTCCCGCGTGCGGCGCGCCTTGGCCGAGGCGGGCGCCGATCCGCTTCAGGCCGCGCTCGGCTTCGCCCTCACCCGCCCCGAGGCCGCCGCCGTGATCGTCGGCGTCACCTCCGCCGCCGAGCTGCGCGCGGTGCTGGCCGCGTCGAACGCGCCCCTGCCCCGGCTGGACTGGAACGCGCTGGCGCTGGACGACACGGTGACGCTGGACCCGCGTCTGTGGTCCGGCCCCGCCCGGCTCAGTAGCGCAGCCTGAGCCCCACGTAGGCGGCCCGCCCCGGCTCTCCGTAGCCGAGCGCCTCCTGGTAGGTTGCGTCGCCCAGGTTCTCGATCCGCAGCGTCGCCTCCGCCTGCCGGGTCAGGCGCAGTCCCGCCGCGAGGTCGGCGACCACGAAGCCCTCGCGCGTCGCCGGCGAGAAGCCGTCCACGTCCGCCTGCTTCCCCTCCGCGCGCACGATAAGCGACGCGCGCGCCCGCTCGCCGCGCCAGTCCAGCGCCGCCGAGCCGGAGCGCGCCGGCACGCGCAGCAGCCGTTCGCCCGTGGTCAGGTCGCGCGCGTCGGTCCAGGCCCAGGCGGCCCGCACCCGCAGGCCCGGCGCCAGCTCCGCCGAGGCCTCCGCCTCCAGCCCGCGCGTGCGGGTCCGGTCGATGTTGCGGTAGCGCGAGGTGAAGGTCGCGAAATCGAACACGAAGTCGATCTGGTCCTCCACCTCCAGCCGCCAGCCGAGCAGCGAAGCCTCGACCCGGCCGTCCCGGGAGCGCCAGTCCAGCCCCAGGTCCCATCCTTCCGCCCGCTCCGGCTTCAGGTCGAGCGCGGGTCCGGCCGGAAAGCAGAAGTCGCACAGGGTCTGGCTGACGGTCGGCGTCTTGAACCCCTGCCCCCAGGCCGCGCTCAGCCGCACCCCTGCGCCCAGCTCGGCGACCGCCGCGGCCCGCCCGGTGGTCTGGCCTTCGTAGCCGTCGGGGTCGTCGCGCCGCAGGCTGCCGGTCATGCTCAGCCGCTCGCCGATCCGCGTCCGCGCCACCACGAAGGCGGCGGTCGCGCCCTGGTCCCCCTCGCCGGTCGACAGGTCGGCGCGCACCTCCTCGCGCTCCGCGCCCAGCGCCAGCGAAACCGCCTCGCCGGCCCGGTCCCGCTCGGCGGTCCAGCGCCAGACCCGGCGGTCGGCCGTGTAGCGATAGGGGAAATCGCCGCCGGTCTGCGCCCGGTCGTAGTCGTACAGCCCCACGCTCAAGGCGTGGTCCAGCCCCAGCAGGTCCGACGCGCGCAGGCGGGCGAAGCCGGACCAGGTCTCGGTCCGATAGACCTCGTCGGTGTCGGCCAGCACGAACAGCGGCGCGGGAAAGCCGTCCACCCCGGTCTCGCTCTCGTTCCAGCGCACGCGGCCGTCCAGCGTCAGCCGATCGGACAGCCGCATCCGGCCGTTCAGCCCCGCCGTGCGGCTCTCGAAGCCGTCGCGCTCCGACCCGGCCGCGGCCTTGGACACCCCGTCGGTGCGGAACCCCGACAGGCTCGCACCCAGCGCCCAGCCGTCCTCGCGGCGACCGACGGAGAGCGCGCCGCGCGCGGTGTCCAGCGAGCCCGCCTCGAGCTCGGCCGACAGGCCGTCCGCCTCGCGCGTGACCACGGCGATCACTCCGCCGATCGCGTCCGATCCCCACAACGACCCCTGCGGCCCGGACAGCACCTCGATCCGCTCCACGTCCGCCAGCTCCAGGCTGGCCAGGTCCGCGCCGCCCGACGGTTGCGACGGGTCGTTCACCGGCACGCCGTCGACCAGCACCAGGGTCTTGTCCGAGGCGGCGCCGCGCAGGCGCGCCGAGGTGATCCCGCCGAACGCGCCGTTGCGCGACAGGCTCAGGCCCGGGACGGTCTCCAGCACGTCGGCGGCGAACACCGCGCCCCGCGTCTCGATCTCCTCGCGCCCGATCACCCGCGCGCCGGGGACCTCGGCCTCGAGCGCGGGCAGGCGCGCGGCGGTGACGACGATCTCAGGGTTCTCGTCCGCCTCCTCGGCCAGGGCGGGGAAGGCCGCGAGCAGGCAGCAGCCGGTCAGAAGAATGCGCTTCATGGCGCTCAAGTCTCCGTCGGCCTTCGCGCGGCGCTCGCGACGGCGGATCAGCGACGACGGTCCGCCCGCTGAACGGGACGACGCCAGGACCGTGTCGCTGCGACGGTGGTTCCGCGCCTTCGGCCTGATCCCGGACCGCGGGCGAGCGACGTCGGCGGCAGGTCTCCTGGCTCGCGGGTCGCCGGGCCCCGCCCTCGCCTTCCCGGATGAAGCTCCAGTGGCGCCGCTCGCGCGGACGGACGCGGCCCTCGCCGCCGACAGTTGCGGGTACAGCCGCGGCATCGGGGCGAACCCCTCACCGCGTTCCCTCTTAGCCCTCGCTCACGCGAAGGAACCACCGACCGCGGTTTTCCGCCGGTTCTCGGCCGCTGGCAAGGGGCGGAGCAGTTCCTTCTCCCTGCGGGAGAAGGGGGCCCCGCGCACCGGAGCCGCAGGCGGAGGTCCGTGCGGGGGATGAGGGGCGCGAGCGGCGCCGGTTTCTGGAAGCGCCCGACATCCTCGCTCTTGCTAGGGGGACACGCGACAAAACCCCGTCATCCCGGCCGGAGCGGCGCAGCCGCGCAGAGCCGGGACCCAGGGGACGCGGAGAACCCCGGCTGCAGCACGAGTTGCGGACATCCCCCTGGGTCCCGGATAGGCGCTGACGCGCTTTCCGGGATGACGGTGAAAAGCGGGAATGGGAGCGGGCAAAAAATAAACTTACGCCCGCCCCCTCGGACCGCCCCCATACTTCTCATCGACCCCGCCGCACGGGGAGGGCGCTCAGGTACCAGAGCCCGAGCCGCGGCGGGGCGGAAGTCGAGCGGGACCAAGCCCGCGTCGATGCTGGGAGCACGGCGGCGCGGCGTCACACCTGCGCCGCTCGAGGTCACCCATAGGCGGCGCGTGCATGCCCGGGGCGAAACCCCGGGGCCCGGGAGGTCTGGACCCTCCCGCCCGCCGCAGGCTGAGACGCTCCGACTGGGTCGAACCGGGTGATGCGTACCGAGGGACGGCAAACACGCTGTGGCCCCCTCGGCCCCGGCAAGGAGAACCCGCCCCGGAGCCGCTTGCGCCAAACGGCTTCGCGGAGCGCGGGCGTGCCCGCCGAAAATTCATAGCGGCCCTCCCCGGAGGGTCATCGGTTCCGGGCGGCAAGCCCGCGCTCCGCGCCTCCCCACCCCTTCGGAGCTCCGGCCCGTCGATGCGGACGCACGCCCTCTTGTCATATCGGAAAGCGCAAAAGCGCTTATCCGGGACGCCTCACTCGTCCGGCATCAGCCGGTTGGGGGCCTCGGGCGGACGCCATTCGAACAGGCCGCTGTCGAGCGGCTGCTGGGGCTTCACCGGACGCAGCGGCTGGCGGGTGAGGGCGCGCAGGGTGCGGGCGTCGAGCCGCTCGGCCTCCGGGTCGCGGCGGGCGGCGCGCGCCTGGTCGAGCCTCGGCGCCTCGTCGGCGTCGACCGGCTTCCAGTACGAGACCGACAGCCGCCACACGGTGCGCGGCTTCGGCGGCGGCGCGGGCCAGCGGCGGCCGTCGCGGAAGGCGGGCTCGACCGCGCGCGGACGGGGCGTGCGGCCCTTCGGGGCGGGGGCGACCACCTCGCGCAGGGCGCAGAACCGGTCCTCGCCCGCGGCCTCCACCCGTCCACGATAGGCGGCCATGGCCGCCTCGCGGCTGTCGAAGGCGGGGCCGGTCTCCTCGGTGACGAAGCGGACCTCGGCCTTGGCGCGGGCCTTCGCCTCCCGCTCGCGCGCGGCGCGGCCGAGCGGCGCGTTCAGCGCGGCCTCGGCGTTCCTGGCGACGGGGTAGAGCACCGCGGTCATGCCCGCCTTATCCGCCGCGCACGACGACCCGACAAGCGGGCGCGGGCGCGCTATCCTGCGCTTCGATTCGCCCGCGAGGCCGACCGCACCATGGCCGCCACCGATCTCGCCTTCGCCGCCTCCGCCGGGGCCGTGGCCCTGGCCCTGTCCACCACCGTGTGGACCTGGCGCTGGCGCCGCCGCGCCGAGGCCCGCGCCGCCGACCTGGAGAGCCGCCTGGCCACGGTGAAGACCGCCCTGGCCGAGGCGGAGGCCGCCACCGCCGCCTTCGAGGGCGCCCTGATCGCCGTGGAGGGCGCCGACGCGCGCCTGGTCTGGGGCGGCGAGGCGCTGGGCGTCTGCGCCGAGGCGCTGGGGGTCGATCCGGAGCCGGCGGCGGTGCTGGAGGCCCTGGCCGGGGCGGCGCCTGAGCACTCGGCCAAGCTGAAGGGCCTGCTGGAGCGCGGCGAGCCCTGCCGGTTCCTGGCCACCACCCGGCGCGGGGCGCTGGTGCTGGAGGGGCGTCCGTCGGGCGCCGTCGCCTGGATCCGGGTGGTGTTCGCCGGCGACGTGGCCCCCGGCGGCAAGTTCGCAGGCCTGGCCGACCGCTGGCCCGGGCCGGCCTGGATCGCCGACCGCTCCGGCGCCCTGGTCTGGGCCAACCGCGCCTGGCTGGAGGCCGCCGAGGTCAGGACCGTGGAGGAAGCCCACGCGAAGGGCGCCGCCTTCGACCGCGGGGTCGAGAGCCTGATCGTCGAGGCCGCCCGCTCCCGCGAGCTGAAGGAGGGCTTCCGCTGGGTGACCGTGCGCGGCCAGCGCCGCGCCTACCGCGTGGTGGCCGAGCCGCTGGGCGAGGAGGAGGTGTCGGCCTACGCCGTCGACGTGACCGAGGCGGAGGAGACGCGCGAGGCGCTGCGCCGCCACGTCTCCGCTCACGACGAGACCCTGAACCACCTGGCCGACGCGGTGGCGATCTTCGGTCCGTCGCGGCGGCTGACCTATCACAACACCGCCTTCCAGACCCTTTGGGACCTGGACCCCGCGTGGCTGGCCGAACGGCCGACGCACGGCGAGCTGCTGGACCGCCTGCGCCAGCGCCGCCGCCTGCCGGAGACCGCCGACTACGCCGGGTGGAAGGGGCGCGAGCTCGACTTCTACGGCTCCACGCAGGTGGCGCCGGACGACCTGTGGAGCCTGCCGGACGGGCGCACCCTGCGCGTGGTGCGCCAGCCGCACCCGCTGGGCGGCCTGCTGCTGCTGTTCTCCGACATCACCGGCGAGCTGAAGCTGCGCGCCCAGTTCAACGCCCTGATCCAGGTGCAGCAGGCCACGCTCGACAAGCTGAACGACGCGGTCGCCGTGTTCGGCTCCGACGGACGGCTGCGACTGCACAACGAGGCGTTCGAGCGGTTCTGGAACACCGACGCGACGCGGCTGGCCGATGCGGGCGGGTTCGACGAGGTGATCGAGCTGTGCCGGCCGCTGCTGCACGATCCGGCCCTGTGGGGCGAGCTGAAGGCGCGCGTCGCCGACACCGACCCGCAGGCGCGGGTGCCGATCGCGGGCGAGGCCCGGACGTCGGACGGGCGCATGGTCGCCTGGCAGTCGCGGCCTCTGCCCGACGGCGCCACCTTGGTCGCCTTCGACGACGTGACCGCGACCAAGGCGCTGGAGAAGGCTCTGACCGAGCGCTCGGCCGCCCTGGTCGAGGCCGAGCGGCTGAAGCGCGAGTTCGTCGGCAACGTCTCCTACGAACTGCGCACCCCGCTGACGACCATTCTGGGCTACGCCGAGCTGCTGGAGTTACAGGGCGAGGCCCTGCCCGAGCGTTCGCGCGGACACCTAGGCTCGATCAAGACCGCGGCCGGCCAGCTGGCGCGCTCGATCGACGACGTGCTGGACATGGCCCAGATCGACGCCGGCGAGATGGCCCTGTCGCTGGGCGACGTGCGGGTGTGCGAGGCGCTGGACGCCGCCGCCGGGCGCGCACGGGCGGCGGTCGAGGCGCGCGGCGGGACGCTGACGGTGGCGTGCGACGAGGCTGCGGGCGTGATCCGCGCCGACGCCCGGCGCCTGGGCCAGGCGCTGGACCTGCTGCTGGAGAACGCCGCGCGCGCCACCCAGGAGGGCGGCGAAGTGCGCCTGTCGGCCGTGCGCGGCCAGCACGAGGTGCGGGTGCAGGTGTCCGACACCGGGCGCGGCATCCCCTACCACCAGCAGGCCCACGTGTTCGACCGCTTCGTCGGCCGCGACCGCGGCGGACCCGGGCTAGGGCTGGCGTTGGTCAAGGCGCTGGTCGAGCTGCACGGCGGCTGGGCGGCGCTGGAGAGCGAGCCCGGCAAAGGCGCGACCTTCACCCTGCACCTGCCCGAGGAAGCCGCGACCGGCGCGGCCGAGCCTGAACTGGCGCTGGGCGCGGGCTGACCCCGCCCTTGCCGCCGCCGCCCTCGCGGGTCTAGGGAGCCGTCATGACCACGCCCCTCCGCCAGACCGCCCTGATCTACGACTTCGACGGCACGCTCGCCCGCGGCAACATGCAGGAGACGTCGTTCATCCCGGCGATCGGCATGACGCCGCGCCAGTTCTGGCACGACACCGTCCGGCCCGAGGTGATCCGCTCCGACGGCGACGACATCCTGATGTACATGCAGCTGATGCTGGAGAAGGCGCGGCAGGCGGGCCTGACCGTCACCCGCGACATGCTGCGCGAGCACGGCCGCGACGTGCCGCTGTTCCCCGGCATCGCCGACCGGTCGTGGTTCGAGCGGATCAACGCCTTCGGCGCCCAGTACGGGCTGCGGATCAAGCACTTCATCATCTCGTCGGGGCTGTACGAGATGATCGAGGGCTGCCCGATCTTCCCCGAATTCGAGCACGTGTTCGCGTCGCGGTACGTGTACGACGACGAGGACGTGGCCGTGTGGCCGGCGGTGGGCATCAACTACACCACCAAGACCCAGTACCTGTTCCGGATCAACAAGGGCGTGCACAACAACTGGGAGCACGAGAAGATCAACCGCTACATGCCCGACGAGGACCGGCCGGTGCCGTTCGACCGGATGATCTTCATCGGCGACGGCGACACCGACGTGCCGACCATGAAGATGATGCACACCAAGGGCGGCCACTCGATCGCCGCCTACGACCCCAGGAACGAGCCGAACGATCACACCAAGATCCACCGGCTGATCTCCGACGACCGGGTGAACTTCGTCGCCGCCGCCGACTACTCCGAGGGCAGCACCATGGACCTGGTGGTGAAGGGAATCCTCGGCCGGATCGCCATCAACGAGCGGCTGATGCCGGCGGACACCTGATGTCGAGCACGCGCCGCCGCTCGTCCAGCCGGGCGAGAGCGTCGGCGCGCAATCCGCCCGCCAGCATGTGCTCGGTCAGGCGCCGGAACACGGCCACGAAGCGGGCCAGCGCTTCGCGCCGTTCGGGCGGCAGCGCCTCGGGCGCGATCCCCAGCAGGTCCGCCTCCTGTTCGCAGCGCCAGTCCGGCACCACGTCCCAGGAGGGCGCGGCCAGGAACAGCACTGCGTCGAAGTCGGCGAACCACCCGGCGTAGGGCCCGGCCAGTTCGGCGTTCCACGCGCGGCGCCAGGCGCCGTGCGGATCCTCCTCCGCCTCGAACCGGCTCGCGGGGGTTTTCAACGCCGCCGCCGGGATCGGCGTCGCGCCCAGGCACCAGCCGTCCACGATCACCGCCGACGGGCGGCCCTCGAACACCGGCCAGTCGGGCTCGGGCAGGCGGTTGTCAGCCAGCTTGTCGAAGGACGGGATCGGCGTGCGCACGCCGGGCTCGGCCGACCGAAGCGCCTCGACCGTGCGCCGCGCCAGGTCGAGATCGTGCGTGCCAGGCGGCCCGCGCACGGCGAACAAGGGGTGGACGCGTTCGGCCGCCGCCGTCCGCTCAGCTCGGGTCAGATAAACGTCGTCGAGCGAGAGCCGGGCCGCGCCGAACGCCTGCGCCGCCGCGCGCGCCAAGGTGGTCTTGCCCGAGCCCTGACAACCGGAGACGGCGATCAGCGGCGGCCGCCCGTCGGGTCGCCCGCGCTCGATCCAGCCGCCGATCAGCTCGACCAGCCGCGGATCGGGCGTGCTCAGTGCTGGTTTTCCGGGGTGGTCACCCGCAGGCCGTCCAGCGCGTCGGAGACCCGGATCT
>Ga0196964_10001280_pt1 | contig 12900 bp, 9 predicted proteins | sample S1_10metaG_FD_148615 | JGI IMG/M metagenome (GOLD analysis project Ga0196964, IMG submission 148615) | Soil microbial communities from Anza Borrego desert, Southern California, United States - S1_10 | ecosystem: Environmental > Terrestrial > Soil > Desert | place: USA: California | collected...
CGGTGCAAACCATTGATTTCACGTGGCACGGGTAGCCGGCTCCGAGCCGGCATGGGTTGCTGCCCCTCTTTTGGATGCCAATGGCTGGAGCAGAATGTGGCTCCCTTGGCGGCCGCACGCCCTGCTGTCGGCTTCACTGCCAAGGGACCTCGCCGAGCTTTCGGATAATGGAACGCGGTTACAAACGACGCCTTTGACGGCGACCGCAGGGGCATCGCCGTCGCCCCTCGCGCAGGGGCGTGGATTGGAACGTCGGCCGGTGTCCAAGTGAAGCTCGCAGCGCCGGGACGGCGGGAGCGCCCGATGTCAGACCTGCCCCGGAAGCACCAGCCTGCCTCTGGTCCGCAGCTTGAAGATGTCGCCCTCCAGTTCGCCGACGGCCGGGCTCGTCACCTTGATGCGGCCCAGCCTGGCGTGCTCCAGGTCGAAATAGGGAGACAGCTGGCGCTCCATGTAGCGCCCCTCGTCCATCAGAAGGACCGCGAGGTCCATCGACAGCCGGTAGGACGGCATCAGCGCGACCAGGTTCCGGGTGCCGAGCGGAACGATCCAGAACATGGCCTGCCAGGGCTCCGTCCCGGCGACCGACAGGACGTCGTCGACGAGGACGACCGGCTTCAGGTCGGGGCGCGCGGCAAGCGCCTGCGCCCGCTCGCGATCCTCCAGCGCCGCCGGAAGCTCATCCCGGAGCATGCTGCGCAGAAGCGCCTCCGGATCGGGAGCGTCGATGGAAGGGATCGGCTCCTCCCCGGGCGGCGAGGGGGGCTCGCCGCCGGACGCCCGGGCATCCGGGACCGCATCTCCCCGGCCCGGGTCCAAGGGGATCGGAGGCCCGTCCAAGCCCGTCGGCATCGGGCCGGCAGCTTCCTCCAGGACCAGTGTCCCGCCATCGAGGAGATGCCCGAAATCCTGCCTGCTTCGCCACCCGTCCGCACGCCCTAGGCTTTCCGGCTGCCGGATGGGGCCGGCCTCCGCCTCCGGCCGGCCCTGCCGGCGCCATCGGTCGAGGCGGAGCCGTTCCATTTCGACGGCCTCGAGCTGCAGCCGAAGCTCGCCGACCGTCGCCTCCGCCCGGCGGAGACGGAGATAGAGGAAGCCCACCGACGCGAAGCCGACCAGGCCGGCGGCGCCCAGGATGAGTTGAAGGGTGCGGTCCGGGAGACCGCCCATCCCGCCGCCCGGTTCCGCCTCCGGGACGGTCGCGGGAGCCGGCGCGGCAGGAGGCGCATCGATGACCGCGGCACCGGCGGCATCGGCCGGCGCGCCGGGGGGCGCCCCGGCCGCCGGGCCGGGCATCGCGAGGAATGCCGACAGGGCGAGCGCGACCAGCAGGGACGCGGTATTGCGAACCGTCATGGCGGTCAGTCCGTCGGCCTGAACATGAGTTCGCCGACGATCATCTGCTCCACCAGCGCCCGCAGGCCGACGATGAACAGCGGCTCGTCCGGAACCTGCTCCTCCATCGGGATCGCCTCGCCCTGCTCGCGCCGAAGCTTCTGCCGCTGCAGTTCCCCCAGACGTTCGCTGACCGGCCCGGTGATCGCGTTGAGTATCCGGGGCTCGATCGTCGCCGCCCGGCACAGATGCCGGGCATAGAGGTCGACGCAACCCACCAGGGCGGGGAAGCCGCCGATTTCCCATTTCCTGTCCGCCGGCAGCTGGGCGGCGGACAGGTTCAGCGGCTGCGGCTCGCCGTCGACCAGGATCAGCTCTCCCAGCGGGGCCGCCGTCAGGGCCCCCTCCTCCGTCAGGTTCTGGACCTCCGCCGGCGGCACGAGCAGCCCGTAGGCCACCTCCTCCTTCAGGTTCTCCCCGAAGCGGTGCTTGACCACCATGGGGTCCTTCAGCCCCGCCGCCTCGGCCAGCAGTCCGGCGAGCCTCTGCCTCTGCCGCTCGGTGATCATGTCCTTGAACAGCAGGCTGCCTCGGCCGCCGAGGCAGATGTACAACCCGTCGGTGGAAGCCGAGAACAGCCGCCGGGAAGCCAGGTCCGCCATCAGCCCGCCCAAATAGGAGTAGAGGCCCGCCAGGGCGAATTCGGCCAGCATCTCCAGCCTTGCATAGGCGGGCGTCGCGCCGGCCGCGCCCGCCCGCGCGTCGCGCAGGGCCGTGCGGAAGCGCTCCTGGTTGATCACCATCTCGACCGCGGCGGTGACCCGCGGATCCTCCGGTGAAAGCTTCTCCAGCATCTCCGCGACGGGTCGGAACGTCCTCGCCAGCGCGGGATCGTCCTTGAAGACCTCCTGGATCAGGCTGAAGTTCCGCCGCAGGAAGGCCACCGTCAGGTTGCGGCCGGCGAAGCGGAAGGAGCCCCGCCACAGCAGCCGGCTGTCCTGCCACAGCGACACGTCGGTGGTGCCGCCGCCGACATCCAGGCTGAGCACCGTCTGGTTGAAGTACGACTTCACGCCGCCGGACTGGTGCCGGGCGAAATAGTAGGCCGCGGCGAGCCCTTCCTCCAGGGCGGGTTCCAGCGCCTGCGCGGCCGCTTCGCGCGGCTGGCGCAGCACGGTTGACACGACCTTCGGCAGCAGGTGATCGGTGAATTCGTCCTTCTCCCCGCTGGTGAAGGCCCCGGGATAGGAGAAGCGCCACTTGACGTCCGAGGGGCTGATCCCGCGCGCCGCGCTCTCCGCCAGCGCCTGGAGGCAGATCTGCTCCAGGAACAGGGTGACGGAACGGCGGCGGCGTTGGGTCTCCTGGATCGGCGCCCTGTGTCCCCCCCATTTCAGGTCGAACCGGAGATTGTGGCTCTTCTGGCCCAGGACGAGTCCGACCTGGTCGTCCAGATTGCGGATGTAGTAGACGAGGTCGCTCCAGACCGGCCGCTCCTCCAGCTCCTCCGACAGGCCGCCGCGCCGCCGCAGCAGCGACAGGAACGGCGGAACCACCTCGGCCGCCGGGATGAACTCGGTCAGCATGAAGCGGAAGTCGAACGGCGCCCGTGGAGACGAGGCCGGCACGTCGTAGGGACTCAGCGTCCTGTTGCGGAACACGAGCAGCTGCGGGGGCTGCGCTCCGTCCCGGCAATAGACGATGCTGTTCGTCGTGCCGAAATCGACGCCCAGGCGGAAGTCCGCCTCGCGGCGCGGGGCCTCCTCCGGCGTCGGCAGCAGCATGAGGCCGGCTGGGCGTCCCTCGACGCTGGCGAACAGTGCCTCGGGCGGTTCACTCAAGGACAGGATGCCCTGGACGACCTTGCCCCTCGCATCCGTCACCTCCTCGCGGGCCTCGTCGCGCGCCTTCGCCAGCAGCGCCGGCAGCTGCTGCAGCGCTCCGGGGCCCCTCTCCCCGGCCATCGCGGCCGTGACCAGGCGGGGCGAGATGCACCCGTCGAGATCGAAGCCCTGGCCGACCGTCCCCGAATGGAACAGGAAGTGCCAGGTCCAGTCCGGGTGCCGGAAGTCCGGCCACATGCCGAGACGGTTGGCCGTCTCGACCATCACCAGGTTCCGGTCCTCGTCCCGGTAGGTCGCCCGGTATTCCAGGGTACGGACCTCGCCGGCGCTCGTGGCGACGGACAGGCGCAGGGATACCCTGACCATCCCCGTCCCGGTCTCCACGGTGACGGCCCTCCGGATTTCCTCGGGCTCGAGGAACAGGCAGAGCAACGGCGAGACCGGCAGCAGCATCGCCTGGCCGCCCGCGGGATGCTGGCGGACAAGCGTGCCGTCGCCGAAGCGGCACAGCTGCGGCGAGAACAGGTCCTTCAGGGGGCGCAGCACCATGTACCCGGCCTCGGCGGCCTCCTTCCGGATCCGGGCCTCGGTTTCCGCAGGCGTCCGCTGGAACTCGGCCAGCGTGTGGCGGCCCCATATCCTGATCTCCGCCGCCGGCCGGCCGGTACTCGCCACCAGATTGTCGTCCAGGAGGACGGCTCCCTTGAAAAGACCGGCGAAGGGGACACGGGGCCGCAGCAGCGCGTCGAACCTCTCCGCCACGCGCACCGTGGCCGCCCTGCCGAAGGCCCCGAACAGTTCGTGCGGCACGTCCAGCGGCATCGGCCGTTCGGGCAGCACTTCCACGGCGGCCGCCGCCTCCATCCGGGAGCAGTCCTGCACATAGTCGTTCAGCAGCTGGACCACGTTGCTCATCAGGGGCTTGGAGACGATCCGGTCCCTGTCGTCCCGGAAGGTGATGAGCGCGGACTTTAGCGACTCGCAGAAGGCGGCGATCAGCTTGGCTTCCTCGGGCGTGGTCGTCGGGCGTGTCAGCGGATCGACGAGCCTGCCGCGGTGCTGGAAGGGGAACATGTCGTCAAGCGACCGGGAATAGTCGCGCACCGGACAGACCAGCGTCGTCGGCACGAACAGCGCGATCGGGTGGCGGCCGAACTGGACGAGCCCCAGCCGGTTCCAGCTCATGTCGGCCATGAGGGCGGTGTCCGGCTTCAGCCGGGCCAGGACGGATTCGAACGGCTCATGGTCCCCGCCGCTGCCGTCATGCCGGCGCGCCTCGCCCGCGCCCAGCTCGAGGACGGAGCAGGAAACCGCCAGCTCCCGGTAGTCGCGCAACGCGAACATCGCGATGAGCGCCCGCCATTCCCCGACGCTGCGGACATGCAGCGGGTGCGAGCGCTGGTCCAACGCCGCCTCGAAGTTGGTGGCCTGTGCCCAGACATCCGGGACGGACACGACGTCCGCCGCGGCCTCGCCCAGGTCGGACTTGGCGTGCAGTCCCTTGGCGATGTCGCCGAGGACGCCGAAATCGGCGAAGAACTCCCAGGCGCCGGGACGCGTCGGGCGGCGGGCGAGCTGCCCGGGGGGCAGCAGGAAGCGCAGGCTCATGCCATCACTCCTTCCGGCGAGGATTGCAACGCCCGCGGCAGGCAGCAGCCGTGCAGGGCCTGGACGAAGCGGCCGAGACCATGCCCGCCCCGACCGCGGCCGCGACTGAGCGCATCGAGGATGTCGGCGAGGTCCGAGGCCGCGTCGGCGCCGACGATCAGGTCGTCGAAACTGGCCGGCGCGCCCAGGCCGCGGCGGAGCGCCAGCATGCCGTCGGCCTCCGTCCTGTCGTCGACCAGTTCCCCGAGGTTGAAGAGGGCCAATCCCGGGTCGTTCCCGGAAAGACGCTGGATGCTGCCCGCCCAGCGCAGCAGGTCGGCGCAGTAGTCGTCGAGGCGCGCCAGCGGCTTCTGCATGGCGTCGCCATCAAGGTCCACCCCGCCGAAATAGGCGCGAAGCCAGCTCTGGCGGTCCATGTCGCGCGAGCGTCCGCGCCGCAATGCCGGGTAGTACAGGCGGTGGTACGCGGCGGCGAAGCGCACGAGGCCGCCCAGCAGGTCCTTGACGCTCCGCTCCGGTTCCCCGGTCGTGCCGGGAACGCTGGGCAGGTCGCTCCACCCGAGCGGCTTCGTCTCGTCCGCTGCCAGGAGCCGGACGCCGGCACGGGGCTCCGGCTCGGGATCGGAGAAGAAGTCCAGGCATGCCAGGGCCGCCAGCAGTTCGGGAGCCATGGGCGGGTTGCTCTGTCCCTGTCCGCCGATGTCGAACCCCTCGAGCTGGATGGGGCGGGGCCAGCCCAGCACGGTCATGCTGTCGAAGATCGGCTTGCCGGATCCGGCGAGGGTCTGGTGATAGTAGCGGAGCGCCCCCTGCGACTGGCTGAGGAACGCCGCCGACCGGGCAGCCACCACCTGTTCGTCATCGTCGGGATCGGTGTAGCCGAAATAGGGCAGCAGCACGCCGGCACCGATACGGAAATCGGTCATCCCGGCCTCGGCAAGGCGGCTTCGCAGCACACGGGCGACGGTGGGCAGGCCGGCGGCGCCGGTGCCGCCGAAGATCGAGCCCGTCAGGAAGATCCGCACGGGCACGCCGGACCCGAGGTCGCGCTTGACGCGCAGAAGATCGGTCCAGAACGGCGATTCGCCGTTCGCCGTGGCGGCGATCACCGCTGCGCCGATGGCCGGGCGCCCCCGGAAGCCGACCTCGAGGTCGAGCGTCTGCTCCTCTCGCGGATGGAACAGGCTTTCGAACAGATGTTCCGCCGCGGGGCGCATCATCCCGCGGGCGCCGAAAAGCGCGCGCAGGTCCCGCCTCCCGTCCGGCACCGGGGACCAGACGAGGTCGGGCTCAGCCGCCGTCACCTCGGTGCGCAGGAAATGCGCCTTCGGCGCCAGCGCCTGGTCGGCCGCCTTCCGAAGGCTCGCCTGCAGGTCCGCATATTGGCCGGAAAGACGCTTGAGCCGCCCGATATTGCCGTTCCCCCGATCGGGGTCCATGTGGCCGATCCACATTTTCCGGGGGCCGAGGCCGGCGGCGGTCATGTGGAGCGCGGCCTCCAGCACCCGGCTGCCGGAACCGCCGATGCCGATCAGGTAGCAATGCGCCGTCATGCGCCGGCCCTCCGCTTGGCGGGAGATTTGAGCGTGTTCGACAGGAAGGCCCTCAAGGGGGCGCCGCCGGGCGGCTCGCCGGCGAAGACCGGCCGCGTGAAGGGGACGCTGAAGAGCCAGAAGAGGGCCGCCGTCAACAGGAGGGAGACGATCAGCACGACCGCGGTCCAGACGGGAGCCAGGAACCGGTACAGCACCAGCTGCTCGTACTCGACCATGGTCCCGGCGGCGAGGGCCGCGGCCAGCGTGACGAAGACGGCGCCGAGGCACAGCCCCATCCAGAGCCCCCGCGCCCGCGAGACCTCGTTCGGCCCCTTGGGATGCCCCAGCCCGGTGATGGCCAGCCAAGCCATCGATGCCAGGATCGCGGTCCCGCCCGCCAGAACCAGCAGCGCCTGGACCCAGAAGACGGCGGTCCCGACCAGCTCGTCATAGTCCCGGTCGACGAAATTCTCCTGGGGAATTCTGGTGGTCAGCCAGTCCGCCGCGAATGACCCGGCGATGAGAACGAGAAGGAGCAAGAAAACCGTCGCCGACACGAGGCTGAAGAGGACGGGAGAGAGGCGCTTGATCAAGGGATCACTCCAGGGAAAGCAGGACGGCCAGGTCGCCGGCCGGGACCGGTTCGCCTTCGGAAGCGGCTTCGGACAGCCGCGTGGCCAGCCGGGCCAGGTTCAGTGCCGGAAAGAACGCGGGCGGCTTCGCGGCGAGGGCCGGCGCCTCGGCCGTCGAGACGCTCCAGCCGGCCAGGGCCGCCTCCAGCCCCGGGTCCGCCTGGGGCTTGGCCGTCAGGGTGACCGCGACGTGCAGCAGGCCCGGCGGAAGGCCGCGGCGGGCGTCGGGGGCCCCGAACAGGACCAGGCTCCGTCCGTCCTCCGACAGCGTGACCAGGTCGCCCGTCCGGAGCTTCACCTCACGCCAACGGCAATCGTCCTCCGGGGTGACATGCACGACCGTCCTTTCGCCGTGCAGCACGAGCCCGGGCATTCCCGGGGCCATGCGTTCCGGCATCCCGATGGGAACGCTGATCGATCCGGCCCCGCCGCGCGGCAGCCTGAACGCCGGCGGCGGCGCCTCGATGCGCAGCGGCAACCGGCGCAGCTCTTCCGCCCCGCCCTGGCGGCCGGCGGCGGCGGCATCCAGCGTCACCCCGGCGGCGGGCCGGGCGAACATGACGAACCGCATGGCATCGTCCCGGCCGTCCAGCAGGTCCCTGCGTACGTGGGCGATCATGGACCGTATGCGCTCGGCCGGCCCGACCATCAGCAGGAAGAGCGGCCGTTCGCCCTTGAACCGGATCGACGAGGTCTTGCCGGGCAGATCGTAGATCGTGCCGCTGAACGGGACGCGTATCCCCAGGATTCCGACGGCGAGCTTCCTGTCCAGCGCCTTGCGGAGCGGCAGCGCCAGGGGGCTGGCGCCGATGGTGGGCAGGTTGGCGTCGTCGAGGAACAGGTCGGTGACGACCACGGTGAGGTCGCCGGCGGGCGCATCGAGCGCGGCCGTCACCGGCTTGCCGATCTGGCCACGGCGGCTGAGTCCGGGCTGCTTGAAGACGGCGGCCTGCCCCGCCCCCGCGAACTGCTTCTCGGCCACGGGCACGATCTCGGTCCCGACGAAATGGGTCGCGACCGCCTCCGCCCCGGCCTCGCGGATCGTGCCCGGCAGGTATGAGAGCAGGTCCGCCAGGAGCTGGTGCTGGTCGCCGGCGGCAAACCCCGCCATGCTGGTCGAAACATCCAGGTAGAGCCGGCCCGTCCAGGCCGACGCCGTCGGCGCGGCGGCGCCGGACGACTCGACCGCCGTTGCCGGCAACCGGCACTCGGCTGCCGACGCGTGCTTCATGCATACACTTGCACTCAATAAAACGAATACCAGCGCCAATCGATTCGCTTGGCTGAACAGCTTTTGATGAAGCATGCGTTAGTATCTCGCATTTCGCGACAGTTTCGCTATTTTAGCCCTAACGTCGAGGCATGTTCAATCTTTGGGAATCACTCTCATGCTGTTCGGTTCTCGCGCACATCTATCTGGCGCGACGCCTGGGACCGACACTCCCGACCTCAGGAACGATGCGTCGTCCGGCAGTTCGCCCCCGGAGACTTCGCCCGAGGCCGACACCATCCCGACGCCCCGGCGCCGGCCGGGATGGTTCGACTTCCTCTCCGTCTTCCTCTGCATCGCGGTGGTGGGCGGGGCCTGCGCCTACTTCTTCGACGAGATGCCGAAGGAGCGGCCGACCCTCGACTTCGTGCTGCTGAGCGGCGCCGCGTTCCTCATCATGGTCGTGCGGGCGCTGCGGGAACTCCGCCGGTACAGGATCATCCGGGAAAGGCTGGCGCAGGCCCTGCCGCAGGAGCGGCTGGTGGCGTGGCGGCGGGCCCTGCTCGACCAGGGCAGGGGACCCGAGGTCGCGCAGGCGCTGGCCGACCATCTGGCGTCGCTGGCCGGGCGGATACGTTCGCATGACGCGCACGATCTGATCGGCGGGCGGGTGATCTCGATGGCCCGGCTCATCCGCATCTCTTCGGACGACCCGCCGCATGCGGCGCCGGGGTTGCGGGCACTCGCGATGGTCCCGCCGGAGCCGCGGCGGGTCATCGACTACACGCTGGTCAACCTGATGCTCTTCTCCGGCATCGTGGGCACCTTCTTCGGCCTGATCCTGTTCCTGCAGGACCCCACGTTCCGCGATTTCCTGAAGGGGTTCGGCAGCGGATCGTCTCCGCAGGGCGACGACCTCCTGGCGATCCTGAACGGCTTCGCGGTGGCGTTCGGCGCCAATCTCGCCGCCTACATCGCCTATCTCGGCGGCCGCTTCCTCGTGGACCTCTGCGACGATTCCTTCGATTCGGTGCAGGAACTGCTGCGTTCGGAAATCTGCGATCCGGTGGTGGCCTGCCTGTCGAGCAGCCGGGCGCAGCGCTTCGACCTGGAACCGGCGGCCAAGCGGCTGCTGACCGACCAGGCCGAGCAGCTGCGCAAGCAGTCGGAGATCACGTCGGCCCTGCTGAAGGAAGCGCGCGGCATCGCCGAACAGCTCCACCGCACCAGCACCGACCTCGGCGGCGCCATAACGGAGGCCGTGGGCATGTCCCGTGCGCTTCATGCCGCGTTCGTCGAGATGCGGCGCAACTGGGCGGACACGACCCAGCAATGGAGCAGCGCGACGGAATCCTTCGCCATAAGCGCCGGCAAGGCGGCGGTGTCGGTGGGCGATGCCGCCGACCGGCTGCTGTCAGTCCAGCGGGACGTGACGGACCGCAGCGCCACGCTGGTGGGCAACCTCGACGCGGCGGCCGAGCGGACGGCGGCGCTGCTGTCCAGCCAGGCCACCCACCTGGAGGAGGCGTTCGGCAAGGCGGCGGCGCAGTTCACGGCATCGGTCGGCAAGGTCGCGGAGCAGCTTTCCCACGCGATCGAGCTTCATGCCGGCTGCATTTCCGAGACCAGCGACGGGCTGACGCGCCTGGGCGAACTGCAGGACAGGTTCGTCCGTTCCGTGGCGTCGCTGTCGGAAGCCCTGCGGAACGACCGCGACCTGTCCTCCGACGCCTTCCGGCAGCTCATGGGCGACTATCGCCGGCAACTCCTCGCGCTCACCGAGGCCCTGGAGGCGCAACGCGCCGCCCATGACGACAACGGACAGATGCTTCGGAGCCTCACCCGCCTGGTCCATGGCGACGAGCATCCCGATACGCTGCTGGATGTCCTGCGCGGGCTCAAGGGCATGCTCGCCGTCCGCAGCATGGTGAGGCCCTCGTGAGCCGGAGGAGCCGGCGCGGGTGGATGACGGAGATCGCCTTCGCCGATGTGGCGATGGCGATGCTCGGCCCGATTCTCCTGCTGCTCGTCGTCTTCATCGTTCATTCCGTCCGCAACGAGACCAACAGCTGCGGCGATCTCCCCGCCGCGGAAGTCGCGGAACGGGCGGCGGAGGTACGGGCCTGGATGGAGTCGATGCGGACCGGCATCCGGCTCGACGAGGAGCGGCTGCGCCGGGACTGCCCCGTCGCCCGGCTGGCGCCCGCCGACGGCCCGGGCGTGCTGCCCGCGGCCGTCGCCGGGCTCTGCGGCGCCCCGCGCAGCGCCGTGCTGCGGGCCGCCGGGACCAGGGAGACGGAACTGCTGGAACTCGACCGGCGGCACCGCGCGGCCCTCGCCCGGGTGCGCAGCTGCCTGCCGCCGGCGCCGGACGAGGTCGTGACCATTCCCGAGGGGCAGATCCGCTTCGCGTCCTGCCGGACCGAGTTCGTCTCGCCGGCCACGGGGCTGCCCATGACGACCGAGGGGATAGACCAGTTCTTCCGGGGCCTGATCTCCCCTTCCGCCCCCGGCATCGCCGGCAGCGACGGCAAGGTTCAGACCTTCCGCGAGAAGCTGCTGGCGGGCAGCTTCAACCGCATCGACATCTTCGGCCACAGCGACAGCGTCCCCATTCCCCAGGGGGCGAGCTGCGAGGGCGCCAAGGACAATCCGGAGCTCTCCTCGTTGCGGGCGCACGCGTTCCGCAAGGCCTTGGAGAGCGCGATCAGGGCCGACCAGGGGATGGCGAAGGTCGCGGAGAGGCTGGACCGCCGGGAGCTGCGCATCTACGCCATCGGCGTCGGCGACGCCGAGAAGCTGCGGGCCGGAGCGAGCAACGACGAGAACCGCCGCATCGAACTGCGGTTCGCCACCGACCGGCGGCAGACCCCATGACGGACCCGGCAGGAATGCCGCCCCCGGGGCACCCGGGTCGCCTGCCCGTCCTGAGGGAGCCCGGCTGGATCGCCGTCGGCGACGGGGGCGACGGTTCGACCTGGGCGCGCCGGCCGCACCGGCGCTACTGCCTGCCTTTCGCCGTCCGGTCCGACGGCGCCCGACCCATCCCCCTGGTGACCTGGTCGGACATCGGCGCCCTGGCCGCCGCGGGACGATACGGCGCGGCCCGGGCCAGGGCGGACGACGACGGCCTGCGCCCCCCGGAGACGCTGCTCATGCAGCCGGGACCGCCGGACTCCCCCGCCCCCCTCCGGTTCGCCGAGGCGGAACTCGTCTGCCACCTGCTGGGCGGGCGGCTGGCGGAGGAGACGGAGCTGGAGCATCTCATCCAGGGGCATGCCCCCGCACTCCCCTGGCCGCCGGAAGGCATCTGGACCGCCACGCCCTGGTCGGTCTGGAGCTACCGACTGCTCGCCTGGCACATGGATGGGTGGGTGGCGGCGCGGGACCGGCGGCTTCCCGACGCGGATCGCGCGGCGCCCGCCACGCTGTTCCAGGCCGGCCAGCCGCCCTCCCGCCGTCCCGGCGAACCCGGCGAGCTGGCCGGTGCCTGCCTGGTCCTGCCATGCTGACGGGCGCTCCCGGCGGGGTTCCGCCCGATCCCGTCTGCCGCCAGTGCCTGGGCGAGCTGCGTTCGCCCGCGTCGGCGCGCCCCTGCCCGGCCGACTGCCCCCGCCAGGTTCCGGGCGGCCACCCCGTCGGGGGCGCGTCCGTGCCGACCGCCTGCCCGGTGGAAGGCTGCAAGGCTTGGCTGGACCATGAACGTCCCGTGGGATGCCGAGGACTGCCGCTGAGGCCGGCGCCGGCCGAGCATGCGGTCGCCATCCTTGCCGCCGACGACGATCCCGCGACCCTCGCCGGAGCGCTGCGGGCGCATCTGCTGGCACTGGCCGCCGCCTTCCCGGGCCTGCGACCCGATCACCCCGCCGGCATCGGCGTATGGCGGCGGATGGCCGAGGGGCGCCCGCCCGGCGAGGCCGCCGCCCTGGGGCTGCGCGCGCCGGACGGGAGGCGGATCTGGCTCCACGGTCTCTGGCGCGGGGCCGCCGCCTGTCCGGGCGCCCTTGGCGGGCCCGTCGCGGACCGGGCGCTGCGCGCCGACGAGCTGGTCGTCGCCATGGACAGCCGCGCGATGCTCGACCGGGCCCCCACCCCGGGGCGGCAGGTGCCGCCCCTGATCGAAGCGCTGGGGCGCACCGCCGGGCGCCGGCCCTTGCCGCGCCTCTGGCTGAGTCTCGGCGCCGGCGCCTGGTGGCGGCGGCTGGGCCGGGATGCCGCCATGCCCGGCGATCTCCGCCCGCCGGAGCGCGACCGGATGGTGGAAACCGTCGTCCGGGAGCAATCCGGCCTGTGCGACGTCCTGTCGTTCCCCGGGGACTGGCCATGGCAGGGATGCGGCGCGACGCTCCATGGCCTGGCCGACGATCCCGCCGGCCTTTCCCCCTGGATCGCCGCGCTGCGCCGGACCGGGGCAGCCGGGAGCGGCCCGCATGGCTGAACCGGTGCCGGAGAGGATCGTCCCCGTCCATGAGGAGGCCGCCAACCGGAGCCTCGTGGTCGTCGTGCTGCTCTCTCTCATGGCGGGCCTGCTGCTGCCCTTCCTTCTCCATATGTGGCTTGCGTCCGGTGACCGCATCGGCATCGTCCTGGCCCTGCTTATCCTGTCGCCGGTCATGGCCGCGGGGACCGGGCTGGCCGCCTGGGGGTCGTGGCGGAGGGTGCTGAAGCTCTCGGGCGCCATGGCCATGGCGGGAATGCTCGTCGGGCTCCCGTTCCTGCGGGAGGTCCCGCCGGCC